>Ga0007796_10000347_pt1 | contig 14238 bp, 16 predicted proteins | sample CryBogmetaGMA0M_FD_60373 | JGI IMG/M metagenome (GOLD analysis project Ga0007796, IMG submission 60373) | Freshwater microbial communities from Crystal Bog, Wisconsin, USA - MA0M | ecosystem: Environmental > Aquatic > Freshwater > Lake | place: Crystal Bog, Wisconsin, USA | collected 2009-07-06 | reverse complement strand
AGGAAATTCGGAGTAAATTGGAACGCATCTGCTAAATCACCATATCCCAAGAATTAAATTGATAAGATGCAAGGTTTAAATTGTATCGATTATGTTCGGCTTACGTAAAACCCTCGGATCCCTTTTCAAATCCAGCAAAACAGATGAAGCTTGGTTTGAATCTTTAGAAGAATCACTTATTCAAAGTGATGTTGGTCTTCCTACGACCGAACAGTTGATTAATAAGCTACGCAAAGCCGCTAAAACTGAAAAAGCTTCTAGCCCAGAAGATCTGCAGGCCTTATTGATTGATGAGGTAAGCACTCTATTAAAGGTTTTAGAGCCCTCCCCAAATCCTCTTTTTGAATCGCAGAAAGCCTCCATTCCAGAGGTATGGCTAGTAGTAGGGGTTAATGGGGCAGGCAAGACAACTACTATTGGTAAGCTTTGCAGACTCTTTCATTCTCAAGGTAAATCGGTCCTCTTGGCTGCGGGAGATACCTTCAGAGCGGCTGCGCGCAATCAATTACAAGAATGGGGTGGTCGTAATCAAGTTGACGTGATTACGCAAGAAGGTGGTGATGCGGCGGCTGTAGCACACGATGCGATCCATGCAGCCATCTCCCGTAAAAGCGCTATTCTCATCATTGATACCGCTGGCCGTCTGGCAACCCAAGACCACCTGATGGAAGAGCTCAAGAAGGTCAAGCGCGTCATTGGGAAGGCACTTCCAGGGGCACCGCACCACACCTTGCTAGTGCTTGATGGCAATACAGGTCAAAACGGTTTAAGCCAAGTAAAGGCCTTCCATGCAGCTTTGGGTCTCACTGGAATCATCGTTACCAAGCTTGATGGCACCGCTAAAGGCGGCGTGATCTGCGCCTTGGCACATACTCTTCAAGCAGAGCCAAAACCAGCCATATTGGCCCTTGGCAAAGGAGAGGGAATTGATGATTTAGCCCCCTTCACAGCAGGGCAATATTCCTCTGAATTATTCAATTAAATCAGTAACTTATAGATCAAATAAACCATTAGCACTCTCTTGACAAGAGTGCTAAAATAGTCCTCTATTAACGCCTCATATTTATTAGAAAAATGGTTCAAAAGAAATCCGACAATCCGAATATGCAAAGACTGCCCGCTATGCAGACTGCGGCGGCGTCTGCATTTCCGATGTTGCCATCCTTAGGGGTTGGCACTCTTGATTCTTACATTGCATACGTTAATCGCGTACCCATGCTTAGTGCAGCAGAAGAGCTACATCTTGCACAGGAATTTCGTCGTACTGAAAATGTGGATGCCGCTAAAACATTGGTGCTCTCGCATTTACGTCTCGTTGTTTCTGTGGCACGCCAATATCTTGGCTATGGAATTCCACACGCTGACTTAATTCAAGAAGGCAATATTGGCCTCATGAAAGCAGTGAAGCGCTACGATCCAAACAATGGTGCTCGCTTAGTCTCTTATGCTATCCATTGGATTAAGGCAGAAATTCATGAGTACATTCTCAAGAATTGGCGCTTAGTCAAAATGGCCACTACCAAAGCACAGCGTAAGTTGTTCTTTAATTTACGAAGCAATAAGCCTACATTGAGCGCACTCACACCTGGTGAGGTGGAAGCCTTGGCCAAAGCGCTTGACGTCAAAGGCTCAGACGTTAAAGAAATGGAAATGCGCCTCGCTGGCGGTGATGTCGCTCTTGAAGGTGATGACACGGATGACGAAGCAGCATATGCACCAATTCAATGGCTTGCAGATAATAGTCAAGAGCCCACAGAGCGCATTGCCAGCAATGAGGCTGATTCATTACAAGGCCCCAAGCTAGATCAGGCATTGATGGGCTTAGACGAGCGAAGCCGTAATATTGTTCAATCGCGTTGGCTGGCTATGGATGCAGATGGCAATGGCACAAAAACCTTACATGATTTAGCTGCCGAATATGGCATCTCTGCAGAACGCGTCCGCCAAATTGAGACAGCAGCACTCAAAAAAATGCGCGGCATGTTACAAGCTGAAGCAGCCTAAGTAAGCTTCAGACCCAGCAGTATTTCCTTACTTCAGAAGCTCTTTCAAGTCGTGCGCTAAGGTCTCTGGACCTTGAGCATGCTTGATGTACAGGCGTAAATGTCCCTCAGGATCAAACGCATAGCTTCCTGCAGTGTGGTCGATGGTGTATGAGCCTGGACTGCTACCTGGCACCTTCTTGTAATAAATCTTGAAATCTTTCGTGACTTTCTCTAGGGCAGCATCATCTGCTGGACGTAAGCCTAAGAAACGCGGATCGAAAGCTGGCACATACTGCTTCAAAATAGCGGCGCTATCTCGTGCTGGATCTACTGTTACAAAGAGCACCTGCACCTTATCTGATTGAGGCCCCAAAAGAGTCATCACTTGCTGCATTTCGGTCAACGTAGTTGGGCAAACATCTGGGCACTGGGTATAACCAAAAAACATCACCACTACTTTGCCCTTAAAGTCCGCCAGTGTTCTTACTTTGCCATCTGGATCCACCAAACTAAAGTCTTTACCAAAGGCAGTGCTGCCAGTGATATCAATATTCTTAAATTCGGGCTTTGGACTGCAGGCTGCCAAAATAACCAACAAAGCAGCAACACAGCAAGTACGGAATAAATTCATATTTGTCTTAAAGGAAATAATGGTCTACGAGCAGTGCTGCAAAGAGCAAGGACAAATAGGTAATTGAAAAACGAAATGTTTTCTTGGCCAAGGCATCGCTATAGGAAATAAATAAAGCGATGGCATAACTCAAAAATAGTAATCCAAGCACAATGGCTGAGATCAGATACACCATGCCGCTCATACCATAAAGATAGGGAAGCATCGTTGCAGCAATCAAGATTAAGGTGTACAACAAAATATTAAGCAAAGTAAATCGCTCACCGTGAGTGACGGGTAGCATTGGCAAACCCGATTGCACATAATCATCCCGGCGATATAAAGCGAGTGCCCAAAAATGGGGTGGCGTCCAAACAAAAATAATTAATACCAAAAGCCAAGCTTCAGCAGACAAGGTATTGGTAACAGCAGCCCAACCAAGCGCCGGCGGCATGGCCCCCGATAAGCCGCCAATCACAATATTCTGGGGGGTTGCTGGCTTCAGTAACCAGGTGTAAATCACTGCATAACCCACAAAGGTTGCCAAGGTTAACCACATCGTCAGTGGGTTACAGAAATTCCACAACACAATCATGCCCAGCGAACCGATGATGATTGAAAAAACAATAATGTGAAAAGGAGTCACTTCACCTGTGGCCGATGGACGCCATGCGGTGCGTTTCATTTTGGCATCAACAGCCTGCTCAATCAGACAATTGACTGCAAATGCTGCGCCGGCCAAGAGCCAAATACCCACAATGCCGCCAAAAAGAACAGGGTAAGGAACCATACCAGGGGTTGCTAAGAACATTCCAATCACAGCACAAAAAACGGCAAGCTGAGTCACTCTAGGTTTAGTTAAAACCCAGTATTGGCGCCAACGTGGCATTGCTGTTGGCGTAGTTGCTTGAGGTGTACTCATAACTTTGTCATCTTCTTTTGAATGGATACGCTCCAAGATGCCCAATAACTCATTCTGACCAAACAGAATACTAGAGCAGCTGAGCCAGCGGTGTGCAATAAAGCAGCCAGCAAAGGCCACTGAAACACAACATTGGATATCCCGGTAAGGACTTGCAATAAGAGTATCGCCAGCAATAGTTTTGCCAAGCGGCTAAGGCCAAATAAGACTGGGGTTGCCAATTGCAAAGCCCTCCAGCCCAAAGCACTGCAGACCATCAAAACCGCAACTGCAAATAGACGATGCGCCCAATGAATGGTTTGTAAGGCTACTGGAGAAATAAATTCCCCTTGAGCATTTAGGCCTAATTGACGCCAAAGGCTGAAACCCTCAGCCCAATTGGTTTCGGGCCATGCGCTTCCTAAGCACGTTGGGAAATCTGGGCAAGCTAAAACAGCGTAGTTAGTACTTACCCAAGCGCCTAAAAAGATTTGGATAGCAAGAATGATAAATGCAGTAAGCAGTAAGCTCGCAGGTAATGGGCGAATGCGTAATGTATGCACAGTCGTAGAGCCCACTTCCCAAGTTTGTTGAGCATAGGCAGTAAGGCAGGCCAATAAAACTAAAGCCAACATTAAATGCATCGTCACAATAATCGGCTGCAATTTAAGGGTAACAGTCCAAGCACCAAATGCACCTTGAATACACACCAACAAGAGTAGCCCCAAACTACCAAGCAAGGGAGTCTTGCCTAAAGACTTCAGTTTGCTAAAAGCCAGCCCTACTTGAATCAATATTAAGGCCCCAACCGTCATTGCTAAGTAGCGGTGAATCATTTCAATCCATGCTTTCATTACCGTGACAGGCCCCGTCGGCAGGGCGCTCTCAGCCTGCTGGATTTCTCCAAGGGCATGAAAGGGATTGGATGTACCGTAGCAACCAGGCCAATCCGGACAGCCAAGCCCTGAGTCGGTCAAGCGAGTGAAAGCCCCAAACACAATCAAATCAAAAGTCATAAAGACTAAAACCCAATTGAGTTTTTGGAAAAAACTGTACCCTGGCCTTGTCCACAAATAAGCCAAAGGCAGGCCCGCAAATACGATTGCGATTGCCGCTAACTCTAGGAACAAAACAAAAGTGGGCATTACAAATTCTCACCCTTGTGATTCAACTTCAAGAGCCTTTCCAAATCTTTCTTCATGCTAGAAAATTCTTTTGGAGAATTCGTAATCGGGAAATACATCATCTTGGCGGGGCTAGGGTCTATCAACTGAATCTGCTGACCTGCACCCTCTTTATTAAGCCAGCCTGCAAAGCTAGCTCTGAGCTGAGGATCTGTGGGTAATGGAATCACCTTCAAGCCAGCGGCTTGCTCGTCATAGGCCTCAAGTACTGCTGGATCTACAGGCTTACCATCCGTATTGACCCACACTAGCTGAACACGTTTACTCTCTCTGCCCATGGCTATTCTCGTCTGGCGCATTAAGAATAAAGCCTCAATACACTTCTCATCTTTGATTTTGCACTCGCCAGCTGGACGTGCAATCAGCAGCGTCCATTTACCCTGCATCGGAATATTCAGCCAAGCAGCATTCCATTCTTGGGCGGGATACACTAATGTGCCGAAGTTGGTTTTGCCACCTTCAGGCTTAATGACGTAATAAGCTAAATAAGAGGCAATGACTGGTGCAGCACAGGCAAGCAACAGTAATACCATTTGAATGCGGCCACGGCGGGTCTGCGCATTGATAGCAGAAGTATCTGTCTGTGAAGCCGGTATTAATAATTCTTTATCACTCACCCTTGATCCCCATTCACAACACCCCCACGCCTATATTGACGTAAGCCACTAATTAACCAAAATAACAATCCAGAAAAAGCTAAAGCGAACCACTGGAATGCATAAGCATAATGGCGATCGACCCCAGTTGTCAGAGGTGCCCACTCACGCAACAAACCATCGTCTATACCAGTATCAATCTCACGCAAAATAAAGGGGCTTTGTGACCAGTTGTGGAGTTGAGCTTCAGCCCCTAAGTTAAAGTTTTGTTCAATACGAGGTTTACCAGTTTCTACGGCGGCATTGCCTTCACCCAAGGCATAGACCTTTCCAGGGTGAGCAAACACAATGCCTTCAATACTAACTACGCTCGCTGGCGTTTTAACCGAGGGTAAAGTTTCTCGATTCTCGTTATTGCGCGGAGCCCAACCTCGGTTAACCCACAAAATGTCATCGCGCCCCTCAAGTCGGTAGGGCATCATGAGATAAAAGCCTGATTGCGAAACATTACTACCCACCCGGGGAATAGGCCTTGGGCGGTTATCCAGCCATACTGCCGCCTCTGGAATGAACCTACCACGTGCAATCATCCGACGCTCACTTGCCTCTTCTAAGCTTAAAGGGCCAGCATTAGCGCTCAAAATAGGCATTTGCTGTCGCGCCAATAAATTAGCAGCCAAAGCAATTTTGGTATCAGCTCTGTTCAGCTGCCAGAGTCCGGCGCCACAACCAATTGCAATGACTAGCAGGGCTGATACAGTAGCAACTATGCGCTTAGCAATGAGAGCAGTAAAAAGATTATTCAAGTTAAGGATTTGAGATGAAGTGGATTATTCCGATTGTCCTACTAATGATTGTTGGCAGCCTAGGATCTGCGCTGTATTACATGATGAAAGATCGGGGCAATAGCTCCAGAATGGTTCACTCGCTAATGCTGCGCATTGGCCTATCACTTGCGTTATTCCTGGGCATCCTACTTGCTTACTACTTTGGCCTAATTGAGGCAACTGGCATTAAAGTGGGTACAAACTAAAATCAGGTAAAAATGGAATTCCTAAAAACGAATCGGGGCTAAAGGCCCCGATTTTTTATTCTATTTACATCCAGTAAACAGCAATGTACAAACCTAGCCAGACAACGTCGACGAAGTGCCAGTACCAAGCAGCTCCCTCAAAAGCAAAGTGATGTTTGGAGGTAAAGTCGCCCCGAATCATCCGGCGTAAAACAATTGCTAACATCGTGCCGCCCAGGAATACGTGGAAACCATGGAAACCAGTCAACATGAAGAAGGTCGATCCGTAAATACCAGAGGTCAATTTCAAGTTCAACTCATGGTAAGCATGGTAGTACTCGTAAGCCTGGAAACACAGGAAGATGAAACCTAAACCAACCGTAGCGGCCAAAGCAATGATGGCCTTCTTCATGTGGTTTTCAACTAAAGCGTGATGCGAAATCGTAATCGTTACACCAGAGCTAAGTAATAAGAAAGTATTCAGCGTAGGGATAGGCCAAGGGCCCATGGTGGTGAATTTCTCAACCAAACCAGCAGGACCATCGTTAGGCCATACAGCCTGGAAATTAGGCCAGATCAACTTACTCTCGACATCACCCATCCAAGGCATCGCAATATTGCGTGCATAAAACAAGGCAGCAAAGAATGCCCCAAAGAACATGATTTCAGAAAAGATGAACCAAGCCATTGACCAACGGTAAGAGATATCGACGTTAACGCCATTCTTGCCCGCATTGGACTCTGCAATCGTGTCACCAAACCAGTGATAGAGAACAAATAATATCCAAGCCACACCAACTAGACTCAGAGGGCCGCCCCAAGAGGCGTGGTTAACCCAGCCAGACATACCGAAACCAAAAGCAATTAAGCCAATCGCTGCCATGGCTGGGTGCCTAGATAGCGCTGGGACAAAATAGAATGGGGTTGAATTGGATGACATCTTATTCTCTCTATTCAATCAAAAAATAATCAATGGGACACAACTACTTTCACTATCAACAGCAGAACGGCCATAAAAATCAAGGCGCCAATAACACCTGCAATGATAATGTGTACAAAACTAAGTGAAGCTACATCTTCCTGCAAACCAGCTTGCTTACGCACCCCCAAAAAGCCCCACATCACGGCTTTCATAGACTGCATAAAACTACTCTTCTTCTTCATGAAACTACCTTTGATTTAGGAGCAGGTGGTGTACCGCCCAATCCCAACTCAAAGAAGGTATAAGACAAAGTGATTGTTTTCACATCATCAGGCAAGCCTGCATCGATTACAAACACCACTGGCATCTTCTTCGTTTCATTTGCTGCTAGTGTTTGTTCCTGAAAACAAAAACACTCTAATTTAGTAAAAAACTCCGTTGCGCTTTTTGGCGCATAGCTCGGTATTGCTTGAGCTCGCACTACACGGCCGAGATTGTTTGTTACTTCATAAACAATTTCAGTCATCTCACCAGGGTGAACTTCTAAGAAGTTCTTCACTGGCTTAAAAGTAAACGGTCCACGACTATTGGAATCAAATTCAATAGTCACTGTACGAGCATAGTTAACTTGAGTATTGCCAACTTTATTGGGGCTGAAAGCTCTAACACCGTAATCGTTCTTGCTGGTCACAACATTAATTCCAGTGACCTCACACAAGGCCTTATACATCGGAACTAGGGCGTAACCAAAGCCAAACATCATCACAGCCGCAATTAAGAGCTTTAATAAAATCTGACGATTGAGTGTTTGAGTAGTTACCATCGTAATTGGCGGGATCAACCCAACATACTCCGTTTAATCACAATACCAATAAAAAAGGTTAGTACAACGCTTAAAAGAACAAACCCCAATCTGCGATTGTTCGCGGATTGGGCTTGTTTAGCTGAAGAATTAAACTCCTGCTTCACGCATTTGCTCTGCACTAGGTGGAGTCTCAAATGTATGGTGTGGCGCCGGTGAAGGGATTGTCCACTCTAGGCCTTTAGCCCCCTCCCATGGCTTCATCGGTGCTTTTTCACCTTGACCACGATAAGCTGGCATCACCACAAAGAACAAGAAATACACTTGTGACAAGCCAAAGCCCAACGCACCAATTGAAGCAATCATGTTGAAGTCAGCAAACTGGGTTGGGTAGTCGGCATAGCGACGCGGCATACCTGCCAAGCCCAAGAAGTGCATTGGGAAGAAGGTCAGGTTAAAGAAAATCATGGAAGTCCAGAAGTGGATCTTGCCACGAGTCTCATTAGCCATATATCCGGTCCACTTTGGACACCAGTAGTAGAAGCCAGCGAACATCGCAAATAATGAACCTGCTACCAATACATAGTGGAAGTGAGCAACCACGTAGTAAGTATCTTGAACGCCGATATCAATTGGCGCTAGCGCTAAGATCAAACCAGTAAAGCCACCCATCGTAAATACGAAGATGAACCCAATAGCCCACAACATTGGAGTTTCAAAGGTCATTGACCCTTTCCACATAGTTGCAACCCAGTTAAAAATCTTCACGCCTGTGGGAACAGCAATCAACATTGTTGCGTACATAAAGAACAACTGACCGGTTACGGGCATACCAGTAGCAAACATATGGTGAGCCCAAACGATGAATGACAAGATCGCAATCGATGCGGTTGCATAAACCATGGAGCTATAACCAAACAATGTTTTTCTGGAGAAGGTTGGGATGATTTCACTGACGATTCCAAATGCTGGAAGAATCATGATGTAAACCTCAGGGTGACCGAAGAACCAGAAAATATGCTGGAACATCACTGGATCGCCGCCACCAACAGCAGAGAAGAATGAAGTTCCGAAGTGACGATCAGTCAGTACCATCGTGATTGCGCCAGCCAATACAGGCATCACAGCGATCAACAAATAAGCAGTAATTAACCAAGTCCAGCAGAACATCGGCATCTTCATCAGAGTCAAACCAGGCGCGCGCATGTTCAAAATGGTCACAATGATGTTGATTGAACCCATGATGGAAGAAGCGCCTAATAAATGGAGGGCAAAAATTGCCATGTCCATTCCAGGACCCATCTGCGAAGTTAGAGGAGCATAGATTGTCCAGCCGCCAGATGGTGCGCCGCCAGGAACCAAGAATGAGCTCAATAACAAAGTAGCAGCCACTGGCAAAATCCAGAAGCTGAAGTTATTCATACGAGCAAATGCCATATCTGATGCGCCAATTTGCAAAGGTACCATCCAGTTAGCAAAACCAACGAAGGCCGGCATGATCGCACCGAATACCATTACCAAACCGTGCATGGTAGTTAATTGATTGAAGAACTCTGGGCGCAAGAATTGCAAACCAGGCTGGAATAGCTCCAAGCGAATTCCCAAAGCCATCACACCACCAGCCAACAAGCTGATAAACGAGAAGATTAAATACATCGTGCCGATGTCTTTGTGATTGGTTGCAAACAACCAACGACGCCAACCATGTGGCGTGTGATCATCATGCGCGTGATCGTGTGCGTGATCGTGGGTGGTAGAGACTGTGCTCATGGATTACTCCGGTTTCGTTTTATCTGTATTAATTAATCTGAATTACTTGCCGCCGCGTGCAGTAATAATTTCTTGGGTCTGAATTACTTCACCCGTCTTATTACCCCAGGAGTTGCGGGTATAGGTAATAACGGCAGCGATATCGCCATCAGAAATTACACCAGCCCATTTCGGCATTGCATTTTTACCGTTAAGCAAAATGTTGTATTGACCTTCTTTGGGTCCATTAACTACTTTGCTACCGTCAAGAGCTGGGAATGCACCAGCGCCTTTACCGTTTGCTTGGTGACAAGCAGCACAGTTCGCGGCATACACTTTTGCACCGCGTTCTTTTTGCTCATCTAATGTGTAGACTTTTGAAGGATCATCGCCTCCAGCGCCCATTTCTTTTTTCTTCTGCGCAACCCAAGTTGTATAGTCATCTTGAGAGACAACCTTCACAACAATCGGCATAAATGCGTGCTCTGCACCGCATAACTCAGAACACTGGCCACGGAAGGTGCCGATCGTATCCGCTCTAAACCAAGTATCACGAACGAATCCTGGGATCGCATCTTGCTTAACGCCGAAAGCTGGAATAGTCCATGCATGTATCACATCGTTAGCAGTAGTAATCAAACGAATTTTCTTGCCAACAGGCACAACCATTTCATTGTCTACTTCCATCAAATACGTATTTGATTTTGGTGCTAAGTTATTAATGGCTTCGCGTGAAGTAGATAAAGTAGATAAGAAGCTTATGCCTTCGCCTTCACCCTTAATGTAGTCGTATCCCCATTTCCACTGGTAACCAGTGGTCTTAATAGTGATATCAGAATTAGTTGTATCTTTCATCGCTACAACGGTCTTAGTTGCAGGCAATGCCATACCAATGACAATTAAAAGCGGAATCACTGTCCAAATAATTTCAACAGTAGTGCTCTCATGGAAAGAAGCAGACTTGTGCCCTAATGATTTGCGGTGCTTCAAGATAGAGTAGAACATCACTCCAAAAACACCAACAAAAATCAATGCGCATATCACCAACATCATCCAATGGAGCCAATGGATTTCTTGCATGATTTTGGTTGCTGGGGCGGTAAAGTTGAGCTGATTTACAGCTGGGCCCCCAGGCATATTTTCACTTGCGTGCGCAAAGGCAGTGCCAAAGGCTGCTATTAAATAGAGCGAAGCCCTAGTGACTTTTCCAAATAAATTCATCTTATTCTCTGTTTATTGTCGCGGGCAAAGTGTCAAAAAGCGTCACAAAATGCCCAAAAAGCGGTATCAAGCCAATACATCCAGCGGTGATTATAGGGTTAATTGGGCTTAACAACAAACAGGGATAACCCAGCCTCATCCAATCTTGACCTAGGTTTAAATGATAGTAAGCACTTACACTTAAGCAGAATCTGACCTAGTCTTGCGCCCAATTTGATTTATATCAATATAGGCGACCTTGTCCTGGGCTTTAGCTAGGTGTTTTCCGATAACCCAAGCATGCCCATAAACTACCTCTAAAGTCATTTTTTGTGGCAAAACGCCTTTTTTTGGCATTTCAACTATGGGCTCTTGTAGCAATTTCAACGCCCCCGCATCAACAAGTAACAGAGCGTCTGTTTCGTAATCGAGATGTAGATATTCCATATCCATTACGGGGTCTGAAAAACGCTCCCCCATTAAAGCGTCGCCCATATCGTGCATATCCCAAGGACTTAATAAGTTCTTCAACTTGACTGCTCCTGATTCAAGGGCGCGCAGCTCTTTACCAGTATCGGGCCCCAAATAACTGAAGGTGATCAAGCCGCCCTCTCGCAGAACACGCCAACACTCTTTTAAAAAATGACGCGGATCAGGCAAGTCGTGCAACATTAAGTCACTAAAAACTAAATCTACAGAATTATCAGGAAGATCAAACCGCCCCTTGGATTGATAAGTGGCAAAGGAGGCTGCTCTGCTTCTAAACAAAGATCGCCAGTTACTCATCGCTTTAGAGCGCCATATTTCGAAACTAGAAATATCCTCCTCGGTAACGCTAAAAATAGTTGCTTTGGGGTAACGCTTTGCAAAGGCTAGTAAATGCTTTCCGGGGAAATCAGGAACGATCAAAATATCTTTGACGTCTAATTTGACGATATCCAATTTTTGCAACATACGGTCTGCAATTTCGTCTTGTAACCATCTGATCGGCTGGGTCATTGGCTCAGTATACTCAGCGCCCCATGCGATTTCTAGAGAAGATTTTTCAATCTATTGGCGAGCTAGTTTTGCCAACAGCTTGCATCGTTTGCCAATGCCATCAGAAAGCTGCTATATGCAATAACTGCATGCAATCCCTTCATGACAAAGCTCTATTCAATTACGAATGCTGTCACCAATGCGGCATTTCTCTCCATGCATCAGAAATCGAAAGGAGGCACTGTGAGCAATGTAAAAGATCTCCGCCGTATTTCGATGCAAGCTATTGCCTAGATCGCTATGAGGGATCGTTGCAAAATGCCTTGCATCAACTGAAATACCAAAAACGACTTACCTATGCCCTTGGTCTTGCAAAAATATGGAATTCGGTTTTTTCACAGCAATTGATAGACGCTAATTCGTCCTATCTTCTTCCCGTTCCACTGAGCCCTGAAAAGTTAGCCTTGCGCGGGTTTAATCAAAGCTGGGAAATTGCTAGAAGGATTTACTGTGGTTCACATATTCAAAAAATGCCTTACCTATTAAAACGCCAACACTTTACAAGGCGGCAAGCTGGTAGCAAACGTACTGACAGAAGCCTAGCAATACAAGGGATGTTTTACGTGGAGAAACAGCACCTCGAACTTCTTCAAGATCATTCCGTCATCGTTTTTGACGATGTCATGACTAGTGGAGCCACCTTAAATGAAATTGCACGCGTTCTGAAGGACAATGGAGTCAAGAGAGTGACGAATTGGGTATTACTCAGAACTTCAAAGTCTTCATCAAGAAATTAAATTAAGAGCACAGCATGTTTAATATTGTCTTATTCGAACCAGAAATCCCACCCAATACCGGTAACATCATTCGCTTATGCGCTAACACTGGGGCGAAGTTACATTTAATTGAGCCTTTGGGATTTCCGATGGAAGATGCTAAGTTAAGAAGGGCTGGCCTTGACTATCATGAATTTGCGAGCGTAAAAGTACATACTAGTTGGGCGCAGTTTTTAAAAGATGAGCAACCCGATCCACAGCATCTCTTTGCCTTAACAACCAAAGGAAGTGGAAAATTTCATGAGGGAAAATATGTTCCAAATGATTACTTTATTTTTGGATCAGAAACTAAAGGCATTACAGATGAAGTGCGCAATTCAATTCCAGCAAAGAATCAAATGCGTTTAGCAATGCAAGATAGTAGTCGTAGTCTGAATTTATCAAATACAGTAGCTATTGTTGTGTACGAAGCCTGGCGCCAAAATGGGCTTGTTGGTGGCAATTAAAAAATATACTGAAAAAAACTAAGCCTCGATTTTTGGATCACGGCCCATCAGTTTTTTAACGGCATCATGCGCAGTAAGTTTGCTAGATAAGACTTCACCCATCATGACAGTAATCGGCATCTCTACCCCTAAACGTTTAGCCAAATCAGCAACCGCTTCAGCACAAAGAACACCCTCTGCAACATGGCCCAAACCAGCCAAAATCTCAGTCAATGACTTTCCAGCAGCGAGCTCTAGTCCAACGCGGCGGTTACGAGACAAATCTCCGGTAGCAGTCAAGATCAAATCCCCAACACCTGTCAAACCCATGCAAGTTTCAGACCTACCTCCAGCCGCCTTAACCAAACGCATCATTTCAGCCAAGCCTCTGGTCAGAACTGCTGCGCGTGCATTCAAACCTAAATCTAGACCATCTCCAATTCCTGCGGCAATTGCCAAGACATTCTTAATGGCTCCGCCTAGCTCAACACCAATTAAGTCATCGCTTGAGTAGATCCGCATATTTCCATGGTGAAATGCGGCTTGCACAATTTCGCATAGCTGACTTGAAGTGCTGGCAACTGTTAAGGCGCACGGCATTCCAGCGCCTACCTCACGTGCAAAGCTGGGACCAGATAAAGCACCATAAGCGTGTTGGATGCCATGACTATGCAGCGCATGTTCACGTGCAACCACTTGATGAGGCAACAAAGCTGTCGCAGGCTCTAAGCCCTTGCATAGCCAAATAATGTTCAGAGGATGGTCCGCCACCTTCAACACTTGCGCAATAGTTTCTGCCAGACCTGACATTGGTGTTGCAATCACCAAAAGATCATTGCTGGAAAGTCTATTGATCGCATTAGAAAGATGGCTTTCTAATTTCAGATTTTTGGGTAATTGAATATCCGCAAGATAGGATTTATTTTGACCAGACTTTTCAATCTCTAGCAATTGCTCTGCGCTTCGAGACCATAAACAAACTTCCCCTTCCTGTAGAAAGCGGGCCGCCTGAGCGGCCATCGCTGTTCCCCAAGCACC
>Ga0007796_10000346_pt1 | contig 14243 bp, 11 predicted proteins | sample CryBogmetaGMA0M_FD_60373 | JGI IMG/M metagenome (GOLD analysis project Ga0007796, IMG submission 60373) | Freshwater microbial communities from Crystal Bog, Wisconsin, USA - MA0M | ecosystem: Environmental > Aquatic > Freshwater > Lake | place: Crystal Bog, Wisconsin, USA | collected 2009-07-06 | reverse complement strand
TCATTGAACACACTAAAACCGTAGATCGAGCCAATACAAAGATGAACCGCAAGGGCTGCGGGCGGGATCAACCATCGGTTGAAATGAGAGGGGGCGACTGTGTGCTCACGATCCAAAAAGCCGAAGAGTGACACGGGAAATCTCGTGGTCGTCGCAGTCGGGTGATCAAGCGTCGGAGTACAACGTCTGCCGACAGGCAAGTGATTTCAGCACTCCTGCAGCCCCGAGTCAAGCTGCCAACCGCGGGCTCTCTTCCCGGCCAACACCACCAACCTGCCAAAATCTGGACCGGGACACTCATCGGGCTCACTGCGTCGATTGAAATCCGTTGGAGTCGCGTTACCATGAGCAAACGCTCTCCATCTGGGACCAGGCCAACCTGACGCAGTGATTGAAGCGAACCCCGAGGCTTGCACGATGCCAAAACAGATCCTTGCCCTTGGTGAAGTTCTTTGGGATGTATTTCCCGATGGACCCCGGTTCGGCGGCGCACCGGCGAACTTCGCCTGTTCCGCGTCTGAACTGGCCGGTACGCTTGCCCACGTTGCCATTGTGAGCGCGGTCGGCCAGGACGATCTGGGTGAGCTCGCCTGCGAAACACTCGCGAAGCATGGGGTCGATCATGCGTTGGTCGCGTCGACCGCCGCTCCCACTGGCCAGGTCAACGTCACGCTCGATGCCAACGGCAAACCAACCTATCAGTTCATCGAGCACCCCGCCTGGGATCAGATTCCCGACCGAGAGCAACTGGTCGACCAGGCCGGACAGGCCAATCTGGTCTGCTTCGGCACTCTCGCCCAGCGCAGCGAGATTTCGCGAACTACCCTCCGCCGGGTCATCCAGGCAACACCCGCAACTTGTTTGCGAATCCTCGACATCAATCTTCGGTCACCGTTCTGGCACGATGAACTTATCCTCGAAAGCCTTGCGCTTGCCCGTGTCTTGAAACTGAACGATGAGGAACTTCCGATCCTGGCCAGGCTCCTGGGCCTTTCCGGTACCGAGGAAGAAATCGCCCGCTCGATTCTGCGGCGATACTCTTTGCAGCTCGTGGCACTGACCCGGGGCGCGCACGGATCGCTGCTGATTTCAGACACAGGCGAACTCAGCAAAGCAAGCGGCCTGAAAGTGAACGTGGTAGACACCGTGGGGGCAGGTGATGCGTTCACGGCGGCGCTCGGCCTTGGCCTGCTATTCAATTTACCGCTGAACACAATCAACGACTGGGCCAACCAGGTTGCGGCCTACGTGTGCACTCAGGCCGGCGGCACACCCACTTTTCCGACTCATCTCCATCTCTCCAAGGTGCGCGCCCAATGAGACATCAGATACTGGCTGCTCTGCTGGTTGCAGGCTCATGCACCGGCCCGGCCCAGGCCGGTGACCAGGTGATCGCGGACTTCGAAGCCGCAACCTATGGCAACTGGAAAACCGAGGGCACCGCCTTTGGGACCGGCCCGGTTCACGCGGAGCTTGGCATCCACGGTTGCCAAGGAACGGGATTTGTGGATTCTTTTGCCGGTACTGACGAAGCCACAGGTTCGTTGACTTCACCTGAGTTCAAGCTCACACACCCGTACCTCTCGTTCTTGATCGCCGGAGGCAAAAACCCTGCGCAACTGGGACTGGAGTTCTGGGTGGATGGCAAACGCCAGAGTGTGACAGCGGGCGACGATACCGGAGACCTGGCCTGGAAATCACTCGATCTGCGAGCATTCCTGGGCAAAACCGGACAGGTGCGAATCGTTGATCAGGCCAAGGGGGCCTGGGGCCACATCCTCGTCGATCAGATCACATTGAGCGACGAACCCCGATCGCCTGCCCCTGCATTCAGGCTAGAAACTTATCGCAAGAGCCCAGCTTATTACCAGGAGCGGTTCCGGCCTCAGTTTCATTTCACGCCTGAAATGAACTGGATGAACGACCCCAACGGCCTGGTGTTTTTTGATGGCGAATACCACCTGTTTTACCAGCACAACCCCCATGGCAATGAGTGGGGGCACATGAGCTGGGGGCATGCCGTGAGCAGGAATCTGCTGGACTGGAAGCACCTGCCCATTGCGCTTCATGAAGAGTACGGCACCATGGCCTTCTCTGGAAGCGCGGTGGTGGATCTCAAGAATACGTCGGGCTTGGGCTCGGTTGAGAGTCCCCCTTTGGTCGCGATTTATACGGGTGAGGGGCACAAACAGCAGACGCAGGATCTGGCCTTCAGCCTGGACCACGGGCGGACCTGGACGAAGTATCAAGAGAATCCGGTTCTGGACATCGGGATGGCCGAGTTCCGTGATCCCAAGGTCTTCTGGTACGAACCTGACCAGCGGTGGGTGATGGTGGTCTCGCTGGCGAAGGACAGGATCTTGCATTTTTATGGGTCGAGCGATCTGAAGCGCTGGACGTTCCTGAGCAAGTTTGGGCCGGCGGGCGTTGAGAAGAAGCTGAACTGGGAATGTCCCGATTTGTTCGAGTTGCCGATTGAAGGGGAGGCTGGCAAAACGCGCTGGGTGCTGAAGGCCGATATGGGCAATGGGGCGATTGCCGGCGGTTCTGGCGGCGAGTATTTCACGGGCGTTTTTGATGGTAAGGAGTTTATCGCGGATTCTCAGGAATCTCGGTGGATTGATTTTGGGCGTGATTTTTATGCCCCGGTTTCCTGGTCGGGGGTGCCGGCCAGTGATGGCCGCCGAATCTGGCTGGGCTGGATGAACAACTGGGAAACCTGCCTCAACCCCACCGCCCCCTGGCGCAGTGCGATGTCGGTTCCGCGCAGTCTGACATTGGCAAGGATTAACGGCGAGCTCCGCCTGTGTCAGACCCCAGTGCGAGAACTAGAGCGATTACGAAGCACCCCCGAGGAACTGAAGAATCTCACCCTGAATGGCCAGACACACAAACTGAAAAGTCATGGGCAGGTGTTTGAACTACTTTTGGAGATTGATCCAGGCTCGGCCGGCTCAGTCGGAATTCAGGTACTGAAGGGGAAGACCGAGCAAACCGTGATCCGTTACGAACCCCTGGCCAGGCAGCTCTCGGTCGATCGGACCAGGTCGGGCAATGTCCATTTCCATCCGGCATTCGCTGGAATCCATAAGGGTCCGCTGATGCCGGGCAAAGATGGCCGGATCCTGCTTCGAATTCTGGTCGATCGGAGCTCTATCGAGGTCTTTGGCAACCAGGGAGAAACCGTGATCACCGACCTGGTGTTCCCATCCGCCGACAGTGATCAACTGGAATTGTTCGCCACAGGCGGCAGTAGCCAGATCATTTCCTGCACTGTGTTTCCTGTGCGTACCATCTGGGCAGAGAAAGCAGGGAACTGATCAGAAAAGAACCAGATGCTGAATGCGATTTGCCCTTTCAAGAGCGATAGCCGATCGTACCGACGCTGCTGTATCTGGTTTTGACACTCCTTGCCAAATCCCACCGCAAAATCCTGGGCGACTCATCCGACATCGCCTCAGGACTTCGCGAAATCATCAAGGTCGGTCGCGTCTCCGAGCTGAGTGCTTGGGCCGGCGAGGGGATCAAGCACATGACTGAGGAGAGTCATGCGAAAATCAATTACTTCTGGGCGGTGGTGTTCGGCGAGGAGTGTCCTGGTTTTCGTGGTCTAACAGCCATTCCTTGATCGAGAGGCCACCGCCATAGCCGGTCAATTGTCCGCTTTTGCCAATCACCCGGTGGCAGGGAATGATGATGGAAATGGGGTTGCGCCCATTGGCGGTCCCCACGGCCCGGCTGGCCCGTGGGTTGCCAATGCGCCGAGCCTGCTCGGCGTAACTGATGCACTCACCGAAGGGGATCGTCGACAGCGATTCCCAGACCTTTTGCTGAAACGCGGTACCGCTTGCAGTGAGCGGCAAATCGAAAACCCGCCGCGTGCCCGCGAAATACTCTTCGAGCTGGTACGCCGTGGCAGTCAGCACCGGACAGGAATGGTCGATCTGCGAACGAGCTGGCTGGCGGTTCTTGTGCCTAGCAAAGTAGAGGCCGACGAGCGAACGACCATCTGACAACAGTTCGATCGGTCCCACGGGGCTCTCAATCAGAGCGGTGAAGGTGGCCACTGAATCCAGGATATTGCTCATCTGAATTGAGTCCCGCACTAACCGGGTAAACGAAAATACTCACTATTCCTCATAATCTCCGCCAGCGCGCACCATCGCGTTCCAGCAACTGGTCGGCCTCGACGGGTCCCCAGCTTCCCGCCTGATAGGATGCCGGCTCGATCTTGTGTTCGGACCAGGCCTGAAGAATTGGGGTGATGAACTCCCAGGCGTTCTCGACCTCGTCGATGCGCGTATACAGGGTCGGGTCGCCCAGCATGGCGTCGATCAGCAGCCGCTCATACGCTTCGGGTGGCGGAGAAGCGAAGGCCGTCCCATAGCGGAAATCCATCCGGACTTCCTGGAGCCTTCGGCGCGAGCCCGGCACCTTGGCCTGGAAGGCTAAACTGGCCCCTTCGTTGGGCTGGATCCGCAAGACCAGCAGGTTCGCCCCACCACGCCCTTCATCCTCTGGCTCGAAGAGCTGAACCGGCGGAGTGTCGAACTGGATCGAGATCTCGGTGGCCCGCTTGGGCAGAGATTTACCGGTCCGCAAGTAGAACGGTACGCCCGCCCAGCGCCAATTGTTGAGCATCAGCCGAATCGCCACGAATGTGTCGGTCTGCGAGTCAGGCGGCACTCCCTTCTCCGCCCGGAACGAAGCGACCTCCTTTCCCTGGATCGAGCCCGCCACATACTGACCCTTGACCACGTTCTGGGCCACCTCCGCCGCGGACCAGCGGGGCAGGGCCTGCAAGACCTTGACCTTCTCGTTACGAACCGAGTCGGCATCGAGGTCCACGGGCGGTTCCATGGCAACCAGGCAGAGCAGTTGCATCATGTGATTCTGAACCATGTCGCGAATCGCGCCGGCGGTATCGTAATAGGCACCCCGGCCACCCGGCATGCCAACCTCCTCGGCCACCGTGATTTGCACACTGCGCACGTGGTCTCGGTTCCAGATCGGCTCAAAAATCGTGTTGGCGAACCTCAGCGCCAGGATATTCTGAACGGTTTCCTTGCCCAGGTAGTGATCAATCCGATAGGTCTGCCGTTCCGCCAGGAAGCGTGAAAGTTCCCGGTCCAGGGCGCGGGCACTTTCCAGGTCGGTGCCGAACGGCTTTTCGATGACCACACGGCTCCAGCGGCCATCTTGCAGAGGGGAATTGATCAGGCCCGCCGCCCCAAGCTGCTCCACGATTTTGGCAAAAAATTCGGGAGCAACCGCCAGGTAAAAGAGACGGTTACCGCGGGTGCCCAGTGTCTGGTCGGCTCGATCGAGGGTTTGTTTAAGGCGCTGAAACGCTAGGGGATCGTCGAATGTTCCCGAGCTGAACAGCAAGTGCTGCTGGAAATCCGGCCAGGTTCGTTCGAAGTCAGGAATATTGGCTTTGGACAGACTTGTATGAAGCTCGGCTCGAAATTGATTGTCATCCCAATCTCGGCGTGCGAACCCGACCACGGCAAACTCGGCCGGCATCTGCCCTTCCACCGCCAAACGCATGAGCGCGGGTGCCAGTTTCCGGTGCACCAGGTCGCCGGTGGCACCAAAAAGCACGACCGTGCATGGCTCGGGAACGCGCGTACGTGGCAAATACGCGCGCAGGGGGTTTGATTCTGAGGGGGGTGGAGCGGAAGCCATCGAATCCTCAAAGGAAGGTCGTCAAAGCGAGGCAAAGCCGATCGACGGAGCGTAGTGGTGTTTGTGAAACTCGTGCAAAGTCTAGAGGAGCGAGCGACCGAAGTTCAAGCCACAGACGCGAAAGTCGCGGTAGTCGGCACACGGCACAAGTTGATCAGCCCGGCCGTCTGCCGATGATATTAACGCCATGCCCTTGTCCCGCATGAAAGAACTTTCCGTCCGCGCCAAGGTCGGTGACCTCTACCAGGCCGGCCTCCTCAAACCAGCCGCGAACCTCACGCCGCGTGTGCCTGGACATGAACCTGGGGGCATACCAGTCCAGAGTGTCGCAAACGCGAACTTCGGGATCGGGATGCATGGAAACTCCGAGGGTGAGCACGTGCAGGGCCACCCCCATCCGTTCAATCAGTCGCACCCGACTGGCCATCATGCGGCGTTTCAACCCACCGACCGGTGCCATCAGACGACTGAATTCCACGAGCACTGGCAGCGGCAGCCGGGTGGTGATCGCGCGTTGGGTATCCTTGACCAATTCCAGCAGTCCTCGCTCCTTCTCGTACACCCAGACCACGATCCGGCCGCCGGGTGCAACCAAGGGAGCCAGCGCAAGAAAAGCGGCCTTGGGGTCCGGCGTGTGGTCCAGGACCCCCAGGCTGTAAATCAGGTCGAACTTCTGATTCGGGAACGGTGGGCGAAGTAGGTCGCCTTGGACAATTTGGACATGGCCGAACACCTGCGTGGCCTCTCGGGCCGCGCGGACCGCGCCGCTCAGGTCGATTCCGACCAGAAGCGCGGGATTGAAGGTCGAGACCACACGCAGATACCGTCCCATGCCGCAACCGGCATCCAGCACCGTTTTCCCCAACAGATCCCCAGGACCGACACCCGTTCGAGCCAGGAAGGTCGCACGGTCCTCCTCCGGCCGAACGATCCGGAATCGGTTCCACTGAAGGTCGTAAGTCGCCTTGGTCCGCGATTGATTGGCGCTCATTGGTTCATTCCCGCGGTGGAGGCCGGGACCGCGGCCAGGTCGGCCTTCTCCTCGGCGGCACTCTTACGCACGTAGATCGGCTCAAGACTCATTGGCGAGTGGCTAATCCCAACCGCAAGCGCGGCCCTTGCCTGGCGGATCGTTGGCTCGGCCCGGGGAAAGTCGTCCGCGGGTTCCAGGACGGCCAGATCGGCCGGCAACCCGCCCCGCTCACGCAACCGGGCAATCGACGGGCCAAGCAGGACATCGTTCGCACCCAGAGTTTCCATCACCCTCTGAGCCGGCTCAATTGTGATATCAACAGGCACACCGGGCCACTCAGAAATCGGGCCGACACCCGATGGTCGGGCCACGTACCACTCGCCTCGCTGCGCGTCGGTCGCAACCACGGCCCTTTTACCAGGCCTATCCAAATTCCCAGCAATCAGATCAAGGCTAGGCAACCCGACCAGCCGCACACCAGTCGTGTAGGCAAGCGTTTTGGCCACGGTCAGACCCACCCGAAGGCCCGTGAATGAGCCAGGCCCAAGCCCTACGGCAATCGCATCAAGCTGCTCAAGCCGCAAATTGGCCGAAGTCAGCAAAGAATCAATCTCCGGCACCATGGCACATGCATGCTGGCGTGCAATTTCGGGCTCTCGGGTTAAAATCCGGCCATCTCGCAAACCGAGAGCGACCAGGGCACGAGGCGTCGAAGTTTCAAGAACCAAAACGATTGGGAGCAAGCCTGAGCCTTTCCGAACACGGGAGGAGGCGAACGATGATCAGTCGTCCCAATGGCACCCTGCACTTGTGGTCTACCAGGCACAATCGAGACGGATCTGACCAGTGTTTTCATGGTTGACTTGAATCTGAGGCGATTCGAACTTAGATTCATTGTAACTGAAGGTTGCGACGCGGGACCCGTCGACTTCATCACTTTGTCGATTGATTGAGTGTACGGCCGTCTCTCTTTCTGGGTTAGCGAGGGTTTTCTGGTGCGTCGCGCGTTGATTAGTGACATTCATGGCAATGTCGAAGCCCTCGAGACTGTGCTGGCCGATATTCAGGGGCAGGGGGTCGAAGAGATCATCTGCCTGGGCGATGTGATTGGCTACGGACCCAATCCGCGTGAATGCATCGACCTGGTGAAAGCCAATTGCAGCATTTGTTTGCTCGGAAACCATGATCAGGGTGCGCTTTTCGACCCCGAGGGTTTCAACATTGGTGCCGAACGGGCCATTTTCTGGACCCGCTCTCAGCTTGAAAACCCCCACGATCGGAATAACGAGGCTCGTTGGGAGTACCTCTCCGAACTGCCCCGCGCGAAGCGGCTTAACGGCTACCTTTTCGTTCATGGTTCCGCGCGGCACCCCCTGAGCGAATATGTCTTTCCTGAGGATATTTACAATCATCGCAAGATGGATCGTCTGTTCCAACTGGTTGAAAAGTACTGCTTCCAGGGTCACACGCACGTGCCTGGGATTTTCACCGAAAGTTTTCAGTTCTTCTCGCCCGAAGAGATCGGGCATGAGTATATGCTTGGCAATGGCAAGGCCATGATCAACGTGGGGTCGGTGGGTCAGCCACGTGATGGTGATCCACGCTCCTGCTACGTGATTATCGAGGATGAACTACCGGAAAAACTCGCCGCGGGCGATGCCGATCGCGTGTTCGGATCGGAACCGGTGTTGCCAGGCCCCGTGAAATTGACCTATCGCCGTGTGGCTTACGACTTTGAACCAACGATTCGCAAAATTTACGAAGTGCCGGACCTTGACCCATTCCTGGGCGACCGGCTCCGTCAGGGGCGTTGATCGGCGGGCCTGAGGCCTGTCTGAAAATCAACGATTCTTCCACGCCCAGTGAGCAACCGTCCGATGAGCGAGCAGAAGCGCTGGATTCTTTTTTTTGTCCTCTCTTTGGGGCTTGCGTTCGGGGCACAGCTCCTGCTGGACGCCCTGGGACTGACCCCCAAACGCCCACCCGCGCGTGAGGTCGCGGTGAAAGAGGAAGAGGCCAAGCAGGCCGACGCCGCACCACCGGCTTTCGCTGGTTCTCCAGACGCACCGGCCGCCTTTGCAGCTAACTCGTCTGCTCCAGACTCGATCAAGGCCGAGCCCACGGCAGCCCCCGCTGCGTCTGCAAATACATCCAAGGTTCAGCAGGTTCCGATCGAAAAACTGATCCTCGGCAGCACCGACCAGCCCAAGAACCCCAGCGCCGAGTACCGCATCCAGGTTCAGCTCAGCCAGCGAGGGGCAGGCATGCGGAAGGTGATCCTGGCCCAGCACCAGACTGAACTGCTGGATAAGAAGGATCGGGGGACCCCGCTCACCCTGCTCGACCCCGATCCCATGGACTTCTCAGACGCCTTCGGCCCACCGCTGGCCCTGCAGATCGTTGTACCCCGAAAGGATGAACTTCCTACCTCGCTTTACTCTCTTGGAGAAGAACTCTGGGAAGTGGTTCCAGACGAGCAAGGGCGGATCGCTCGACCGCTGGCGGCCGACGTGGCGACGGGTCGGCTGGAAGGCGAATCGGTTGTCTTTCGGACAACCGTGCCTGCTTTGGGTCTGACCGTCACCAAGACGATCGGCCTGCGGAAGGGGGTCGATGGCGTTGAGGTCAACCTCGAATTCCAGAGTCAGACCCCACAATCCCTGGCTTACAGGCTGCTTGGCCCGTATGGCATGCCGATTGAGGGGGAATGGTACAGTACCAGCTTCCGAGATCTGTTCTTTGGCAAAATCAATGGAGCGGCGACCGAGCTTGAGACCAGACCACCCAGCGATGTTGTAGACAAGGAAGCTCAGGGAGATCCGATCCGGACCACCACGCTGCCCCTGAAATTCGCCGGGATTGAGAATCAGTATTTCGCGGCGTTCCTCCAGCCAGATCCGCTGCCGGCCGCGCCTGACCAAAGACATGACGAGCGAACCCTGGCCACCGTGATCAAGCCATTCGCTGAAAAACTGAAATCCGAGGTGTCGGTGGTCGTGGAGTCGCGTCCCATGGCACTCTCGGCGGGAACCTTCGTGACGCAGGGGTATCGCCTCTTCACCGGCCCGAAAACGGCCGAGGCACTTTCGCCGTTTGGCGCGGAAGAACTGACGGCATACCGCAAGGGCTGGCAAATCCCGATTATTGGTCCACTCGCCACCTATCTTGCCCGTAACGCGATTGCTCCGTTGCTTGACCAGATTTACGGCGTGACCAATCGTATGGCGGGCCTCTTGGGCGGCAATCGGGGCAGTTATGGGATCGCCATCATCCTGCTCACGATTGTGGTCCGGCTCTGCATCTTCCCGCTCAGCCGCAAACAAGCGATTGCCGCCAAACGGATGCAGGACCTGCAACCGCAGATGGTTGCCATTCGCGAAAAATACAAGGATGACAAGGAAAAAATTGGTCGGGAAACCATGCTCCTCTACAAGAAGAGCGGCGTGAACCCGATGGGGGGATGTCTGCTCCCGCTGATCCAGATGCCGATCTTCCTGGGGTTATGGCAGGCACTCAATAACAGCGTGGCCCTGAGAAACTCTCCGTTCCTCTGGATTTCCAACCTCGCCGCCCCAGACATGCTCTTCAAGTTCCCTAGCGAAGTGCCGTTCTTGGGTCCCTATTTCAACCTGCTGCCATTCGCCGTGGTAGCCCTGATGCTGATTCAGACCAAGCTGTTCGCGCCGCCGGCCACCACGCCCGAGCAGAAGCAACAGCAACAGGTCATGAATGTCATGCTTGTGGTGATGGCGGTCATGTTCTACAAGGTACCGTCGGGGTTGGGCCTGTACTTCATTACCAGCAGCCTGTGGTCGATCTGCGAACGGTTGCTTCTGAAATCCAAACCTGTTGCACCCGCACTGGCGACCGAAACGGGCTCGCTGGCCCAAACGGGTGACGCCGCCAAGGGCTCAACCCGCGCCACCACGGGTGCCAAAATCGGTGGCGGCGGCTGGAAAGACAGGCTCAAGGAACGGCTGGATCAGGTCATCGAAGAAGCAGCAAACGACAAGACCGTTCGGAATTCGGATCGGAATCCGACCGCCGATCGAAAGCGGCCCAACCGCGGCGGCGGGAACGGTGCTCCACCCGACAAGAAACGCGGTTGACCGCCTGAAAGGGGCTGTGATTGCTCGATCTCCAGGAGACCATCGCGGCCATCGCCTCCCCCCAGACGCCCGCACCTCGGGGGATCATCAGGCTGAGCGGCCCCGATGCCTGGCGCATCGCCAGTTCAACCTTCCGCGCCGACCAATCTGACGAGCTTCGAACACCAGCACATGCAACGCGCATCGCCGGACGCATGATGGTGAGCGGCCTCAGCGCTTCGGTTCCGGCCTGGATCGCATTCTGGCCTGCCCCGCGAACTTACACAGGCCAATCCCTGGCCGAGATCCATACCACCGGTTCCGTGCCAATCGTCCAGGCTGTGCTTGGAGATTGCCTGGCCCGGGGGGCCAGGCTGGCAGAGCCCGGCGAGTTCACTCTGCGCGCGTTTCTGGCTGGCCGCATCGACCTGACTCAGGCCGAGGCGGTTCTGGGGGTGATCGAGGCGAGCCGCCCCGCACAACTTCAGGCGGCTCTCGAACAACTCGCCGGTGGCCTCTCGCACCCTCTGAGGCAGTTAAGAGAGCGATTGCTCGACCTGGTCGCCCATCTCGAAGCCACGCTCGACTTCGTGGAAGAGCCCGACGTGGGTGAACTCGAACGATCAGCACTGGCGAAAGAGCTTGACCGGCACACGCATTGGCTGACCGACCTGGCCCGCCAGTTCGGGGAACGCGATCGGCCTGAACAATTGCCCCGCGTGGTACTGGCAGGCGCGCCCAACGTGGGAAAGAGCCGCCTTTTCAACGCGCTGGTGGAAGATGGAAAAGCCCTTGTAGCCGACCAATCGGGAACCACGCGTGACTACCTGACCGGCATCTGTCATTGCGGCGATCTTATGGTGGAACTTATTGATACCGCCGGCGCGGAGGTAACCAGGGACGAGATTCTCGCACAGGCCCAGCTTCGCCAGAAGCAGCAGATCGATACGGCCGACCTCGTTTTGCTCTGCCGTTCGCCCAACCATGAGCTTCCAGACTCGCTCCAGTCGCCACTGGTTCAGCCAGTCTTGCGTGTCTGGACGCAGGCCGACCGTGCGGCGCCCAGTGAGCCAAATTGGATCGCAACCAGTGCGGCCACGGGTGCTGGGATTGAAGGATTACGAACCAAGATACAAGCCGTGCTCCAGCAGGCGACCGGGCAGGGGGATGGTTCGGCACTGATGACGGGCCCCCGCTGTCGGGAAAGTCTTTCAGACGCAATTCTGGCACTTCAAGAAGCATCCACGGGAATTGAACTTGGGGTCCCACAAGACCTGATTTCGATCGACCTTCGGTCGGCCGTGGACGCGCTGGGGGCGGTTCTTGGAGTGGTTGTCACCGACGATATCCTGGACCGCATCTTCAGCCGGTTCTGTATTGGGAAGTAGGCTTTGCGTAAATACTGAACAGTTAGATTATCGCAGTACAATCGAACGCAACTTTATCCTCTAGCCTCGTTTGGGTATTCCGCGACACCAGAGTTCGGATAGAAAGCCATTGGTAACCGCCTGCGTTTCTACTCTCTGCCAATCCTCGAATGCAGCTTCCGCTCGCTCAACATTCAGGAGAGCATCCGCATTCGAAAGGCTGTCCAAAAGGTTGTAATCTGCCTGAATTCTAGCTTCCTGAAGCGCTACGAAGGTCGATGCGATATTAAACAATCCTTTTGGAATAAGAATGCCTGTGATTTTTAATCTGAATTGCTCTCCTTCTTCTTCGGTGGCAGTGGCGTACTCCTGGCACACCTTTCGCATGATATTGTGGTCGAAAGTCCTTGCGACACGGGGTCGGATGTCATCCACTTGAACAAGCCGGATTGTTGCTTCATGAATCAAAAGGTGAAAAAGTGCGTAATACGCAGTAGAGATGGCCCTGCGGGACGGTGCCTCCACAGTCTTCATGGAGTTCTCGTCAACAAGATAACGAGCCAAAACGAGTAAATCATCGTGGTGTGCCATAGATCAAGACCACGCTCTATGCTCGGCGCTAGTTCTGATACGCAGGTATGGCCAGCGATCAACTCCGGCGTCTACGAGCGCTTTCCTCACCTTTGAATTCCACTCCGCCGCGGACCTGCCCAACTGACCAGACACCGCGTTGCTTTGATCGATATAGAGATTCACCCAGAGTGCTGGCCCACCATCAGAGTCTGTACCCAGTTCGTAATCCCAATTAAGCACCCAGTCTAGAAAAAACTTCTTGCTGACCTCTCCTAGTACTTTTTCAACCTTTCGTTCCTCATCTGTGATTAAAATGTAGGGTTCCAATATCTCCAGTATCTTTACGAAGACTTCTTCTGCCTGATGTAACAACTCATTATTCGTCATCGCATTCGCATGAACCGACTCGGCCAGAGTCCGGAACTTCATCACATTCGTTTCCAGTTCCATCTGCCTGTCAAACCCTAGGTCCCCGAAAAACTCGCGGTTGAATCCTTGAACCGATTTTGGAGTGAGCCAGATTGCCGACTGGGTATAGTTTCCCCCAGGCATTGACTTGTGGCTTGAGTCGCCTTCAGCCATAGCTCTATCGTGAACGAAGAGGTTCCGAGCAACTCGAAAATTGGATAAGAACTCTTTTAAGGTTCGTCGCCCGAGCGTCCCCTGTCGACCCAGGTTTTTTAAAGCCTTGAATAGATCTCGGGTCGTCAATGCCAACCCTGAATCCGACCGTTCCGTGAATTCGCGATGGATTGATTCCATTTCATCGGTGTAAGGGAGGTCATCCACACCCAACGGTCGTATCTCATTGTAAATGGAAATGAGAAGCTGCTTTTGCTCATCGGACAAAAATGTATGCGATCGGCTTGAGGGAGGATAAATATAACAGTCGTCCACGGCCAGTCCAGCAAGTTTGATAGAATCGAGCACCTGGGATCGAAGCGAGCGTCCTTGAAACCCGTTCGATAGAGACTTGCCAATGGGGTCTTTCACGCCTAAGAGTTTGACTTCTGATATGGAAAAAGTGGTTAGTCCACTCATTTCACGAGCAACCTTCTGCTTGGCGGCAGCCGATCTATCAGCATCGGCATCGGTGGAGACGATATAAAGAAGCCAGAGACCGTCGTCCGAAAAATGTAGCCATGCAGCAGAAGAAATCCCGAATCCGCTCTGTTCCAGTCGATCAAGCAGTCGTCGACCTTCGTCGATTTGCTCCCATACCGTCGTTGCCGTACTCATTGAAGAACCCCATCCTGATTTAACAATGATCGCTCGCGGCAAGCCAATGGCATTCTGGCAATCCTTGCCAACCGATCAGGTTATTTTATCATGCTCGGTATGTACGTTGGAAACCATTTGAGCCTTCTCGAACGCACTTTCGAGCCGCTGGTCTCCACAAAGTTATAATATTGATACGATAACCCGCTTGGGCTGTTCAGGATCTCTCAAAAACCACCTGTAGTTTTCTAGGTTGAGTTCGGAGTATGATCCATTTCCTCTTCTGGCCTCACCGACGATCCCGGTATGAGCCATCCTGATGACGCCACCTGAGCC
>Ga0007796_10000345_pt1 | contig 14251 bp, 17 predicted proteins | sample CryBogmetaGMA0M_FD_60373 | JGI IMG/M metagenome (GOLD analysis project Ga0007796, IMG submission 60373) | Freshwater microbial communities from Crystal Bog, Wisconsin, USA - MA0M | ecosystem: Environmental > Aquatic > Freshwater > Lake | place: Crystal Bog, Wisconsin, USA | collected 2009-07-06 | reverse complement strand
CTTTTTAATATTATAAAGACTCTTAAATAATTCTAAACGTGCTAAAGGACAATTGGTTCTATATTTATCCATAGGATGGGGATTCGTTTTTAATTGCGCCATTACAGCAGCATCGTATATTTTTTGACGCGCTTGAATGGCTATATACACAAAGAAGGCATGAAAAGATAACGCGCGAATAGGAACTATGTCCGCATTTTTTTCTTGGAAATCTCTTAAATATTCTTCACAAATAGCTAAACCAGAAATATCCGCTAAATTTTCACCGGTACTTATACTAGCATCCATTTTAATTCCATCATATGCCGCAAATTGCTCGTATTGCTTAATAACATTATTCACCTTTGCGTTAAATTTGCGGCGATCATGTTTTGTCCACCAATTCTCTAAATTACCTTTTTCGTTATATTGACTTCCTAAATCATCTAAACAATGCGACATTTCATGGCCCAGTGTAAATCCAATATGTGCTAAATTATACTCTATTCCTCTCTCATCTAAATCTATAAATGGCTTTTGTAAATACGCCAATGGAACATATATCGAATTCTCTGTAGGGGTATAGTAGGCGTTCACTACGTAAGACTGCTTCCCTACAATACCAAAACTCTCCCAATCAATAATGGGAATATCCACTTCGGAACTTTTACCATCTAAAGCAATCAACTTTTTCGTTCTCCAATGCGCGATTTTACGCATGTTTTGGTAGGCCTCTTTACTGCTATAATCTAAAATGGGGTCTTCTCTAAGCAACTTGGGACTACCTACTTCCAACTTTATTTTTTCAAGCTTTAACAGCGCATATTTTTTGGTTTTTGGGGATAACCATGTATTTCGCTTGATAATGCGTTTATAAACGGTTAACATATCCGCGGCCATATTTTTAGTATAATCTATGTATTGTTGTTTTTTATTTCGTTCAATGTACTCATTTGTTAAAAACGTATTAAAACACAAAGATAGGCCAAACACTGGGTATAACTCTTTTGGATAAGGAATGGGCTGACCTTTAATAAACTTTCCGTGAAATTCAAAATAAACCAAACGCCATTTACTGTGGAAACGCATTACTTGACGAAAACTAATATATAAATAATATGCGCGCCATTTGTCACTCTTCCATTCATCATTTTTTGTTAACATTGTCATGATGGACTTCAAATAATTCAGTCCGGTACATATAAACGTATTGGGGACATTCGTATAACCAATCTCTTTTGCCATTTTATCCCAATCAAACCCGTATTTATCCAATGCGTCCTTTTTAGTAACCACATTATATCCATTTAAATCGTCATATTTTATGTCATTTACGTTCAATGCGTCTAATAAAAGCGTCTCACAATCCCATACATCGGTTGCTTTTATTCCATGACCTTTACCCAAACATAACTTAAACATAGTCTCAATAAATTGTAAATATCGCATTTTAAATTCCCTTTTATATTTTTTGGTATTTTGGTCTTCTTCGTTATCTTCAATATAAATTTCATAATCGTATATTGTTAGTTGTGGTGCTGAAATAGACGACTTGTATATGTTTACATTTTTCTCGTCTTTTAAAACAGACCATACTAGAGGCGACCCCCATGATATAATTTCGTTTCTATTTTGACTACCTAATACTTCATATATATTATCAGACGCAATTTGTTGGTCGACCAATTTTACATAACTTCTGACATAATCTTCTGCTGATTTATCATCCAAGTGATAGAGCGATTCGTATACATTTTTAATCGCAGTAGCTTTGGCAGATTTGTTTTTACGTATATATGCCTTAACAATATCTATTAATTCATAATAGACTTTTTCTTGTGTAACGCGAAAACTATCTATTTGAACGTAATGTTTCATCTGTTTTTTTAATTCAGCGGTTTGTTTTTCTAACCATTGATAATTAATATAAGTATAATAATCATTTTGTGGTGTATATTTTGTTGGGGTAAAAGGCGTCTTAAATAATTTTACAAGCTGTTTCTCTGATTTTTGATCCTCTTCTTTTAAAGTTGTTTTAAATGTTTTCTCAAAATCCTCTTCAAATTGATTAAAAGTATTCGCATGCTCTCTACAGTATTTTGTTAGTTGTTTCTGACTAGGCATACAGACTCTCGATTGTCTATACTTCTTCGTTCTATTTGTCACACGTTTTATTTTTCTAGTTGTCATATAATATACAAATAATAAATTTACAACGAAATGTAAAGTTATTATTACTTTTTATCTATTACTGATTGCTTTACAATGTTCTTAATTATTTTGTTATAGTTTTTCTTACATTCTTCTTCTGTTGTACCGGACATAGCTTCATAAACTATTTGTAAATATTTGTCATTCTGTTTTGAACTCGAATTATTGTACTCCGGATTAGCTTTTGTCCACTCACTAATTTGTTTCATATTTTTACAAGCCACATGTTTAATCGCGTTTGTTAAAATAGGTTTGTCATCGCTTTCTTTATTCCATTGGTCATCACTCTTAATGTACAAGATTTCTCTCTTAAAATCACTACAGTGAACTGGACGATTGTTTATATCCAATTGCGTTAAACCATCAATAAATATTTTTGATATACCATCTGTAAAACCTAGGCGCCCAGTTTCTTCCAGTTCTTTTACACCCACTTGAAGTTGATTGACAAAATCCATTATGTTTATTGCGTTTTTACACGTTTCATTCAGAAATACATTCAAATTAAAATTGTTGTGGCTGTTAGTTGTATTATTGCTACCAGTGTTTTTAGCTAATTCCATCATTTGTTTATTTTGGTCTATTAGTAATTGTTTGAATTCGGCATTTTCCTTCATTAAATATTGGATTAGCGCGTCTGTACCACTTTGTTTCTGATTTTGATTTTTGTCATCAGTTACATCTATTTCGTCTGTTTCTAATTGTATTTTTTGTTCCTCTACTTTTTCAAAATCACTCAAACATTTTTTCTGATGATACCACAAACTATTTCTAGCTTTGTACGTTTTATTACAGCTATTACAGAGATAAATTTTCTCGGCATTTTTTGGCGACAAATCGTTCAAATTCGTTCTAAATTGATGTTTTGATGTTAATATGTGTTTATCATAATCACATTGTTTATAGCATTTATAGTCACAATCGCAACAATAAAATTTTTTGGCGATTTTTGGCGATTTTTCCATTCTAAATCGTTCTATATTTATAGAACAAAAAAATCGCCTAAACTTTCCTCAAAAAAATGTATCGTAACACTTTCAGAATTATTATTTCTGTGAACAAGACCATTATGCTTTAGACCCCCTATTTTTACCGACTTTTTCAAAACTTTTTTCAGAATTCCAAATATGGACATTTTAAAAATGTCCAAAATCGATTTCCCCATTTACTTTTTGAAAAATATTTGTTACTGAAAAACCGCCCGAAAAAATAATTATTAAAATGTGACGAAATATGGTTACATATTGTTTTCGAGTTTGAAACAATATTTTTGGCAGTGCGGTCTTTAAGTTGTTTTACAATATATATTATTTGGGAACTTAAAGAACTGTTCCGGTCCCGGTTCCGGACCCCTAAGAAATAAATAAATCGGGCAAAATAAATTTGTGTTCATTAACCACTGGTAGTTTTAGAAAAAATAAACCGATTACTATTAGCATGATACCTACATATTTCCAAGGATCGTTGAATCTTTCCCCTAATATAACAATCGCTGCAATGGATTCTATTAGAGCACTTAGACCATCCCATGCCGCATTAACTAACAAAACTTGTGACCCTTGTAATGACATTATTAGAAAATAGATGACCCCAATGTAACCCATTGTTCCAACTGCGAAATTTTTAAGACCTCCTTTGTTCGCAAATTCCTTATAACCAAAATCACCTACAATTTCGGTTAAACACAATGCTCCTATCTCTAGATAACTCATATTTAATTATAAATAATATAATTAAATTTGGCATATTGAATTTATTTGAACTTGTCCTCTAATTTATTCAGTAAATCATCACTATAAACCAGCTTACCGGATGGCTTATACGAATTAATCGGCGTATACTTCTTACTATTTTTAATTTGCTCGATACCTTGATTCGATTGCGGTATGTTTAGATCCTCGATTTCTTCTAATTCTTCTTCCACTTTTTCTCCATACTCATTCACTACGATACCCGTTTTCTTTTTAATTTCATTGCGAACATAACTGGGCACCCAGTGGTTCCAAGAGATAAAAATAGTATTCGGATGAAAATATCGTACTTGGAAGCCATTGGTTTGGAGCGTATCCATTAAATAAGCGATACACCCGGCTTGATCATATTTTGGAACACCAATTATCACCTCCGGTACCACGAACCAACAGAATTTTTCATGTACATTTTGCCGAGCCGTCGTTCGAATACGAACATGGATTCGATTCAGTATTTTTTTAAATAGTTCTAGCTTATTGAGGTCGACTTGGCGCTTTTTCTCATAGAGCTCGTCTATGTTGATTTTTTCTGAAAAGTCCGTGAAATTCTCCAATGTAAAGATATTTGCCATTTAATTCATTATAAGAAAAAAAATATATAAATATACTTTGTAAAATCTTAAATACTAGATAAACTAACAAAGTAATATGACTATTAAACATTTGGTAATTGCTGGCGGAGGTCCACTTGGACTGCGATTTTTAGGCGCATTACAGAAATTGGAACAAGAATCGTTTTGGAAATTGGAAAACATCGAATCCATTTATGGGACATCTGCCGGCACCATGATTGGCGCAATGCTTTGCTTAAATTACGACTGGGAAACATTGAATAAATACATTATTGAGAGACCATGGCACGACGCTTTTAAAGTTCATGCTCGGCAAATATTCGATTCTTATTATAACAAAGGCTTATTCGATAAAAAATTTACTGAAATCATTTTTAAATCACTGTTAGAAGCTAAGGACCTCAACTTAAATATAACCTTGAAAGAATTATACGATTACTCTAAAATAGACTTTCATTTGTTCACATTCGACTTGAATACGTTTGAAACTGTAGAAATGTCGCATAGTTCGCATCCGAATTTAGGGTTGTTGGAAGCGATTACCATGTCTTCTGCTTTACCTGGCATTTTTATGCCTACCATTTTAAACAGAGGATGCTTCATCGACGGCGGTGTTTTATACAATTATCCCATTAATCAGTGTCTAAGAGACCACCCCGTAAAAGAAGAGATTCTGGGCATAAAAAGCTCTTACGATGACGACGTAAATGGCAGAACTAATGTAGAGATAACATCGGAAACCTCTTTATTAGAATACGTAATGTGTATATCCATTAACACTATTAATTTTTTAAGAAAAAGCGTGAAAATAGAGAAGATTGAAAATACGGTCATATGTGATATAACTGACAATCCTTTGACATTGGAATCACTACAACAATCAATACAGAGCCGCGATTTACGTAAACAAATGTTTAAAAGTGGTGAAGAAGATGCGACACAGTTTTTACATGTTTAACATCCCCATCCCCACGGCGCAATTGGTTTGAAATTAAATGTGGTTGTACGATATATTTTAGCAATATCATCCCAGATTTGATATAGTCCAGTTCCGTCACCATGCCATAACTGGCGATCTGGATGAGGATCGGTTTCTCGAGAGCCATTAAACGCGTAATTATCTACAAAATGGCCTTGCGTATTAAGGCTCAACATCTCTTGGAACATACTACCCGTTACAGTAACAAGACCGAATGTGTTGGCTAGATTATAAATTGTTACTCCAAGGCCTACTGCTAAATTTCCTTTATCACCCAAATCTGTTAAAACGTTATTAAAGAATGTTACATGATCCTTTGTTTCTAAATATTTTTTCCAAAACTTCAAAATAGACGTTTTACAACTTTGGTCTACAAAAATCTTGACAGCATCTGGTAATGCTGATATAAAAGTAGACACTAAGTGAATATTCGCTAAGTCACCGCATGTGTTCTTTCTAACAACAAAACTAATGATGTTAGCACTAAGATGACATGACCAGTAGTCAACGTCGCGTTGAATAATGCGACGCACTTCGTGAAGTGCTTTCCCCGGTGTCAACTCTTGATGACTCATTTATACATTTGTATAATAATTAAAATTATACAAATATTTTAACGCATAATTACGTATATATTTATAAAACAGTATTTAAAAATTGTTCCATGGTCGATTTCGTGGGCTTCGCATCATATTCAATCACTTGGTTGTCTTTCAACAATTTAATGGTGGGATAACCCTCGATACTATACTTGTCCATGAGTTGACTCACTTCAGCTGACTCCTCGGTACAATTGTATTCTACAAACGTAACATTGTAACCATTAATGGTTTTGGACTCGTACTCTGATTTCAAGGCTTCCCACTCTGGTTTAGCAGTCTTACAATGAGGACACCAATCGACGTAGAAGAGCATAAGTGTTGCTGTGTTATTTGTGGATTGACCCTTTGGTACATTCTCTCTATTTGCGCTAAATGTGGTTTTATTGTTCGCATATTGTTTGTAAGTCAAATAGCCTAAAAATGCGAATATAATAATAGCCGCAAAAATAATAATGTTTTGCCAATTGAAAAACCCTCTAAATCTCTGCATAGCCGTCGTGCCACCGGTTTTTAATACGTTTAAACCATTAGAATGAACGGAATTCATTGTTATTATATATTTACGAAGAATAAATTAGAATATCATTTAAACGAATATAAAGTTTATATGATATAACAGTTTAATGTTAGTAAGAGACGTAGATGGCCGCTTGGTAATTGTTGGAAGAAATGGTTGTAAAAATGAGCTAGTTTATAATGAAAAAATATATAACATTCGTAAAGACTATACAAGAAAATATAAGAGTATTTTATATTATACTAACAATAACACTGATGGTATAAAAACACAGCAACTAAATACAGCGTCGGATGACTGAGAATAATAATACTAACAAAAATAGGGAAAAGATGTAGCTACATACAACATTCGTTTTTAATGTGTCCCAGTTACCCGATGTTAATGATATGCCAAAATGCGAAGCAAATTGTTGAGTTTTTGTCGTATTATAATAAATGGTGTATCCTAAAAGAGTGAGAATAATCACCTTTCCGAATATAGACGATAACATAAAATTATTCAAAGGGGTCATCATAAATAATAAAATAAGAAAAATAGAAATGCCTAGACATAATGCTACATTTTGTGTTGTTTTGGCAAATTCTACAATCATTGTCGAATGTGATGACATTAAAATATATTTATATTATATTTTTATTATTTTTTGTTATATTTTTATTATATTTTTGTTATATTTTTATTATTTTTTGTTGTATTTTATTATATTTTTGGGTTTCTTTTGTTTTTATTTTGGTTTTTTATATTTTATCCGATAATATAAATGGTCCAAACTCGTAAACATTCATCCAATCGAAAAAAAACAAGAAAACAGCGCGTATTCAAAAGTAAGGATTTTTATTCCGGCGATGGGTTTCTGACGACGATTTGGGGTCCACCTTTTTGGCATGTGTTACATACCATTAGTTTCAATTATCCGGTTAATCCAAGTTTAGAGCAAAAACATCACTATCGCAACTATTTTCTGTCTTTACAAAATGTGCTGCCATGCGGTGCGTGTCGTAAAAACTTGAAAACCAACTTTAAGCACTTGCCTCTAACGATGTCACATATGAAGAATCGCGATACATTTTCGCGTTATGTGTATAATTTGCACGAATTGGTAAACAAGATGCTTCATAAGAAATCGAATTTAACTTATTGTGATGTAAGAGAACGCTATGAGCATTTTAGGTCTAGGTGTACCGACGAAATGCCGAAAGTATACAAGTTTTCGGATATCAAAACGAAAAAGAATAAGAAGGAAAGGGGATGTACAGAGCCCCTTTATGGGAAGAAAGCGAGATGTATTCTAAATATTGTGCCACAAGACGATAAGGGACAGAGTATTCAAATTGATGACAAGTGCGTTAAAAGGAGAGATTAGAAATTTATCAAAAATATCTATTTTAATATTGTACCTTGTGTTGCGGCATATTTTTATCAATTTCCTCGATTTCGTTTTCTAAATAATAACCAATTGTTAGTTTGAGCAATGTTAGAACCACTACAATGACAAGTTGTTGGTATGTTTTAACATAGAATACCTTTAAAACTTCTATACATAAAATGAAAGTCAACGCTAGAGAAATGGATTGGCCCAACATAAAACGCACTTTGTTGTAGACTTGCTGCGATTCGTCTATTTCGGTCGCGTAAATGTAAACGGACATGAAAATGCTGCGAGTGATGATGATGATTGAAATCGTATATGTGATGATTTCAATGATTGAAACTGTGCTTTTTAAAAAGTTGTTGTATTTGTTATATATGTCGATAGCGGCCATTATATAATGAATAGATTATTTTTTTGTAATATTATGGGTAAATAGTTTAACGCATAATTATGTCCCGCTTTTGATTCACGCGTAACGAAATTGGTAACCACATTTGGTGGATTTATATACACCGCGACAGTTATTACTTACTATATCTCTAGTAATATTTAACTTTTTAGCACACTCTAGGATGGACTGGTACTCATTTATTTTATTCATATTATTGTCATATTGTATAACCTTCTTAGTAGAATTTGACAGACCACTGTTAATTTTATGAACATTATTTTCTAAGCAAGTAGCCCATTCAAGGTTCTCCAATGTATTGTTTAATTTATTACCATCTTTATGATTTACAAATTCCTTGTTTTTGGGATTTTCTAAAAAAGTGAAAGCGATTAATCTATGAAGTAAAAACACCGATTTACCAATACATATTCTTATATAACCACTTGATGGTATATGTTCTGTTTTTATTTCACCTTTATTATTTTTATATCTTCCTAAATTAGAAACAAAATAATTCTGTTTTTTAATAATATGATATGGTATTTCTTTCCACTCTTCGTCTGGTAAATGTTTATGTTTTTCAACATATTCCCATTTAAAAGTATACGCATGATTTCTTTTTTTATTAGCCACAGCACATAGTTTTGATGAAATAATGCTAAGGTTATTTTTGTTCATTTCAGTGATAGCAGTTAAATCATGATTTATAATCCATTTAGCAGCATCTGAAACAGAACTATATTCTTCTAAACATTCATTGTTGTTTATATCTAATCGACAAATAGCGCGGTAATTAATAGGTTTTAAGATTTTTTTGAATGAATGCGTATGAATATTTTGCTCTGTCATTGTAGCCCATTCTAAATTTGAAACGTGATTATTGCTTCTTATTCTATCAATATGATTAACAGTTAATTTATTTTCTGGATTTGGTATGAATTCTTTTGCTACCAATCGATGAACCTTACAACGCACCGATTTTTTATTGTTATTAAGTAATGTCAAATTTAAATATCCGGGAATGTCCTTTTGCGGCTTCATTAAATGTTCGGTTTTGATATTCTTAACGTTTCCAAATGTACTTACTTCATAACTTGGAAAATCATCTATAATTTGCCATATTTCTTTTTCCATTATTTAAAATATATTATTTATGTTTAAGTAGTTTATGTGTAAATAGTTTAACGCATAATTATTAAACTAAGCATCTTGTAGTTTTGCCTTTCTTTTTAGATATGCGGTTCTTCTGTATTCCTTTATTTTTTCTGGATTTTCTTCTGCTAATTTTTTCAAGTAATTCGCACCTTGCTCTTTTATTTTTTCTTTATTTTTTTCATAATATCGTTTATTATTGTCTCCGTTTGTATATTTTTTTAATCTTTCCTTTAATTCTGTGTTTTCCGTTTGTAATTCAAGTATTTTTTGTTTATAATCTTCTATACTATTCATAATATCAAGGGTTTCCATTTGCTTGATATTATTTATCGTATTGTTTCTAAATTGTTTTTACATTCCAAAACTGGAGAAATCGCTTAAGACTGGGACTGGCATTGTGTCTGGATTAAATGCGTTGTAGTTTGGTACCTTTTTACACTCGAAGTTTGGTTCCGTGCAGCGCGAACATGCCGGGCACGGGGGACATTTCGTCACATCATTATCGCCTTGGATTACAACTGGCTCCGGACAAACTGGGCAGACTGGGGGCACAATTTGGGACTTCAATATATACAAGTCCTCTTGGCCCGGTGGAATCAAATTTTTCGGTATACCTTGCGGTAACGAGTTGTAATATGCGGACGAATCATACGCAGCATATGTGTTTCCGGATGGACCCGTAAGCGTGTTCAATTGGCCACCATTGGGACCGTAATAAGATGAAGTCGAAAAAGCACTGTTGTAATCTGAACCCGTCGAAACAGTCTCCGGATTATATTGATTCATTGTAGCATCTTGGCTGGACTGCGCATATACATTGTCTGAATAATATAATACCTTTGTTCCGTCGGGCAACGTAACTTCTACCGCAGTTTTACCATTGCTGTCCATTACAATTTTAGCCGAGCCACCATTGGGACCATAATATGATTTTACATTGGGATCCGTACTAGTTGGACTAATGTAATAGACTTGAGTAGTACCATTGCTACTTGTCGTAACAAGAGTACCATTATTATCGGTTTGAATTACGCGAGCAGTTCCGCCATTGGGACCGTAAAACACGGTGGGATAAGCAGTCCCGTTATAATGGTCGTAATTGTCATAAGTTGTAGAGGGCATAGATGAAGAAGTTGGAGGCATAGTTGAAGAAGTTGTAGAAGTTGTAGAAGTTGAAGTATCAGTAGCCATTGTTTTATAAGTATGTATGGTGCCATTTGGCTGGGTAATCGTTAAAGTAGTGCTGCCATCCGAACCCATTTGGACTAGAGCTGTCCCGCCATTTGGACCGCTATATGTGGTAGCCGTTTCACTGGGCGATCCAGCAGCAGAATACGTAGACGTGGAACCATCACTGTTGGTAACGACCAAGCTATTTTTGCCATCCGCATCAGTTTGGATTTGCGCGGAATTACCATTAGGTCCGTAATATACTTGTCCAGAAGCCATATTGTCCATTCCTTCTCTACCATAATATGTGGTGCCTAAAAAACGACATAAAAAACAAGACAAAATGAATGCTAATAATATTATTACAAAAAGTATCAACAATCCGTCTTTCATTGTATAATCTATATAGTGAAAAAAATTGATATATTTTAATTATATTCATTTTAGTCAAACCTAGAAGATATGGCTAAAAAGAGCGATTTTGTTAGTGCTGTTATTGTGGAAGACGATGAACTGGAACCAGTCGTTCAAAAGAAGAAGCGAACAACTAAAGTAGCAGAACCTTTAAAAAAATGGTTTCATGAGGGTCCTAGTGTAGAAGTGGGCATCGATGAAGCTGGACGAGGTCCTATGTTTGGTCGCGTATATGCCGGAGCCGCAGTGTTGCCTAAAGACGACTCCTTTGACCATTCACTAATGAAAGACAGTAAAAAATTCCATTCTAAAAAGAAGATTGAACAAGTGGCTGAATATATCAAAGCCAATGCTTTGGCATGGGCAGTGGAATACGAAGACGAGCGCGTGATCGACGAGATAAATATTTTACAAGCGACTCAGTCGGCAATGCACAAAGCCATTAAAAACGTATTGAAACAACTGAATGATAAACAAGCCAATGAAAAGGACGAAATATTGTTGTTAGTAGATGGCAACTATTTCAAACCTTTAACAGTATTAAACAAAGCAAAGACAAAAATGGCGACAATTCACTACGAATTGGTAGAGGGTGGTGACAATAAGTTTACGCCCATTGCTGCGGCGTCCATTCTTGCTAAGGTGGAACGAGACAAATACATTGAAGAACTTTGCTCGGAGAATCCCGAATTATCGGAAAGATATGGTATTGATAGCAATAAAGGGTATGGATCGAAAAAACATATGGATGGTATCAAACAATACGGAATTACCAAGTGGCATCGACGCACATTTGGCATTTGTAAGGCGTATGAATGTTAAAATATATAAAATATTCAATCTTTTTTATGCTATTTATATATGGAACTAATAACAAGAATAAAACAATATTTAAAAACCGATACATTAGGGCTAATGATACTAACACATGGTAGTTTGAGTGTAGATGTTACTAAGGTGGAGACTAAAACATGTCCTCTAAATTTAAAACGGTCTATATTAACTCCTCCCGGACACACTACTACAACAAATATCGGTAGTTTACATGAAATGAAACGCAATATATTGAAATCAATGGATTTTTCGAAATTTAAAGAGATTACTGAAGCAGAGAGTCTAAAATATAGAAAAGAGGTCGAACAATATCATACAGTTTATGAAGAAGAAGATGATGAAGAACCAAGAACTTATTCCTATTCAGACATGAAAAAGGTGAATAAATCGATGCCTTATATGCCTTATACAGTCGGTCATTACACAGATGAAATTAACGAATTCACAGAAAATCCCAAATACATAAATAAGGTTTTTTCTACCAACGGTTGCGATACACGGCAAAATTATGGATTGGGTATTTATACATTGAATAATTATCGCAATTTTTTATATTCCATACCAGCAAATACAAACATAATCTCGGAGGCCTTTTTAGAACCCATTTTACAAAAATTAGGAATTGTAAAAACATATAAAGATTGTATTGATGAAAATGGAGAGCCCATACGATTAGTTGAATCAATAACATATGACGAATTATTTAGTATTTTAGAGTATCTTGGTATCAAAAATATATATGTTTTTGACATTTCATGTGAAGGGTTTTTTGTTAACGATGAAGAATGCGAAGATGCTAGAATGTGTCGCCTAATAAAATATAATATGAAGAGAGAAGGGATAAGAGGAGGGAAAAAAACAATAACAAAAATTAAGAGGAGAATAGATAAAAAATACAAAAAAAGTGTTAGTAAAAGAAATAACAAAAAGAAATAGAAACTATGTTTTATATCTTTATATAAAACATGAAGATAGTTGTATTTGATACAGAGACAACCGGATTGCCTCCAAGAATGCCCGGAGAAACATGGGCTCAACAAGAAGAATATGGAAAACGGTTGTTAAGCTTCTCGGATTTAAAAAAGAAAGAGTCCGCTTGGTCACAGCACATTGACAGTTGGCCGCATATAATTCAATTGAGTTATATTTTTTATGATAGCGATAAACCGTCGAGAGCTAAAATAGTAAATAAGTACATTGACATTCCAGAGCATGTAGAAATATCCGAGAGCAGTGCGAAAATCCATCATATTACGAAGGCATCCATTGCGGCAGCTGATGAAGTAAATCGTGCTGAAATATATGATGCTCTTAAAGAATTTATGAAATATATAAAAAAAGCAGATATAGTTGTAGCGCATAATGCGCAATTTGACCGAAAGATGGTAGTCGCTGAGCTATTACGGTTGTCTGAAGAATACGATGTACCGGAAATAGAAGCAATGATGACCGATGCGCATTTTGAATGCTCTATGGAAAAAACCAAACCCATTTGTCAATTGAAAACCAAATATGAATACATAGATAAGGTAACTGGTGAACCCAAGTTTTTCTATAAAATTAAATCGCCCAAATTAACAGAGGCTTATCAGTTTTATTTCGGTTACGAACCCAATCCAGAAATGTTACATGATGCGATTATCGATGTAATTATTTGCTTGCGCGTATATTGTATTAGTTTGAAACATAGTTTCGATGTATGTGGGACAAACAAGAAGATAACCGAATATATCATGAGCATTTCTCCAGTCGGATATACATGTAACCCAGTAGCTTCTTTGCCATTGTTAACTGGTACTAAAATTAGATCTAGGTCTAAAAGTAGCAAGAGTAGCAAGAGTAGCAGAAGTAGCAGAAGTAGCAAGAGTAGCAGAAGTAGTTCTAGAAGCAGTAGAAGCAGCAGATCGACAACGCAAAAACGCAGATCGACGAATTCATCTTCCAGCCAATCATCATCATCATTGGTAGAATTAGCTGCTGCTACAGAAACAAATAAATAAATAATTATATTTACATTAAATAAAATTATTTTTATTCTTTTATCTTTAAGCGCTACATGACTCACAAATTTCATCGTGTTCATTCATCTTTTCTGTTTTTTCTGTATTCTCGGGTTCAATTGTAAATTGTTGTGCTTGATGCTTTGCTTTTCTTCGTAAATAATAGATACCGGTTTTTAACCCTTTTTCCCAAGCATAGAAGTGCATGGATGTTAGTTTACTGTAAACGGGGTCTTCCATCCACAAATTCAAACTTTGGCTTTGGCAAATAAATGCGCCTCTGTCCGCCGACATATCAATT
>Ga0007796_10000342_pt1 | contig 14297 bp, 7 predicted proteins | sample CryBogmetaGMA0M_FD_60373 | JGI IMG/M metagenome (GOLD analysis project Ga0007796, IMG submission 60373) | Freshwater microbial communities from Crystal Bog, Wisconsin, USA - MA0M | ecosystem: Environmental > Aquatic > Freshwater > Lake | place: Crystal Bog, Wisconsin, USA | collected 2009-07-06 | reverse complement strand
ACTTTCCATAGTCGCTTCGGAAGTGATAGCGGCTCTAAATGTGCTGCTTACGCCATTTGGCGTCAGTGTTTTTGCTACTGCTTTTATCTTGACCTCAGCCTCGCGGGAAAAACCAATAAAACCGCCGAGGGCGGGTGTTGTTTTTATGTCTACTTTTAGGCCGGTTACTTTATCTGCTGTTTGCTTCTTTGGCGGTAAAAATGTTTTTGTTTCCGGTTGCATTAGGTACTGAAAAGCCGGAATAACATTAGCGCTAGGTTTTACAAGTAGCGCGCACGCCATACCGCGTGACACACGAGCAGCCGAATTTGGAACGTCGGTAAACGGGTGCAGCGATAGCGAGATTGCGAAAGTGGTGCTAGCCGTACCAGCAACAGCAACTGTAATGCCCAGTGACGCGGCAATACCGCGCGTGATTACAGGGTCACTTATACCGCCACTGGGCTGCGTTAAGAATGTCGCACGTAACGGCCTATTTATATTGAAGGCCGCTGTTAGATACCCGCTGGCGGAAAACGCGGCAGATGCGCTGTGCCGTACTGTGGCAGACGACAACACGCCAGTCACGCTGCGAATAGGCGCCGGTTTCGGTGTGTGCGCTTGCGCTGCCTTCGTGAGCACAGCCGCTCGCGAGTTTATGCTACACCGCAGCGCGTGGACACAAAAGCAGTCGCCTGACATGTTTAGTTATCAATCTGAATTGACAGCGAGTTCGCCGCAAAACTGATTGAGTCATCTTTTGTGACAATCTTTTCTTTTGTCAGTTCGCCCCAAAACAGCACGTCTCCGGAAAGCCGGGCTTGCGTGGTGCAGAGCGCGATCGCCGTCACAGTGTCTTCCCACTGGACGTTTTCCCACTTAATTTCTGCGTTGTTTTTGATGATTTGGTCGGGGTCAGCGTTGGGGTCAGTCCACTGAGATGTCGTGACTTGTTTGCGCGTATAACCTGTGCCGTTAATTTCAGGCAGGTCAGCGCCAGCCATATCGTCAGTGATAGAGTCGTTGCATAGAGCGATGTAAATGCTGCTCGGCGCCGTGAAACTCTGCCCGCGGAAGATGTAGTTTAAAAGTTTTTTCTCAAGAAAATCGCTCATGTTAGCCATCGTTGTTCTCCTGTTAAAATTACCTTATTGCGGTCAAGTAGATGTCAGTGTCGTCCACGCCCAGCGCCGAAGCCAGCCGAAGAACTATATTGCGGCTTGTGGCATTCGTATCGCCGCATTTAAAACGGGCGCGCCAGACGTGAAAGTCTTCGTTGATTACGTCGTCCCACGCGATCGTTGCGCCGTTATCTATAGCCGGAACCCCTGTTTCATTATCTGGTTTTAACACGTCTTTTGTAAGTATGCGAAAAAACCGAGGTAAATAAATTTTTGTTAACTCTTCGTAAGCAGGCGCTATCGTAATAGGGTCTACACCCAGTAAAAAATTGTCGCGTTTTATGTAAATACGCCAACCGTCGCGAATATAATTTACCTCGGCGTAGCCGGCAATACTACTCCTGTTATCCCACTGTCGCAGCAATAAATCTTTTTCTGCTTGTGTTGAAGAATCGTCTAAGTCGATGTGCCGGCTGCTTTTCCGGGGAGCGACGAGCATTGAACGCGTCGGCGGTGAAGAACCTGCGTCAGGACTAAAATTGGTTATGAAATGTTCCGTTTTGTTTAGATAAGTTGCTCTACGCCACGCGCCAGTACGCACTACGTATATGCCGTTTTCAGCCGGGTCGTTTTGCTGGCATACCAAAACTTCTTCGCCAATTAGCACATTAACGTAATCCAATGCCGCTGTGCCAGATTCGCTCAAGCCAGACAACCCCACGTGTGCCGTTGTTATACACATTACAACAGCGGCACTTTCGTCAGCAATCTCTGTACCTATTCCAACACAGAAATTATCTTCCAGCGCCGTAGTAATTTTTGCGCCTGTTGACGAGTCAGTGTCTTCTGCGAAATTAATTTCTGTAACACCCAGCAATATCTGGTTATCTGGAATGGTATCTTTAATGTCTATGTTGAAAGCCTGCCCGGCGTTGGTGTAACCGTTCTTGACAGAAACTCGAACACCACGTTGTATTTCAGACGTTTGATTCATGTCAGATGCGCGCTCCCACGCAGCCGGACGCGCTACGTATATGCCATTTGTCGTGGCGTCGTCTTGATTTTTTACAAGAATGCGCGTCCCGTCTTCAACCGCTACACCATCTATTTTGCGCTGCGTCACGCCGTCGTCGCGGCCATTACCGTTGAACGTCAGAGCCGTAATCGAGTTTAAGTTATTCAAATATTCCAGCCAATTTAGATTACTCGCACCCAGCGATAAGATACTGCTGTTTGAGATGAAAAAAGTCTTGCCGTTATTGGTAGTTCCACCCGTAACTCGCACACTCTTGCCGTACAGCGCGTCTTCTGTCTTGCTCAAAACGACGTCACGCTCCCATGTATTCGCTTTGACAGTGTAGATACCGTTCTGGGCTGCTACTGTCTGATCTTTTACAAGTATGCGCTGGTTTGCCGTAAGCGTTACTCCATCAATCGTGAGTAACCCGTAAAGAAAAGGAATATTTGCGGTAGAAGCGGCTGCAACTCCGCCAAAAGACGCTCCGAGCGTTAGCGTGGCGCCTACAGAGAGATTTCCATTGGCGCCCGTCGCTGTTGCGATTACAGGCACTTGCACCGTATAGCCGCCCCCGGGTTCTGATTGTAGCACAAGAATATCATTCCCCGCGCTGCCGGACGTCACTACGTTGAACTTAGAAAACGTCGCGGCGATACGCGGCGTAAACTCGACTGAGCCGAAACGAAAAATTGTTCTTTTAGGAATAGTGCGCGCCGCCAACGTGGAGAAACGAAGTTTTATATTACCCAGAGCACGTTCTCCTTCTTCAAATAGCCCGTACAGCGATAAATTTCCGCGCGTACCGGGTACCGCTAATTTGCCTTGCGTTGTACCGAGGTTGTCATTGGGCGTGTATAACTCGTCTGCGGCAACAGTCGCCAAATATACAGGAATACTCTCTACTTCTGGAAAACGAATAAGCGGTTTAATGTTAAAGTAAACACTTGTGTTTGTATTGGTGCTGAGGTTATTGAAAATATAGACGTGTGTATCAGCCGCGTAATCCGGGATTGGAGCGCCGGGTGATGTAAAGAGTGTTTTGCGGTCATACGTAGGCGAACCAACAGGGTCCGTTGAGTCAGGGTTAGACGGGTAATTTAAAAAAAGATTGGACCCGCCGTCACTTAAAACCATACCAGCGGCGCCGTTAAAGCGCGTTGCGTAAGGAGGACTGCTTGTTTTGAAAAATATCTCTGACTGTTTCACGCGGAACTGCAGCGCCTGCGTTGTCGCAAATGAGTTCAAGCCGTAAAACCCACGACCGCGATATCGCATGTAATTCTGCTCACGCGTTCTATGCTGGGGTTTGAACTTGGTATCCTGCGCAACGAGACTATCTTCCAGTATCCCGTTTACATGTAACCGAAATACGTCACCTGTGCGGGATACAGAAACGTGATAAAAAACATTCGTTTGCAGCACGCCCGAACGCAATGCCGGCCCGTCGTTAAACTCAGTCAGCGCAGGCGTGCTTATAGCCACAGCCCCGGCATACGTGCCAAAGTCGACCAATAACCGCCCTGTTTTTTCGCCGTCCTCTGGTCGAAAATAAATGCGCACACCGCTGTATTCTTCGCCTTCGGCCTCGCGTGGGCTTTTGCGGTAATAGGTGTCGAGCAGCGTCATGTTTTCCCCGCGGCGACCGGCCCAAAGATTTGTCGCGTCGGTTGTACCGCGATCGCCGAGGCCGGGTTGCAAAAACCCAGCAACTTTAAAATACGCTTCAATACAAAAGTCATCGCGGTATACACCGCATGGCTGCTCTTGTTTAAACGTAATTGGCGTTTCGCCTAAAATAGGGTTAACGGCAGTGGAGTACCACACTGTCGCCGCATTTGTTTTTCCGTCTTTTACAAAAATTCTCGCGTTTTCGTACGTGTGCAGGTTAGACGTGCCGGTTTTGAATATCCGCCGCCAGCGACAGGCGCCTTCTTGGCTAATCTGCGGATACACTTTGTATATCCCATTTTGTTCTGGATTATCTTGATCTTTTACCAAAATGATTTTAGCCGGATCGTCTTTTGTTATATTACCGTCAACAGTGCGTTTGTTCCCCCAAAGCAACCCATTGAAGTCAGTGGCGAGGTTTTCTGTCGTTGCGTAGTCGACGTATATTTCTTCAATGTTGGCGCTAATAGTCGGTGGTAATATGCAATCTTCAAGCACAAGTGCGCACGCCGCTTCTCTGCCATTATTTTTGGCGCCTATCTGTACTGTGCTAGGAAACTGAATACCGCACCGACCGCGATAACCTGCCTCACGCGTGCTGTAAGTCAGAAACTTGTGCGCGGTATAAAAGTTGACAGGATCACCGTCTGTCTGAATTTCGTTTGTATCAAACTGGTAGAAATTGCGAATGTCGGGCGCGAGTATTTCTGGTTGCGTCGGGTACACCGGCTCCCCGGGCAGAAGCCAGCCGTAATCGCGGATGTAGTACGGAAAAAAACTGCTGCCAGAGCGTTGATATTCGTTACTGCCGATGTTCAGTGCAAAAACGACGAACTGGTCTATAAGCGTGTCCACGCTGTCGTACGGGTCGTACGGCTGACATACATCACCTGTATACCTAGCAACACCGCGAGAAATTCTTATCGAGTCGATAACGCCATAAAACTGTGTTTTGTTGCGCTCTGCTGCTGATGTGTCGTCAATTTGGACAGAAGTTAGTTGAAAAAGTTCGCCTGTTTCAGGGTTGTGGTCAAACTGCGCTGTGTAACTTATATCTGTATTTGCTGTTGCAGCAGACGCCATTCCAATTGTTATTTTATTGCTGCTTAAATTCATGCTTGTGTCAGGCAGCCGCAACCACTTAATGCCGCCGTCATACGACTCTTCCCATTGCGCGCCAAGTTTAAAGTTCCAGGATTTAGGTTTGCAACCGGGGCCATCGCTAACGCCAATACACGCCCCCGGATTAACACCGCACGTAATATCTAAAACAACAAGGCTCGTTGGCGTTGTGCCGAGACTACAAGTGCCGTTGCCTGTAAGCGGTGTTGGTCCGCCTATCTCAAAAGCCGCACGCGAGAACGGATTGCCGTCATCGTCTTCCGCGATGATCCAGATAGATGGCCAGCCACTAACGGCGGTTTTAGACGTAATTTCAGCGAGCGTCCATACAGCGTTCGCGGGCACGCACGAATCTGTTGGCGGCGGGGGCACCCACGTACTTAGCAGTCTGTTATTTGTGGCAGAACGCATAGTTTAAACCAGCGGCGTAATAGTGCTTGAAACTGTAGACCACGGCCCGTCGCCGCCGGGTATAAAATTCCCGGCCACGCGGAAGATGTAACCCGTATCGTTCAATAAACCAGTGACAACTACTTGCGTCGGGGCTGGGGCTGGCGAGACGGCAGTGACAAGTCCGCTACTAATCTCTGTCCAGTTCGTGCCGGAGTTGCTGCTGTACTGCACGCGGTAGCCAGAAATTTGCCGATCAGACCCTGCAAGCGACGGCGCGTCCCAACTCAATGTAACTCGCTGATTGCCAGCGATGCCGGTGACATTAGTTGGTACAAGATCGTTGAGATCGCCAACAGTGATCGTAAAAGATTTTAGTGTAGAACGCTCGGCGGTGTCGGTTGCGCGCACACGAATTGAATACGAACTTTTTACTTCTTTGTTAAAAACGATTGCAGCCCTAAGTTGATTCGCCAGAATGGTAAACGACGCGTTGTCTGTGCCGCCAACCCCGGGAACTAAACTAAACGTATACACGTCAACTACGCCGCGCAGAGCGTCGGGATCAGTGACGCTAAATTGACCGACAATCTTTCCAATGCTATTATTCTCATAAATTATTGCGTTTGACAGCGCAATATCGGTGGGCCCGGACTCTGAGTAATACTGCTGAATTGTAGACCCTGCGTGCCAGTACGTGTGCGACCCGGTATCGTCGGAGGCTGTTATTGTCAGTTCGTTTCCTTTGCCCTCGGTGCCGCTTAAATCTCTGGTTACAACGCGTGGTACAGGAACAGAAAGATGCACGGTGGGGTCAAAAGACGCGCTGCCATTGAACGCTGTGGCGCTGTCCCACGCGCGTATATTCAGCGTAGCAGCCACGTGATCAATGCGGCACACATAACCAGCCGCGGCCACGCCGGAACTTGAGCCGCGACCTGCAAAAAGCAACCCTAGAATTTTGCGCGTCGGTAGGCCAGTCACCTCGTCTACGACATCGGCCAGCACGGCGGAACCAGAGTCGCCGGGTAACGACGGTAACGTCCCGGCGAGCGCACCCGAAGCAGCACTGATTTGAATCACATCCTCAAACGCTACGTCATCCTCATTGGCGCCATACGCGATACCGTTTTTTGTGACGGCTAAAGCGCTCACCTCTATCTGCCGGTTGTCGCAATAGCCTTTAGGGCCAGTTGTTCTGCCGGTCGCATAAACACGGGTGTGAATTGGAAGCGCATCAAGTTCGGCTGTAGTGGCGAACGGGAGATACGGCGGCGTAGGTGTGGCTGTTTCTATATCCGACGGTCGGCGGACTCCATACGATAACGGGCCAACGAACGGCGTATTGGTAGCGCCGAACGTTTTGTTATTCATGATGAGCAACGCTGCGTCAATTTTATTTATTTTCTTGGTTTCGTCGTATTCAAGTTCGGCTTGATCTTCTGAACGCAGCGGCGAATAACGTTTTACGTGTAACACTGCGGGGTGATAATCGCCGCCGTCTTGGATAACAGAACCGACGGGATATTTTCTATCGTCAGCCGGGCTGAAATCTGGCTCGATTGTATTTTTTGGAGATTTAATTTCTGTTGCTAATGGTCTGACTACGTCTTTTGAATAGAACACTGGGTCCATGACAACGTGTGTGTTTGTCACGCCAACAACTCGGCCGTCTTCGTTATCAATAGCGAAAAACCCAAGTGTGCCTACAGCCTCAAATGACGGCCACATAAGAATTGCCTGACCGCCGCGCATTGGCAGTAACGCATTTGGGTAGCCGTTAAGACGCGCAATCTCTGGGTCAGACTCGTTTGCGTGGTTGTAGCACGTCGGCGTTGTGAGAGCGCGCACAGAATGTTTTTTGTGCTCTACGACATCAGTGACATATTCCTGCCCGTCGATCATGACAACAGCCGGCAGGAGTTCGTGTTCCGGTATTTCAGCCAGCGGTTTTTTCTCGGTAACGTAAAATATAACGCTTTGAACGGGAGTTGGTTGCCCATTCACAAATTTGACACCGAAAGCCGTGCCGTTCACGTTCTCTGGCGTGATGTCATAAAGACGGCGAACTTCTTTTCTTATGGCTGCATTCATTTTTTTACCTATCACACCCAGCGGACAAACATTGTTCGAATAGCGGCCAGAGCCTGCGCGTCACTCGGGAAACCGGGAGGCGTCATGCTACGAGTTGGCGGACTCCACGGGCCAGTTAATCTATCTGTATAGTCTGCTTTTGTCCGCTCGCATACGGCCTGCAGGCTAAAAATATAGTCTATGCCGTTTTGTAAACCGCGCACATGCGCTTCAGGGTCAGGGTCAACGGTGTCAACGCCAATTAACGAACCGTGCGGCGAAGGTAACCACGTAATACCGTTGTCGTTTGACCAGCGAATGCGGTAATTAACTATAGTTATAGTCTCATTGGTGTCGGGTGTAATTTTAGGAATTCTATTTTCCCACGACAATGAGACACCGTTTGGCAGGGCCGTTAGGCTGATCGCCTCAATTACGCCAACGCGTGATGTACCCGTTGTCTCGTCACCCACCATACCGATAGCGTCAAGCCGAATCAGGTCAGACGGATCACCCCATTGGCCAAGACCAGCGGCGTTGTAAGCAGCAACTTGGAATTGAAAACCGACAATTGGCATATCAGTAAAAATAGGATCGCCGGTTCGCGGGTCTGTGTCTGTCTGAATAGGAAACGTGCCGCCTTTAAGGTCAATAGACAGCGGAGAATACGCGGCGTTAATACCCGATAAGGACCGCGGGCGTGATAACAAAACAGACTTAATGGTTGTCAGATTCGGAATAGAGGAGACCGGCCGCTCTAGTAAGTTCCAGCCGGTCCATAATTCAGTGTAGGGCGACGTAGCGAAAACAACCTTGCACCGAAAAAATACAAGATAGTTAGAGATCGCTAGGCCGCCGTCGGCTAAAGGGGGCGACCACGTCAACTGGACGCCCTCACTTCCGTAAACAGGAGCCGCGTTAAGATTTAACACAGGCTCGGGCACAGTAAACGTAATAGACGGCGCCGGAGAAATGTCGCTAATAAACTCATACGAGCATAATGCTTCGAGGCAGTAATTCAGGCCGCCGGCAACTTGTATAAAGTCACCGGGTTGCAGCCAGATCGGGTTATCGCGTGAAATAACCACGGCTGTCGTGTACATCGGCAAAGCCCAGTTTTTCATCAGGTATGTGTACGAGTTACCTTCCGAATACAACGCGCCGGGCGCAAGATATGGCTCACGAGCAAGGCGCATATCAAAGTTAACGGTTTCAACAGCCCGATTTACAACAAACAGCGAGTTGATCTTTATCGCGGCTTGGTTGCTTGGGTCGTTAAAGACGATAGTTTTCCAGTGCGTAAACACAGGAACTGCATTGGTGCGCCCCAATATAGTCGTTGTGTTTGCGACATTTGCTTCACTCATATTAGGCTCCAAAAACAAACATAGGCCATAAAATCTTAGGCCCTGTGGGGCCGGTGACACCTAAACCAGACGGACCTGTTGGGCCAGTAACGCCCTGCGACGCGAAAATAATAACTGGGCTATCTGTTACGCCTGTCGGGCCAATTTTTATCCGATCATTGTAGCCCGGCACAGGCCAAACTTGCGGCGGGCGAATAATTGTAGGATGAAAAATTATGCTACCAATTTGCAACCGGTCGTCGTAATACGGACCGGCTGTACCAGATATAAATACTTGCGTGAGGATAGGCGCCGGACCGGCTGGACCAGACGGGCCAGTTAAACCAGTAAACCCAATAGTCCCCGGGTTGCCTGAAGGGCCGCCGGGGCCGGTCGCGCCAGTCGTGCCCGCACCAGTCGCGCCCGTGAAACCAATAAAACCCCGAAGACCAGACGGCCCTGTCACGCCAGTTAAACCAAGCCCGGACGGACCAGTTAAACCAGTGAAGCCAATCGGGCCAATCGGACCTGACGCACCTGTCGGGCCGTCTGCACCAGTAGGCCCTGTTTCACCCGGGTCGCCTTCGTCGCCGTCTAAACCCTGTAAGCCAATAGGGCCTGTAGCGCCTGTTGGGCCGGCGATACCTTGTAAGCCAGAAATGCCACGGTCGCCTTTCGTTCCAGCAGGGCCAGATGGCCCGGTGGTTCCCGTGGCGCCTAATCCAGTAGCGCCAGTCACGCCGCCATCACCAGCCGGACCAGTAGGCCCTGTTAAACCAGTGAAGCCGCGGTCGCCTTTATCTCCACGCGGTCCAGACGGCCCTGTTACACCAGACGGCCCTGTAGCGCCCGTGACACCGTCTGGGCCCGTGCTACCAGTAGCGCCAGCAGGACCAGACGGGCCAGACGCGCCTGTGGGTCCTGTTAAACCTGTAAAACCGCGAAGACCCGAAGGCCCGAGTGGGCCAGTCGAACCTGTGGGCCCTGTTATGCCAGTAGAACCAGTCGGGCCGGTTGTCCCTAGCGGGCCAGAAGGTCCAGTTACGCCTGTTAACCCAGTGAAACCGCGAAGACCAGATGGGCCCATTAAACCAGTTGCGCCTGTGACGCCTGTGTCACCAGTTACACCTGTTGCGCCCGTAACGCCGGCATCTCCAGTGGCGCCCGAAGGGCCAACAGGGCCCTGCGCGCCGCTCGCGCCAACGTCACCTGTTAACCCCGTTTGACCCTGCGGCCCAGTAGGCCCAGTAATACCAAGAGGGCCAGTCGCGCCTGTTGAGCCGTTAATACCGGTTGCACCACGAAGCCCGCTCGGGCCCGACGGACCGCTTGGGCCTGTTTCGCCAGCAATACCAGTCGGACCAGACGGCCCTGTAGCACCACGTAAACCAGTGGCGCCCTGACTACCAGTGTCTCCCTTCGGACCAGACGCGCCAAGATCGCCGGGAAGGCCTCTTAAGCCAGTGGCGCCAGTTAATCCAATTACACCCGTACTACCAGTCGGGCCCGCACTGCCGACACCAGTTGCGCCGCGAAGGCCGCTTGGCCCAGACGGCCCGCTTGGACCTGTCTCGCCAGCAATACCAGTGGGACCAGACGGACCAGTTACGCCCTGTAAACCAGTTGCTCCTTGAATTCCTGTATCGCCTTTCGGGCCAGACGCGCCAAGGTCGCCGGGAAGGCCGCGAGTTCCGGAAATGCCAGAAGGCCCAATGGGGCCAGTTGAACCCGTCGAACCAGAGAAACCTCTAAACCCAGAAGGGCCGAGAACGCCAGTCGGTCCGGCGACACCAGTTGCGCCCTGCGCTCCAGTTGCGCCCAGTAAGCCAGTCGCGCCGCTGGCTCCGACGGCTCCAGCAAAACCCGTGGCGCCAATAATACCTGTTGCGCCTGTGTCGCCTTTTATACCACTAGCGCCCATTTCTCCGCCAACACCTGTCGCACCAGCGAAGCCGCTAAAACCGCGTAAACCTGACGGCCCCTGTAAACCAGTCGCGCCGCGTAAACCAGTTGAGCCAGTCGGCCCGCCTAAGCCGGAAATACCAACAGGCCCGGTTGAACCGCGCGAGCCAACCGGGCCTATAACGCCAGTGGCGCCAATTGGGCCAGCGACACCGGCCGGCCCAGTCGCGCCAGAAGCCCCCAGATCGCCCTTGAGGCCTCTTAAGCCAGACGACCCTGTCGCGCCAGCAGCGCCAACAGAACCCGCTACGCCGGTCGCGCCACGAGGCCCGCCGACGCCTGTAGCGCCGACGAGCGTCTCTGGCATTTGCGCCAGAGGAATTTTACCTTCGCTATCTAAACCAGCGACGCCAGACGGCTGCCCCACGGCAGACCACGGCACGGCGTTTAAGATATCAAGAATCTTGCCGAGCGTTGTCTTTTTCGTTGTCGGCAGACCGGCCTGCTGGTCGACAATAGCAATTAAATCTTCACGATCTGGCTGGAGTTTAGCCGGCAGATCGGATATGCGTTTTTTGGCCATATGCTATTCTCGCTGCGCGTGACGGCAGCATATAAAATAGCATAATTGCCCGAGAATTACACGGCAACTGCGTAAATTCGCCGCGTAAATAAACGCAACGTTAAGAAACGCGGCTGTTACTATGAATTCGTCGGGGCAGCCACAGTTACCGTGCCATCTTCGTTGTACGTAAACTCGCCCACGACACTGGCGCCGTCTGCAATTGCCGCGGGATCGATACTGGCCAGCAACGCGCCAATCTTGCCGTGCAGTGTAAATACTTCTACGGCGTCAGTGCCAAGCGCAGCAGCAATTTCAGCCGGAGTCGCCTGCGGGTTTCGCCAGAACTGCCTCGCGCCATTGTTAAATACCTGCAGGAGTTGCTGGTATGTCATCTTGGCCTGCTGCTTAATTTGCTTGGCAGCGCGCTCGGCTGGCGGGACTGGTTGTGCTGGCTGGTTATCAAGAACGCCCATTGTTAGTTCTCCACAGTTCGAGGTTACTGTACTTCTGCAGCAAAAAATCGCCCAAGACTTGTTTGGCGGCGTACGGCACTGGCTCTACCATTGGCCGGATCGTGTGCAGGCCGGGAATACGATGTACGTTCTCGTCGTCTTCCTTCGTGACCTGCTCGACGTGATTAAAGTCATGCGGGTAATACGGCAGTTCCAGATACTCATACACGGCTTTTATACTTTGCGCCGGTGAAGCCGTCAACGCGTCGAACTCAAGAAACATTAAGTTATCTTTGTGCCCGCGGGAGATAGCGTCTTTTACACGGTTATAGGCGAGGCCCACTGGTTGCTGCGCGCTGGCCCAGATATCGCACCGGCCCTCTAGCGTTTGCGCTTTAAAGTAATCAGCCTGCTCGAAAGCCCATTGCGACTGGCCGGTCGTCTTGCGCCAGAGTTTTTCAAAACTGGCCAGAATCTCAGAGATATTCCGTACCGGCACAATGATCTTAGGTTTTTCGCCGGTCGTGAATTCCAGCATCTCAATAAGAGAGAGCCAGCCGCGGCCCTTATCGACAATAATATCTTTGTCGGTGGTGTGGTAGGCATTAAGAGCAGCCTGCATCACACGCTGTAATTGCTGGTAATTAATCCCTTCGGCCTGATGCTCAATCAGTTTGTCCCACTGATTGCGAATACTAAATAAGACGTCGTGGCAGCCGCTTGTGGCAGGGCTGATATGCAGCGCAGGGTTTTGCGCCAGAATGTTGCAGAGTAACGTTGAACCAGACCGGGGCAAACCACTAATAAAAAAATGCCGCCTAGCCATACTTGATTTCTACTCCTTCTACGTGTGCGACCCAACGAATAGTTTCTGACGCCTTGCCCGTTACGTTGATTTGCAACGCTTTGTTTGTGTTGTCTGCCGTAATTGCAACGTCATACGCGGCATCGTCTTCAACGTCTGTCCCGACTGTTGACACGCTGCCGATTAACGCCACCGTGCCGGGGCTGGAACCGGTGTTTTTAATTGCAACTTTACGGCAGTAGTGCGCCGCCTTGCTTCCGCCGTTGATAATTCCCGCGACCGTGACATTGGCAAAAAGCGTTTTGCCATTAGGAATTGTTAGCCGCGCTGTGTTTCCGTCAAGCATTAGCGTTGTAGCAGTTGCGTTCGTGGTTATAGCGCGTAAAACAAAATTAACTCGCTGCGCGTCCCCTTGTGCAGAGAATTTTCCAGCAGCATAAGCCTGCATTCCGTGACGGCTGGCATTTGCTCCAGAGCCGCCGGAAATTGTGCTGTATATTCCGCTGGCGGTGTTGTAGTTTCCTCCGCCTACTGTGCTAACATGCCCGCTGGCGAGGCCAAGATTGCCGCCGGCGACAGTACTGCGCTCGCCGCTGGCGGTGTTGCCTCCGCCACCACTAACAGTGCTTGCGAGGTTGGTGGCGTGGTTGTTTAGTCCGCCGCTAACAGTGCTGTAGTATGCACTGGCAGTGTTGGTGTAACCGCCGCCGACAGTAGCGCAATAACTACTTGCAGTGTTGCCTGTGCCACCGGAAACTGTTGGATAAGAATAGTTTCCGCTCGCGCTATTGCCAGACCCTCCGCCAACGGTGGATTCCGGAGAATTGGCGTGGTTACTGACGCCGCCGCCTACAGTGCCGTTATAACCGTTGGCGGTGTTGTAGAAGCCGCCGCCGACTGTGCCGTATGGGCCACTAACGGCGTTGTTTCGCCCGCCACCAATCGCGCTGTAATTACTGCTAACCTGATTGCCAAAACCACCGCAAATTACACCCGCATCGCTGGAAACACTATTTTCTTGACCACCTAAAACTACCGATCGCTGACCTTGTACCGAGTTGTATTTGCCAGAAAAAATACCAGAATAATATCCGCTACCAGTAATCGTATTAGATACGCCACCGCCAATAATACTCTTACTGTCGTTGCTTGCCCCAGAGCCATCAATTCGATTTCCGTCGCCGCCGACAATTGCTGAATGATTTCCTGCACCGGTTGTGTAAATATGATTGTGTGCTCCGCCACCGATAAAAGCGTAAGCAGCGTCGGCGACGTTTCCGTAACCGCCGGCGACTGTGCTGAAGTCTAGGCTGGCTGTGTTACCGAAACCGCCGCCAACAGTGCTGCGACTGCTGCTGGCTGTGTTTCCGTTTCCGCCGCCGACTGCGCTATAGTCGCCGCTTGCCGTGTTTCCCTGCCCGCCCGCTACAAAAGAACCTACGGCGTCAGCGTGATTATTTTGCCCTCCGACGACGGCGCTGTAATCATTACTCGCGGTGTTGTTATAGCCGCCGCCGACTATGCTTCTAAAGGCTGTTGCAGAATTATGATAACCACCACCAACGAATCCAAATTGCCCGGTGGCGGTGTTGTTGTAACCGCCGCCAACTGTGCTATAGTAGCCGCTAGCAGTGTTTGATCTTCCACCGCCAACTGTGCTGTATTGTCCGCTGGCGGTGTTACTGCGGCCGCCGACTACGGCGCTGCGGTTGTCGCTGGCGGTGTTGTAGAAGCCGCCGCCAACAAAACTGTAGGCATTGCTGGCGGTGTTGTTGGTGCCGCCGCATACAACGCTGCAATAGCCGCTGGCGGTGTTGGTCTTGCCGCCAAGAACAGCAGCGAAAGCACCTGTGGCG
>Ga0007796_10000341_pt1 | contig 14297 bp, 12 predicted proteins | sample CryBogmetaGMA0M_FD_60373 | JGI IMG/M metagenome (GOLD analysis project Ga0007796, IMG submission 60373) | Freshwater microbial communities from Crystal Bog, Wisconsin, USA - MA0M | ecosystem: Environmental > Aquatic > Freshwater > Lake | place: Crystal Bog, Wisconsin, USA | collected 2009-07-06 | reverse complement strand
CTCTTCAACCTCGAGTGCATTGCCGATCTTGCGGCCCAGCGGTGTGGACATGTCTGTTAGCAGGGCAGAGGTTTTGACACCGGCGTCCTGGCCCAGGGCTACCAGTGTTTGCGCCAGCTCACGGGCTCGGTCGAGTGTCTTCATGAATGCACCCGAGCCGACCTTGACGTCTAGCACCAGCGAAGCAGTGCCTTCGGCAATTTTCTTACTCATGATGGAACTGGCAATCAAAGGAATCGACTCCACCGTGCCCGTCACGTCGCGCAGCGCATAAAGTTTTTTGTCCGCAGGAGCAAGGCCCGAGCCCGCGGCGCAAATCACCGCTCCCACCTCTGCCAGCTGCCGGTGCATTTCATCGTTGCTGAGCGCTGCCCGCCACCCCGGAATGCTTTCGAGTTTGTCCAGCGTGCCACCCGTGTGCCCCAAACCGCGGCCACTCAGCTGAGGCACAGCAACCCCAAACACCGCAACCAGCGGAGCTAGCGGGAGCGTGATTTTGTCACCCACCCCACCGGTGGAATGCTTGTCTGAAGTAGTGGTTGGCAGTGAGCTAAAGTCCAGGCGCTCACCCGAGGCAATCATGGCCATGGTAAGGTCTCTGATCTCACGGCGGTTCATGCCGTTCAACAAAATGGCCATCGCCATGGCTGCCATCTGCTCGTCGGCAACCACGCCGTTTGTGTAGTTCGCAACCAGCCAATCGATCTGAGAAGTAGACAGCTCGCCTTTTTCGCGCTTGGCAATGATTAGTTCAACGGCCGAGAAATCGCTCATTCGGCTTCGCCCGCCGATCCGGCAGCAGCATGCAATTGCCGGGGGCCAAAGGCATCGGGGATTACTTCATCAATGCTTTTGATTCCGGAAACCGTCTGCAGCAGCATTCCCGGAGCGGCGTGCTCCGAGAGTAGCTGCCGGCACCGACCGCAGGGCATGAGCACGTTTCCCTTTCCATCAACGCAGGCAAACGCAACTAACTTGCCACCGCCGCTGGCAAAGAGCGCGCTGACCAGAGAACACTCGGCGCACAGGGTCAATCCGTAACTTGCGTTCTCTACGTTGCACCCCGTGACCACGCGACCATCATCGATGAGCGCCGCAGCACCAACTGGGAATTTGGAGTACGGAACATAAGCATTGGCCATGGCAACCTTGGCCGCTTTGGTTAGCAGTTGCCAATCGATCTGAATTTGCGACATGGAGAACCTAACTCTTTATGTACGGCTTGCCGGACGCGGCCGGACCCGTGACTTTGCCAACCAAACCGGCCACGGCGATCACAGTCATCACGTAGGGAAGCATCAGAAGGAACTCGCTTGGCACCGATGACCCGATGATGGCCAACCCAAACTGCAGGTTCTCGCTGAACCCAAACAGCAGCGCTGCGCATGCCGCGTAAATCGGATTCCAGCGGCCAAAGATTAGGGCGGCCAAGGCGATGTAACCGGCACCGTTGGTCATCTCTTTGCCGAAGGCACCCACCTGACCCAGCGTGAAGAATGCTCCACCGAATCCTGCAAGAGCTCCGCCAATCAAAACGCTGATGTAGCGGGTGCGATACACCTTGATACCAACCGTGTCGGCGGCCTTTGGATACTCGCCAACCGCACGAACCCTCAGACCCCACCGGGTCTTAAACAGGAAGAACCAAACCAGCGCGACCGCAACGTACATGAGATAAACGATTGGTGTTTGGTTGAAAAGCACCGGACCAAGAATTGGGATTTGCCCCAGAAGGGGAATGAGCAACTTATCAAACCGGGGCGGTGAGTTGAACACCGCCAGGTTATTGCCCATCAAGGTGCTGAACAAGAAGTTGGTAAGCCCAACCACCAAAACGTTCAGCACGACGCCAACAATAATCTGGTCCACAACGTACTTGATTGCAAATACTGCAAGCACCAGTGACACCAGTGCGCCGGCAACTGCCGCGGCAAGCAGGCCAACCCAAATGCTCTGGGTGAGCGAGGCAACCAGAGCCGATACAAAGGCGCCGGCCAGCAACTGGCCCTCAATCGCAATGTTTACAACGCCTACTCGCTCGCTGAGCACTCCCGCCATGGACCCAAAAATCAGAGGCACTGCAAGTGCAAGCGAACCCTGGAGCAGAGCCGTGATTGTCATGGTCTTGCCCGCGTAAAGAACCGTAAGCACCGCAAAAACCAACAGGGCACCAAAGAGCGGTGCCACCCATCGATGAGTTGGTTGGTTCTTTTTGATTACACGCCAGAGCGAGATTCCCGCCAGCACCAGCAGAGCACCGGCAACAAACCAGGTGACCAAGGGAACCGAGACATCTCCGTTTGGAATGGAGAGCAGGTCAGTGTCGGCTTTGAACTGAATGGCGGTTCGCAACGCTGGCGAAGTTGCCGCCAAAATCACTCCAACCAGGCTGAGCACCAGGAGGATTATGGGAGTTTTACGACTCTGTTTCATTTGGCAGCCGCCTTTGCAGCCTTGCGGGCGCTAACTTTACGCGCGGATTTCTCGCCAGTAGGAAGCCGATAGATTGCCCTAACCAGCGGCGGCGCTGCAATGAACAACACAATCATTGACTGAACGATGAAAACGATGTCGATCGGAACACCTTGATTAGCCTGCATGGTCACGGCACCCGCGCGAAGCCCACCGAACAAAATGCCAGCCGCCAAAACCCCAATCGGTTTGTTGCGTCCGAGAAGCGCAACCGTGATTGCGTCAAAACCAAAGCTCGCAGCCACACCCGTGGTCAAGAACCCCTCGGTTCCAAGGATTTGTGAGGTTCCGGCCAGGCCGGCTAGAGCACCGGAAACCGCCATGACCAAAACGTAGTTGAGTCCAATGTTGATTCCGGCAACTCGCGACGCGTTCGGGTTGTGGCCGAGTGCCCTGAACTGGAATCCCATTGTGGACCTGTTCAAGAGCCACCAAACCCCCCAAACGGCGAGCAGCATTGCAATGAATCCGGCGTGAATTCGGAAGTCGGAGCCCAAGAAGGCCGGGTACTTTGCAGACTCCATGACTGGCGGCGAAATTGGGTTCACTGCCTTGGGTGCCTGCAGAATCGGCGTCTTCAACAGATAGGTCAGCAGTAACGCCGCGATGTAATTGAACATGATGGTCACAATCACCTCGTTGGCCCCGGTGGTTGCCTTGAGCAACCCCACCAGTGCGCCGTAGAAAGCGCCACCGATAACACCGGCGATGACCGCGAGCGGAAAGTGAATCCAAAACGGCAGGTCAACGTAGATTCCAACCCAGCCGGCAAACATGGCGCCAAAAATGATTTGGCCAGTTCCACCGATGTTGAACAGCCCGGAGCGGAACGCAACCGCTAGACCCAGACCCGCAAAAGTGATCGGTGTGGCGTATGCCAGGGTTTCGGTTATGGGCTTAATCATTCCCACCCAGGTTGTGGACTGATAGTTGAAAATCGAACCGCGGAACAGTGCGTCGTAAGCCCCAAAGACCGCGTTCCAGATTGCGGTGAGGGTGTCTAGCGGACGCGAGACGAAATAACCCGAGGCCGATTGCACGCCCGCATTTGAGAGTGCAATCAGCAGTCCGCCGGCGATGAAACTGGTGAGTACCGCGAGTGCGGAGAGCACCCAACTGCCGCGAAAAATCTGAGCTACGAGTTCTTGTCCGCGGGACTTTGCTTGCGTTTCGGTCATTTCTTAGCCTTCTTAGAGCCGGTGGCCGTTATGCCCGCCATCATCTGGCCCAGCACCGCCCTGTCGGTTTTTGGATCAACTATTCCAACTACCTTGCCGCGATACATAACGGCGATGCGATCTCCAAGTTGGGTTGCCTCATCTAACTCGGTGGCAACAATCAGAACCGGGATTCCGCTGTCTCGTGCGGCCACAATCTGCTCGTGAACAAACTCGATTGAACCAACGTCTAGGCCTCGAGTGGGCTGGGAGGCAACCAGCAATCGCAGGTCCCGGCTCAACTCTCGGGCCAAAACTACCTTCTGCTGGTTTCCGCCAGATAGCTCTCCCGCCAGACTGGTGATGCCCTGTGCGCGAACGTCAAACTGCTTCACCTTTTCTTGGGCAAATCCCTTCAGGTAATCCAGCTTGAGCGCCATTCCCTTGGCAAACGGTTCGCGATCACTGCGGTCCAACATCAGATTTTCAGCGATGGTGAACTCCGCTACCAAACCGTCTTCGGTTCGGTCTTCGGGCACGAAGCCAACTCCAAGGTCCAGAACCTGCTTCACGTTTTTACCGATGAGTTGATATCCGTCGAGCTCGATGGAACCGTGAGTCTTTCCGTGCATGCCCAAGATCGCCTCGGTCAGCTCGGTCTGGCCGTTGCCTTGCACGCCCGCGATTACTAGAATCTCCCCCGCGCGAATCTCAAAACTCACGTCTTCCAGCACCTGGTGCCCCGTGTCGCTCCAAGCGCTGAGTTCCGAAACCTTGAAGGTTGTCTCGCCAAGCTTTGCGGCCCTCTTGTGCACGTCTAGATCCACCGCGCGTCCCACCATCATGGCGGCCATCTCTTCGGCCGAGTCCGTTGGCTTGGCCTCACCCACAACCTTGCCCAGACGAATGACCGTTATCTTGTCAGCGACTTCTTTCACCTCACGGAGTTTGTGGGTGATGAAAACAATCGCCTTGCCGGAATCCCTTAGCTGTTTCATGATGACCATGAGCTCGTCGGTTTCCTGCGGTGTCAAAACTGCAGTCGGTTCATCGAAGATCAAAACCTGTGCGTCGCTGACCAAAGCCTTGATAATCTCAACCCTCTGTTGCACGCCAACCGGCAGGTCACCAACCACCGCATCCGGATCAACGTCAAAGCCGAAGGAGTCGCTGATTTCCTTGACTTTCTTGCGAGCGGCTTCCAAATCTAAAATGCCGCCAAACCTAACCGGCTCGTGGCCCAGAATCACATTTTCTGCAACTGTGAAAACAGGAATCAGCATGAAGTGCTGGTGCACCATTCCAATGCCGGCAGCCATGGCGTCTCCGGGTCCGCCAAAAACAACCTGCTTGTCATCAACCAAAATCTCACCGGAATCCGGCTGATACAACCCGTACAGCACATTCATCAGAGTGGATTTTCCGGCACCGTTTTCGCCCAAAAGGCAATGGATTTTCCCCGGTTCGGCCAATAAATTCACATTGTCGTTAGCAACCAGAGCACCAAATTTCTTGGTGATGCCCCTCAGTTCCAGCTTCATTGCTTTCCCGTCTCGCGGACCCAATTCTTGGGGCCAAATACATTTTTTAGTCTAACCACGGAAAAAAGGAAACGGGGGCCGCATCTGCGACCCCCGCTCCCATTTGTAACTTTGGTTTCGAACTACTTTGAGTAGATCGAGGTGACCTTGATCTTGCCCGAGATGATGTCGGCCTGGATCTGGTCTAGCTCTGCCTGGATACCACTTGGGTACATGACATCGTGCTGAGGAGCAATCATCACACCGCCGTTGGCAAGGGTGCCAACGTACTGGTTTGCGTCGCCACCGGTGAACTTGCCGTCAAGGCCGCTCTTGATGATTTCTTCAACAGCCTTGGCCATCTTCTTCTCAATCGAGGTGAGGATGTTGGCCTTGTAGGCAGCGTGGGTAGGAATTCCGTACCAGTCGCTGTCCACACCGATAACCAGGGTGCCCTTCTTGTCCAGGGTTGCCTGGCCAGAACCGATGCCCACTGGGCCGGCAACTGGAACGATGATGTCAGCGCCCTGCGAGAAGAACTGCTCGGTTAGAGTCTTGCCCTTCGACTGGTCGTTGAAGTCACCGGTAGCTGCCCACTTGCTGCTGTCGGTACCCTCGGCACCAAGAACAACAACCTTCTTGCCCTTTGCCTTGTTGTAGTACTCAACACCCTGCTTGAAGCCATCCATGAAGATGGTTACTGATGGGAACAGCATTCCACCATAGGTGGCAACCTTGCCAGTCTTGGTGGTGGCTGCAGCTAGGTAACCAGCTAGGAACGCTGCCTGTGCGGTGTCGTACTGGATTGGCTTCACGTTGTCTAGAGACAGTGGCGAGAAGTCCGCGTTCGACAGAGCCGAGTCGATAAGTGCGAAGTTGATCTTTGGGTTGGCCTTAGCTGCGTCTGCGGTTGCAGCAGCAAGTGCAAAACCAACGTTGATGATCATGTCACAGCCCTCGCTGACCATGGATGCAACTTCCGAGGTGTAGTCGGTCTGAGTTGCATTGTTTGGAGACTCAACCTGAGCGGTCTGAACTCCTAGGTCCTTCTGAGCTGCAAGAAGACCGTTGTAGGCCTCCTCGTTGAATGATGCATCCTTGAAACCGCCGCTGTCCGAAACCATGCAGGCCTTGTACTTGACTGGTGCCGCGGTGGTGGCTGCTGGAGCAGATGCGCAACCCGCAAGAACTAGTCCGGCAACGCTGACGGTAGCAATTACCTTGCTAGTACGTGAAAGAAAATTCACTTGAATTCCTCCTAATAGATGGCGGGCTAAAGATTTTTTGGCCCACGCGATTAGCGTAACCCTGCAAAGTGAACGCACTCGCGTAAAGGGAAATTATTAACAGACCCGTTACAAATCAGTTTTTTAGCTGGTTGCGTTTACCAAACCTGTCGGAAGAGCCGGAATCAGAATTCTTCCGTTGACGAGGTCGGTTTTGATGGCATCCAGCTCACCCTGAACACCAGCCCCGTAGGCAATGTCGTGCTGAACGGTCAACGCCACGTCACCGGTCTCAAGAGTTCCAAGCCAATTGCCGCCGGTTCCACCCACAAAATTTCCGGCCACAGCTTTGCCAACCGCGGAGACTACGGACTCGGAAACTTTCTTGACCATCGATGCCAAAACGACCGATTTCACCTGGGCGAATCCGGGTTGAGCCCACCAGTCGGAATCGGAGCCGATCACGAGTTCTCCCGAATGAGCCGCAACAAGATTTGCCACCAAATGACCGGGCAGACCAACTGGGTAAATTACGCTGGCACCGGCATCAATCATTCCGCTGATTCTGCTAGTCAACGACTGCGTGGTTGGGTTGTTGCCGGCAAAATTCCAGCTGGATATGTTTTCCCCCATTGCACCAATTACCACGGTGTTTTTGAAGTGCTTGGCGTCAAAGTACCTAACGCCTTGCTGGAAGGCCCAAACCTGTTTGAAGTTTGCCTGGCTTTTGGCTCCCGCAACAACGCCCACCGGCGAACCATTGGACTGCGACGCCGCCAAATACCCGGCCAGGAAAGCCGCCTGAGTTGCATCGAACTCCAGGTTTTGCACGTTGTTTAGTTGCAGTTCGCTGCCCTTGGAATCCGTCAAGACGGCATCCACCAGGGCAAAGTTGACGCTTGGGTGACCCGTGGCGGCCATGCGAATCGGTGCAACCAGTTGCTGACCAACGCCAAACACTAGGTTGCAGTTCCGGTCGATGAGTTTGCTTATGGCCCCGGAGAATTCATCGATGCCCGCATTTGCGCTGACCTGGACCACAGAGGTGCGAGGTCCGTACTGAGCTTCGGACTGAAGCAAACCAAAGTAAGCCGCCGCGTTAACACCCGAGTCGTCAAAGCCTTCTCGGCTGCTCACCATGCAAGCCTTGAATGCCACCGGGGTTGGAGTGCTGCTCACCACCGGGGTGGAACATCCGGTTGTGCTCAACGCAATTGCAGCGGCGAGCGCCAAGCCGCATAGCCCTCTGAAACCCTTGAAGCTAGAGGACATCACTGTGCCCTGTTGCCTTGAGTGCGTCAACCAGGCTCTTCACGCGCTGGGCGTGTTCTTTGGTGGTGATCAAAAGCGCATCCGGGGTATCAACCACGATGATGTCTTCTAGACCAATCAAGGCTATGAGCCTGTCGGTTTCCGACACCAGGATTCCACTCGACGAATCGGCTAGAACTTTGGTGCTGCCAAGAATTGCCAGGTTTCCGCGTCTCCCTGCCGATTGAAGTTCTGCAATCGCAGCAAAATCGCCAACATCGTGCCAGGTGAAGTTCCCGGGAACCACGGCAACCAGGTTGGACTCGGCCGCTGGCTCCGCTATTGAGTAATCGATGGCGATCTTTTTTAGCGTTGGCCAAACCTTTTGCATCACGGATTCGCGGTACATTCCATCCCAGGCGTTAGCAATCTCCAGGAGCGAGGCGTGGAGCTCGGGCTCGGTCTTGGCCAGCTGCTCCAGTAGCAAGCTAGCCGGAGCAATGAACATGCCGGCGTTCCAGAGGTACTTGCCGCTTTCCACATATTTGCGGGCAGCTGCCATCTTTGGTTTCTCAACGAACTTCTCAACGCTGCGGGCATTTGGCGCGGATTGGATCCCAAGCACCTCGCCCGTCTTTATGTAGCCAAAAGCCGTGGACGGCTCGGTTGGCTGGATTCCAATGGTGACAATCTTGCCCGTGGCCGCCACCTCGATGGCCTCTCGAACGGTCTCTTCGAATTTGTCGGATTCTGTAATCACGTGATCGGCGGCAAACGAGCCGATGATTACGTCCGGCTCACGTTTGGCCAAGATAGCCGCGGCGAGGATGATTGCCGCCGTGGAATCCTTGGGCGAAAGTTCTAGGACCAGATTTTTTAGGTCGAGGTCCGCAATCTGCTCAACCACGGCCCCCTGGTGTGCCTGTCCGGTGACAACCATGATGCGCTCGTTACCGGCCAGTGGCGCGAGCCTGTCCCAGGTGTCCTGAAGCAGAGTTTGACCGCTACCGGTGAGATCGTGCAGAAACTTGGGTGCCGAAGCGCGAGAAAGTGGCCACAATCTAGATCCAATCCCGCCCGCGGGAATAATCGGGTGGAATCGGTCGATTGGGTTACGTGTAGTTGACATCATTAAAAACCCTAGTTGATAGGGCCAAATCTGGTTAGTGGGGTCCTTTTCAGGACTTACACTTAAACAGGTTTTTGACCGTTGCCCCGTCTAGGAGGAATTCAGTGCCGAAGAAGCCTGCTGGCACCCTGTACCGCGGAAAAGTTGGAATGTGGTCATGGGTATTGCACCGTATTACCGGTGTTGCCATTTTCTTTTTCTTGCTCGTACATGTGCTCGATACATCCCTTGTTCGCATTGATCCAGAGGCCTACAACGGCGTTATGGCCACTTACAAGACCGTGATTATCGGCATCGGTGAGCTTGGACTGGTAGCGGCTATCCTCTACCACTCTCTAAACGGCGTGCGCATCATCCTGATTGACTTCTGGCGCAAGGGCGCCAAGTACCAGAACGTGATGTTCTGGGTTGTAATCGGCCTTGCCTTCTTGCTTTTCGCCGGATTCGCACCCCGCCACCTAATGCACGTGTTCAGCTACTAGAGAATGCTCTAGGACCTAAGGGAAATCGTCATGGAAATCGTTATTGAAACCCCAAACAGCCCGCGCAAACGAGGCAGGGGACCCAACTGGGAAAAGTACGGCTGGATGTTCATGCGCATCAGCGGTGTAGTTCTAATCGTTCTCATTTTTGGTCACCTGTTTATCAACCTTTTTGACAAGGGAATCAGCGCCATTGACTTTGCTTTCGTAGCCGGCAAATGGGCAAACCCGTTCTGGCAGGTTTGGGATGGCTTGATGCTTTGGTTGGCGCTGATTCACGGAACCAACGGTATGCGCACCATTGTGAACGACTACTCGGAGCGCGAAGGTGTTCGCAAGACCCTGAACGTTTTGCTGTTTGTAACCTGCGCGGCCCTAATCATTCTTGGAACTTTGGTGATCACCACCTTCGATCCATGCATCGACCCAAACGCTCACAGCTACCTGCCGCAGATTTGTAAATAAAGGACATAGCAATTGGCTAACCCAAAGGTTCATAACCACCAGTACGACGTTGTAATTGTGGGAGCCGGTGGCGCAGGAATGCGCGCCGCGATCGAAGCGGGCCCTCACGCCAGCACTGCCGTCATCAGCAAACTGTTCCCAACCCGCTCTCACACCGGTGCGGCACAGGGAGGCATGGCCGCGGCGCTTGCCAACGTTGAAGAAGACAACTGGGAATGGCACACCTTCGACACCGTTAAGGGTGGCGACTACCTGGTAGATCAGGATGCCGCAGAGATTCTGGCCAAGGAATCAGTTCAGGCCGTCATCGACCTGGAGAACATGGGTCTTCCGTTCAACCGCACCCCAGACGGCAAGATTGACCAGCGTCGTTTCGGTGGTCACACCCGCGACCACGGCAAGGCTCCGGTTCGCCGTTCCTGCTACGCCGCAGACCGCACCGGTCACATGATTCTTCAGACTCTCTACCAGAACTGCGTAAAGCTGGGTATCGAGTTCTACAACGAGTTCTACGTGCTGGACCTAATCATGAACAAGGTTGATGGCGTTGAGCGTCCGGCAGCAGTTGTTGCCTACGACCTAGCCACCGGAGACATTCACGTTTTCCAGGGCAAGAGCATCGTGTTTGCAACCGGTGGCTTTGGCAAGATCTTCAAGACCACCTCAAACGCCCACACCCTCACCGGAGACGGCGTTGGCATCATCTGGCGCAAGGGATTGCCGCTAGAAGACATGGAGTTCTACCAGTTCCACCCAACAGGTCTAGCCGGCCTGGGTATTTTGCTTTCTGAGGCCGCACGTGGCGAGGGTGGAATCCTTCGCAACGCCAGCGGTGAGCGGTTCATGGAGCGCTACGCTCCAACCATCAAGGACCTCGCTCCGCGAGACATGGTTGCCCGCGCAATGGCAAACGAGGTTCGCGAGGGCCGTGGCGCAGGACCGAACAAGGACTACGTTCTTCTAGACCTCACGCACCTGCCACCAGAGGTCATCGATGCCAAGCTTCCTGACATCACCGAGTTTGCCCGCACCTACCTGGGTGTGGAGCCTTACACCGAGCCGGTTCCGGTTTTCCCAACCGCTCACTACGCCATGGGTGGAATCCCAACCAACGTTCAGGCCGAGGTTCTGCGCGACAACGACACCGTTGTTCCGGGACTTTACGCCGCCGGCGAGTGTGCCTGCGTTTCGGTTCACGGAGCAAACCGACTTGGAACCAACTCGTTGCTAGACATCAACGTGTTCGGTAAGCGCGCTGGCAACGCCGCGGTGGCCTACGCCAAGACTGCCGATTTCGTTGAGGTTCCAAAGTCCGCCATCGATGAGGTTCTGAGACTTCTTCAGCACGTTCGCGACAGCAAGGGAACAGAGAAGGTGGCCGTGCTCCGCAAGGAACTGCAGGACACCATGGACTTGAACGCTCAGGTTTACCGCACCGAGGATTCGTTGAACGAGGCTCTGGACAAGATTGCCGAACTGCGCAAGCGCTACGAGCACATCAGTATCCAAGACCAGGGTCAGCGTTTCAACACCGACCTGCTAGAGGCCGTTGAGCTCGGGTTCCTGTTTGACCTCGCCGAGGTTTTGGCCTTCACCGCGCGCGAGCGTCGTGAAAGCCGCGGCGGTCACTTCCGTGAAGACTTTGAGACCCGCGATGACGAGAAGTTCATGGTTCACTCCATGGCTTATAAAGATGGCGACAAAATCAAACTTGGTTGGAAGCCAGTAACTATCACCAACTACCCGCCGATGGAGCGTAAGTACTAATGTCAGCAGTTGCAGAAGTGCCAGTTGTGGAGATCGCAGAGATCCCATCGTTCAAGGTGACCCTCATGGTTCGTCGCTACAACCCCGAGGTTGACCCGGAGCCAAAGTGGCAAGACTTTGACCTCACCATGTACGGAACCGACCGAGTGCTCGACGCGCTACACAAGATCAAGTGGGAGATCGACGGCTCGTTGAGCTTCCGCCGCAGTTGTGCCCACGGTGTTTGCGGCTCTGACGCCATGCGAATCAACGGTCGCAACCGCTTGGCCTGCAAGACTCTGCTGAAAGACCTTGACCTTTCACAGCCAATCTATGTTGAGCCAATCAAGGGACTCGAGGTTGAGAAAGACCTCATCGTAGACATGAATCCGTTCTACCAGGCCTACCGCGATGTCAAGCCGTTCCTGATTGCCAGCGACTCACCTGAGCGCGAGCGCATTCAGAGTGCAGCCGACCGCGAGCGTTTCGAAGACACCACCAAGTGCATCCTCTGCGCTGCTTGCACCACCAGCTGCCCAGTGTTCTGGACCGACGGCCAGTACTTTGGCCCGGCGGCAATCGTAAACGCGCACCGCTTTATTTTTGACAGCCGCGATGAAGGTGCCGAGGTTCGCCTGGACATCCTGAACGACAAAGAAGGTGTGTGGCGTTGCCGCACCACCTTCAACTGCACGGAGGCTTGCCCTCGTGGTATCCAGGTGACTAAGGCTATAGCTGAGGTCAAGAATGCCGTTTTGCGCGGACGCGCATAAGGCAGACTTGACCGAAGGCGGAGTGAGCTCGCGAACAAGCGAGCGAAACCATCCTTCTAGGGGCTGCGACTGCAAACTTGCGTGCCATTTTCCTCAGACGCGCACAAGGCAGACCAGAGCGCTGTGCTTTAGCTGGTAGAAGTTCGCACTAGTCTGTTACTAGAAAATAACTCGACTCGGGGATATGCGATGAAGGATTTTGGCCCGGCCAACAGGTTGCTGCTAGATCAGCGCCAAGCCGCTGGCGATTTAATTTCCGCCACTCATCGAGTTCAGCACTTCTGCTACTTTGCAAATCAGTTCATGGCCGAGGCGGCCCAAGCCGCATTCCGCGCTGCCGGCTTTGAGACCGTTATGGTTAGCAGGACCATGAAGTCACAACTCGTGGTTTCGCACTTTTTGAAACTCAGTGAAAAGAAACTAAATCACGCCTGCGAAGACGTGTCGATTGTGGTTGAACACTACGGCGGCGAATACGGCGGCTGGGATAGCCCCTTGGTTTCCAGCGATCTTCTTGCCGACGCCTAGTTTTCTGCGCCCCAGAATAAGAGCTCGGTCCTAGTTTTGCGGGTTTGGAACCCAGCCCCACTCGTCTAGCGCATTTGCCAGCTGAGGTATCAACGATGGCGAAGCGCTGAGACTCTCAACTCCCATGGCAATAAACATCTTGGCGCTGATCGGGTCCGAAGCGGCCTCCCCGCAAACTCCCACAGGTTTTCCCACGCGCTTGGCCTCCTGCACAACTCCATCGATGATTTGCAGCACCTTGAAGTTTCGCGCCTCGCTCAATGGCAGTGCAGACGCGTAGCGACTTTTGCCCAGCGCGTACTGGGTGAGGTCGTTGGTTCCGATGCTCAAGAAGTCAACGTATTTTAGGGCTCGACGAATAGTGAGCGGTTTGGCGATCTCCGGCACCTCAACCATGATGCCAACTTTTTTGAGGCCGGCGGCGTGAGCCATCTTCACGAATTTCTTGGTCTCGCTAACGGTAACCACCATGGGAGCCATTACCCAGAGGTCAGTGTTCGGGTAGTACTGGTGGGCCTGCGCCAGTGCCTCAAGCTGAGTCCGAAGCACATCGGGGTTTGCCAAGAGAACTCGCAAGCCGCGGTTTCTGTACCGGCCACCGCGCACCGTCTTAAGAAACGGCAGGGGCTTATCCACATCGATATCCAGGACTCGAACCACAACTCGTTCACCGGCAAATCCCGCAAGTAGCTTGGTGTACTCGAACATCTGGGCGGCTTTGGATGGAGCCTCGGTCTGACCCAGGTAAAGCAACTCGGTTCGGTAAAGGCCCACTCCACTGGCACCAGATTTGTGGGCCGTGACCACCTCGTAAGCAGATCCCAGATTGGCCATGATTGCCACCGGCAGGTCATCGGCGGTTGGAATCTTTTCCATGATGGCGGTTGACGGGTAAGCGGCCTCTTTATAGTGGTCGGCTTCCTCTTGGGTGGGCTCCAGGAAAACCTGACCGCTGGTGGCATCGATGATTAGTTCCTGCCCGGTCTCGATGTCTTCGCTACCAACCACACCCATGACCGTTGGCAGGTTGGCGCTTCGGGTGATGATGGCCGAGTGTGAGGTTGCGGAGCCCTTCTCTGTGATCACGCCGATCGCCTTGGTTCCCTTAAGGCCCGCGGCCAAGATTGGAGAGAGCTCGGTGGCCACCAAAACGAATGCGTGGTCTGGGAAAGCCTGCTGGCCCGCCCTGCCCTTAAGGCGATCAATCAACTGAACGCTGAGGTCAGCAAGGTCTGAGGCCCGCTCCGCAAAGTAGCCTCCAAGCTTTTCCAGCTGGCGACCAAATCCGTTGAACGCTCCCCGAACCGCGCGTTCGGCACCGGAACCCTCTTCTAAGAAAGTTCGGATTGACTCCATAAGAACCGGGTCGCGCAAGATTGCCGCGAGCGCGTTTAGTACGTCGGCAGAGGCGCCGGTGGTTGCCTTGGACTCGAGTTCCTTGGCCAGAACATCGATGGCGTCTTTGATGTTTTTGGCGGCACGCTCACCGGTAATGTCATCGGCGTCTGCGGTTTCTATGTTGTGGTTATAGAGCACAAAGGCCGGCCC
>Ga0007796_10000337_pt1 | contig 14329 bp, 5 predicted proteins | sample CryBogmetaGMA0M_FD_60373 | JGI IMG/M metagenome (GOLD analysis project Ga0007796, IMG submission 60373) | Freshwater microbial communities from Crystal Bog, Wisconsin, USA - MA0M | ecosystem: Environmental > Aquatic > Freshwater > Lake | place: Crystal Bog, Wisconsin, USA | collected 2009-07-06 | reverse complement strand
GCTCGAAACTCCTCTCGGTGCGAAGCGACGACGCGGCTACAAACCCGCTTCTCAAGAGGGCGAACGCAGTGCTGCAGACAGGCCGACAACTCGAGGTGCTGTGCGCGGCGACGGCCTGTCGCGCCGCGCACAGCACCTCGAGTTGTCGGCCTGTCTGCAGCACTGCGTTCGCCCTCTTGAGAAGCGGGTTTGTAGCCGCGTCGTCGCTTCGCACCGAGAGGAGTTTCGAGCCGTCGGGGCCGCGGCCGCCGCGGAGCTCGACGCCGTCGCCCCGGTCGCCCGGGCTTGCCCGACCCGATTCCCTACCCCGAACATCGGCGTTCGGGGCCGCGCACGATTCGCGCCCTCGCGAGGTTTTCGCCGCCGGGCCGCTCGGCGGCGGAGCCTGGGTGGTCGCGGCAGGCTGCGACGGATGGCGAACGCGTCCGCCGCGGGCCGCGGCCGGATGACCGCTGCGGCCCGCGCACCGTACACTCCGACACCATGTCACCCGCGACCGCGCGAGCACCGATCACCTGTCCCGCCGCCGCGGGTTCTCCCCGGGCTGCCGGCGCGTCGTCCCCGGCGAGCCGCCGCCGGTCGGCCCCGCCCTTCCGCAGTCCGCCGGCACCCGTGCCGCGCGCGGTCATGCTGCGAGTGTTCGTGCTGAGCACGGCCATGGCTGCGACCATGGCGGGGTGCGGCGGCACCGCCGGCGCCGAACCAGCGGCGGCCTCCGACGACGGCGCGGCGGCGTTCGCGGCCCGGGCGCGACGGGCCGGGCTGCGGGTGCTCGAGGGGGAGCATGTCGCACTTGCCACCGACCGTCCGCTGCGGGCGGGCGACGGCGTCGACGACCTGCCCGCGATCTTCGACGAGGCGTTCGCGATCTGGTGCCGGCATTACGGCCTCGACCCCGCCGACCACGACGGGTGGCGGGCGTGCGGCTGCCTGATCGTGGACCGCGAGCGGTTCCGCGCCGCCGGCCTCCTTCCCGACGGCATCCCCGATTTCGTCGCGGGCCACTGCCACGGCGACCGCTTCTGGATGGCCGATCCCTCGAACCCCGCCTACCGCCGCCACCTGCTCCTGCACGAGGGTGTGCATGCCTTCACGCTCACGCTCCGCGGACTCGCCGCGCCGAGCTGGTACACCGAGGGCATCGCGGAGTTTCTGGCCACGCACCGGCTCGAGCCGACGGCGGGCGGCGGCGGCAGGCTGCGACACACGCCCGTGCCGGCGAAGGCCGACGACGTCGAGCAGCTCGGCCGCATCGAGCGGATCCGCGCGCTCGGGCGCGACGGCCGAGCGCCCGGCCTCGACGACGTGCTCGCGACGGCGCCGGCCGACCACCGCGATCTCTCCGCCTACGCCGCGAGCTGGGCCGCGGTGACGATGCTCGCCCTGCATCCGGCGACGGCGGAGGCCTTCGCCGCGGCCGAGCGCGGCCCCCTCGACGCGGCGTTCACCCGGCGGCTGATCGGATCGCCCGGCTGGGACGCCCCCCGCGCGGCCCGCGACTTCGACGCCTTCACCGCCGACCTCGACTACGGCTACGACCTCGCGCGGATGCAGATCGATTGGTCGTCCGGCGGGCCGCTCGACGCCACCCGCGACATCCGCGTGGAGAGCGATCGCGGGTGGCAGAACACGGGCATCGAGCTCGCCGCCGGGGCCCGCTCCATCTGGCGGGCGGCGGGCCGCTGCACGATCGGCCGACTGCCGCCGCCGGACGCCACGCGGCTCGAGACGGAGGCCGACGGCATCTCGCTCGAGTGGTACCGCGGCCGGCCGGTCGGCAGGCTCCTGCTCGCGCAGTGGGTGGAGCGGCCTGCCGGCGGAGGCAGGCCGCGGTTCGTGGTCGTGGCGGAGGGAGCAGCGGGGGAGTTCGAGGCCCAGGCGTCGGGCCCGCTCTATGCGCGGCTCAACGACGCGCCAGGCGCACTGGCCGACAACGAGGGCCACCTCTCGGCGACGATCGCCCCGGCCCGACCGTAGCCGCGGCCCGCCCGCCCGATCGCGGGCGGCCCGGCACGTCACCCGAGGACGTCGGCACGACACTGCGCTCCCGATCCGGTGAAGGGGCCGTCCGTCGCCCCGTGAGACGGCGTAGGCGGCAAGCGCAGGCAGGATGCCGGAGCGCAGCCGGCTCCGAGTGAGCCGGAGCCTGGAAGGCGGAGGCGAACGTCCGGCGAGCGGGATGACGGGCGGCCCCGCGCGTCACCGAACATGTGCGAACGACACTGCGCACCAGTCCGGCGAACGGGCCGCCCGTCGCCCCGTGAGACGGCGTAGGCGGCAAGCGCAGGCAGGATGCCGAAGCGCAGCCGGCTCCGAGTGAGCCGCAGCCCGGAGGGCGAAGGCGAACGTCCGGCGAGCGGGGTGACGGGCGGCCCCGGGCGTCACCATGAGACGCATGAACCGCCCGTGCGCAACCGATCCGGCGACGGGCGGCCCCGGGCGTCACCGAGGACATTCGAACGACACCACGATCCCGGTCCTGCGAAACCCTCACGCGTGCACGGCGAACTCGCCCGCCGACAGGCTCGGCAGGTTCGTCTGTCCCATCAGCCAGAGGTCGACGGCCCGCGCCGCCTCGCGCCCCTCGTGGATGGCCCAGACGACGAGCGATTGCCCGCGCCGCATGTCCCCCGCCGCGAACACGCCCGGGCGGCTCGTCATGTAGTCGGCGCCCGCCTTGACGTTGCCGCGGGCGTCGAGCTCGAGTCCCAGGTCGGCGATCGGCCCGGCCTTGTCGGGGCCCACGAACCCCATCGCGAGGAGCGCGAGCTGACAGGGCCATTCCTGCTCGGTGCCCGGCAGCTCGCGGAACTTCTGCTGCCCGGAGGCGGCGTCGGTGTACCACTCGATCCGCACCGACCGAAGCGCCCGCAGCCGGCCGGCGTCGTCGCCGAGAAACTCCTTGGTGAGGATGCCCCATTCACGGCGGCAGCCCTCCTCGTGGGAGGAGCTCGTGCGCATCATCAGCGGCCACGCCGGCCAGGGCGTGTGCACCGGCCGCTCGTTGCGGCGCGGATACTTGCCGAGGTCGGGCGGCTGCGGCAGCAGTTCGAACTGCGTCAGGCTCCTGCAGCCCTGCCGGTTGCTCGTGCCGTCGCAGTCGCTGCCGGTGTCGCCGCCGCCGATCACGATCACGTCCTTGCCCTCGGCGAGGATCTGGCCGACGACCTCGTCCCCCTGGTTCCGCTTGTTCTGCTGCGGGAGGAACTCCATCGCGTAGTGCACGCCCTCGAGCTGGCGGCCGGGGATCGGCAGGTCGCGGCCGAGCGTGGCGCCGCCGCTGAGCACGATCGCGTCGAACTCGTCGACGAGCTGGGAGGTCGGCACGTCCACACCCACGCTCACGCCGCAGCGGAACTCCACCCCCTCCTCCTCCATCTGGCGGATGCGGCGCCACACCCGCCACTTCTCCAGCTTGAAGTCGGGGATCCCGTACATGAGCAACCCGCCCGGACGGTCGGCCCGCTCGAACACGGTGACGAGGTGGCCGGCCCGGTTGAGCTGCTGCGCCGCGGCGAGGCCCGCCGGGCCGCTGCCCACCACCGCCACCCGCTTGCCGCTGCGCACGGCCGGGGCCTCGGGCACCACCCAGCCCTCGTCGAAGGCGCGGTCGGCGATCGTCATCTCGATCTGCTTGATCGCGACCGGATCCTCGTTGATCCCCAGCACGCAGGCCGCCTCGCAGGGCGCCGGACAGACGCGGCCGGTGAACTCGGGGAAGTTGTTGGTGGCGTGGAGCCGCTGCGCCGCCTCGTGCCACTGCTGGCGATACACGAGGTCGTTGAAGTCGGGGATGATGTTCCCCAGCGGGCAGCCGGTGTGGCAGAAGGGCACGCCGCAGTCCATGCAGCGGGCGCCCTGCGTCTTCACCTCCTCCGGAGGCAGGATCGTGAGGAACTCCTGATAGTGCTTGAGGCGGTCGGTCACCGGCGCGTAGCCGGACACCTTCCGCTCGTACTTCATGAACCCGCGCGGCTCACCCATGGACCTTCTCCTCCGCCTGTCGTGCCTCGTGTCGTTCCTGCTCCGCGAGCTTCCGCAGCTCGGCCAGCGCCCGCTTGTAGTCGATCGGCATCACCTTCACGAAGCGTGACTGCTCCGTCGGCCAGCGGTCGAGGATCTCCCGGCCGCGGGCGCTCTCGGTGAGGGCCACGTGCTTCTCGATCCGCGACCGCACGTACTCCAGGTCGCCCGCATCGAGCGGCTCGAGCTCCACCATCTCCTTGTTGACCCGCGACGGGAACGTGCCCTCGCGGTCCCACACGTAGGCGATGCCGCCGCTCATGCCGGCCGCGAAGTTGCGGCCCGTCTCCCCGAGGACCACGGCCCGGCCGCCGGTCATGTACTCACAGCCGTGGTCACCGGTGCCCTCGACGACGGCCTCGGCGCCGCTGTTCCGCACGCAGAACCGCTCGCCGCAGATGCCGCGGATGAAGATCTCGCCGCTCGTGGCGCCGTAGCCCACCACGTTGCCGGCGATCACGTTCTCCTCGGCCTTGAACGGCGCCGCCCGGTCGGGCCGCACGATCACGCGGCCGCCGGAGAGTCCCTTGCCGCAGTAGTCGTTGACGTCGCCCTCGACCGTCACCTCCACGCCCGGCACGCCGAAGGCCATGATGCTCTGCCCCGCCGAGCCGCGGAAGTGGATGCGGATCGTGCCGTCGGGCAGGCCCGCGGCGCCGTGCCGCCGCGTGACCTCGCTCGAGAGGATCGTGCCCACGGTGCGGTTGACGTTGCGGATCGGCAGATCGAGCGACACCGGCTTCCGTTCCTCGAGCGCCGGCCGGCAGAGCCCGAGCAGCGTCGTCATGTCGAGCGACTGCTCGAGGCCGTGGTCCTGCGACTGCTCGTGGTGGGTCTTCACGTTCCGCCCCACCTCCGGCTTGTGGAGGATGGTGGAGAAGTCGAGCCCCTTGGCCTTCCAGTGGGCGATCGCGGCCCGCGTGTCGAGCCGGTCGACCCGGCCGACCATCTCGTCGACCGTGCGGAAGCCGAGCTTCGCCATCAGTTCACGGACCTCCTCGGCGAGCAGGAAGAAGAAGTTGACGACGTGCTCGGGCTGCCCCGTGAACTTCTTCCGCAGCTCCGGATCCTGCGTGGCCACGCCCACCGGACAGGTGTTGAGGTGGCATTTCCGCATCATGATGCAGCCGATCACCACGAGCGACGCCGTGGCGATGCCGAACTCCTCCGCCCCGAGCATCGTGGCGATCACCACGTCCTTGGCGGTGCGGATCATGCCGTCGGTCTGTACGACGATGCGGCCGCGGAGGTCGTTCATCACGAGCACCTGATGGGCCTCGGCGAGGCCGAGCTCCCAGGGCAGGCCCGCGTGCATGATCGACGTCTGCGGGCTTGCGCCGGTGCCGCCGTCGTGCCCGGAGATGAGCACCACGTCGGCCTTGCCCTTGGAGACGCCCGCGGCCACCGTGCCCACGCCCACCTCCGCCACGAGCTTCACGCTGATCCGCGCGTGGTGGTTGGCGTTCTTCAAGTCGTGGATGAGCTGCGAGAGATCCTCGATGGAGTAGATGTCGTGGTGGGGCGGCGGCGAGATGAGACCAACGCCCGGCGTGGAGTGGCGGATGCGGGCGATCTCCCGGTCGACCTTGTGCCCCGGCAGCTGCCCCCCCTCGCCGGGCTTCGCGCCCTGCGCCATCTTGATCTGCAGCTCCCGCGCGTTGACGAGATAGAGGCTCGTCACGCCGAAGCGGCCGCTGGCCACCTGCTTGATCTTGGAGTTCTTGCTGTCGCCGTTGGGCTCGAGCTGGTAGCGGACGGGGTCCTCGCCCCCCTCGCCCGTGTTGCTCCAGCCGCCGAGCCGGTTCATGGCCACGGCCAGCGTCTCATGCGCCTCCTTGGAGATCGAGCCGTAGGACATGGCGCCCGTGGCGAACCGCCTGACGATCTCCTTCGCCGGCTCCACCTCCTCGAGCGGGATCGCCGTTTCGGCCGCCTTGAAGTCGAGCAGCCCGCGGAGCGTCAGCAGCTTCGTCTGCTGCTCGTCGATCAGCTTCTGGTAGCGGCGGAACTCCTCCCGGCTGTTGATCTGCGTGGCCCGCTGCAGGCTCGAGACCACGTCGGGGGAGAGCACGTGGGCCTCCCCCTTGCGGCGCCACTGGTAGCGGCCGCCGACGTCGAGCTCGAGCGTCTGCGGCACGGTGGTCCGCGGCCAGGCGTGCTCGTGGCGGCGGAGCGTCTCCCGCGCCACGCCGTCGAGGCCGATCCCGCCGATCCGGCTCGGGGTGCGGGTGAAAAACTCGTCGACGAACTGCCGGTCGAGGCCGACGGCCTCGAAGATCTGGGCGCCCCGGTAGCTCTGCTGCGTGGAGATGCCCATCTTGCTCATCACCTTGAGCAGCCCCTTCGTGGCCGCCTTGATGAAGTTCTTGTGGAGCTTCTCCCGCGGGTAGTCGCCGCCGATCATCCGCTCGGCCTGCATCTGGTCGATCGTGGCGAAGACCAGGTAGGGGTTGACCGCGCCGGCGCCGTAGCCGGTGAGCAGGGCGAAGTGCTGCACCTCGCGGGCCTCGCCCGTCTCCACCACGAGGCCGCACTTCGTGCGCGTGCCGGCCCTGACGAGGTGGTGGTGGACGCCAGCGGTGGCCAGCAGCGCGGGCACGGCCGCGTGGTCGCGGTCGATGCCGCGGTCGGAGAGCACGACGATCGTGGCCCCCTCCGCGACGGCCTGCGAGGCCTCGGCGCGGATTTCGTCGAGCCGGCGGCGCATCCCGGCGGCGGCCGCGTCGGCGGCGGCCCCGTCGGGCAGCTGGTAGAGGAGCGAGATCGTCCGCGCGACGAGGCCGGGGCGGGCCAGCGCCTTGATGCGGGCGCACTCGGCGTTGGAGATGACCGGCGTCTCGAGCCGCAGGAGCCGGCACTGCTCCGGCACGCAGTCGAGCAGGTTCCCCTCGGCGCCGATCGTGGTGATCATCGAGGTGATGATCTCCTCGCGGATCGCGTCGAGCGGCGGGTTGGTGACCTGCGCGAAGAGCTGCTTGAAGTAGTTGGCGAGGAGCTGCGGACGGTCGGAGAGCACCGCCAGCGGCGTGTCGTTGCCCATCGAGCCGATCGGCTCGGCGCCGTCGGTGGCCATCGGGCCGATGATGATCTTGAGGTCCTCGAGCGTGTAGCCGTGGGCCCGCTGCAGCTCGAGCAGGCTGGCGTGCTCGCCCGCGACGCCGGCCGCCCGCCAGGGATCGACCGCGTGCGGCCCGCCATCCCCCGGCCGGCCGCCGTCGGCGGCGCCCTCCGCGCCGGCGATCGCCGCCACCGGCTCGACGGCCCGCGAGTGGGAGAGCTCGGCCGCGTTCGCGGCTTCGGGCAGGGCGTCGAGCCGCACCTGGTGGGTCGCGAGCCATTGCCGCCAGGGCTTGTGGCCGGCGAGGCGGCGCTTGATCTCGTCGTCCTCGACGATCCGCCCCTCCTTCGTGTCGACGAGGAACATCCGCCCGGGCCGCAGCCGCCCCTTGCGCACGACCTCGGCCGCCGGCAGGTCGAGCACGCCCGCCTCGCTGGCCATGACGACGAGCCCGTCGCGCAGCTGCCACCAGCGGCCGGGCCGCAGGCCGTTGCGGTCGAGCGTGGCGCCGATCCGCGTGCCGTCGGTGAAGGCGAGCGCCGCCGGGCCGTCCCACGGCTCCATCAGGCAGGCCTGGAACTCGTAGTAGGCCTTGAGCTCGTCCGACATGCTCTCGTGGCCACTCCACGGCTCGGGGATGAGCATGCTCATCGCCTCCTCGATCGGCCGGCCGGCCACGACGAGCAGCTCGAGCACGTTGTCGAACGTGGCCGAGTCGCTGCCCCCCTCGCGGACCACGGGCGTGATCTTGGCGAGGTCGGGTCCGTAGACGGGGTGGGCCAGCATGCTCTCCCGCGCGTGCATCCAGTTGATGTTGCCGCGGACGGTGTTGATCTCGCCGTTGTGGGCGATGAAGCGGAAGGGGTGGGCGAGATCCCAGGTGGGGAAGGTGTTGGTGCTGTACCGCTGGTGCACGAGCGCCAGGCTGCTCACCATCCGCTCGTCGGAGAGGTCGGGGTAATACTTGTCGACCTGGTCCGCCAGCAGGAGCCCCTTGTAGACGACGGTGCGGGCGGAGAGGGAGCAGACGTAGATGAAGGTCTGCTCCGTGAGCCCCAGGCTCCCGAGCTCGATCTCGAACCGCTTCCGCACCACGAACAGCTTCCATTCGAGGAGGTCGCGGGGGGTCTTCGTGCCGCGGCCCACGAACGCCTGCCGCACCACCGGCTCGACCTCGCGGGCGGTGCCGCCGATGAAGCGGTTGTCGGTGGGCACGCTGCGCCAGCCGAGGAACTCGAGCCCCTCCTCGCGGCAGACCCGCTCGAAGAACCGTTCGGCGCTCTCCCGCTCCTCCTCCGACGGGGGCAGGAAGACGTTGCCCACGGCCCAGTCGCCCGGCGCCGGCAGCCGGATGCCGGCCTGCGGCGTGACGCTCGCGAAAAAGTCCTGCGGCATCTGCAGGAGGATGCCGGCGCCGTCGCCCGTGAGCGGGTCGCAGCCGCAGGCGCCGCGATGCGTGAGGTTTTCGAGCAGCTCGAGGCCCTGGCGGACGATCCGATGGCTGCGGCGGCCGTGCAGGTTGACGACGAAGCCGACGCCGCAGGCGTCGTGCTCGTTGGCCGGATCGTAGAGGCCCTGCGCCGGAGGGAGGCCGGGCGACGGGCGACGGTTGGTCTGCGTCATGATTGGTGCGCCGTGATGGCGGCGGATCGCTGGGAGGCGGAAAAAGTTCGGAAGGCTGCGGAAACGTGGGAACGCGGGAGTCTGCGTCGCCGGCCGCACCGGCGGAATCGGGAGCGGAATCGGGAGCGGAATCAGGAGTGGGAGACGAGGGACGTGGCGGCGATCGTGTCGGTGTCGTCGGCGTGTCCGCGAAGCAGGTCGATGAACCGGCGCACGGTCGGGGAGAGCGGCCGGCCGCGCGCGTGGATGATGCCCAGCGGCCGCACCAGCTCCTGGTCGGCGATCCTCACGATCGCCAGCGTGCCGGCGGCCACCTCGCGGACGACGGTGGGCTCGGGCAGCAGCGCCGCGCCGGCGTCGATCTCGACGGCCCGCTTGATCGTCTCGATGTTGTCGAACTCCATCACCACCCGCGGCTCGACGCCGTGGGCGGCGAGCACCCGGTCGATCTCGTGGCGGATGACGAGGTCGGGGTCGAAGCCCACCATCGCGCGGCCGTCGAGCGCCGCGAGCGGGATCTCGTCGCGGCCGGCGAACTCGTGCCCGGGCGCGACGACGAGCACCATCGGCTCCTCCCGCCAGGGCTCGGCGTCGACGCCCCGCGTGCTCCGCGGGTAGCTGATGACGCCGATGTCGGCCTCGCCCGCCTCGACGACCTCGAGCACCCGCTGTGGATGGAGGTATTCGAGCCGCACGTTGGCCTTCGGATGCTGGCTCATGAACTCCTGCAGGTAGCGGCTCATGTGGTGCAGGCCGACGGAATAGATGGCGGCCACCCGCACCCGGCCGGCCACCTGCTCGTGCAGCGACCGCACCTCGTCTTCGAGGGCTTCGTAGCGGGCGAGGATCTTGCGGCAGCCGTCGAAAAAAGCCTGCCCCTCGCGGGTGGGCACGAGCGGCCGCTTCGACCTTTCGATGAGTTGCACGCCCAGCCGGCTCTCCAGCTGGCCGACGACCTGGCTGGCCCCCGACTGCGAGATGCCGTTGTCCTCGGCCGCCCGCGAAAAGCTGCGGCGGGTGAGGATGTCGCAGAAGATCTTGAGGCTCTTGAGATTCATCGCCGCACGCCGGCCAACGCCGCCGCCCCAGCCGGGAAATCCCGGGAAAACGCGATCCGACCGCCGTCCTTGGCGGCACCGAATGAGATTTTCGAATATTGCCGCCTTGAATCATCCGGAAATCAAATATTAGCGTAGTTGTGTTTCGAGCTTCGTCAAGCGGCTCGCCCGTGTGTTTCCGGCGAAATCCTCTCAGCGCACCGCATATTCCCCTTCGTTTGGACCGCATGGTGGATGCGGCCCCGACACTCCCGGGCGGCCGGTGCCGCGGCGGAGCCGAAACGGCCGACGTGACCCGGTTTTCCTGATTGACCCGTGCCGCCGGCTTTGCGATTCTCCCGCCGCGCCACGGCCCGATTCCGGGCGGGTGTGCCGTTTCCGCGGGGATCGTCGCGGGATGCGAGAGGTGTGAAATGGACTTCAACCCAGGGCTGAGCGGCCGCGCCAGGCGAACAGGCGACGGCGCGGTCGCCCGCGCGGGGATCGCGGGAATTGTCGCGGGCATTGTCGCGAGCATGGTGGCAGGCATCGCGGCCTGCGTGATCGCTTGCCATTGCGTCGCCGTCGCCGCCGAGCCCGCCCCCCTTCCGACGGCAGCCGCGCAGCCGCTTCCCGCGGCCGTGCAACCGCTCCCGCCTGCGGCAGGCACCGCGCCGGGGGGGGTGCCGCTGCCCCTGCCGCCGGTGGAGCAGGCCAACCCGCTGCCGCTGCCGGCCGAACGGCTCGGCCCCGACCTCACCGGCCAGACCGCCGAGGCGGCGCTCGCCAAAAGCCACGGCTGCGTCACCTGCCATGCGGGCGTCGGCGACATGCACCGCAGCCCGAACGTCAGGCTCGGCTGCACCGACTGCCACGGCGGCAACGCCGACGCGCTCACGAAGGCCGGCGCCCACGTCCACCCCGAGGAGTGCGACGCCTGGCCCGGCTCCGCCAACCCCGTGCGGTCGTACACGCTGCTCAACCACGAGTCGCCCGAGTTCATCCGCTTCGTGAACCCCGGCGACCTGCGGGTGGCCGCGATCAGCTGCGGCGGCTGCCACGCCTCGATGGTGCTGCAGGTGCAGAAGAGCATGATGACCCACGGCTGCATGCTCTGGAACGCCGCCCTCTACAACAACGGCTCGATCCCCAACAAGCGGGCCGGCTATGGCGAGAGCTACAGCATGCACGGCACGGCGCAGCGGATGCAGACGGTGCCGCCGCCGTCGCGGCACGATCTCGACTACAAGGGCATGGTGCAGTTCCTCGACCCGCTGCCCCACTTCGAGCGCACGCAGCCGGGCAACATCCTGCGGATCTTCGAGCGCGGCGGCCGGTTCCGCCCCGAGCTGGGCAATCCCGAGCGGCTCGAGGAGCCCGGCCGCCCGCGCACGCGGCTGAGCAACCGCGGGCTCGGCACCGAGAACCGCACCGACCCCGTCTTCATCGGCCTCACGAAAACCCGCCTGCTCGACCCCACGCTCAACTTCCTCGGCACCAACGACCACCCGGGCGACTACCGCTCGAGCGGCTGCACCGCCTGCCACGTCGTCTACGCCAACGACCGCTCGCCGGTGCACTCGGGGCCCTACGCCAAGTTCGGCAACCGCGGCTTCAGCTTCTCCACCGACCCCACGATCCCGAAGGGGGAGAGCGGCCACCCGATCCACCACCAGTTCGCGCCGGGCAACGGCATCCCCACGAGCCAGTGCATCATCTGCCACATGCACCCCGGCACGACGGTGATGAACAGCTACATCGGCTACATGTGGTGGGACGAGGAGACCGACGCCGACCTCATCTATCCGCGCGAGCAGAAGTACCCGACGTCGGAGGAGATGATCAACAGCCAGTTCGCCAACCCCAACGAGTCGGCGGCCAAGAGCTACCTCTCCGATCCCGAGTTCCTCGCCAACCTCTCCGACCTGAACGACCGCACGAAGAACACGCAGTTCGGCGACTTCCACGGCCACGGCTGGGCCTACCGCGCCGTCTTCAAGCACGACCGGCAGGGCAACCTGCTCGACCACCGCGGCGCGCTCGTCGCCGACACGGGCAACGCGGCGCAGCGGGCGGCCGTGCGGATGCCCGAGCGGATCCGCGAGATCTACCGCGGCGCCGACCAGAAGACGCCGGAGGAGATCCGCCGGGCCGAGGTGGCGCTGGCCCACGAGCGCGACGGCGTGCCGGTGCACCTGCTCGACATCCACATGGAGCGGGGGATGCACTGCATCGACTGCCACTTCATCCAGGACATGCACGGCAACACGAAGCTCTACGGCGAGGTCCGCGCCGCGATCGAGATCAGCTGCGTCGACTGCCACGGCACCGCCGACCGCATGGCCACGCTGCGCACCAGCGGCCCCGCCTCCGACACGTCGAGCCCCGAGGGGGGCCGCGACCTGCGATCGCTCCGCACGCCGTCGGGCAAGCGGCGGTTCGTGGTGGAGGGCGACCGCATCTGGCAGAACTCGATGGTGGAGGAGAACCTCACCTGGGAGATCAAGCAGACGAAGGCCACGATCGACCCCGCGAGCCCCCACTACAACGCCCGTTCCGCGATGGCCAAGACGGTGCGGGTGGGGGCCGACGGCGTGCTCGAGTGGGGCGCGCTGCCGGGCGACGGCGGCTCCTGCGCCCACAAGAACGAGTCGCTGAGCTGCATCGCCTGCCACAGTTCCTGGAATCCGAGTTGCTTCGGCTGCCACCTCCCGCAGAAGGCCAACAAGAAGTCGCCCACGCTGCACAACGAGGGGGAGATCACCCGCAACCTCACCGCCTACAACTTCCAGACCCTCCGCGACGACGTCTTCATGCTCGCCCGTGACGGCAACGCCACCGGCAACCGCATCGGCCCCTCGCGGTCGAGCTGCGCGATCCACGTGACGAGCAACAACAACAACCGCGAGACGATCTACGTGCAGCAGCAGACGATCTCCGCCGAGGGCCTGAGCGGCATCGCCTTCAGCACGAACGTCCCCCACACGGTCCGCGGCGGCCCGGTCCGCGATCCCGGCCCGCAGGACTATTCGCGGGAGCGGCCGGGCACGCAGGAGACGAAGCTCTGCACCGACTGCCACGTCTCCAAGGCCGACGACAACAACGCCATCGTCGCGCAGCTGCTCATGCAGGGCACCAACTACACGAACTTCATCGGCAAGTTCGCCTACGTGGGGCTCGGCGCGGGCGGCCTGGCGGGCGTGGCGGTGACGGAAACGCAGGAGCCGCAGGCGGTGATCGGCAGCGACTTCCACCGCATCGCCTTCCCCGACGACTTCGCCCGCCACGTCGGCAACGACGGCATCCTGCAGGTCGCCCACCACCACCGGCCGGGGGACGTGTCCGACATCCTGCTCCATCCGCTGCGGCCGCGCGAGGTGCTGCAGGTGCAGGCCCGCGGCGAATACCTCTACGCCGCCTGCGGCGCCGACGGGCTGCGGGTGTTCGACATCGCCTTCATCGACAACAAGGGCTTCTCGCAGCGGATCACGACGGCGCCCGTGTCGCCGCTCGGGCAGCAGTTTTACGTGCGCACCCCCTACGCCACCGGCGTGGCGGCGCCGGCGACCACCGCCCCCGACCCCACGCGGCAGCACAAGCCGGAGAACTTCGAGCAGCCGGTGCACGCGCTCTACGGCTACCTCTACGTGACCGACCTCGAGGAGGGGCTCGTGATGGTGGGGGCGGGCACGCTGCTCGACGGCAACCCGCTCAACAACTTCCTCAAGAAGGACGTGACGTTCAATCCCGGCGGCCTCTTGAACGGCGCCCGCGCGATCACGATCGCGGGCACCAACGCCTACATCTGCTGCAACGCCGGGATCGTGGTCGTGTCGATCGACAAGCCCACCTGCCCGCAGGTGGTGGCGGTGATCGGCGGCGAGCAGGTGCAGGATCCGCGGTGCGTGCAGATCCAGTTCCGCCACGCCTTCGTCTGCGACCGCGAGGGGCTCAAGACCTTCGACGTCACCGATCCCGCGGCCCCGCGGCACCTGGCGACGGTGCCGCTGCCGCAGGCCAACGCCGTCTACGTGGCCCGCACCTACGCCTACGTGGCCGGGGGCCCGCAGGGGCTCGTGATCGTCGACGTGACGAACCCCGGCAAGCCCGAGATCGACCAGTTCTACGACGCCGGCGGCTGCATCAACGACGTGCGCGACGTGAAGCTCGGCATCACCTACGTGAGCCAGTTCGCCTACCTCGCCGACGGCGTCAACGGCCTGCGGGTGGTGCAGCTCACCTCCCCCGACACGCCGGGCAACGTGGGCTTCAGCCCACGGCCGACGCCGCAACTGGTGGCCAGCTACCCGCTGACGAAGGGGGGCCTCGCGCTGTCGGTGTCGGAGGGGGTGGACCGCGACCGGGCCGTGGACGAGTCGGGCAATCAACTGTCGGTGTTCGGCCGCATCGGCGCCCGACCGCTCAACCGGGAGGAGATGGAGCGGATGTATCTCCGCGACGGCCGCGTCTGGAAGGTGAGCGACGATCCGTTCGACCGCGAGATCTACCGGGTCCTCACGCCGCGCCCCGTCCGCCAGGCGACCCGCTAGTGTCCTGAACCAGAAGTTCATGACACTCGAAGTAGCTT
>Ga0007796_10000336_pt1 | contig 14342 bp, 11 predicted proteins | sample CryBogmetaGMA0M_FD_60373 | JGI IMG/M metagenome (GOLD analysis project Ga0007796, IMG submission 60373) | Freshwater microbial communities from Crystal Bog, Wisconsin, USA - MA0M | ecosystem: Environmental > Aquatic > Freshwater > Lake | place: Crystal Bog, Wisconsin, USA | collected 2009-07-06 | reverse complement strand
ATCAGATCGTCCCAGTAGAAGTAGCCGCCGAATGCCAGCGTCGCCCGGACGATGAGCTGCAGCACGATCAGCACCACGGCCGCCCCGGCGACCGTTGGCATACGCACGGTCGGCCGAACAGACATCGATTCGACTGTACGGGTGGGCAGGCGCTTAGCGCAGGTATGGTGGGCAAATGCGGGCACTGGTCACTGGGGCTGCCGGTTTCATCGGCTCGAATCTGGTGGATCGCCTTCTGGCCGACGGGTATACCGTGGTCGGTGTCGATGACCTCAGCTCCGGCAGGCAGGGCAATCTGGATAGCGCCCGCGCACATGACGGGTTCGAATTCGTCCAGGCCGATATCGTCGATGTTGACCTGATCGGATTGCTGGCCGATACCAGACCGGAGGTCGTCTACCACCTGGCCGCGCAGATCGACGTGCGCCGATCGGTGGCGGATCCGCAGTTCGACGCGACCGTCAACGTCATCGGCGCGGTGCGACTGGCTGAGGCGGCCAGGCGAGCCGGGGTCCGCAAGGTGGTCAACGCGTCCTCGGGCGGTGCCATCTACGGTGTTCCGGAGAACTTCCCGACAAACGAGGTTGCGCCCGCCGATCCGGCATCCCCCTACGGCGCGGCGAAACTGGCTGCCGAGGTCTACTTCAACAGCTTCCGCCACCTCTATCGGATGGACTGCACTCACATCGCGCCCGCGAATGTCTACGGTCCCCGCCAGGAACCGCACGGCGAGGCAGGTGTTGTTGCGGTCTTCGCGAAGGCACTGCTCGCCGGTGCGCCCACGACGGTATTCGGTGACGGCTCCAACACCCGCGACTATGTCTTTGTCGACGATGTCGTCGATGCTTTCGTGCGAGCATCGGGCACTGCCGGATCGGGGCAGCGATTCAACATCGGCACCGGTGTGGAAACCAGCGATCGTGCGCTACACGCCGTGGTAGCAGCAGCGGTCGGAGCACCTGACGAGCCGCAGTCCGCGCCGGCCCGGCTGGGCGATCTGAAGATGTCATGCCTGGACACCCGCAAGGCGGAACTGGTGCTCAGTTGGCGAGCGCGAGTTCGCCTCGAGGACGGCGTCCGTCGGACCGTCGAGTACTTTCGCGGGATCTAGCTATCCGGTGTCCGTGCACCCTCGAGTGCGACCGCTCGCGCCAATCGGGCGTAGCGCAGCTCAAGTTCCTTGAACCTCAGGTAGGTACTGAGTGTTGTGAATACGAACGCGATGACCAACGCGTAGAACAACAGATCAGTACCGCGGTCCACACCCAGCCAGTTAGCCACCACGGTGGTGTCATCGGGCCGCAGGATCGCGTACACCGCCGCGATGACAAAGAGCACGTAACCGACCTTGACCCAGGCCTTCGCCTTGGCGTTGGTGCGTGAGCGCAGCAGATACACCAGCAGTGTGACGACCGCGGAAATCAGCAGCACCTGAATCCAGTTCACCGGCGCATCCTTCCTCGCAGGAATCCGTCGAAGACGATATTCACCCCATTGAGCAGGGGCTGTCCTTTGGACAGCGAGTACTCGGTGTAGAGAATCTCCACGGGCTCTTCAGCTACCCGCCAGCGGTTTTCGGCGATCAGGGCGATGAACTCGCTGGCGTGGCTCATCCCGCTCATGGTCAGATTGAGTTGATCGGCGACGGTCTTGTTGAACACCCGCAGCCCGTTGTGGGCGTCGGTGAGAGCTAGGCGCCGACTGTTCGGACTCAACCAGGCGGCTGCGCGCAGGATGAGACGTTTCAGCGCCGGGGTATGACTGATCGTGGATCCTGCGAACCGTGTGCCGATCACGATGTCGACATCACCGCGCGAGAGTCGCTCCATCATCGACACGACGTCCTTGAGCCTGTGCTGTCCGTCGGCATCGAACGTCGCGAACACCGCGGCGCCGGGCTGGCGGCGCGCGTACTCCACTCCAGTCTGGATCGCGGCGCCCTGGCCTAGATTGACCGGATGCGTCACCACATGGGCGCCGGCGTGCAGTGCGACGTCTGCGGTCTCGTCTCTGCTCCCGTCGTCCACACACACGACATGGGCGAACACCGACCGCAGGTCTGCGACGACATCGCCGATGACCTGCGCCTCATTGAATGCTGGAACGATGATCCAGACGCTGGACGGGTCGATGACCACAACGTACACGCTGTTCGCCGGACATTTCAGCCGTCGGCGCGAGCCAACGCCGCCACATGCACGGCGATTCCGACTGCCGGCCCACACAGCAGTGCCACCACGGTCCGCGTTTCCAGATTCATTGGCAGGGTGAGCAACAGCGCTGCTGCCACCGTCGCGGCCACCCAGCCCAGCGAATACGCGCGGTGTAGCGCGGCAGCCACGGTCGCCGAACCGGTGAGCGTGAGCATGGCGATCGACGCCGCGCCCGCCGTCAGCCAGGCCAGCAGGGCGCCGGAGGCCTGATACTCCGGGCCGAACGCGACTCGCAGCAGCCATGGTCCCACCAGTCCGGCGGCAATGACCCCGAGCGTTCCGATCGCGAGCACTACCGCGGCCGGTCTCGCCAGAGCACGCAGACGGGTGCCGTGTCGGCCCGCTTGGTGATCGACAAAGTAGGCGATGAGATTGCCCTGCATCGCGGTCATCGGTACCAGCATTGGCGCTCGCGTTAGCGTTACAGCCAGGATCACCACCCCGCCGGCAGCACCCAGTTGACCTGAGGTGGCTTTGAGAAGAACCGGGAAGCCCATCACCAGGATCGCGCTCGCTCCCGATGCCGCGATCGAGTGGAATGCGCCGCGCAGGAACGTCGAAACCCCAACGGGTGTGGATAATTGGGCTGCCGCGCGCGCACCGGAGGACACCGATAGCAGTAGTAGCCATGCCACCGCACCACCGACCGTGGCCCAAAGGAATCCGATGAGACCCCAGCCCAGGGTGAATGCAGCGGCGGCGATCACGACGCGGATCACTGCATCGGTGACCATCAGCGAGCCGTACTGCGTCCAACGACCGGTCCCGGCCAGCATCCCCAGAAGTGTTGCGTGAAGGCAGAACCCGCCAAGACCGATCGACAGTAGCGCCACAGACAGCCCGCGCGCCTCAGCGAAGACGTGGGGGGCCCACAGCGGTGAGGTTGCGGCGACGGCGGCGGCCGCGCTCAGGCCCATCGCGGCGGCGACCCGCATCGGGTGGGTGTGCGGGCCGTTGGATTCGTCATGGCGACCGAACGCCGCCCGGACTTCTCGGGTCGCCTCCTGCAGCAGTCCGTTAGCCGCGCCGGTGACCAGTCCGAACGCTCCCCAGAACACACCGAACACTGAGAAGCCGGCCGGATCGAGGTTGCGCGCCGCCAGATACAGGACGGCATAACCGCATGCCGCGGTGACTGCCGTAGCCACTCCTACCCTCGCGACACTGCCGCGAGCAACCGGCCCGGCCGACGCAGTCAGTGCATCGAACCCGGCTCCGGCATCAGTCACAGCGGTGGAACCGCGGTGGAATACAGCCACCCATCCCATAGCGGCCGCAGTGGCACCTGGGAGTAGTTCGCGGCCAGTCCGGTGAAGTCGTCGGTGACCACGGTGCCGTGTTGGTGGCGGGTGGTCCAGTCGCGCAGCAGCGCGAAAAAGTTTTCATCACCGATCAGGCCGCGCAGTGCATGCAGGGTGCACGCGCCGCGCTTGTACACGCGATCATCGAACATATCGACGGGACCCGGGTCGGACAGCAAAAGGTCCTGCGGTTGGGCGGCAAGTCGTTGGTGGTACTGCCGGGCGAGTTCATCGGCACTGCGCCCACCGGAGTTCTCCGACCACAGCCATTCGGCGTAGCAGGCGAATCCCTCATGCAGCCAGATATCGCGCCAGCGACGGGCGGTGATGCTGTTCCCGAACCACTGATGAGCGAGTTCATGGGCGATCAGTCGTTCAGAGCCACGAGTCCCGTCGCAGTGGTTGGAACCGAAGATCGAAACCCCTTGTGCCTCAAGCGGAATTTCCAGTTCATCGTCGGTAATCACGACGGTGTAGCCATTGGTCAAGGGATAGGGGCCGAACAATTTGATAAAGAGTTTCATCATGTCGGGTTGACGGCCGAAGTCGCGCTCGAAGTTGGCGCGCAGTCGATCGGGCAGGATCGCCTGCATGGACACCGGGGTCTTGGATAGCCGGTGAGCTGAGTACATGCCGATTTGCAGCGTGGCCAGGTAGGTCGAGGTGGGCTCGGGTTGCTCATATGTCCAGACGGTCTGCCCGGCGCGCACTCGCCGAGACACCAACTCGCCCGCAGCCACTGCGTAGTAGGGGCTGTCGGTGCTGATTGCTATCCGGTAGCTGGCCTTCGAGCTGGGATGATCATCGCAGGGAAACCAGGTCGGCGAGCCGTTGGGCTGACCGGCGACCAGGACGCCGTTGGACAGTTCCTCGAAACCGACTTCACCCCAATGGGTTCGGATCAGGCGGGGCGCGCCGCCGTAGCGGATCACGATCGACATCGCGGATCCTGCCGGTAGCGGGTCAGACAGGCGAATCCGGAGCTTGCCCTCCGAAGCGCCGAAATGGGCCGGACGTCGGCCATTCACTGTGACCTTGGTGGCGCTCATGGAATCGGACAGATCGAGGGTGAAGGTTCGCAATGACGCCAAAGTGACGGCGGTGATGGTCGCCGTACCGCTGAGCCGGTTGCTCGCAATCTTGTATTCCAACTCAAGCTCATAGCGAGACACCCGGTAACCGAAGTTGCCATTTTTCGGCAGGTAAGGGTCGATGACTGGAACCTTGCGAACTTTCTTTGCCTGGTGCTTCACGTATCGATATCCGCCGCTTCGGGCATGCGGTCTGGGTTCCGGGGCTTCTTGCGTGAAACATGCCACGGGGCAATGGGATTACCCTGCCATCGGGTTGACGACGGAACCTCATCACCGCGCATCACCAGGGAGGCCGGACCGATCGTGGCACCGGCGCCGATACGCGAGGCCGGTAGCGCAACGCAGTGCGTCCCCAGGGTCGCGCCATTCTCCAGAACGACGGTGTCCATCCGCATGATCCGGTCATGGAACAGATGGGTCTGCACCACGCAACCGCGGTTCACCGTGCTGCCGTCGCCGAGTGTCACCAGGTCCGCCTCAGGCAGCCAGTACGTCTCGCACCACACGCCCCGGCCAATCTTCGCGCCCAGTGCCCGCAGCCACACGTTCATCACCGGTGTCCCACTGGCGGCACGGGCGAACCAGGGTGCGGCAACGGTCTCGACGAAGGTGTCTGATACTTCATTGCGCCACACGAAGGATGACCACAAGGTGTGTTCGCTGACCCGGATACGGCCTACCACAAGCCATTTGGCAATCACGGCGGAGCTGCCCGCCACCGCGCCGGCGATCAGGAGCACCACCCCGCCGCACAGTGCCGCCCAGCCGTAACCGCCGCGCAGGACCAGCATCTGCAGGCCGGCCAGGGTGGCGACCCCGATCGCAAACGTCACCATCACCGGAAGTAGTCGGCAGGTCTCGACTGCGCCGCGCATCACCTTCAGTCGCATCGGCGGGTTATAGGTCAGTCCAAGATCGGCGTGGTCGGCTGTGCGGCGAAGGCGTATCGGCGGGCTGCCCAGCCAGGACGACCCCGATTTGGCCTTGAAGGGTGTCGCCGACAGCACCGCCACCAGACCGTCGTCGGGAACCCGCCGGCCGGGCTGGGTGATACCGGAGTTCCCCAGGAACGCCCGCTTACCGACGGTCGCGGTGGCGACATGGATCCAGCCGCCGCCCAGTTCGTAGGACGCCACCATGGTGTCGTCGGCCAGGAAGGCGCCGTCCTCGACCACGGTGAATTTCGGGGTCAGCAGTGCCGTCGAGATTTCGGTGTTGCGGCCGATCTTCGCGCCCAGAATCCGCAGCCACACCGGTGTGAGCAGGCTTGCGTAAAGCGGGAACAGGTAGTTGCGGGCGGCGTCCATCAGCCGTTCGGTGGCCCACAGCTGCCAGCCCACCCGGCTGCGGACGGGGTGGTAACCCTCTCGCAGACCCAGGGAGAGCGTGCGCACCCCGATCACCGTGAGGGTGGCGTAGACGGCCAGGGCGCCCAGGGTCGCCGCCGGAATCCACGGTGCCGCTGCCCGGATTGCATCGGCCAGTGTGGCCGTTCCCCGGACGGCCCAGACCAGCACCGCCAGTCCCGCGGCCAGCGACGCCAGTGGCAACGCGCCGAGAAGCAGCGAAGACACCGCGTAGACGATGACCCAGTGCGAGGCCCGTGGCGGACGGTGGTCCGGCCAGGGGTGTCGGGCCTTGCCGGACTTGACCGCGGGTGAGCCCTTCCAATACTGGCCGTTCTTAACCTTGCCGATGACTGCCGAGCCAGGGGCGACGTCAGCGTTCTTGCCGATCACCGCACCGGGTAGCAGCGCGGTCCGCGCGCCGATGGTGGCGTCATTGCCGATGGTGATGGGCCCGACGTGGAATTGGTCGCCGTCGATCCAATGACCGGTCAGGTCTACCTCAGGTTCGACCGAACTTCGATGACCCAGGGTCAGCATGCCGGTCACCGGTGGCGCCGAGTGCAGATCCACACCCTTGCCCACCGAATTGCCCAGCGCGCGTGCGTAATAGACCAACCATGGCGCGCCGGCCTGATTCTCGGCACCGCTGGCATCAGCGAGCCGTTCGGCTAGCCACACCCGAAGGTGCTCGGAGCCGCCTCGGCGGTAGGTGCCTGGCTTCAGACTGGCGAGCAGAACTCTGGCACCCAGTACTGCAATGCCCATACGGCCCAGTGGGGTGATGAAGGTGACGAACGCCGCCGCGATCAGCCACCAGTTGATCGGCACCAGCCACGGCAACGGAAAAAACCGGGCCGCGACGTTGTTTACCAGGGCGAGCCAGGTCACCCACTGCAGGCCGGTCAGTGTCGCCAGGGGAACGGTCAGCAGAACCTGAGCCACCCGGGTGAACAGCGGTGTGGGCGCGACCACGCGCGGCGTGACGGCGACCGGCGCCGGGTTCCGCTTGTCGAGGTCGTCGAGGTACCCGGCCAGCGATCCCAGTCGAGGGTGGTCGTAGAGCAGGGCGACTGTCATCTGCGGATAGCGGCTGCGCAATGCGACCACCAACTGCGCTGCCGATAGCGACCCGCCGCCGAGGGCGAAGAAGTCCGATTCCGGTCCCTCGATGCTCGCGCCGAGGGCATCCCGCCACATCCCGGCAAGCCAGCCCATGGTGCCGCCGAGTTCCGGGCCCTCGTTTTCGACGTAGCCCGGAGGAGGCCATGGCAGGGCATCGCGGTCGACCTTTCCCGACGTGCGGGTCGGAAGTTCATCGAGAAGGACCAGCCGGGGCACCATCGCCGCGGGCAGCGATTCAGTGAGGTGCGCGCGCGCTACCTCCAGATCGAAAGCCGGGTCAGCTGAGGCGATGTAGCCCACCAAAACCGGTGTCCCGCTTGCCGTCTTACGCACCGCGGCCGCCCCGCCACTGACACCGGGAAGGTGCACCAGCGCCGAGTCGACCTCGCCGAGTTCGATACGGCGTCCGCCCACCTTCACCTGATCGTCGGCGCGGCCTTGGAAGTAAAGCCCTTCAGGTTCCAGCCGCACCAGATCACCGGACCGGTAGGCGCGACTCCAGCCCAGGGACGGCATCGGCGCGTACTTCTCGGCGTCCTTGTCCGGATCCAGGTAGCGGGCCAATCCGACGCCACCGATCACCAGTTCGCCGACTCCGCCGAGTTCCACCGGCGTCCCGGTGTTGTCGACGACGACCAGGTCCCAGCCTGCCAGCGGCAATCCAATGCTGACCGCAGTCACACCGTCGAGTCGGGCCCCGCAGGCAACCACGGTGGCCTCCGTCGGCCCGTAGGTGTTCCAGACCTCGCGGCCATCAACGGCGAGGCGCTCGGCCAGCTCGGGCGGGCAGGCCTCACCGCCGAAGATCAGCAGCCTTACGGCTTCGAGAGCCTCGGCAGGCCAGAGCGCGGCAAGTGTGGGCACAGTCGAGACCACGGTGATATCGCGCGAAACCAGCCAGGGTCCCAAGTCCATACCGCTGCGCACCAGGGCGCGGGGCGCGGGCACCAGGCAGGCGCCGTGTCGCCAGGCTAGCCAGATCTCCTCGCACGAGGCGTCGAAGGCGACCGACAACCCGGCCAGCACCCGGTCACCGGGTCCGATCGGATTGTCCTGCAGGAACATTTGTGCCTCGGCGTCGATGAACGCCGCCGCGTTGCGGTGGGTGACCGCCACTCCCTTGGGGACGCCGGTGGACCCCGAGGTGAAAATGATCCATGCATCATCACCGACCGCCGGCGGCGCGGCAGTCCACCCGCGCGAAGAACCTGGGCCGCGGGTCAGGCCTGCTTCGGTGATGACCCCCGCCACCCCGGCCTCGCCGAACACCAACTCTGCGCGCTCCTCGGGGTCGTCGGCGTCCACCGGAACGTAGGCCGCACCGCACGCAAGGACCGACAGGATGGCCATATACAGCGAGTAGCTGCCCGAGGGCATGCGGATCCCGATCCGGTCCCCTCTGCCGATCCCGCGTGCGGACAGCCAGCGTCCGCCCTCCTCGAGATCGGCGACCATCTCGGCATAGGTCAACTGGACCTCGCCGTCGTCGATGCCCGGGGCGTCTGGGAAGCGCGCGGCGGTGTCGTAAAGGATGTCGATCAGCGTTCGCGGGGAAGGGGCTTGCCCCGATCGCAGGTATTGAGAAGGAATCTCGGGCGTCGCCACGTCTTGGAATCCTAGGTGCTAACAGCCCCCGGTGCCCCGGTGTCGCACGGAGCGTTCAAACCTGAGACACTTGCTGGGCAGAGGGGAGTATTCCTTCGCCGCGGTGTCGTCACCACGTCGGCCGTCTATCGGTCGTCCGGTACCGCGGGCCACCGGCGGTGGCGGGAGAGACCTCGGGCGTTTTTCGACGGCCGGAGGTCCCCGCAGTGAACGTTTCCGCGATCGAATGGGCGATCACGCTGGCGGTGACACTGGCCGTCTTGATGTTCGATGTCGCGGTGTTTGCCCGCCGGCCGAAAGAACCAAGTAAACGCGAGTGCGTGACGGCGTTGGTCGTCTATGTCGGTATGGCGATCATGTTCGGCCTGTGGGTCTGGAAGTTTCATGGGAGCCAGTTCGGTCTCGAGTTCTATGCGGGATGGCTCACCGAATACAGCCTGTCAATCGATAATCTCTTCATTTTCATCATCATCATGGCCAGTTTCAACGTGCCGAAGATCCACCAGCAACAGGCGCTGTTAGTCGGGATTGTGTTGGCGCTGGTCTTTCGTGGCATCTTCATTGCATTGGGAGCTGTTGCAATCCAGCAGTTTTCGTGGATTTTTTACGTCTTCGGGGCGTTCCTAGTATTCACTGCAATCCGGCTGGCCGTCGACACGGACCACAGCGACGATGCCGACAACGCGGTGGTGCGTTTCGCCAAGACCTATCTGAACACCACCGATAGGTGGGATGGCCTCAAGCTCTATATCAAACACGACGGCAAGCGATTGATGACGCCGATGTTCCTGGTCATCGTCGCGCTGGCCACCACGGATCTGCTGTTCGCAGTGGATTCCATCCCGGCGATCTACGGCCTAACCGGTGAGCCGTACCTCGTTTTCACCGCCAACGTGTTCGCGTTAATGGGATTGAGGCAGTTGTACTTCCTGCTGGGGGATCTCCTTCAGCGGCTCGTCTACCTGTCTCAAGGTCTGGCCGTCATCCTGCTATTCATCGGTGTGAAGCTTTTGCTGCACGCGTTACACGAGAACGAGTTGCCCTTCATCAACGGTGGCGAGTCGGTTGGCGTACCGGAGATCCCGACCCTGCTCAGCCTGGCGGTGATAGTCCTGACACTGCTGATCACGATGGTGGCCAGCCTGGTCAAGACGCGCGTTGACGACGCCCGCTGAGCCTGGCGTCAGATCCAGTTGTCGTAGCCACCCTCGGGGCCGAGCATGCGCTCGAGCCTGCTGCGGTTGAGTTTCGCGATCTCATTGCGAACGACCTTGCGCTCGGTGTCGGTGTCGTTGTACATCCGATCGCCGATCGCCGCGATCACTGCCGATGCAGGGCAGTCGGAATCGGGGGCGCTCACATGCATCACGAACTCGAAGCCGAACTTCTCTGCGTAACGCGCCGCCGCGCCGGCTAGCAGGTGCATCACCCCGGGCCGGGGGTCGAACAACGAGCACTGCTCGAAGTGTGAGTGGGTGCTTCCGGGTCGGCGCCCCACGCGGGGGTGGGCAGCCGTGATGTGGTCGATCGATTCCTCAGGCATCGAGAACAGCAATGCGTCTGCCTCGCGGAAGAGCGCGGCATGATCGGCATACCGACGCCCCTTGGCGAGGTCGGCGGCCATCGTCACACTGTTGACGCACTCGTAGAGGGCGTGTATCGCTCGACGAGTTGGCAGCCTATTGAAGGCATCGAGTCCGACGCCCTGGTGCATCAACACAGCATCATCATCGATAACAGATGCCACGGCCGCGTTACCGCGCGTTACGGCCAGGAAAACTCTCGGCCGGAGCCTTCCCAGGCGGGGTCCAAACGTCAGGGTCGAATCCGCGGGATCTAAGCCTTAGTGCCCCTCCGCGGCGAACCGGACCCGTGAACGCTCAATCTCAGCCTCCGCCTCGGCGCGGCCGACGAACTCGGCGGCCTTCACGTACTTGCCCGGCTCAAGATCCTTGTAGTGGACGAAGAAGTGCTTGATGGCCTCGAGTTCGAAGGGAGGTACGTCGGCGAGATCGTTGATGTGGTCCCACCGCGGATCCCCGGCCGGTACGCATAGGACCTTGTCGTCACCACCGGCCTCATCGACCATCTGGAACATCGCGACCGCTCTGACCTCGATGACCACACCGGGAAACACCGACTGGGGAAGCAGCACCATGGCATCCAACGGGTCGCCGTCTTCGCCCAGGGTGTCCTCGATGAACCCGTAGTCGGCCGGATAACCCATCGGCGTGTACAGGTAGCGATCCAGGCGCACCCGTCCGGTCACATGGTCGACCTCGTACTTGTTGCGCTGGCCTTTCGGGATCTCGATCGTGACGTCGAACTGCACCGCGCGTCTCCTTCTTGCCTGCCTGGTCGCCTGGCGGCGACGGGATATGACCCTATCTGAGCGATACCCTCCGGTACGGACCCGTCGGGCACAATGAATCGGGAAACAGTCAGGAGAGTCATGGTTCGCACACCGGCGCGCCGCACCCATGTGGTGCTTGCGGCCGCGGTGATCGCACTCGTCGCCGTGGTCGTCGCGGCGGCGGCCCTGTTGACCTCCGGTGGCGAGAGCAACGCCCAGGTCCCGCCGCCCCGGCAGCCGGCCACCGCCAATCCGGCGGTGGTGCCGCTACCCGACTCAGCCGCCGTCCCGACCACCGCCGGGATGAGTGCGGTGCTGGCGCCGCTGGTCGCCGACCCCAATCTAGGTACCCTCAGCGGCCGTATTACCGACGCCAAGACCGGGCAGCAGATTTGGGAACAGCGCGCTGATCTTCCGATGCAGCCGGCATCGACCAACAAGGTGCTGACCACAGGTGCCGCATTGCTCACCCTGGATCGCAACGCCAGGGTCACCACGACGGTCCACGCCGCCGACCAGACCCGGATGCCGGGTGTGGTGGTGCTCGTCGGCGGGGGCGACCCCACGCTGTCAGCAGCCCCGCCGGGCGAGGAAACCTGGTATCGCGGCGCGGCGCGGATCTCTGAGCTTGCCGACCAGGTTCGCAAAAGTGGAGTCAAGGCCACCGCGGTGCAGGTGGACACCTCGCTGTTCACCGGACCCGATATGGCCCCCGGCTGGGATCCGGCCGATATCGGGGGCGGCGACATCGCGCCCATCCAGTCGGTGATGCTGGATGCCGGACGCATCCAGCCGACCACGATCGAGTCCCGACGCTCACCGACCCCGGCCCTTGATGCCGGGCGCGCGCTTGCGGTGGCTCTTGGCATCGACCCGGCCAGGGTCACGTTCGCGCCCGGCCCGGCCGGCGGCCGGCAACTGGCCTCAGTACAGTCCGCCCCCCTGATGGATCGGCTGTTGCAAATGATGAGTGCCTCCGACAACGTGATGGCCGAGACCATCGCCCGTGAAGTGGCCAAGGCGACCGGCCGGCCGATGAGCTTCGCCGGTGGCGTAGATGCGGTACTCAGCAAGCTGGCATCGGCCAAGATCGATGTTGCGGGCGCCTCGTTGGTGGACTCCAGTGGGTTGTCGGTCGCTGATCTGCTGACGTCGAAGACCCTTGATGAGGTGGTCAATGCTGCTGCCGGACCCGATCAGCCGTCGCTGCGGCCGATGGTGGACCTGCTGCCCATCGCAGGCGGCAGTGGCACGCTGTCCAACCGGTTCGTCGACGGCGATCTGGTGAAGTCTCCGGCCGGCTGGCTGCGGGCCAAGACAGGGTCGCTGACCAAGACGAATTCCCTGGCCGGGATCGTCACCGATGCCAGTGGCCGGGTGCTGACGTTCGCGTTCATTTCCAATAACGCGGGCTTAGAGGGACGAACTGCCATTGATGCGCTGGCTGCGGTGTTGCGCACCTGTGGTTGCAGCTCGTGACATCTTCGGTGGAAACGTCCGTCGGAAAAGCGGTCGACTGGCAGTTCGCCGCAGCGGTGGGGGCCCGCTTGGCACGGCCGGGACCGCCCGCGACCGAATACACCCGCCGGCAGGCCATCGACCAACTCGCCGAGTCCTCTCGGACGGCCGAGGTACCCGTCCGCGATGTCACCGGACTCTTCAGTAATGGTCCGGTGCCCGAGGCGCGAATTGTCAACCGCCAGCAATGGATTCGAGCAGCTTCGCACTCCATGCGGTTGATGACCGGCGGTGCCGAAACTACGAGTAACGCAATTTCCGGACGTGTCGCCGGCGCCCAGACGGGTGCGGTGCTGGCCTTCGTATCATCCGGCATCCTTGGTCAATACGACCCTTTCGCCGGTGATGACGGCGGCTGCCTGCTTCTGGTCTATCCAAATGTGATCTCCGTCGAACGTCAACTTCGATTGGTGCCGAAGGACTTTCGGCTGTGGGTCTGTCTGCATGAGGTGACTCACCGTGTTCAGTTCAGTGCTAATCCCTGGTTGACTCAACACATGTCGGGCGCGCTGGAAGTTCTGACCGCCGATCGCGGGGATGACGTCGGACAGGTGGTCGGCAGACTCGCTGAGTTCGTCAAGGAACGCCGCAACGCTGCAGCAGGCGAACCCGATCCCAGCAGTGCTGGTGTGCTCGGACTTTTACGTGCGGTGCAGTCCGAACCACAGCGCGAGGCGCTCGACAAGCTGTTGGTGCTCGGCACCCTGTTGGAAGGCCACGCCGATCACGTGATGGACGCCGTCGGGCCCGCGGTGGTCCCAACGGTCCATCTCATCCGCCGCCGTTTCGACGACCGCAGACAACGTAAACAGCCCCCGCTGCAGCGGCTGCTGCGGGGGCTACTCGGTGTCGACGCGAAGTTGAGTCAGTACACCCGTGGAAAAGCGTTCGTCGACCACGTGGTGGACCGGGTCGGGATGATGCGTTTCAACACCGTGTGGACCGGGCCGGACACCCTGCCTCGGCCCGATGAGATCGAAAACCCCCAGCGATGGATCGACCGGGTGCTGTAGCCGGGCTGCGCGCTGCGTTAGCCGGTTTCGCCGCTTCTTGGCTGGCTGATGCGCAGTCCTGGTGCGTGGCTCTCTCCGGCGGACCGGATTCCCTGGCGTTGACAGCGGCCGCCGTCGCGACTCTGCCGACGACGGCATTGATCGTCGATCACGGCCTGCAGGCCGGTTCCGAGGCGGTAGCCTCGGCAGCCGCCGACCAGGCGATGGCTCTCGGTTGCGTGCGGGCCCAAGTTCTGTGTGTGCGGGTCGGTGGCTCCGGTGGGCCGGAGGCGGCCGCCCGCGCCGCGCGCTACGCCGCTCTCGATGTCGCCCGACAGGGTGCGCCGGTACTCCTCGGCCACACCCTCGATGATCAGGCCGAGACCGTGCTGCTCGGCCTCGGGCGCGGTTCGGGTGCCCGCTCGATCGCCGGGATGCGGCCCAGCGATCCGCCGTGGTTCCGGCCACTGCTGGGCACCCGGCGACACCTCACCCATGCTGCGTGCGCCGAACTCGGTATCGCCGCTTGGAACGATCCGCATAACCTCGACTCCCGGTTCACCAGGGTGCGCCTGCGCACCGAGGTGCTGCCCATGCTGGAGCAGGTGCTGGGTGGCGGGGTGGCCGAGGCACTGGCCCGCACCGCCGCGGCACTGCGCGAGGACACCGACGCACTTGATGCGCTGGCCGACCAGGAGCTGTCCACAGCCCGGTCCGGTGGCGGCCTGGTGGTCGCCGCGATCGAGGATCTCACCCCCGCACTGCGCCGCCGGGTGATCCGCACCTGGCTGCTCA
>Ga0007796_10000335_pt1 | contig 14367 bp, 10 predicted proteins | sample CryBogmetaGMA0M_FD_60373 | JGI IMG/M metagenome (GOLD analysis project Ga0007796, IMG submission 60373) | Freshwater microbial communities from Crystal Bog, Wisconsin, USA - MA0M | ecosystem: Environmental > Aquatic > Freshwater > Lake | place: Crystal Bog, Wisconsin, USA | collected 2009-07-06 | reverse complement strand
GGCCGTCACGCTTTCGTCGATCTGCGTGAGGTCTTTAGGCATCGACGGCGGCTCATCGGCGGCGATGGTGGTGAACGAGTCGCCCGCCTGGTCGGCATCGTAGGCCGAGGTGACATCTTCCTGAAGCTGGCCGATCACCGGATCGAACCGGGGCGGCTTCTTCGTATCGCCCTCGTTCACGAACCGGATGACCACGGCCATGAAGAAAAGCGCAATGGCATGGGCCAGCAAACTGGTACCCCACGGCAGGCTTTGGTTCAGCCAGGCCGGCAGCCCGCGTTCAATCTTGCGCCACAGCCAGCGGGCCCGGATGCGCAAACTCGCCGCAGGGCTGCGACCATGCTTGGTTGCCATGTGATTTGCCGTGCAGAGGATGTGACAAACAGTGGGCCGGGCCGCGGGGGCCGCCTATCCAGGGCAAGGGACGGCCGCTCGGTACCGAGAGATACTCCACTATGTATCATAACGGCCGATCCCGTAAGAGCCTGGGAGTTTTTTTCCGGAAGCGGATTAACACTGGGGTTCCAGGCGCTGAACGGGTCCCCAGCCGAGAGCTTCCAGCGGGCCGGTGACCATATCGGCGTCGGCGACCACGACAATGGCCATCGCGTCTGGATGGACGTGGGCACGGGCCGCATTCTGAGCCTGTTCGGGTGTAATCGCGTTCAGTCGCTCGGCCAGCCTCGCGTGATGATCGGGCGGCAAGCCGTAGAGGAACAGGCCGCCGAACCGCACGACCAGGTCGGAGGGGGACTCGAACTTGCGGGCCTGTCCCTCGATGAGTGCTCGGCGCGCGTCTTGAAGCTCTGCCTCGGTGGGTGGGCGGTCGCCGAGCAGGGCCTGGACCTCGCCCCGGATATCAACCAGCGCCTCCGCCACCTTATCCGCCTGCAGGGAGGAGCCGATCGAGAACGGACCTGCTCCTTCGCGGGCATCGAACTGGCTGCGGATTCCGTAAGTGAACCCTTTCTCTTCACGCAACTTGGCGTTGAGTCGAGAGGTGAACTGGCCGCCCAGAATCTGGTTCCAGAGCATGAGCGCATCGTGATCGGGGTGGATCCGAGGAATTCCCACGTGCCCCATGCGGACCACCGCCTGTGGCGCGCCCGGCCGATTCACGACCATCAGTCGGGCGGCCGTGAGTGCTGGGGGAATCTCTGGAGCCTGCCCGGCCAGATCTTTCGTGCTGGCGCTTGAGGGCCAACCTTCGAGTCTTGGTTCCAGCAGTTGTTGGGCCTGCTCAAGCGAAATATCGCCGGCCATGATCCAGGCGGTTCGGCGCGGCCATGCCTGGGCATGGAAAGCGACGAGGTCGGCCCGTTGCAAAGCCTCGACCGATTGCACCGTTCCATCGATGGGCACCGAGTACGGGTGTTCCGAAGGATACAGGGCGGCCAGCAAGGCTCGATTCGCCTGGGCTTCGGCACTATCGACCTCGGCCTTGAGCGCCGACAGAGTTTGGGCCTTGATCCTGGACCAATCAGACTCCGGGAATGACGGGTTGCGCAAAATGTCGATCGCCAGTTCCGCGCTTTTGGGCGCATGGTGCGAAAGGCATTGAAAGCCAATATACGAGCCACCCCAGCCCGAGCTTGTGGAAAGCAGCGTGCCCATGTTTTCGGCCTCGCGGGCGAGTTGTTCGGAGGAACGGGAAGTGGTTCCTTCGTCGAGCATGCCGGCCGTGAGGTGGGCCAATCCGCCATGCGCGGCGGGGTGAAAGGCTGCTCCGGCGGCGGCCACCAGGGTGGCCGCCACAATCGGCAGGCCGGGCCGCTGGATCAGCCAGAGTTCCGAGCCGTTGGAGAGCGTGATGGGCACGGGCACAGGGGCTTGATAGGCCACGGCCGGCTTTGAGACCGGCGCCACCTTGCGATCCAGGCTCGGAAGCGAAGTCGCGGTGTGCGCCCGGCCCAGCACATCGAGATTCACGTAAGGGCGATCGGCGAGGTAGGCGCCGGCGACCTGCTTGAGCCGTTCCGGGGTCGCGGCCAGGAACCGTGTAAGATCGCTGCCGAGCCGCCCAGGGTCGCCGAGGTAGGTGTTATAGGCGTTGAGCCGGTCGGCGATGCCGCCGAATCCGCCCAGGCCGTCGAGGCTGTACACAAAGTTCGAGATACGCAGATTCTTGACCCGTTCGAACTCTTCGGTGGTGGGGCCGTTCTGGGCGAGGTCACGAATTTCGACATCCACCAGTTCCTGGGCCCGGCTGAGCGTCTCGCCGGGCCGTACGGTCACAACGATGCCAAACGTGCCGGCCAGTTCGCGGCTCCCTTGGTAGGCGGTCACGTCCTGGGCTACCCGTTCCCGCACGACCAGGCTTTGGTAGAGCCGGCTCGATTTACCACGGGCCAAGATGTCGGCCAGCAGCATCAATTCCGCGTCATCTTGCGCGAATTGAGGGACGGTGTGCCAAAGCCTGTACGAGCGGTCGAGTTCGACCCGATCGCGCAGAGTAAGTCGAACCGTACTGGTCAGGTTCTGCGGGGCTACCCGGGGCTGGATCGATTTCACGCCGCCGGCAATACCGCCGAAGTACCGGGTGGCAAGGTCGAACGCCTCACTTTCGTCCAGGTCGCCGGCCAGGCAAAGGCTGGCGTTGCCGGGCACATAGAACCGCCTGAAGAACGACTCGACGTCGTCGCGGCTGGCGGCCTCGACCTCTTCCATGACGCCGATGGTCATCCAGCTATAGGGATGCTCGGGCGGATACATCGCTTCGGAGAGGATGCTCCAGACCTGTCCGTACGGACGGTTGGCGTAATTCTGGCGGTATTCGTTTTTTACCACGTCTTTCTGAACCCGCAGGGTGTGATCGGTCAGGGCCGGCAGGAAATGGCCCATCCGGTCCGACTCCATGGCCACGGCGATTTCCAGGTGGGCCGCGGGGAGGTCGATGAAGTAATTGGTGCGGTCGCTGGACGTGGAACCGTTGATCGAGGCCCCCAGGCGCTGCAGCGGTTTGAAAAAATCTCCGGGGTAATGTTCGGAACCTTCGAACATCAGGTGTTCGAACAGGTGTGCGAATCCCCGCTGCCGCCGTTCCTCGTTCTTGGACCCCACGTGATACCAGAGGTTGACCGACACCATGGGCAGGTCGGGCCTGCGGTGGACGATCACATCCAGACCGTTGGCCAGGGTTCGCCTGGTAAACTCGATTGTTGGGAGTTTGAGAGTCGATTCGTTGGAAGCCGTAGGGCTGGAGAAAGTGGGTGGCACGTCCGAAACTTTCAGGGGATCCATTGAAATCAGAAATGTCTGAGGCTCGGCCCAGTTCGCCAGAACCTTGCCGGATAGCGAAAGAATACCGAATGGGTCGAACGGGGGCTATTGCGACTGCCGGTCGAAACGGGGCCACCCGGGACTTTTTTTTTGAAATTCCAGTCTTTCCGCGTCACACGCCGCCCGGCCCGACGTAAATGAAAATTTGTGGGCGGTTGTGTTCTTCAAAACAGACATTTAAGACGTGGTATCCATGGTGGCAACGGCATGACTGAACTTCTGTTTCGCTGTGGTTTGACAATGCGGACTCTTAGTGTCGATAATTGCGTGGAAGTTTGTGGTCGCACGTGTCTTTGTTTTTCTCAACCTCAAGAAAAATGGCGAAAGTTGGCATTTCGCGGCGGGTTATCTGACTTCCGGAACATGGCCAATCATCGCGGCGGACAAAACTCGTGAACTGGGAAGACGTGATCACCGAAGCGGCTGCGACCGATACCGGGATGCGGCGGGCGAACAATCAGGATTCGCTGGCGATTGTGCGGGCGACGACGCCGGACCTGTTCAAGTCATGTGGCCATCTGTTCATGGTGGCCGATGGCATGGGGGCGCACGCGGCTGGCGAACTGGCAAGTAAGCTGGCCTGCGATAACGTCCCGCACACGTATCGCAAGAAGAAAAATCTGCCGCCGGGCGATGCGCTCAGCAATGCGTTTCTGGATGTGGGGGGTGAAATTTTCCGGAAGGCGGCCTCGAGCCCGGAATTTCATCGCATGGGAACCACATGCACGGCGTTGGTGCTGCACCCCAGTGGGGCGATTGTGGCACATGTGGGAGACTCACGGGTCTATCGGATCCGGGGTGGACGAATTGACCAGCTCTCGTTCGACCATAGTCTGGTCTGGGAGCTGGTGCGCAAGGGGCACATGAAGCTGGAGCAGGTGGAGAAAGCGTATCCCCGCAACGTGATCACCCGCTGCCTGGGCCCTGAACTGCAGGTGGAGGTCGACGTCGAGGGCCCGCTGCCGATCGAGAAAGGGGATGTTTACCTGCTTTGTTCTGATGGTCTTTCTGGCCCGGTGAGTGACGCCGAAATTGGTGTGTTCGCCTCCTCGTTCCATCCCGCGAATGCCTGCCGCTATCTGATGCACCTGGCGAACTTGCGTAGTGGGTCGGATAACGTGACCATCGTCATTGCCCGGGTTGGAGAATGGGTTGAGCCGGGTGCAGGGGGTTCCGATGAAACCGCCGGCGCTCGAAAGTCGAAGGGAAAGTTCCTGGGGGGGCTCTTCAATAACTTCAAGGGTCGAAAGCCTTCGAACGCCGATGAGTTTGAACCCCACGCCACGGCCGAATGTACGCTCGATCGGCAGTTGATTGGCCGAATCATCGAACTGGTCAACCAGATTCAGACGCTGGCCAAGGAGCAAGGTTGGGACGTGGACTGGGCGAATGTCGCGGCGTGGCGGGCGCAGGGGGAAGAGCGATTCAAGGCCGGTCAGTTGCGGGAAGCGCTGGGGGCGTTCTCGGAAGCGGTCTCGCTTCTGGGCGAGGCTGGTAGACTTTACCGGAACGCCCAGCTTGAGGCAGGCCGCGAGTGAATGAAATGACCGTGGTTCATCCGCTCGCCAGATTTCGGCCCGGCTTCTTCCCAAAACGGCTCGTCTTGAAAAAAGTGAAGTGAATCATGTCCTCTCAGTCGCCCGGTTCCATGCGCGGGCCGGTTCATCCCGAGACGGTTGTCACCCGCCATGAACCGGCTCCGGAATTGCTCACCCGGCCGGTGGTGCCGCCGCTCGAACTGGGCGCGGTCTTCCGCGTACCTTCGCTTGAGGCCGTAGACGCCATCTATGAGGGGCGGGAATCTGGGTTCATTTACGCCCGCGATGGCCATCCGAACCTGTTCCAGCTTGCCGCCAAGCTGGCGGCCCTGGAAGGGGCAGAGGCCGGCTGGGTGGGTGCATCTGGCATGGCGGTAGAGTCGGCACTGATGCTGGCGGTGCTTTCCCAGGGATCGCACGTTGCATTGGCCAGCGGCGTTTATGGAAAAACCAACCGCCTGACGAACGAACTGATGCGTTTCGGCGTGGCGGTGAGCCGGTTCGATGCGACTGTTCCCGAAACACTTCAGCAGGTTCTGAACGACCAGACGAAGCTGGTGCTGGTTGAGACCCTTTCCAACCCTCTGTTGCGCGTGGCGGATCTAGAGGGGTTGGCTCGCGTTTGCCGCAATTCAGGCACGCTTCTGGCCGTCGATCACACCTTCGCCCCCTTGCTCTGCCAGCCGATCTCGCTTGGGGTGGACATCGTATTGCATTCGGTGACCAAGCTGATTGGCGGTCATAGTGATGTGACGCTGGGTGCGATCGTGGGCCGCAAGGACCTGATCGGCCAGATCGCGGCGGTTGGTTCAACGTTCGGGCTCACCGGGAACCCCTTCGATTGCTGGCTGGCGGCCCGAGGGCTCACAACGCTCGCCATCCGGTCCCGCCAGGCGGTGCAAACCGCCCTGATTTTGGCCCAAAGGCTGGAGCAACACCCCAATGTCAGACGCGTTCATTATCCGGGGCTCAGCTCGCATCCAGACCATGCCCTTGCTGCAAAACTGCTGCCGCACGGGGCGGGAAATATGGTCACGATCGACCTGGGAGGCCGGGCCCAGGCTGATATTCTGATTCGAACACTGGCCAGCTCGATCCCGTTCGCACCCAGCCTGGGAGATGTCTCTACCACCCTGAGCCATCCAGCCACCACCAGCCACCGCGGCCAGTCTGCCGCGCAATGGGCCGAGCAGGGGATCACAGAGGGATTGATTCGACTTTCGATCGGCCTGGAGCACTCTGAGGACCTTTGGGCGGAACTGCAATCGGCACTCGATCAGACCAAATGAACCGTGATTGGTCTCTGTACGGTCCAAACTGGCCCCTTCCTTCAGTCGGGGGCGCTCTCCTCTAGGGTGGGTCATACCCGCCAGGATGGAACGGATGACAGCGGATGACGCGTCGGATCGCTTTGGAGCATCCGAGCAGGAGTCCATATTTGCGGAGCGCGAGGATGGTGTATTCGCTGCAACTGGGGTAGAAGCGGCAGCGTGGTCCGAGCATTTTGCTGAGCGTTTTCTGATAAACCCGGATCAAGGCAATCAGGAAGGTCGCGACCAACCGACCTGGAAACATAAGCCAGGACTGACGTGGTAGGGCGCTCACGGGATGGCATCTTTAGGGTTGGCAGGGGCCTGCCGGCCTGCCGTCTGACCTGCGCGTCTTGCGGCGTCGGGAGCGAGTTTCCGTAAGGAAGCGGATACGGCCTGCGCGGAAAGGTCGGTCCTACGCGGAACGATGATCAGGTCGTAGCCCTGGGGAAGTTCTCGCTTCGACAACCGAAACGCTTCCCGGACGAGCCGTTTGAGGCGATTGCGCACGACGGCCTTGCGCGTGATTTTGCGGGGTACCGAGATTCCTATCCGCGAATGGTCGAGCCCGTTGGGCACAGCGTGAACGACCAGCGCCGGATCAGAAACCGCGCGCCGTAACGCGAAGGCAGACTGGAAGACGCGGCGGTCACGTACGTGCTCGTGAGGCCGAAATCGTGCCCTAACTTGTGGATTTTCACAGGCATCCGGTGGATTCAGGGCGTTGCCTGGCGCTTCGTGCATTTCAGCTTTCAGATGCAATTTCCGCGGACTGGCCCGGTGTTGGCCGTTCGGTTGCTGCTTCGAATGGTTAATGGAGCTCGTCGCGCGGGGAGAGAGGGTTCCGCTCACTGAACTGGCGGATCAGTTGCTGGCTTTCCTCATCAACGGACTTGGGGACGACGATTTTGGGAACAACGAAGAGGTCGCCGGTGACCGCCTTCCCGTGCGCGGGCACCCCTTGGCCCTTGAGCCTGAGTTTTTTGCCGCTGGAGGTACCGGCCGGGATGGGCACGGTCTTGGGGCCGGTCAGCGTGGGAACGTCGATCTTCGCACCCATCACGGCCTCGGCGATGGTGATGGGTACCTCGACGAGCAAGTCCTGATCTTCGCGGGTGAAGCAGGGATGAGGCTGGACCTGGATTTCGATGATCAGGTCGCCGGCGGGTTGGCCCCCGTGGCCCGGCTCACCGCGGCCTCTGAGCCTGAGCTTGGCGCCAGGTTTGACGCCCGCGGGAACCTTGACGGAGAGCGTCTCGGACTTACTGCCGCCACGTGAGAGTTCGATTGTGGCTTCGCCCCCCTGAACGGCGGTCAAGAAGGGGATGGCGATCGCTGCCTGAACTTCCTGGCCACGCTGGGGCGCGGCCCGTCGGCCGGATCCACCGCCACGCCCGGTGCGGAGTTTGGACAGGATTTCGTCGAACATCCCGTGTCCACCTTCGCCGCCGGGGGCCGCTCCGCCACCGCCACCGGCACCACCGGGACCGGCACCCCCGAACAGATCGCCAAAGTCGATAAAATCGGTGGGGTTGGGTCCTCCGCCTGTTGGCCCGCCCGCTCCGGGTCCCCATTGGGGACCACGTGGGCCGGCCGAGCCGGCCTCGAACGCGGCCGGCCCGAACTGGTCGTAAGTCTTCCGCTTCTCGGGCTCGCTCAGAATGTCGTAAGCGTGCTGAGCCTCTTTGAACTTCTTCTCCGCTTCCTTATCACCCGGCTTGACGTCGGGGTGATATTTGCGGGCAAGCGAGCGGTACGCTTTCTTGATCTGGTCAGGCGTCGCGCTCCGGGAGACCCCAAGAATCTCGTAATAATCTCGTCCAGGCATATCAAGTTCAGTCTTTTTGATACCGAATGAAGGGGCGGATCAGCGCCCTGTGGATCCCTTGAGTTCCATGACGTCTTTATTTTAGCCGTGGGGCAACGCCTGCTTCAAGCGATGCCGCCAAACGAAGTTTCCGGGCGAGACGCCGGCCTGCTCGGACTTGACGGGTTTCGTAGTACTGATGGAAGATAGCAACCATCCTTGAACATTCCTGGCGATGAACGTTTGGCCCGGTTGGGCCAGTGCGAGTAGCCGCGCTCAGAGGGCCATGCGGTGGTCCCCTGGTAAGCGGACGGCGGGAATTGGCTGAACTTCGCTGGAGTTAAGAACATGGCCGGCCTGTCGTGGAACGATTTTCCGGCCATTTGCCTTGCCCTTTCCACGCTGGTACTTCTGGAAGGGTTGCTAAGCGCCGATAACGCTCTGGTGCTGGCCGTGATGGTCAGGCACCTGCCCAAGTACGAGCAAAAGAAGGCGCTCCGGTATGGGATCTGGGGGGCGTTCATCTTTCGAGCCATCGCCGTGGTGTTCGCCTATCAGCTCAGCCAGTTCTGGCAACTGAAATTGCTGGGCGGGCTTTATCTGTTCTACCTGGCCGCCAAGCACTTTATTCTGGGCGAAGGTGAGGCAGACGGCGCAGAGGGGTCCGGCGGACCAAGGAAGCATTTCGGCGATGGATTCTGGGCAACGGTGATCAGCGTCGAGCTGGCAGATATCGCATTTTCGATCGATTCGATCTTGGCGGCCGTCGCGATGGTCGAGGGGCTGCCCGAGCAGCTCCAGCAAAACAAGACAATTGCATTGACGATCATCTACATTGGCGGCGTGCTGGGCATCATCATGATGCGGCTGGTCGCCGGTATCTTCCTGGTGCTTTTGAATCGCTACAAGGGGCTCGAAAGTGGTGCCTATCTGCTGGTCGCCTGGATCGGCTTGAAGCTGATCGGGAGTGGCCTCCACAGTGGGTTGAATCCGGTGGCCCATCCCTTTCCTAAATCTCTTGCAGGCCAGGCCGAGCAGGCGGCCGCCTCGGCTGGCTCCTGGCGCGACTCGGTTCCCGCCTGGATCAGGGACTTCACCTGGGAGATGCCCGACTGGTTCTTCTGGGCCGGCATGGCTGTGATCGTGATCGGCAGCCTCGCGTATCGGCCCCGCGCCGGCGAGAAGCATCATGGCCGGGTCGACAAGAAGGACGACTCTCAAGGGGATGGTACCGATCAAGGACAAACGGCCTGAACCTGGCCTCGGCGGCAGACACTTGCCCCCTTCTCCTTCCCCTTCCCGCTTTCGATTCGCGAGAGAGATAGCCATGGCACGAGCTCGGGCAAGTCGATCCTGGCGCGCAGCGGAAACGCATCTGGCGCGGGTGGACGACCGCTGGCGGGACCGCCTTGATCGGATCGGCCCCTGTAAGCTCGAACCAATGACCGACCATTTCGGTACGCTCGTTCGCTCGATCATCAGCCAGCAGATCTCGACCCAGGCGGCCCGCACGATCGAGGCCCGACTTCGCGCGATTACCGGTGATCCCTGTACCGCCGCGCAGCTTCTGTTATTGCCCGCCGACCAGCTCCGCTCCGCCGGCCTTTCCAGGGCCAAGGCCGAGTATGTCCAGAACCTGGCCGAGGCGGTCAGCTCTGGGCGGTTGTGCCTGGCGTCCGTGGCTCATCGAACCGACGCCGAACTGATCGAGATACTCACCGAAGTCAAGGGGATCGGCCGCTGGACGGCCGAGATGTTCCTGATCTTCTCGCTCAACAGGCCAGACGTGCTCCCCGTGGGCGACCTGGGCGTGCGTGCGGGGATCCAGGCCCATTTCGAACTGGGCAAGGTACCAACGCCCGGCGAGTGCCACCGCTTGACCGAGCCGTGGCGCCCCTATCGGTCCGTGGCAAGCTGGTACCTTTGGCGCGACGCCGACCTGCGTTCCGGGGCCGTGAGTACGAGCGGAAAATGACAACCCAAACGCATGATTTATTGTCCATTCTTCATCAAGGAAGGCTCTCGGAATGTTTGATCTTTTGATTCGCAATGGTTGGGTAGTTGATGGCAGTGGGGCAGCGCCTTACCTGGCGGACGTGGGTGTAACCGGCACGACCATCACGGCAGTCGGCCGGCTTACCGGCGCGCAAGCGCACACCGTGCTGAACGCGGCCGGCCTGCACGTTTCGCCCGGCTTCATCGATGCGCACGTGCATGGTGATTTACCGCTACTCGCCGACCCAATCCACCTGCCCGCGCTGCTTCAGGGCGTGACAACCTACATCATCGGCCAAGATGGCTCCGCCTTCGCCCCTGGCTCACCCGCCACCCTGGAATACATGCGCAAGTACACGGCCGGCTTTAACGGCTTGTTCCCGGAGGTCTCGAACTCCTGGAATGACGTGCCCTCTTACCTGGAGAAATACAACCAGACCAGCGCGCTCAATGTGGCGTTCCTGGTCCCCAACGGTAATATCCGTCTGGAAGTGATCGGGCACGACCCACGCCCAGCCACGCCTGCCGAAATCCGCGCCATGCAACGCATGGTGGAGCAAGCGCTCGACGCCGGCGCCGTAGGCCTTTCCAGCGGCCTGGATTACATTCCCAGCAAATATGCCGATACCGCTGAACTGGCCGCCATCTGCGAACCTCTGGTGCCCGCCAACGGCGTGTATGTGACCCACATGCGCGGCTATGGCAAGAACGCGCCTGTGGGCATGGCCGAGGTGTATGAAATTTCCAGACGTACCGGCGTGGCGTCGCACATCTCGCATTACCACGGACATGCCAGCATCATGCTGCCGTTGCTGGATGAAGGGCGTGAAGAGGGGCTGGATCTGACGGTCGACACATACCCCTACATGGCCGGCAGCACGATCTTGGGCATGGCGGCACTGCCGGCCTGGATTCAGGAGGGTGGGATTGAGCCTACCCTCAAACGCCTGGCCGTGAAATCGAACCGCGAGCGATTGACCACCGAGTGGTTCAGTCAACCGCTCGCCAACGCACTTGAGGGGTTATGTCTGTCGATGGCTGTGAACCCAGAATGGCGCTGGGTAGAGGGGTTAATGGTGACCGAGGCCGCCGAGCGGAGCGGTCGGTCGGTGTGTGATTTTATTTGTGATATCTTGATCGACTGCAACCTGGCGGTTGGAGTTGTGGCGCATCGTGGTGCCGACCGTACCGAAGCCGATGTGGTCTCGATTCTCAAGCACCCCGCGCATATGGCCGGCTCAGACGGCATCTTCACCGGCAGCAGACCGCACCCGCGTGGCTATGGCGCGTTCGCACGCTACCTGGGTTACCACACACGCGAGCGCGGTGATTACACCTGGGGCCAGGCCTCTGTGCATCTGTCATCCCACGCTGCGCGTAGATTCAGGCTGCTCGATCGCGGCCTGATCCGCCAAGGGATGGCCGCCGATATCGCCATTTATGATCCCCAGACGATTGGCGACACCTCATCCTATGAGCAGGGGAAATCACCGGCGGTGGGAATGAAGCACGTGATTGTGAACGGGACCGCCGCGCTGCTGGATGGCAAGCCCACAGGCGCCACGCCCGGCCGGGCCCTCAGGCGGGGTTGAGCCGTCTGGAATTTGACCGGGGCGGTCAGTCGACTCACATCAGGCGCCAGTTCGTGAGTGCCAAGGGATAGCCGGCTTCCTGAATTCGCACGAAGTGGGAAAGATTTCCCGTTACGAGTTCGAGTTCATGGCTCAGAGCGGTCGCGGCAATGATTGCGTCCGCGAGACCGATCGTGCGACCGGTACGTTCCAATTCTCCGGCGATCTGACCCGCGAGCGTGGCCGAATTTTGGTCTAGATGAAGCACTTTTTGAGCTGAGATCGCTTTTGCAAATGTTTTGGCCTGCCTGAAAGCCTGCTTTCGCTCTTAACCTCGAACGATTTCGAGCACCGTGATCGCGGAGATCGTGTAACGTCCGAACCGTTCGCGATACCTCTGGGCGTGCGCTAGGACGTTTTGATCAATGCCCTTTAACATCTCGGAGAAGATGTCCGTATCAATAATCGCTCGCTTCAAAGGCTTACTTCCCTCCACAGTTCTTTGTTCCGATGCCTACTGGCGTCCTCTGCAATTTCATCCATCATGGGGGCATCGTCGCGCATAATTCCAAGGATTGGGTCAGGAGAATCCGGCTGTTTGAGTTGCTCTGCCGTGCAAAGCTGATCGAGGAGTAAGCGAGCAGCCTCAGTCATCGCTTCGTCCATGGACGAAAAACGACCTGCGTGGACGGCAGTTTTAAGAAATTGCTCGATCTCGATGGGCAGATGGATTGTCATCGATTCGCTCTCATTTATGTGAACGTATGCCGATGAAAAAGCGGATTTAACAAACAATCACCAGCGGTCGGAATGAAGCATGTGATTGTGAACGGTACCGCCGCGCTCTTCGATGGCAAGCCCACTAGCACAATGCCCGGCCGGGCACTCCGGCGTGGTTGACAGGTTCGGGACCATGTTTCGTTCATCTTGCCCATGAGACCTGACCTACTGCAAGATTTCCAGCTTGGGCATCTTGGGTGTTTTGATGTTCTGGATGCTGATCTGGGCGGCCAGTTGTTCAACGACCTTCAAAAGGTAAGGCCTGGAAGGGTTTTCGCTTTGGAAGACCTGGGCCAATCGGCCCTCGTCGCCGCGTTCCCGCAAGAGGATGTTCATGGGAACCTCACCCAGGAACGGTACGCCCAGCGCTTCGGCCTTGCGGCGTGCTCCGCCCTTGCCGAACAGGTAAACCCGCTCAGCGCCTGGATATGCGAAAAACGAGCCAGATTTGAGCAGGTTTTGTGCCTCGGGGACGGCATTTTCTCGCAAGTAAGCCGACACATCGAAGAAGCTCATGTTTTCGACCATGCCGAGCAGCGGGACCTTGAGTTGCTGAAACATGGTGATAGCACGCGCGGCGTCGAGCAGGGCAACTTCCTGGGGGGTACAAACCACGACCGCGCCGGTCAGCGGCAGTGTTTGCGCCAGGGTGAGCGGCACGTCGCCAGTGCCTGGCGGCAGATCGATCACCAGGTAGTCCAGTTCACCCCATTCCACCTGGCGGAGGAATTGTTCGATGATTCCGTGAAGCATGGGTCCGCGCATCACAACCGCGCGATCTGGTTCCAGTAAGAAGCCCATCGACATCAGTTTGAGGCCGGCCGCTTGAATCGGTTGCAGGCGGTTCCCGAGCGCTGTGGGGCGACCGCCGGCGCCGACCAGGTGTGGAATCGATGGTCCGTAAATGTCGGCATCCATCAGGCCAACACGCGCACCAAAACTTTGCAGGCCGAAGGCGATGCTGGCGGCCATGGTCGACTTGCCTACGCCCCCTTTACCCGAACCGACGGCGATCACGTTCTTGATGCCGGGAATGTCTCCCTTTTCCTTGACCCCCTTGCCCCGCACCTCTGCGGTCATCTTGATATCGTACCGCAGTTGGGTGCCCAGCCGTGCTTCGAGGGCGGTACGCACGTCACGCTCAATCTGGGCCTTCATTGGGCAGGCCGGCGTGGTCAGGTTCACCGTCAGGGCGACGTATCCCGGTCCTACCTGCACGTCCTTGATCATGCCCAGGTCAACCAGGTCGCGGTTCAGGTCTGGGTCCTTGACTCCCTTCAGGGCGGCCAGCACGTCTTTTTCGTTAAGGGAGCTCAGGGTACCAGACATCAGTGCTATCTCCAGGTCGGTCAAAAATTGTCAAGAATGTCATAGTATAGTCGAAAGCCGCTTGACGGGGAGACGTGTTGGGCCAAACTCGTATGCCGCGCGTGTTTTGCAGGTCGGTGGGCTGGCGACAGGCCGCCGGCTAGGGTACCTTTTGAAGAGCGAAGGCGGAGAGTCGCTACCCGAGGTGGATTTCCTGGGTTCATTTTGAGATCGGGGTGTCTGGCGATGTCTCGAATTCGGATATTTCGAGCCCGCGGCCGCGGTTCCTACGACGGGTCGGAACTCGTCGCGCTTTTCCTTCTAAGTATCGCGGGCGGAATGCTGGTATGCGCGGTCTGGTGTGCGCTTGATTTCTTGTTGAGCAAGGTGTTGCATCTCACCAACTGATTCATGATCGGATGTGGCGTCCCCTGGCCCTGTTGGCTTGGGGGGAGGAGTTCCAGGTCATGCACTTATGCGTTGGGCTCCGGTTCTGGTCTGGTCTGGGTATGGCTGTGTTCTGCCTGACCCTGCTGGCGGATGTCGCTGAGTTGATTTATGGACAAGATGTGGTGGTCGAGTCAGAAGCGAAGGCAAGGCAGCGAGCCGGCTCGCCGTTTCTGAAACCCCAGGGGCAACAAGAGGCCGGTAACAGCTACTCAGACCCGATCGACTGGCGGTCGATCCCGCCCTCACGCCAGACGTCGTTCTTTGGAACCCGGGCGCGAGGCACGTTCTTTGTGTTCGTGGTCGATTGTTCGGGCAGTATGGGCGACGAT
>Ga0007796_10000334_pt1 | contig 14391 bp, 10 predicted proteins | sample CryBogmetaGMA0M_FD_60373 | JGI IMG/M metagenome (GOLD analysis project Ga0007796, IMG submission 60373) | Freshwater microbial communities from Crystal Bog, Wisconsin, USA - MA0M | ecosystem: Environmental > Aquatic > Freshwater > Lake | place: Crystal Bog, Wisconsin, USA | collected 2009-07-06 | reverse complement strand
CGCGACCCCTGGTTCTTCACCGCCCGCACCTCGGTGACGAGAAATCCACTCTCGGCCGTGAGATAGCGCCCGGGCTCGATCTCGAGGCGGAGGCGGTGGCCAAAAGCCTCCTCGAGACGCTTGCGCGTCGCGTTCCAAAGCTCGACATAGCCCCCCAGATCGGCATGGACCTCACCGGGGCGGTAGGGCACCGGCAGCCCGCCGCCGGCGCTGATCGTCGTCAGGGAGCGGCCGATCTCGTGGGCCACCTTCTCGAGCGTGCCGGCGACTTCGGCCAGGTGCGCCAGGTCCGTGCCGCTGCCGATGTGCATGTGGAGGCCGGTGACGGCGATCCCCGCCCATTCCGCGCGGCGCATCACGTCGGCGATGTCGGCATGCCAGATGCCGTGCTTCGAGCCTTCGCCGCCGGTGTTGGTCTTTTGGCTGTGGCCGTGGCCGAATCCGGGATTCACCCGGAGCGTCACTTCGGCCCCCGGCACCCGCGCGGCGAGTTGCTCGAGCATGTCGGCCGAGCCGCAATTGACATGGATGCCCAAGCGCGCGACCTCGTCGAGGGCATCGCGGTCGAAGATGTCGGCGGTGTAGACGATCGGGTGTACCGGCGGCAGGCCGTCGGCTGCCGTCGAGCGATCGGCGTGGGGGGAGTAGCCGGCGGCAAGAGCCCGCTGGATCTCGCCGGTGCTGACGGCATCGACCACCACCCCCTCGCGGCGGACGAGATCGAGCACGGCGAGATTCGAACAGGCCTTCTGGGCGAAGCGGACGGTGTCCCAGGCATGGCTCCCGCGCGGCTGCGTGAGGTCGCGGCAGCGGCGGCGGATCGTCTCGGCGTCGTAGACGTAGAGCGGCGTGCCATGGGCGCGGGCGAGTTCGGCCACGCTCACGCCGGCGATTGTGTGGCGGAGGCCGCCGTGGGAGGAGGAATCGGAGGATGCGTTGGAGGCGGACGTGATCACGGAACGACCTGGGGGGTGAGGCTGGGGAGAGTGAAAACAGGTGGAGGAAGAGCGTGTCGGTCGGCCGGGGGCCGACGAACGAACACGCGGAGGCAAGAGAGGGCTTTCCCCTTGCCTCCGCGTGTCGCAATCGCGTCGGGCCTGGGAATCAGCGGGCGCCGGCCGGCTCACGCTCGGCGGGGACACGCCGCGGCGGCGCGCCGCGACCGCCGGGGCCACCGATCCCTTGTTGCTGCTGTTGGGCCATCGTGGCGGCGGCCTTGAGGGCACCCGCGCCGACCGTCAGCCGGGTGACGAAGCCACCGTCGATCGGACGTCCCGAAGCCTTCACCGAGCCGGAGTCCTTGTCGGTCTCGAGGAGGCTGCCGGCCTGCTCGGCGGCGGCCTCGGCCTGCGGACCGACCCCCATCGAAGCGGCGTAGGAGAAGATCCGGTCGAGGGCCAGGGCGATCGCGGCTCCAGGGACCTCCGCAGCGGCGACGGTCGTGTTCGCCTTGCCGTTGGTCTCGAGGAGCTTTTCGAGCCGGGCTTTAACGTCACCGCCATGGAGAAGGAACGCGTAGTCGGGAGTCACCGCGAGGGTCAGCTCCACCGCGGGGCCGACGATCCCGGCGGCCGGCGTGGCGGAGACGTCGATCGTTACCGTGTGGAGATTCGCCTTCCCCACCTTGCCGCTGTCGAACGTCGCCTTGACCTCCTTCGGCAGGGCCGAGCCGGGGCCGAAGAGCTCCTTGACCTGCTTCTCGAGCTTCGGCCCATCGCCGATGTGGGCGCCGGCCGTGACCACCGGAAGCTGGCCAGCGACACTCGTGTCGACCGTGACGGCGGCGTCGAGCCCGCCGGCATCGGCCATCGCGTCGACGAGCCCGCGCACGACCGTGGCCACGATCTGCATCGTCTTGTCGTTCCCCTGCGGCAGGGCGCCATCGAGCATCGCCACGATCTGGCGGCGCTGCGAATCGTTGAGGGGCTGAACGGCGTGGGCCGAAAGCGCCGGCAGGCCACCGTCTTTGGTGGCAGCGGTCGCCACCGTCAGCGCCGACGCCGACGAGCTGGCCTTGGGGCCGTTGACGGCGATCACCTTGTTCTCGATGAACACGGCGTTCTCTTCCGGATCGAGGGCCAACGCGATCGTCAGCGTCTCGACACCGCTCAGGCCTGCCAGCGCCGTCTGGAGCGCCTCGGCATCGACCGGCCGCCCCTGGTTGGCCGACGCGGCGGCCATCTGCTGGATCCCGGCCGCGATCAGGGCGCGGAGTGATTCCGGCATCACCGAAGGGTGGGTCTCGATGGCGAGCGTGTAGTCGGTGACGAGCGGGGCGAGGAGCTTGGCGGGGTCGGCGATGTCGAATTCCTGGCCACGCTGGCCGATCACCGCCCAGCCGTCCTGTTCACGGATCTCGATGTCCTGGCCGCTGGGGAGCGTGAGCCGGCGGACGTCGCCATCCTTCTCGATCGGTCCGGTGGACCCCTGGAGCGAGCCGAGGAGCTTCTCGAGATCCTTCACCGGGATGGCGGCATGGATGCCGATGTCGTCGTTGGCAGAGGTGACGATGACGCCGAGCGGGCGCTTGACGTCGAGGCCGTTGAGACCCTTGCCCTGCGTCGAAAGGAGGAGGACCGATTCGAGCATCGCGGCGAGGCCGGGGTTGTCGACATGAGGGCCGATCCAGGTGAGCTGCTGCTTGAGGTCGCCGTAGCTGTCGATGGCGACGACGGCGAGCACCTTCCGGCCGGTGCCGGTCTGGGCCGCGGCGATCGCCGGAAGAAGGAGGGCGACGGTGGCGACGAAGGCGGCGATTGGGCCGACCAGTCGACGGACAGTGGCAAGGACCATGACTGAAGAGCCTTTCGTGGGCGGACGGGGCGGGGCCTCGACGAGTTTGGCAGTGTAGCAGTCCCCCTCCGGGCGGGCATCGGTCGGGTGGAGCGAAACCCTGCGGAATCGTGGCCGCCGCGGTATCCTTTGAAAACGATGCCCGCGACCTCGCCCACCTTCGACCCGGCCTCCCCGGTCTACCCCGTTTTCCCGCTCCCGGGCCGGACTCCGCCGTTCGTCATCCGCCGCCGCATCCTCCAAGGGGTGCTCTACCTCCTCACCGCCGCCACGACGTTCTCTGCCGGCGTGGTCGGCTGGGAGCCGCTCGTCCTCGGGGTCGATGCCGATGTGGCCGGCGGGCTGGCGGAGCACGGCCTCCGTGGTCTGGTGTACATGGTGGCGGTGCTGGCGGTGCTTACAGCTCACGAGGCGGGGCACTTCATCGCGGCGACGATCCACGGCATCCCGGCCACGCTCCCCTTCTTCCTCCCCGTGCCGGTGCTGCTCACCGGCACGCTCGGCGCCGTCATCGGCATGGAGGGGTCGCGGGCGACGCGCCGCGAGCTCTTCGACATCGCCATCGCCGGCCCGCTCGCCGGGCTGGCGATCGCCATTCCGGCGCTCGTGGCGGGGATGGCCTGGGCCGAGCCAGCGGCGGAGAGCCTCTTCGGGCTGCCGATCGCGGGGCACTGGCTGCTGGGGTGGATGCGTCCCGACATCGCCGCGGGCACGATCCGCCCCAACGCCCTGTTCATGGCCGGCTGGGTGGGGCTCCTCGTCACCGGGCTCAACATGATGCCGATGAGCCAACTCGATGGCGGCCATGTGATCTACGCCCTGTTCGGTGACCGCTCGGTGTGGATCGCGCGCGGCGTGCTCCTGGCGGCGATTTCGTCGATCATCGTCACGGGGCGGACGAACTGGACGCTCATGGTGGTGCTCGTGACGCTCATCGGCGTCGATCATCCGCCGGTCCGCGACGAAGGGCCGCCGCTCGACTGGCGGCGGACGGCGATCGGGATCCTCTCGATGCTCATCCCCGTGCTGACGTTCATGCCCGAGCCGCTGCTCCTCGATTGACCCCAAGTTGATTGGGGAGGTTCGTCATGGTTCGTCATGGTTCGTCATGGGTAGCAACGAGAAGAAGTCTCAAGAGGCCGGCGGCCGGCTCGAGCGACGCGAGTTTGACGAGGTGACGACATGACCGGTCCCTCTTTTGCCGACCGACAGCAATCGGGCAAGGCGCTGCGACAGAGCGTGCCGAGAACGTCGCACGGCGACTGGACGGCCCGCGAGCCCGGCGGCGACGTGGTGGCGATGCTCGAGCGGTCAAACGCCGGCCGATTGCCCGAGCTCGCCCCGATTCGCTTTGGGCGGATGCTGCAAAACCCGTTCGCGTTCCTGCGGGGAGCGCCGGCGGTGATGGCCTGCGATCTGGCCGGAACGCCGGTGACAGGGCTCACGGTGCAGGCCTGCGGCGATTGCCATCTGGTCAACTTCGGGGTCTTTGCCTCGCCCGAGCGCAAGCTCGTGTTCGACATCAACGACTTCGACGAGACCCTCCGCGGCCCATGGGAATGGGATGTGAAGCGTCTGGCGGCGAGCTTTGTGGTGGCAGCGCGCGCGAACGGGTTTCCCGAGGAGCGTGCTGCCGCGTTGGCGGTGCGGTGTGCGGCGAGCTATCGGCTCCACATGCACGAGTTCGCCGAGATGAGCCCTATGGAAGTGTGGTATTTCCACATCGATGCCGACGATCTCGTGGCCAGCGCCCCCGATGAGGAATCGCGGCGGTTGAGCGAGCGGATGGCCAGCAAAGCCCGCCAGCGGGTGGGCGAGCGACTGTTTCCCAAGATCACCGAGCCGATGGGCCATGGGCGGCAGTTCGTGGAGTCGCCGCCGCTGACGACGCGCGTGGTCGACGAGCGGGCCTTGCGGATCGTGCGGCACGGGATCGAGCGCTACCTTCGGTCGCTGGACGGATCCCGTCGGTTCCTCCTGCAACGCTACCGCCTCGAGGACTACGCGATGCGCGTGGTGGGCATCGGCAGCGTCGGCACTCGCTGCTTCGTGGCGCTGCTGGTGTGCGATGACCGCACTCCCCTCCTGCTCCAGATCAAAGAGGCGCGGCCGTCCGTGTTGGCCCCGTATGCCGGGCCGTCGCCGTATGCCAACCAAGGGCAGCGTGTCGTGGCTGGGCAACGCATGATCCAGGCTACCAGCGATATCTTCCTCGGATGGCTGCGGGCCCGCGACGGGCACGACTACTTCGTGCGGCAGCTGCGCGACATGAAATACTCGGTGGCGATCGACGCCTTGGCGCCAGCCGGCCTGGATCGTTATGCGGAGCTGTGCGGCTGGACACTGGCAGGCGCTCATGCCCGCTCCGGTGATGCTGCGGCCATCGATGGCTACCTGGGAGGCGGCGATCAATTCGACCTGGCGATCGGAAAGTTCGCGGTGGCCTATGCCGACCAGACCGAGCGAGACCATGCCACGCTTGAAAAGGCCTGGCGGGCCGGACGCATCGCCGCCGACACTGAAGCCGTCTGAAAGAGATTCGCGGAGGGCCGTCCGAAGCCGGTCGGATTTCGGGAGGAAATCCCGGGGCACCCTCCCCTGGCATTCCCGGGGAAAGAGGCGTTTCGTTGACGCCCCCGCACGCCCCCTCCACAATCGTCGTTCGCGCCGGTCGCCGGGGTTTCGTGCCCGGCCTACGCTTCGTTTCGAGCCCCGCTCCCTCGTTCTGTCCCGCCCGCTCCAAGGAGGCCTCCCGTGAACTTTGTCGAACAGGAAGACCCGGACGTCTGGGCCGCCATTCAGGCCGAGCAGACGCGCCAGCACGAGGGGCTGGAGATGATCGCCAGTGAAAACTTCACGAGCCCCGCCGTCATGCAGGCGGTCGGGAGCGTGCTGACCAACAAATACGCCGAGGGCTATCCCGGCCACCGCTACTACGGCGGCTGCGAGTTTGTCGACAAGGTCGAGGATCTCGCCCGCGACCGGCTCAAGAGCCTGTTCGGTGCCGAGCACGTCAACGTCCAGCCCCACTCCGGCTCCCAGGCCAATGCCGCGGTCTACATGACCGCCATCCAGCCGGGCGACACCGTTCTCGCTTTCGACCTCGCCCATGGCGGCCACCTCACCCACGGCATGAAGCTCAATGCCTCCGGGGTGCTCTACAAGTTTGTCCATTACGGCGTGCGGAAGAGCGATCAGCGGCTCGACTTCGACCAGGTCGCGAGCCTCGCCCGCGAGCACAAGCCGAAGCTCATCGTCGCCGGTGCCAGCGCCTATCCCCGCGAGATCCCCCACGGCACGTTCGCCGAGATCGCGCGGGAAGTCGGCGCCAAGTTGATGGTCGACATGGCCCACTACGCCGGCCTCGTCGCCGCCGGAATCCATGACAACCCCGTCCCGGTCGCCGACTTCGTGACGAGCACCACCCACAAGACGCTCCGCGGCCCGCGCGGCGGCATCGCCATGTGCCGCTCGGCCGATGCCAAGATGCTCGACCGCTCCGTCTTCCCGGGGCAGCAGGGGGGGCCGCTGATGCACGTCATCGCCGGCAAGGCCGTGGCTTTTGCCGAGGCGCTGCGGCCCGAGTTTCGGCAGTATGCGATGAAGGTGGTGGAGAATGCCAAGGCGCTCGCCGAGTCCCTCGCCTCCGGTGGCGTCCGCCTCGTGAGTGGCGGCACCGACAACCACCTCATGCTCGTCGATGTCACGCCTCTCGGGATCGGCGGCAAACTCGCCGAGCAGGTCCTCGATCGCTGCGGCATCACCTGCAACAAGAACATGATCCCCTTCGACGAGCGGAAGCCGATGGATCCCTCCGGCATCCGCCTCGGCACGCCGGCGCTCACCACCCGCGGCCTCGGAACTGCCGAGATGAAGCAGGTGGCGACCTGGATCCTGAAAGTCCTCAAGAATCCCGAGAACGAGCAGGTCATCGCCACCACACGCCACGACGTGGCCGAACTGGCCGAGCAGTTCCCGGTGCCGGCGGCGAAGCTCGAGGCGGTCGAAGGATGAGCCGGAGGCCGGCGGGGCAGGGGGGGAGCGTGCGCGGCGACCAATCGGCCACGTCGGGCCCGTCTCTGCCCTCGGGCGTCGTGCGAATCGGGCTGGTGCAGTCGGCCTGCACCCCCGACCGGGAAGCAAACGTCTCGCAGGCGCTCGCCGGGATCGCCGAGGCGGCGCGTCTCGGGGCCGACGCCGTCTGCCTCCAGGAGCTGTTCGCCGGGGAGTACCCCTGCCAAGCTGAGGAGCATGCGAAGTTTGCGGAGGCGGAGGGGGTGCCTGGGGCGCTCACCGAGCGCGTCGCCGCGGCGGCAAAGGCGCACGGCGTCGTCGTCGTGGCGAGCGTCTTCGAACGCCGCACGCCGGGGCTGTTCCACAACACCTGCGTGATCTTCGACGTCGATGGCGCGCAGGCCGGGCTCTACCGGAAGATGCACATCCCCGACGACCCGCACTACTACGAAAAGTTTTATTTCACCCCCGGCGACACCGGCTTCATGAGCGTGCCGACCTCGAAGCTCGCTGTCGGGCCGCTCGTCTGCTGGGATCAGTGGTATCCCGAGGCAGCCCGGCTGACGGCGATGGCCGGCGCCCAGGCGATCTTCTATCCGACCGCAATTGGCTGGCTCGACGGCGAGGAGGATCTTCACGCCGCGCAGTACGAATCGTGGGACACGATGCTCCGCAGCCACGCGATCGCCAACGGTGTGTTCGTCGTGGCCGTCAACCGCTGCGGCCGTGAAGGGCCGTTGCGCTTCTGGGGGGCGAGTGTCGTCTATGCCCCGAGCGGCGAGAAGATCGTCAAGCTGTCGCATGACGAGCCAGCGACCGTCGTCGTCGACTGTGACCTCGAGCGGATCGAGTGGTCGCGGACGCGCTGGCCGTTCTTCCGCGACCGGCGGATCGATGCCTACGGCGGACTGACGCTCCGCTGGGGGCGGTAGGCCATGACAGCCACGCCGGGCCAAAGCTCGCCCCCGAAAACACCGGCGGCGCTCGGCTACCGATTGCCGGCCGAGTGGGAGCCGCATGCTGCCACCTGGGTCGCCTGGCCCCATCGCCGGGCGACGTTCCTCGGCCCTTTCGCCGACATTCCCCGCGCCTACGCCAGGATCATCCGGGCGCTTGCCCGCCATGAACCGGTGAACGTGATCGGCACGGGGAGGGTGCTCGACGAGGCGAGCGCCACGGTCGGCGGGGCCCCTGGCGTGACGCTCGTCGACATCCCCACCAACGACTCCTGGATCCGCGACACGGGGCCGGTGTTTCTCGTTCCGCGGAACGGTGCCGATCTCCCTCCGGCCGCCGTGACTTGGGAGTGGAATGCCTGGGGGGGCAAGTATCCCCCGTGGGACGCGGATGCGCAGGTTGCCCGGTCGATCGCGGCCCGGGAGGGCTGCGCGATCTTTACCCCGGGGTTCGTCCTCGAAGGGGGGGCGATCGAGACCGACGGCGAGGGGACGCTCCTCGTCAACGCCCGCTGTGTTGTCACCGACTCGCGCAATCCCGGCATCGCGCGGGACCGGGTCGAAGAGATCCTGCGCCACAATCTGGGTGTCGACCGAGTCCTGTGGACGGGGGGCGAATTGGCCGGTGATGACACCGACGGTCACATCGATCAGCTCGCCCGATTCGTCAGGCCGGGGGTCGTCGTCGCCGCCCGCCAGCCCGATCGGCGCGATCCGAATCATGAGTCGCTTGCGGCCAATCTCGCTCTCCTGGAATGCCTCATCGACGCAAAGGGGCGGAGGCTCGAGGTGATCCCGATCGACATCCCCCCGCGCTTCTCCTACGGCGCTGTGCAACTGCCGGCGAGCCATCTCAATTACTACGTCGGCAATCGATTCGTCGCCGTGCCGGTGTTCCACGAACAGACCGACCGCCGGGCCCTCGACACGCTCGCCGCCTGTTTCCCCGGCCGTGTGGTCGAGCCGGTGCCGCTCGACGTTGTTGTCCGGGGCCGGGGGGGGCTCCACTGCATCACCCGCGACCAGCCGGCGTGAGGGCCGCACCGGCCGCGGGCGTGAGGGGGCTGTTTCGCCCGGTTCCCCTGTTTTCCCCGGCTGATCTGCTCTTGCCCCATCGGCCCCGGCCAGCCACCATCGCTCCCTGACGACCCCCGGTGCCACCGTGGCGGCCCCGGATGGCCAGCAGTCCCGGCGAGAGAGTGTCGGTATGGAGCAACTCGCAGCGGCGATGCAGGGATTCCTCGTGCTGGTCGCGCGGCTCAGCCTGGCGGCGATCTTCATCGCCAGCGCGGTGGGGAACAAAATCCCGCAGTTCCGAGCCACGGCCGAATACATGAAGACGGAAGGGGTGCCAAATCCCACCTTCGCCCTCTTCGGGGCGATCGGCCTCCTTCTCCTCGGCGGCCTGTCGCTGGTGATCGGAGCCTGGACGCGGATCGGGGCCTTCTTCCTCCTGGTCTTTCTTGCCGCCGCTACCTACTTCTTCCACGACTTCTGGCAGTTTGTCGATCCACTCCAGCGGCAGTTGCAGACGATCCAGTTCCTCAAGAACGTCGCCATCGCCGGCGGCCTCATCTCCCTCATCGCCTACGGCGGTGGGAATTGGAGCGTCGACGGCTGGATCAGCCGCCGTCAGGCCGAGGTCGAGGCCGGGGCTCCCGCCCCGAAGCCCCGGGTGACCGCCAAGTCGCCCCCTCAGGCGTGAGTCGGCCGCACCGCTGCCATGACGGGCGTCCATCGCTTACGATGCTCCTTCTTCGGGGGGCGTCCGCGCCGGGTGATCCCTCCTTTGCCCGTCGGGAGGAAACAAATCATGTCGAGGTTCGCCGTCTTTGCCGCCGCCGGGATCGTGGGAGTACTCCTTGGGGGAGTCTCTTCCGCCGCCGATCCGCAACCAGCCCAGGGAAGTTCGACCGTCATGCATGCGCCTGTCGCCACCCCGTTCGGGACGCTCCCTGACGGCCGCACCGTCAACCTCTGGACGCTCGAAGTGCCCGGTGGCTGGAGGGCCACGGTCAGCGAATACGGCGCGATCCTTACCTCGCTCCACGTGCCGGCGAAGGAAGCCGGCGGAGCGCCCGTTGACGTCGTCCTCGGCTTCGATTCGGTGGAGCCCTACGCGAAGGGGCATCCGTACTTCGGCGCTACCTGCGGCCGGGTCTCAAACCGGATCGCCAAGGGGGCCTTCGATCTCGATGGCAAGTCGTATTCACTGGCCACCAACAACGGCGCTAACCACCTCCACGGCGGCCAGGTCGGCTTCGACAAGCATCTCTGGAAGGCCGTCCCGCACCTCTCCGGCAACAGCCCTTCGCTCGAGCTCACGACTGTCTCGCCCGACGGTGAGGAGGGCTACCCCGGCAAGCTCACCGCGAAGGTCGTCTACACGCTCACGCCCGCCGGCGAATTGATCGTCGATCTGTCGGCCACGACCGATGCCGCGACGATCGTCAACATGGTCCATCATTCCTACTGGAACATGGCCGGCCAGTCGTCCGGCCACGTCGGTCCGCAGCAGCTCACCGTCAACGCCGATGCCTACCTCCCGGTCGACGACGGCGGCATCCCCACCGGCGAGTTTGCCAAGGTGGAGGGAACACCGTTCGACTTCCGCCCCGAGCGCAAGCCGGCCGGGACACTGGCCGCCGCGATCGACGCCCTGCCGGCGAGTGCCGACGGCACCAATCCCGGCGGCGTCGACCACAACTACGTGCTCCGTGGCTGGAAGCCCGACGGGGTGCTGCGGACGGCGGCCATCCTCAGAGACCCTGCCAGCGGTCGGCAGATGGAGATCCTCACCGATCAGCCCGGCGTTCAGGTCTACACCGGCAACTACCTCGACGGCACGCTCACCGGCAAGGGGGGCACGGTCTACGGCAAGCACGGCGGCCTCTGCCTGGAAACGCAGAAATATCCCGACTCGATCCACCACGCCGACTGGCCGAGCACCCGTCTCGATCCCGGCCAGACCTACCGCCACCGGATGATCCACCGGTTCACGAAGTGACGTCGTTAGCTGCCAGCGGATCGCCTCTCTGAAGCCCGGAGCCCATGCATGGTCTTCCCCGTCGCCGACGACAACTCCGATCGGACGCTCTTCCCCTTCGTCACGATCGCGCTGATCGTTGTCAACGTGTTCGTGTTCGTCGTGCTCCAGGGAATGGGGGAGAATGAAGATTTCACGCTCGCCTACTGCCAGGTGCCGGCGGAGATCATCTCCGGCCGCGACGTCGTCACCGAGCCGAGCGTCCGCGAGATCGCCGTTCAGGGGCAAGAGCTCTCCGTGCCGGTGCCGGGCCTGCGCCCGACGCCGATCCCGGTCTGGCTGACGCTCCTCACCGGCATCTTCATGCACGGCAGCGTCATGCACCTCCTCGGAAACATGTGGTTTTTGTGGCTCTTCGGCGACAACGTCGAAGACTGCATGGGGCATGTCCGCTACACGCTCTTCTATCTCGCCACCGGGATCATCGCGTCGCTGGCCTTCGTGGCCACCAACGCCACGGGCGAGGCGGCGCTCACCCCCTGCCTCGGGGCGTCGGGGGCGATCTCGGGTGTGCTCGGGGCCTATCTCGTCCTCCATCCGCACCGACGCGTGAGCGTGATCCTGTTGCGGATGATGGTCGACGTTCCGGGCTACGTGGCTGTGGGGGTCTGGTTCCTCTTCCAGGTCGTCAGTGGCCTGTTCGATTCCGGCGGCGGTGGCGGGGGCGTGGCCTATTCGGCCCATGTCGCCGGTTTCCTTGCCGGCATCGTCCTTGCCAAGCCGATGAGCGCGAAGTGGGCCCGCGACGAAGCCGATCCGCTCGTCATCCTCCGCCGCCGGATCGGTTGAGCCGACGGGCAATCGGCGGATGGGCCACGGATGGCATGGCCTGCGGTCGGTCAGATCCGGGCCTGGATCGCGGCGATCGTCTTCGCCGTGACGAGATCCCAGGTGCATTCCCTGGCCTTGGCGATCGAGGCCAACTGCAGCCGGTGAAGTTCGCCGGCGGGCATGCCGCTGAAACGCTCGATCGCGGTCCGCAGCGCCCCGACATCGGGGAAGGGGAGGAGGATGCCGTTCTTGGCGTCGACCCATTCCGCCGTTGCGCCGACATCGGTGGCAATCACGGCCAGGCCCCGGGCCATCGCCTCGAGGACGACCGTCGGCATCCCTTCGGCAAAGCTCGGGCAGAGGAGGACGTCGCTCGAGTCGAGAATCCCCTGGAGCTTGGCGGTGTCGGTGACGGTGCCGTGGTAGACGACGTCGTCGCGCTTGAGGCGCAGCGGCTCGGGGATGGGGCCGACGAAGTGAAACTCGACGCCCGGGGCCCGCAGCTGGGCGATCGCCTCGAGAAGCTCGGGAACCCCCTTGCGGCGTTCGTGCCGGCCGATGAAGAGGAAGCGGCGCTTGGCCGAGGGCGCCGGCCGATTGGCGACGATCCAGCTGCCGTCGATGGCGTTGGGGACCTCGACGAGGCGTTCAGACGGCACTTTGCAGCGGCGCTCGACGATCGCGCGGATCTTTCGCGGGAAGGTGAAAACGACGTCGGCGGAGCGGTCGAGGGCAACGACCTGTCCGCGGAGGACGAATTGTTCGAGCCAGGCCCGGAGATTGGCAGCCTTCTGAAACATCTCGTAGCCGTGCTGGTTGACACCGACAGGGGGCAGATCGGTGGCCCCCCGGCGCCGGGCGGCCCCGAAGGCGATCCCGGTCAGCCCCTGGGCGTAGACAAAATCGGCCCCGACGTTCTCCTCCCGGTAGCGTTCGAGGAGGATGCGCGAGTACCGCTGGCAGTCGTGGAGGTAGTGGCCCGGATAGCGGCCGGGCTTCGGCGGCACGACGACGAGGCTTCTGATCCTCGAGCGCGCCTCGGCAGGAAAATCGTCGAGAGCCTCGGCCCGGGCCCGCAGCTCAGGGGTGTCGGCCGAGTGGAGAAGGGAAACCCGGACGCCGGCCTTGGCGAAGTGAAGCGCGAGCATCCGCGTATGCCGCTGGATCCCGCCGAGCCGGTAGGGGTAGACACCGTCGGCGAGGAGGGCGACATGGAGGGGCGCGGAAGTGGCCGACGATGGCATGGGGCTTTCCGCCGGGGAACGCCCGGGAGCGGGGCCGCCAGATCTCGACGGCAGTCACGAGCGTCTCAGCCGGACAACCGGAAACAGCCGGTAATTCCCGCGCAATTTGCAGAGTATCCGGCTCGCTTGGTGCACGCAACAAACGCTCGTTTCGCCTTTGACAGCGGCAAGGTGCCGGGCACGACGGTCCCTCCCTCGCAACAAGTGCGGCGGAATGGTATCGTCGTATGTGGCGGAATGGTATCGTAGAAATCGGCGGAATGGTATTGTTTGAGGCGGTGGAAAGGTGTCGCACAACCCCGGACTTCCGATCCCTTACACGCGGCGGATCGTCGACGACGAGCTCGACGAAATACTCGCCGTGCTCCCCGCCGTCGCGCTCGAGGGGCCACGCGGCGTAGGCAAGACCGCCACGGCGCTGCAACGGGCAGGATCGGTGTTTACCCTTGACGACCCTGCCCAGACGAGCGTCCTCCAGGCAGATCCGGGGCTGGTGCTGGCGGCGAAGCCGCCGGTTCTCATCGACGAATGGCAGCGGGTTCCGGCGGTCTGGGATTTCGTTCGACGGGCTGTCGATCGCGGCTGCGAGCCCGGCCGCTTCATTTTGACCGGTTCCTGCGGCCCCGCCACGCCGCCGTCTCACTCCGGGGCGGGCCGAATCGTCACGCTTCGGATGCGGCCGATGACGCTCGACGAGCGCGGCTTCGCCACTCCCTCCGTCAAGCTCGCCGACCTGCTCATGGGGCATCGGGCCGCTGTTTCCGGCGAAACCGCAGCAACGCTCCGTGGCTATGTCGATTGCATCATCGCCTCTGGTTTCCCCGGAATGATGGGCCTGCGGGACCGGATTCACCGGCGGCAAATGGACGGCTATCTGCGACGCATCCTCGACGTTGATTTCACCGAGGTTGGCCACGCGGTGCGCCGGCCCGCCGTCTTGGAGCGGTGGCTCGCGGCCTATGCCGCCGCAACCGCGACGACGTCGTCGTTCGAGACGATCCGAGATGCAGCCACCGCCGGCCAACGTGAGAAACCGGCAAAGACCACGACGATGCCGTATCGCGACGTGCTCGAGCGGCTCTGGATCGTCGAACCGCTGCCCGCCTGGCTACCGACACGCAATCGCCTGGCCCGACTCTCGCAGGCACCGAAACACCATCTTGCCGATCCGGCTCTGGCAGCTCGCCTTCTCGGGCTCGATGCCGCCGGACTGTTGGTCGGTGGGGGACCAAAGCCGACGACGGTTCGGGACGGACCGTTGCTCGGTCAGTTTTTCGAGTCGCTCGTCACGATGTGCGTGCGGGTTTTGGCGCAGGGGGCGGAGGCGCGGGTGTTCCACCTTCGCCAGCATGGCGGGCGTCGGGAGGTCGACCTGATCATCGAACGGCGCGACCAGCGGGTGCTCGCCATAGAGGTGAAGATGGGAGGCGCGGTGGGAGACGAGGACGTGAAGAATCTCGTGTGGCTCCGCGAGCAACTCGGTGAAGAATGCCTCGATGCCGTCGTCATCAACAGCGGCCCGCGCGCCTATCGACGCCCCGACGGGATCGCCGTCGTGCCAGCGGCC
>Ga0007796_10000331_pt1 | contig 14451 bp, 12 predicted proteins | sample CryBogmetaGMA0M_FD_60373 | JGI IMG/M metagenome (GOLD analysis project Ga0007796, IMG submission 60373) | Freshwater microbial communities from Crystal Bog, Wisconsin, USA - MA0M | ecosystem: Environmental > Aquatic > Freshwater > Lake | place: Crystal Bog, Wisconsin, USA | collected 2009-07-06 | reverse complement strand
CATAGCAGGCGGTCATCCGCTTGAGCATGTCGCCCACCAGCACCGCCATATTGTCGGTCCCAAGCGATTCGGCGCTGACCGAACCGGTCGGCAGCGGCGCAATCGTGCTGTCGCTGCTCTTGAAGCTGATCCGAAGCGGATCGGAATCGTTCGCGCTCGGCGCCGATTTCACGGTGACTTCATTGTTGGCGCCGCTGCCGTCGGGACGCACGCTCACCTGCAGCAGATCGAGCAGCCGGTCCTGACCGGTGCCGTCGGCCTTAAAGGACGTCGTGATCGGATTGCCCTGGGTGCCAAGCGCGTCGAGGAGCGGTTTGAGCGCGGTCATGACCCGATCGACCGAGGCCTTGACTTTGGCCGCATCGACATTCGCCGGGGTGGATTTGATGTCATCGACCAGCTTCTGCGGATCGCCGTTGGAGGACAGGGTCGAAGCAATCAGGTTGGTCAGCGGCGTGATGTTGACCGTGCCGGTACTTGCATCGGGCGCGACGCTGACCAGTCTGGTGTCATCCAGTGTGGCGACCAGCACGAAAGGCGGCTTCGGCGAGGTGCCGAGATCGCAGGAATAGGTGCCGTCCGAACCGGTCTTGACCTCGCAGACCACCGCACCGGTGGCGTCATAGATCTTCAGGCTGGCGTCGGCCAGTGCGGCGCCGGTGGCGGCGGTTCCAGACAGCACGACCGAGCTGGGCGTGGCGGCAATCGTGTTGGTGCTGCCGCCGTTGGCGCTCGAGCCACTGCTTGATGGGGATCCGCCGGTCAACGTGGACCCGGTGGCCGTCGAGGAGTCGGATCCGCCGCATCCGGCCAAGGCGATACAGCCTGCTCCCAGCAGGGCGAGGGTCAGGCGTTTGGGGGTAAAAGTCAAAGTAATCTCCGGTCGTTGAATTCGCGGAGTTATTCCGATTGACGGGTCGATGATCGTCAAGGTACTGCGTCGTGGGGCCTGCCGGCGGACAGGATCGCCGGACGAACGGTCAGCGAGGGGGGCAGAACGCCCTCAGGAAAGCGCCACCGGCGCGGCATTGCTCCGACTTTTCGGCTCACCCTGAGTCAGGGCCAGCAGGGCACCGAAGGCCAGCACCAGGGCCGATGCGGTCAGCCCCGGGCGCAATGATCCCCAGTGGTCGGCCACCCAGCCGGTCGCCACCGGCCCGACCATCTGGCTGGCGGCAAACACAATGGTGAAGGTGGCCATCGCCGAGCCCCAGGCAGGCTTTGGCAGCCAGTGCTTGATCAGACTGCCGACCGCCGAGGGCGCACTGAACATCGACAAGCCGAAAAGCACCGCCGAACTCAGCAGCGCGATCGGATGCAGCGATACCATCGGCAGCATCGCGCCGATTGCCGAGGTCGCCATGATCGCGGCGAGCGGGCGGCCGCCTCGCCAGCGTTCGCAGGGGCCGGCCCACACCATCGGTGCCAGCAAGGTCGCGGCGCCCAGCACCACCCAGACCGACATCACCAGTTCGACGCCCGCGCCATTGATGCGCATCCAGGCGATCACGAAGGTCATGTAGCCGATATAACCCAGGCCGAAACACAGATAGGCAAGCAGCTGCCTCATGAAAGGCAGCACCGACCAGCTCGCACTGCCTGGCGCCGCACCCGGCTCGTCGATCTGCCAGGCTGCCCAGATGGCCACCACCGACATCGCCAGTCCGGCAACCCCCATGGCACGCCAAGCCAGCGGCCAGGCGGCATCGCCAACCTGCTGCAGCAGCAGCGGGATGGCCACGCCGCACAGCATCAGGCCGATACCGGCACCCGCAAAGAACATCGCAATCGTGGTGCTGGCGCGCTCCGGACGCCCGGGAAAGACATTGCCCGACAGCGCGCCGCCGCAGATGAAGACACAGGCGCCACCGATCCCTGAGAGCACCCGCAGGAACGACAGCATCGGCACGTCGCGCACGAAACCGGTGGCCAGCATCGTCAGCGAGGTCAGCACCATGCCGATCGCAAAAAGCCGTCGGTTGCCAACACGCGCGACCACAGCACGCACGGCCAAGGCACCGATCAGATAGCCGGCGGCATTGGCGGTATTGAGTCCGCCGGCCTGCGACCAGTCGAGCGCCAGGTCGGTGCGCATCGCCGGCAGCACCAGTGCGTAGGCGAACCGGGCAAAGGAGTTCGAGACAGCCGGGCCGAAGGAGAGCAGGAAGGCGACGAGAAAACCACGGGTCATGCCGGCATCCTAGCCGAGCCGCCCGATTCGCCTCTGCACCGGAGGACCGGAATCAGCGTCCGGGTCGAATGAATGCTGCGAATCGGTTCAGGCGGAGTGCCAACTTCGACACAAATACTGAAAAAGCGATCCGATGGGGTGCAAGTCCGAACCGCTTGTCGGTTCAGCGGTTGTTGCCACCTGTCGGATGACGAAGACTGGCAGGGCTTACGCGGAGAAACCATGGCTCAGCCCCAATATCGACTCGTCACCCGGTCCGACTTCGACGGACTCGTGTGCGCCGTGCTGCTGCGCGAAATCGGTCTGATCAACGAGATCCTGTTTGTTCATCCGAAGGACATGCAGGACGGCAAGATCGAGATCACCGAACGCGATATCACCACCAACCTGCCCTATGTCGCCACGGCCCGCCTGGCTTTCGACCATCATTCGTCGGAGATCATGCGCAACACCTCGCAGGTCGGCAATCATGTGATCGACCCCAACGCCCCGTCGGCGGCTCGCGTGGTGTGGCAATACTACGGTGGCCGTGAAGCCTTTCCGAATGTCACCGAGCAACTGATGCGTGCGGTCGACCAGGCCGACTCGGCCCAGTACAGCGTCGAAGAAGTGCTGCATCCCAAGGACTGGACAATGCTCGGCTTCCTGATGGATGCCCGCACCGGCCTCGGTCGCTTTCGCAATTTCAGGATCTCGAACTACCAGCTGATGATGGCGCTGATCGACGCCTGTCGCACGCTGACGGTCAAGGAGATCATGGCGCTGCCCGATGTGCGCGAGCGCATCGACCTCTATTTCGAACACGAAGGCAAAGCGGTCGACCAGCTGCTGTCGGCCTCGACGGTGCACGGCAATATCGTCGTGGTCGACATGCGCGACCAGGACCCGATCTGGGCAACCAACCGCTTCATGATCTATGCGCTGTTCCCGCAATGCAATGTGTCGGTTCACCGGATGTGGGGCCTGCAAAAGCAGAACGCGGTCTTTGCCGTCGGCAAGTCGATCTTCGAGCGGACCTGTGCCACCAACGTCGGTGATCTGTGTCTGCGATTTGGCGGCGGCGGCCATGCGGCCGCAGGCACCTGTCAGGTCGAACACTCGATGTCCGATCGGGTTCTGTCGGAGCTGATCTCGACCATGCAGCGCGACGAGGCATTGCGACTCGAGGCACAGCGCGGCGCCTGAATTCGGGCAGCCGCAGCGAGCGACCGCTAGAGGTAGGTTCCGGCGAGCATCATCACCTCCCCGCCTGAGCCGATCTTGAACCGGGCGATACCGGCACCGCGCGCGGTATCGACGCCACCCAGATCGAGCATCCGGATACCCTGCGCCTTGAGCATCTGCATGCCCTGCCACAGCAGCAGATTGTGTGCCCCGAGATCGCGCCCTGCGTCACCGACCCAGCCGACCTGGTAGGTCGCTGCTTCGCCGTGAATGAGAAAGAGCATCCCGGCCACCGCATCGCGCCCAAGATCGGCCCGCAAGGTGAGCAGCGCATCGGCGCGCCCGTCCCGCCCCGCCTGCCCGCAGGCCACCTGCCAGGCCTCGACGAAGCCGTCGGGCAGGGCGATATAGCGCTTTTCGCTGCGCTGCGCGAGTTCACGATCGAGCAGCCACCGATATTGCGCGGGCTTGCCGCCGACCTTGTGCACTTTGAGGGTCGATCGCTCGGCCGCAGCCAGTCGGTTTCGCCACTTGCCGTGCATGGCCGCGCGCAAGGCAGCAGCTTCCTGAGTGAGGTCGATGCGGACCGTGGCATGACCGGTCATGACCCGGATCAGGCGACTAACACCGGCTGCGTCGGCGCTCACCGCATCGGGGGTCAGCAGGATCGCCCGCGGCCAGCGCACCGGCGCGCTTCGCTTGAGCAGTCGACAGGCGGCCTCGCGATCGGTAGACGACAGATCGGCAGACCAGACCGGTCCGTGCGAACACAGGGCGAGTGCGGCCACGCCTCCAATGCGCCTGACCAGAAACTGGGCAACGCCGACCAGCCGCTGATCATGCATCACGGCCGCGCGCAGGCAGCGTGTGCCCAGCGCCTGCATCGCCTCGCCGTAGGCCCAGTCCTGCTGGAGCGACGCCGCCGCGGTACGATGCAGCGCATCCCATGTCGTGCGCTCGAGTCCGGTCCAGATCACCTGCATCGTTCAAGTGTACGGCGAACCGGCAAGGTGCCCGACCCTCGGTTGCCGATGCCACGATGAATCACCTGTGATGAAGCGCTGACCGCTGCCATGCCCCTGCTGATCAAGCGTCCCGAAACCGTCCTCGGCCACTCCTTGCCCGAACCCCGGATCACACTGGCTGGCGCCGTGCTGCTGGCGCTGGCCGTGAGCATTCCGGTGCTGGTGCTGGGATCGCTGCTTGATTTGTTCGTGCAGTGGATCTTTGGAATCTGCGTCGGTCTGTGGTGCATGGTCTGATCTGATCGCAGCCCAATTGCCGGACATCAGACGTTAGCGCCTGCCGCGATCAGATCGGGGCCGATATCGGCCACGGTGCGTGCCCCGCACAACTGCATGCTTCGCACGAACTCGTCGCGCAAAATTTCAAGCGCTCTGAGCGCACCGGCTTCGCCACCGGCACACACGCCATAAAGCGTCGCCCGGCCGACCAGCACGCCCTCGGCCCCCATCGCGAGCGCCTTGATCACATCGACGCCGCGACGCACGCCCCCGTCGACCAGCACGCTCGCGCGCCCGGCCACCGCCTCGAGCACCCCGGGCAAGGCATCGAGCGTTGCGATGCCGCCGTCGAGTTGCCGCCCGCCATGGTTGGACACGACGATCGCATCGACGCCAATCGCCAGCGCTCGGCGCGCGTCGTCGGGGTGCACGATGCCTTTGACGATGAGCTTGCCCGGCCAGGCATCGCGCACCGACTGCAGACCATCCCAGTCGAACGAGGGGTCATAGTTTCGACCGGCGGTCGATACGATGCCGCGCGCCGAGGTGGCAGCGGGCGACAGTCCGCGCAGGTTCTCCATCGCCGGCATGCCACCGGCGAGCATGCGCATCGACCATCGCGGTCGCGACGCAAAATCGATCAGATTGCGCGGCGTATAACGAAACGGGATCGACATGTCGTTGCGGAAGTCTTTCTCGCGCTTGCCGCCCACCGCGAGATCGACGGTGATCATCACCGCCTCATAGCCGGCCACGCGTGCCCGCTCGATCAGACGGAAGGTGAAGGACCGGTCTTTGAGGATGTAGGCCTGAAACCAGAGCCGTCCGCCGGCCTGCTCGGCCACCTGCTCGATCGAGGCGGTGGCCGAGGTCGACAGCGAATACGGGATCCCGTAACGATGCGCCGCCCGCGCGATCATCACATCACCGCCGCGGTGGCCAAATCCGACTGCCCCGGTGGGCGCGATTGCAATCGGCAGCGCCGACGGCTGACCGAGGAGGCGGGTGGCAGGATCGACGCTCGCGACATCAACCAGCACCCGCGGCATCAGCCGACGACGCCCGAAGGCCGCGCGGTTGTCACGCAGGGTCGACTCGTCTTCCGCACCACCGTCGAAGAGGTCGAACACCGCCCGGGGCAATCGGCGCCGGGCCTGCGTCCTCAGATCATCGATCGACCAGGCGCGACGAATGCTGCCGGCGGGCGCCGGACCGTCGGCCTCAGGCATTGACCGACGAAAGTGCGGCGCCAGCGGTGCCACGCGGCAGGATCTGATCGGCCATCACCTGGCAACGCTTGATCAGTCGCGGCTCATCCGGACGGTAATCGGCCATCGCCTTGTGGATCACCCGCAGGTTGTCCCACATCAGGACATCACCTTTGGTCCACTCGAAGGTATAGATGAAGCGCTCCTCGACCTGATGCGCAAAGAGCATTGCCAGAAGTTCGTCGCTCTCGTCGCGCGGCATGCCGTCGATATGCATCGCATAGCCGGGGTTGGCATAGAGCGTGCGCCGTCCGCTGAACGGATGGACCAGGACCATCGGATGCGAGACCGGTGGCTTGGCCTTGCGCTGAGCATCACTGAGCGGCGGGCGCGGGCTGTTGCGCTCGCGGCGCATCATCTCCCAGAACTTCTCGAAATCATGGGTCGCGGTGCGCCCGTCGATGCGCGCGCGCACATCGGCCGGCAACGCGTCATAGGCCGCTGCCATATCGGCAAACCGGGTGGCACCGAGCGGGCGGCCGTCGCGATGCGGCACCTCGAGGGCGTAGAGCACATTGGCGAAGGCCACCGTGGCGCTGTAGGACATGTCGGTATGCCAGTCCTGGCCAGCGTCGCCGATGCCGATCGGTTTGCCGTCGCGCACGATATTGGAGAGGACCATCACCTGCGGCAAGCCGGGCTCCTGGAACATGCCGCCGACATTGATTTCGAGCGTCCCGAAATGGGCGCTGAAATCGTGCAGATTGGCCGCCGAAAGCGTCTGACCCGGAAAACGCAGCACACCATGGCGCCCGAGCGCCTCACGCACCGCGCGAAACTGCGCATCGTCGAGCGGCCTGGACAGATCAAGACCCTCGACGCTTGCGCCAAGCGCTTTGTCGCCGGGCGTCACGCGCGGCAAAACAGAAACTGTCATCGTCATTTCCCTCTCAGGCTGGAGCCACGGGTGGACTCAGAACACCGGTCGGCTTGCCGGCGGCATACGCCAGCACATTGTCGAAAGCATCGCCGAACAGCACCTCATAGCCCTCTCGGGTCACGTACCCGAGGTGCGGCGTGCACAGCACGTTGTCCATCGATAGCAGCGGATCACCGGCCGGCAGCGGCTCGACGTCGAAGACATCGAGCGCGGCAAAACCCGGGCGCCCGGCCTGCAGTGCTGCCACCAGAGCCCCCGGCTGAATGAGGGCAGCGCGCGCAGTATTGACCAACAGCGCATCCGGCTTCATCAGCGCCAGATCGGCTGCGCTCACCGCGCCCCGCGTGCCCTCATTGAGCGACAGATGCAGCGACACGACATCGCTGCGCGCAAAGAGCTCGGACTGGCTCGCGGCCATCTGATGGCCGTCTCGCAGCGCCCGCTCACGCGAGCCGTCACGCCCCCAGACCAGCACCGGCATGCCGAAGGCGCGGCCATAGCCTGCCACCACCGAGCCGATGCGGCCATAGCCGAGGATGCCCAGCGTGCGGCCGGCCAGGACCGGTCCGATCGTGGTCTGCCAGCGACCGGCCCGCATGCGTCGATCCTCGAGAGCAATCTGACGCGTGGCGGCCATCACCAGCGCCCAGGTCAGTTCGGGTGCGGAAGCGCCCGAGCCGCGCCCGCTGCAAACGACGATACCGCGCTTGGCTGCGGCGGCCACATCGACCTGCCCACTCAAGGGCCCGGTCAGACTGATCAGCTTGAGCGACGCAGGCAGACACTCGATCAGGGCACGATTGAAGCGCGTGCGCTCACGGATCAGGACCACCGCATCAACGCCCTCAAGCCGCGTGGCGATCGCCTGCGGATCGACCAGCGTGTCGTGAAACACATCGATCTGATGATCGTCCAGCTTCCTGATGCAATCAAGACCTCTGACCGCATCCTGATAATCGTCAAGAACCGCAATTCTCATCATGGCGCCTCTCATTCCTCGCCTTTGACGCCGGCCGCCTTGATCAGCCTTGCCCACCGGTCGTAATCCATCTGCATCCAGCTCACGGTTTCGGCCGGGGTCAAGCCTGCCGCCACCGCACCCAGGCCGCGCAACTTCTCACGCGTCTCGGGTCGGGCCACCGAGGCTCGGATCGCATCGGCGAGTTTGTTGACGATCGGCTGCGGTGTGCCGGCGGGTGCCAGGAAAACGATGCCCGGCGTGTAGTCCTCGAAACCTGGATAGCCGAGCTCGGCCATGGTCGGCGTATTCGGAAAATCGGGATGACGTTTGGGCGTCGTGACTGCCAGCGCCCGCAGACGTTTCTGTGCGACCTGATCGGCGACACCCACCATCGGATAGAACATGAAGGTGACGCGTCCTGCCATGACTTCGGTCAGGGCGGGGGCGTTTCCCTTGAAAGGCACATGGGTCATCTGTGTCCCGGTCAGGTTGGCGAGCAGCGCAGCCGCCAGATGCGCCGAGCCGCCATGGCCTGCCGAGCCGTAAGTCACCGCACCGGGCTGTGCCTTGGCCGCAGCCACCACATCCTGCAGCGTCTTCATCGGCGAGTCGTAGCCAGTCACTGCAATCATCGGCACCGTGGCGGCAAGGCTGATCGAGGCGAAATCCTTGATCGGCTGATATTTGGCCTTGTCGGCCATCAGGATCGGATTGATGTTGTGGGCCAGCGTTGCCGCGATCAGGGTATAGCCATCCGGGGCAGCCCTTGCGACCGCATCGGTGGCGATCAGTGAATTGGCGCCCGCGCGGTTTTCGACGATCACCGACTGGCCGAAGGCGGCGGTCAGGTCCTGCGCCACGATTCGCGCAATCACATCGGTGGGGCCGCCTGGCGCAAAACCCACCAGCACCCGAATCGGCTTGGTCGGGTAGTCCTGAGCCGCTGCCGGCGATGCCAGCATCAGCCCGGCGCCAAGCGCCATGATCAAACCGGACAGACGCCTTGTCAGATTGAATCTCATGTGTCTCTTCCTTGCCTCGTGTTGTGTTGGGTTACGACGGCTTTCAGCCGATGCCATGTTCGAGGATGCCCACGCGCTCGACTTCGAGCCGAAGCTGGTCGCCGCGCTTGAGCCAGACCGGGGGCGTGCGAAAAGCACCCACCCCGGACGGCGTGCCGGTCGCAATCACATCACCCGGCTCGAGCGTCATGAAACCCGAGATGTATTCGATCAGGGTGTCGACCGGAAAGATCATGTCGGCGGTGCTCGCATGCTGCATCCGCTCGCCGTTGAGCCAGCACGACAGCTCAAGCGCCTGCGGATCGGCAATCTCGTCGCGGGTGACCAGCCAGGGGCCCATCGGACAGAAGCCGTCCATGCTTTTGGCGAAGGTGGTCTGCGGCGGCGTGACATCGAACTGGAACTCGCGGGCGCTCACATCATCCAGAACCGTGTAGCCGGCAACGGCCGACATCGCTTGTGCACGGCTCACGCGATGCGCGAACTCACCGATCACCACTGCGAGCTCCACCTCGAAATCGAGCTTGGTGACCGGGCATGGCGGCACCGGCACACCCGGGCCGATCACGCTTGAGGGCAGCTTCGAAATGATGCGGGGCTTTTCGAACGCGGCCGTGCCCGACTCACGGGCATGTTCGCCGTAGTTGCGACCGATCGCGACGATCTTGCCCGGACGCGGAACCGGCGCCAGCAGCCCGATGCCTGCAAGGGGCCTGTGGCCCGAAGTACTCGATGAATCGAGCTGTTTACGAACCGCCTCAAGACCCGAGCGACCTGCAAACAGCAGCCGCAGCATCGAGGGCTCGGCCTGCGCAATCCCTCTGATCGACAAGGCCTCCCGGGCCTGATCCGACAGGGGCAGTGCGGCGACGACATCGTCGATCACCCGCACCGACTCCCCGACCACCGCGCCGACACTGACGCGTGCGCCGTCACCCTTGAAACTGATCAGCTTCATCGCTCACCTCAACGGGCCGCAGCCCTGAATTCAAATTCGGGCGCCGCAATCTGCTCGGCAAACAGCCAATGGCCATCGCGACGCTCGAAGCGGCTCCTGATCAGCAGCATGCGCAAGGGCCCGTCGATCGTCTGCGGCGCGGGCTTGGCGACGCCCTCGTCGGCGCGATAGCCGATCATGTAGGCGATGTAGTGGGCGGTGTCGCCCTCGATTCGGTCGATGAAACCGTTGGTCACGACATGGCGGATCCGCTGGCTGCGGGGCCGCTCGGCCAGGGCTGCCAGGATCTGCTCGCGACCGCGCAGCACCTTGCCCTGCCGGTGCCAGGTCGCGTCCTGATGCATCAGCGCAACCAGGTCCTCATAGCGAAATTCGTCGAGGTACCAGAAGAAGCGGTTGGTGAGCTGCGTGAGGGTCTCGAAAACCGACGGCAGTGCTGACTCGATGGCCATGAGGGGGATCCCCGGAAAGCGAAGCGTCAACGCATTGTAGGGAGGCGTGGCCGCCCGGCGTTAGAATTGACGCGAAACTCATTGTTTCGAATCTAGAAACTGCCGGAGACCATTATCGACCGACTGCGCTGCATCCAGGTGTTCATCGAGGTTGCCCGCACCGGCAGCTTCAGCAGCGCCGCCCGCCACCTCGGCATGTCGCGCGCCTCGGTCACGAAACATGTCGCGCGCCTTGAGGATCTGCTGGGCGCCCGCCTTCTGAACCGGACCACCAAACAGGTCGGACTGACCGAAGCCGGACTGACCGCGCTCGATAACGGGCAGCTGCTGCTCGAGCGCTATGACGCGATCGAAACCGATGTACTCGAATCGATCCGCACACCGCGCGGCATCGTCCGGATCGGCACACCGCCGGCCTTCGGGGCCCACCATCTGGTGCCGCTGATTGCGCAGTTCACCACGCAGCATCCGGATATCCAGGTAATGCTGTCGCTCGATGTGGGCGATGCCAACCTGGTCGCCCAAGGGCTCGATCTGTCGGTGCGCATCGTGGCCAGCATGAATGACGCCAGCTATATCGCGCAGCATCTGGCCAAGGCGCCGCAACTCATGGTCGCCTCGCCGGACTACCTGAAGGCGCATGGCACACCGGCCCGGCTCACCGAACTCGCCGACCACAACTGTCTGGTTCATCTGATCAAGGCACCGACATCGATCTGGCGCTTCACCGGACCCGACGGACCGGCGTCGATCCGGGTGCGCGGATCGATTTCCGCTGATTTCGGCGAAGCGCTGATGCATGCCGCCCTTGATGGCCAGGGCATCAGCGTGCATCCCTACTACATGGTGTCGCAGTACCTGCAGGAAGGTCGGCTGGTGGCGGTGCTGCCCGATTACGAGCCCGATGCCCATGACATCTTCGTGATCTATTCCAGTCGCCAGAGGCTGCCCGAGCGGGTCCGACGCTTTCTGTCCTTTCTGCGCGACTGGGCCCGCACGCCGCCACGGTGGTCGACCCCACAGACCGCGCTCGTGGCCGCCGCAGGCCGGCATTCGCCCATGTTAAATTCGCCGCAAACGACACCGAGGAGACCCCGTGTACGCAGGCCATTACGCTCAACTGAACCCTGACCGCCCCGCCTTCATCATGGCGTCGAGCGGCGAATCGGTGTCCTACCCCGAGTACGACGCCCGCACCAATCGACTCGCCCATCTGCTGCGCGGTGAGGGCCTGAAGCGCCTCGACCACTACTCGGTGTTCATGGAGAACAATGCCCGCTATCTCGAGGCCTGCGGTGCCGGCGAGCGCTCGGGCCTTTACTACACCTGCATCAACTCCTTTCTGACCGCAGACGAGCTGGCCTACATCCTGAACAACAGCGAGTCACAGGTGCTGATCACCTCAATCGGCAAGGCGGAGGTCGCACTCAAGGCGATTGCGCAGGCGCCTCGCATCAAGCGCTGCCTGGTGGTGGGTGGTGCGGGCGCCCAACTGCCGGCGCGTGTCGGCGACTGCCTGGTCGGTGATTACGCGGCCGCCCTGGCTGAATTCCCGACCACACCGATTGCCGATGAATGGCTCGGCACGCCGATGCTCTATTCCTCGGGCACCACCGGCCGACCAAAAGGCATTGTCAGGCCTCTGCCCGAATCGCCCCCCTCGCAAACGCTGCCGCTCTTCGATTTCCTGACAAAGCTGTGGCGTTATCGCCCGGACATGATCTATCTGTCACCGGCGCCGCTCTATCACTCCGCGCCGCAGGCGGCGGTGTCGCTCACGATCCGCAATGGCGGGACCGTGATCATCATGGAGCACTTCGACCCCGAGCAGTACCTGTCCCTGATCCCGAAATACAAGGTCAGCCATTCGCAACTGGTGCCGACGATGTTCAGCCGCATGCTCAAGCTGCCGCAGGCCACCCGCGAGGCCTACGATCTGTCCTCGCTCGAAATCGCGGTCCATGCGGCGGCGCCCTGCCCCGCCCAGGTGAAAGAGCAGATGATCGAATGGTGGGGGCCGATCATTCATGAGTACTACGGCGCCACCGAGGGTCTTGGCTTTACCGCCTGCGACAGCGCCGAATGGCTGGCGCATCGGGGCAGCGTCGGTCGGGTGCTGCTCGGCGATCTGCATATCCTCGACGACAACATGCAGCCCTCGCCCAAAGGCACGCCCGGTGAGATCTGGTTCAAGAGCGGCTCGCCCTTCGTCTACTTCAACGACCCCGAGCGCACCGCCGAGACACGCTCGGCCGACGGCACGATGAGCACCGTGGGCGACGTCGGTTATGTCGACGACGACGGCTTTCTCTATCTCACCGATCGCTCGACCTTCATGATCATCTCGGGTGGCGTGAACATCTATCCGCAGGAATGCGAAAACCTGCTGATCACCCATCCCAAGGTCGCCGATGCCGCGGTATTCGGCGTGCCGAACACCGATCTCGGCGAGGAGGTCAAGGCGGTCATCCAGCCGATGCCCGGCGTGACCGCCAACGATGAGCTCGCACAGGAACTGATCGCGTTTTGCCAGCAGAACCTGGCCAAGCTCAAATGCCCGCGCTCGATCGATTTCATCGACGCCATGCCCCGGCTGCCGACCGGCAAGCTCTACAAGAAACCGCTGCGCGAAAAATACTGGGCGGGGCACAAGAGCCGTATTGTCTGAGGCAGGCCAGGCGGTCTGCATGAAAAAGCCGGCCTGCGTGGGTAACGCAGACCGGCTTTTCTTTCAGCTAGTGGGGCGCGCAAGCACCCCGATCAGATCAGGACTGACCGCCTTCCAGGAAGCTCTTGAGCTTGTCGGCCCGTGACGGGTGACGCAGCTTGCGCAGGGCCTTGGCTTCGATCTGACGGATTCGCTCGCGCGTGACATCAAACTGCTTGCCGACTTCCTCGAGCGTATGGTCGGTACTCATCTCGACACCGAAGCGCATCCGCAGCACCTTGGCCTCGCGCGGCGTGAGCGAATCGAGCACTTCCTTGACCACATCGCGCATCGAGCCGTGGAGTGCGGCATCGGCAGGCGCCAGCGTGGCGGTGTCTTCGATGAAGTCGCCCAGATGCGAGTCGTCGTCGTCGCCGATCGGGGTTTCCATCGAAATCGGTTCCTTGGCGATCTTGAGGATCTTGCGGATCTTGTCCTCGGGCATCTCCATCTTGACCGACAGGGTCTGCGGATCGGGCTCGTTGCCGGTCTCCTGCAGGATCTGGCGGCTGATCCGGTTCATCTTGTTGATGGTCTCGATCATGTGCACCGGAATACGGATGGTGCGGGCCTGGTCGGCGATTGAACGCGTGATCGCCTGGCGGATCCACCAGGTGGCATAGGTCGAGAACTTGTAGCCGCGACGGTATTCGAACTTGTCGACCGCCTTCATCAGTCCGATGTTGCCTTCCTGAATCAGGTCGAGGAACTGCAGACCGCGATTGGTGTACTTCTTGGCGATCGAGATCACCAGTCGCAGATTGGCCTCGGTCATTTCGCGCTTGGCTTTGCGCGCCTTGGCCTCGCCCATGGCCATCTGCTTGTTGATGTCCTTGAGATCGGGCAGCGGCAGGACCACACGCGCCTGCAGGTCGATCAGCTTTTGCTGCATGTCCTGCACCGCCGGGATGCTGCGACGCAGCCGCTCGATATAGGGGCTGTTGATCTCGGCCTCGCGCTCGACCCAGCGAAGGTTGGTCTCGTTGCCGGGAAACGACGCGATGTAGCGCTCGCGCGGCATGCCGACCTTGTGAACGCAGATCTCGGCGATGCCACGCTCGAGCGTGCGAACCTCGTCGACCTGGCTGCGTAGGGTGTCGCACAGGCGCTCGACCATTTTCGCGGTAAAGCGAATGGTCATCAGCATTTCCTGCAACTCGGCCTGCGCCTTGAGATAGGGCTTGGACTTGTAGCCTTCTTTCTCGTAGGCCACCCGCATGCGGTCGAACCACAGGCGGATGTGATCAAATTTCTCGAGCGAGGCGCGGCGCAACTCCTGCATCTTCGCGGTATTGGCGCTGTTGGCGTCGGCCTCGGCGTCTTCGTCGTCGCCGAAATCGGCGGCAGCGGCAGCCGCCACAGCCGCCGGTTGCGGCGGCGTAAAGTCTTCGACGGCGTTCGGATCGATCAGGCCATCGACCGCTTCGTCGATGCGCATGGTCTCGGCGCGGATCTTGTCGGCCGCAACCAGCACCTCGGCGATGGTCGTCGGGCAGGCCGAGATCGCCATCACCATGTACTTCAGGCCTTCTTCGATGCGCTTGGCGATCTCGATCTCGCCTTCGCGGGTCAGCAGTTCGACCGAACCCATCTCACGCATGTAC
>Ga0007796_10000330_pt1 | contig 14458 bp, 7 predicted proteins | sample CryBogmetaGMA0M_FD_60373 | JGI IMG/M metagenome (GOLD analysis project Ga0007796, IMG submission 60373) | Freshwater microbial communities from Crystal Bog, Wisconsin, USA - MA0M | ecosystem: Environmental > Aquatic > Freshwater > Lake | place: Crystal Bog, Wisconsin, USA | collected 2009-07-06 | reverse complement strand
AACGAACGCGCGGTTGAGGTTCACGCCATCGGCCCCTACACTGTCGCGGGTGCCGGTGCGGAACGCTTCCGGGTTGAGCACGGGGATCAGGATGATCCGCCCCTGGACCTGCTGGGCGTCAATTTCCTGCATCACCTGCTTGATTGCGATTGGCCCTTCGTACTCGTTGCCATGGGTGGAACCAAAGGCGACCAGTCCGCGGCCGGGCCTGGCCCCGGAACCCACCAACACGGTGACTGGGATCAGCTCTGTGCCCCACATCGTGTCGTGTTCGAGCGCCACCCAGTAATCGCGCCTGCCTGGCGAATCAAAATCCAGGCCGCCGGGAAGAACGATCTGTCGAGCCATCAGAAGAACCCCCGGTCGTCAGGAGAAAAGGATAGGCGCGGGGCAAAAGCGACGCAGTTTCTCCAGGTCAATCTCCACGCCCAGGCCCGGCTTCTGGGGGATGGCCAGCAACCCCTGGTCATCCACGAGGAACGGTTCTGTTGTCAGTGCGTCGATATAGGCGCACGGAGTCAGGTACTCAACATAGCGTGCTACCGGTATCGCCGCTGAGAACTGGAGATCGGCGGCCAGGCCAATGGCCATGTTCCAGCCGTGGGGGACCACTTGCACATTGTGGTCATATGCCGATTCGGCAATGCGGCGAGACTCGCTGAGTCCGCCATTCTTGGTGCAATCGGGCTGGAGAATATCCACGGCCCTGCGCTCGATCCAGGGCTGGAACGCCTGTCGACGGGTAAGCACTTCTCCACCGGCGATGGGAACCGGCGAGACCCGTGTCAGCTCGATGTACCCCTCGATATCGTCTGGCGGTAGCGGTTCCTCGAACCAGACGATGCCGAAGTCGGCAAGCATCAGCGCCGTGTTTCGTGCCCAGTTGGTTCCGTGCGGCCAGAACTGCTCGCTCCCGCCCGCATCGACCATCAGTTCCACACCGTCCCCCACGGTCTGGCGAGCCGTTCTGACCAGCAGTTCATCGAACTTGCGGTCGCGGCGACCGAACGGTCGCCAGCCCATCTTGATGGCGCGGAATCCGCGTGAAACCACGCTCTCGAGCGTCTGTTTCAACAGCGCGGGCTCGTCGAACAGTATCGAGCCGTACGGTTTGATCGACTGCCGGTAGTTCCCGCCGAGCAACCTTGATACCGGCTGGGAGCAGGCCTTGCCCATCAGGTCCCAGAGTGCAATGTCGATTCCACTGATGGCATGCTCGACCGAGCCACCTCGCCCTTGCCAGAAGCTGGACTGACGGAGCGTTTCGGAAACGCGTTGCGGCTCGATGGCCGACTCCCCCTTGAGCAAAGGCCAGAGGAGCTGGATCGCGCCGGCGACCAGCGTGCCCGAGGTGAAGCAACTGCCGTACCCGACCAGCCCATCGCTGGTGCGGACCATGAGCAGGGTGTGCAGGTTTTCCTGGGGTTCGTGCCCTTGCGGCCAGCCGCCGTCAACCGTTCCGCCGGTCAGGGGACAGAGCTCGATCGAGACGATATGCACGGTAAACCTCTTGCAGCATGGTTCCAGGAGCAGCGTGGCCAGTCAACGCTGGTTCCATTCCGCAAGGGTAACCGGCCCGATTCCACACTTCCACTACCGACCGGTCGAGACCAGGTACCAGCCACGTGAGTTTGCAGAGCGAGCGATCTGGAATATCCCTGGCGTGGACTTCGGTCCCTTGCGTCGACCTGCGAGGCGGTTGATACTTTGAGAGCACCAGGTGATCGATTTGCCCAACCTCGCTTTCGATTCACGGCCCCAATGAGTTCGATCGTCTCTGACCTCAGATCTTTGGTCCAGCCCGGGCGGTTGCTTGCCCTGGCGCGTCGATTGGTGTCGATCCCCAGCCCGACCGGGCAGGCTGGCGCGGTGCTAGACGCCCTGGCGGCCTATCTGGAGGCCGAGGGTTTCACGGTGGATCGGCCTGCCGCCGGACACCTGGCTCCCGCCGTGGTGGTTCGCCTGGTCGGTGATTCGCCGGGCCGGACCTTGCAGTGGAACGGTCATCTCGACACGGTCCATCTGCCGTTTGTTGCCGACCGGGTCGAAGGGAACCTGCTTCGCGGTTCGGGTGCCAGCGACATGAAGGCAGGGCTGGCCGCGGCCGTCGAGGCCATGCTAGCCCTGCGCGATGGGAACCTGCTAACGGCAGGGTCGGTGCTCCTGACCGCCCACGACCTGCACGAGGCCCCGTGGGGTGGCGGTCAGCAGTTCGATCAGATGATCCTGGATGGAATCGTTGGCGATGCCGTGATGATCCCGGAGCCGCTCAGCGGCCACCTTCCCTCGGTGGGTCGGGGGCAGGCCTGCTGGAAGGTGCGGTTCCATCGCTCTGGACCGCCCGTCCATGAGGTCATGCGTCCACGCGACGAGCCGTCGGTGATTTCGGCCGGAGCTCGGCTTGTCATGGAACTGGATCGGCTTGAGGCCGGCCTCCAGGCGATAACTGGCCCCCTGGGGTTGGCCCCAAGCGTGTTTGTGGGCCGGTTTTCCGCGGGCGAAATCTATAACCAGTTCCCCCAGGAATGCGAACTGGAGGGAACACGCCGCTGGCTGCCGGGCACCACATGCGCAGAGGTGGAACAAGAGTTCCGCAGCCTGGTGAAGGCTTGCCGTGAAGCCACGGGCGCGAGTGCGGACGTCGATTTCCGCCAGGTTCGTGATGCGTTTTTTCTGGACACCGAGCATCCGGTGGTTGCGGACTTTCAGGCGAGCCTGGCCGAGGTGGCCGGTGCGCGGCTGGAGCTGGGTGTCAAGCCGTTTGTGGATGACGGGAATAGCGTTTGGGGCTTGAAGCAAGTCCCGGCGATCACGCATGGCCCGCGCGCTGGTGGTCAGCACACCACGGAAGAGTGGGTCGATATCAACGATTTGACCAGGGTTGCACTCGTTTACGCATTGACCGCACTCCGTTTCTGTCCAGGCGTACCCCATGCCCACCGTTCCTGAACTGATTGCCGAAGCCCAGACCACCGAGGAACGCTTCCTGCGCCAGATTTTTGTGCGCGATCAGATGGCCGAATGGTCTAAAAGCCCACTGATCATGGCCAGGGCCGAAGGGGTCCATTACTGGGATGTGAGTGGTAAGCGTTATCTGGACGCCCTCTCCGGCATTTACGTGGCCGCGCTGGGGCATGGCAACCGCCGTGTGCTCGATGCAATCCGTGCACAGATGGAAGTGCTCTGTTTCTCGCCGCCGATGCACGGCACCAACCCGCTGGCCGTACAGCTTGCGAACCTGCTGGCGGAACTTGCCCCAGGCGACCTTTCGACCGTCAAGTTTCAGTGTGGTGGTTCGGAGGTCACGGAAGCCGCCATCAAGCTGGCGCGCCAGTACCATCGGCTCCGCGGAAACGCCGGTAAGTACAAGATTATCAGCCGTTACCTTTCGTGGCATGGTTCCACGCTGGGCGCACTGTCGGCGTCTGGCTTGAAAGGGCGGAAGACGGTTAACGAACCGATGGCGCCCGGCTTCCTGCACGTGTTTCCACCCACGTGTTACCGGTGCCCGTTTGGCAAGAGTTATCCGAGTTGCAACTTCACGTGCGCGTCGATTGTGGGAGACATGATCGAACTGGAGGATCCGGCGACCGTGGCGGCGATCATGGTCGAGCCGATCGGCCACACGGGTGGGCTGATCGACCCGCCGCCCGAGTATTTGCCGATGCTGCGTGAGATTTGTGATCGCCACGATATTTTGCTTATTTTCGACGAGATTATCACGGGTATTGGCCGAACGGGTCAGATGTTCGCGGCCGAGACGTTTGGAGTGACTCCCGACGTGCTGTGCGTGGCCAAGGGGCTGGGCGGCGGTTACGCCCCGATCTCGGCCATGATCTGCAAAGGATCGATCGCCGATACCTTCTGGGGCCCGATTGAGTCCAACCCCGGGTTCGTGGAAGGGCATACCTTCGAGGGGAACCCGATCTCGTGCGCGGCTGGTATTGCAGTCTTGAGTGAAATCCTTGAGCGCGACCTGCTGACGAACGTTCGCGCCCAGGGCGCGCGGTTACGCGTGGCGTTTGAGCGGCTGGCGACCCGGTACGAGGTGATCGGTGATATTCGCGGCAAGGGGCTGTTTCAGGCGATCGAGTTTGTTGCCGATCGAACGACCCGGGCACGTCTTCCGGGCTCGTTTGGCACCCGGGTCGGCCGGCGTGCGCTGGAACGTGGGTTGCTGTGCAGGTTCGACCCCCACTGGATCGCGTTTGGGCCACCCCTGATTGCCACGGCCGAGCAGATCGACGAGATGGTGGCGATTCTGGAAGCCAGTCTGGTGGATGTGCTTCATTCCTCACCTTGAAGAGAAACACCATGAGCCAGGCCACCGCCCCAGGTCTTCATCCGCCGAGCGACCCGCCCCGGTCCGCGATTGGTGAGCCGGCCACGCAGGTCCGATTTATTGTGCTGGGGTGGGCTTGCCTGCTGGCTATTGTGACATACCTGCACAGGGCGGGCTTCTCGGCCATCGCTCCCGATCTGCTGAAGCAACTCGAACTGGATGACCGCGCACTGGGCTATCTGACGGCGTCGTTCATGCTTGCCTATGGCCTGTTCGAGGTGCCATGGGGCCTGCTTGGCGACCGACGTGGCGGCCGATCGGCCCTGATGGTCGTTGTGGTTGGCGGCTCGATCATGACGGCGGTCGTGACACTGGTACTCTGGCTTCCCGCGCCCACTCAGTCGGGTCTTCTGTTTTTGATCGTGGTCCGATTTCTGTTTGGAGCGTTTCAGGCCGGCACGTTTCCGGTGCTCTCGCGGGTGATGGCCGACTGGATGCCGGTGACAGAACGAGGCAGTGCCCAGGGTGCGCTCTGGATGTCGAGCCGGCTGGGCGGCGCCCTGGCGCCCGTTATCATTATCTCGCTCTTGCAGCGGTTCGGGAACTGGCGTGTTCCGCTGGTTGTGGGAGCTGTTCTGGGCTTGGTCTGGTGCGCGGGGTTCTGGGTCTGGTTCCGAAATTCGCCCGATCAGAAGCCGAGCGTGAATTCGGCGGAACGGGCCTTGATTGCGGCCGGGCGAAAGCCCAAGGGGGCACAACCCCACGGCCTGCCATGGCGGGCGATCATTGGCCGTGCCAATCCGCTATCGCTCTGCGCGATGTACGGTTTTCTGGGATACAGTGGCAATTTTTTCCTGTTCCTGCTCACCAATTATCTGGAAACCAAGCGCCACTTTGATAAAACGACCACCATGTGGTTGACCTCGCTGCCCATGGCCTGTGGTGTTTTTGCGTGCGTGGCGGGCGGCGTGCTATCTGATGTGATTGGGCGTAAGCTCGGCAGTCGGCGCTGGGGTCGGCGCCTGGTGGGGATGACCGGCCTGACGATAGCCGCCGTGGGGATTGTGTCAACGCTTGGCGTAACGAATCCGGTCTGGCTCAGCGTGTTGCTGTGTATCACCTTTATTGGGAATGACCTGGCCATGGGTCCCTCTTGGGCAGCGGCGACCGAAATTGGCGAGCGATCGGCTGGTTCCCTGGGCGGCGCCATGAACATGATGGGCAGCCTGATGGCCGCCCTGGCCGCGCTCTTTTCATCCGACCGGTTCGTGCGGGGGGACCTGGTCACGCCCTTCCTTGCCTTTGGGCTATGTTACTTTTTGGGTGCACTCTGCTGGCTTCGAATTGATGTCACCGAACCACTGGTCCTGGAACCAGAACTAGACCAGCTACCCGGTTGAGGCCGTCCAGGGTTGGTCAGGTGCCAGTTGAGTTTGTTTCGTCGCGGGTTGGATGGGAAAACCATCCGCTTCCAGGCTGGCCACCTTGGCGAGTGTGGCCGATCAGCCTACGCTACAATCTCTATCTCACGGCTTTGATTTCTTCTCACGCTGCCAGGGTTGGCTGTTTCCATGGGCTACCGAAACCTGGCCGCGTGCGTGGCCGACCTCCAGAAGACCGGGCAACTCAGGGTGCTCGATCATGAGGTCGATCCGTATCTCGAAGCCGCCTACATCCAGCGCAGGCTGTACAAGGCCCAGGGCCCGGCCATCCTTTTCAAAAATCTCAAAGGGTGCCAATTTCCAGCCGCCGCGAACCTGTTCGGAACCATCGGACGCACTCGGTTCCTGTTCAGGGACCGGCTAGAGGCGGTCCGGTGCCTGGTTGACGTGAAGGTTCAGCCCCAGGAGGCCATGAAACGCCCCTGGCGGTTCATGGGGTTGCCTGGTACGGCCCTGTCTTTGCTTCCCCGCCGGGTACGTTCCGGGCCAATTTTGCAGCACCGGACGACGGTCGGGCAGTTACCACAAATTGTATCCTGGCCCAGGGACGGGGGTCCGTTCGTCACGTTGCCCCAGGTCTATTCGGAAGATCCCGATCGACCGGGTCTAAGGTATTCCAACCTGGGGATGTACCGGGTCCAGCTTGGCGGCAATTCGTATGAGCCAGACCGCGAGATTGGCCTACATTACCAGATCCATCGAGGGATTGGGGTACACCACGCCGCTGCGGTCAGGCGGGGTGAGCCGCTCCGGGTGAACGTGGTGGTGGGTGGGCCGCCATCACTGGCGGTTGCGGCTGTGATGCCGCTGCCCGAGGGGTTGCCGGAGCTCAGCTTCGCCGGTGCTCTCAGTGGACACCGGATCCCCATGGTGCAGCCGGCAGGCCTGCTGCCGATGCCCGCCGAGGCCGACTTTGTAATATGTGGGACGATCGACCCGCACGCGACCAAGCCCGAAGGCCCGTTCGGCGATCACCTGGGCTACTATTCGCTTGTGCATGACTTCCCGGTCATGCGTGTGGAACGAGTTTATCATCGCCCGGGCGCCATCTGGCCATTCACGGCGGTTGGCCGTCCGCCTCAGGAGGATACATCGTTCGGGGCTCTGATTCACGAACTTACCGGTCCGCTGGTTCCAACCGTTTTGCCCGGGGTCAAGGAGGTCCATGCGGTCGATGCTGCTGGTGTGCACCCCTTGTTGCTGGCAATCGGAAGTGAGCGGTACGTGCCGTACGCCGAGACCCGGCGGCCGATGGAACTGCTCACCCAGGCCAATGCGATTCTGGGCCAGGGGCAGATGTCGCTGGCCAAGTATCTGTTCATTTCGGCCCACCAAGATGATCCTGGCCTCGACCTACATGATATCGGTTTGTTTTTGCGCCATGTTCTGGAACGGGTGGACTGGGCCAATGACCTGCATTTCCAGACCCGGACCACCATGGATACGCTGGATTACTCGGGCCGAGGGCTGAACCAGGGTTCCAAGGTGGTGATCGCCGCCGCTGGTCCTCGGCGTCGCGAGCTGCCCCGGGAATTACCCGCTAACCTTTCACTACCGGCGACGTTCACCGAGCTGAAAATGGTCCAGCCAGGCATCCTGGCGATCCAGGGGCCAAAGTACCTGAACGAACGGACGGTGGATGGGCGCGATTCGGCCGTCCTGCGACTGGCCGATGTGATCTCAAGAGATCATCCCCTACGCAGTTTTCCTTTAATCGTACTGGTGGACGATGCTGATTTTACCGCCGCCAGCCTGAGTAATTTCCTCTGGGTCACGTTCACACGGTCCGACCCGGCCGCTGATATCGATGGTGTGGAACCGTTCACTGACCAGAAGCACTGGGGCTGCCTTGGCCCATTAATCATCGATGCCCGGATCAAGCCGCACCACGCACCGCCGCTGGAGGACGACCCGGGCGTGGTACGGCGGGTCGAAAGCCTGGCGGTCCCGGGAGGCCCATTGCACGGCCTGATCGGGTAACTGGCCGGCGTGTCAAAAAACGCAAGGGATCGACTCTGGGATGATTTGCGAATAGGTTAGACGGTACTCCTTCCTGACCTTCCGGCTGTCCGCCCTCCCGCCGCCCGCCAATCCTCTGCGACCCAGGATCGATCATCATGAGGCGATCACCCAGCTCTGGCATACTCCTGGCGGTGATTTTTTGTACGCAGGTCGCACGTGCCGAGGATCACCTGGCATTCTTCGAATCCAGGATTCGCCCGGTGCTGGTCGAGCACTGCTACGGATGCCATAACGCCTCGAAATCGGCCGACGGTGGGCTGGCGCTTGATTCCCGGGCCGGGCTTCTGGAGGGGGGCGACGGTGGTGAAATCGTTGTGCCGGGTAAGCCGGCAGAGAGCCGGTTGCTGGCGATCTTGAAGCATGAGGTCAGTGGACTGAAGATGCCCAAGGGGGCCGGCAAGCTGGATGCAACAGTCATTGCCGACTTTGAACGCTGGATTGCCAGCGGTGCGATTGACCCACGTGAATCGGCCCCTACGCGCGAAGATCTGGTCAAAGAGACGTCCTGGGCATCACAACTGGAGCGCCGCAAGCAGTGGTGGAGCTTCCAGCCGGTGCAGCGAACCGAGCCGCCGCCGGTGCGAGATCCCTCACGGTCGTCGAATCACCCTGTTGATCGCTTCATCCAGGCCACACTCGAAGCGAAAGGTTTACAGCCCGCGCCTCAGGCTGACCGCCGGACCTTGCTACGTCGAACTTACTTCACGCTGACCGGTTTGCCACCGAGCCCGGAGGAAACCGGCACCTTTCTGAACGATAACGCCCCCGACGCGTATGAGAGACTGGTTGATAAGCTGCTGGACTCGCCCCGATTCGGTGAGCGCTGGGGTAGGCACTGGCTGGACCTGGTGCGGTACTGCGAGTCGCACGGTAGCCAGGGAGATCCGGAGCTACCCAATGCCTATAAGTATCGAGATTATGTGATTCGGGCGATCAATGCGGACGTGCCCTACGATCAGTTCGTGCGTGAACAGATCGCGGGTGATCTGCTCCCCACGCCTCGGCTTGATGTCACGGGTGAATTGAGTGAATCGGCCCTGGGTACGTCGCAACTCAGAATGGGAGAGTTCGGCTATATCCCGGTCGATGCGCTCGAAGATCAGGTCAAGGTGGTAGACAACCAGATTGACGTCTTCTCCAAGACGTTTCTCGGCCTGACCGTCTCGTGCGCGCGGTGTCATGATCATAAGTTTGATGCGATCAGCCAGAAGGACTTTTATGCCCTGTATGGCGTGTTTGCAAGCTGTCGCCCGGGCCAGATCGCAATCGATGCTCCAGGCCGGCTGGATCGCAACAAAGACCAGCTCGCGATGTTGAAGACCAAGATCCGCTCTGGCCTGGCAGACGCCTGGCAGGCGGCGGTTCCAGATCTTATCGGTCGAATCAACAAGCATGAGCAAGTTGTTTCCGAGCGAACGCGAATTGAGGAGCGGTTGCGGCAGGTGCAGTCTGATGTTGGGGCCATTGTGCGGCCGGCGGAAACCGCCATCCTGAAAGCGCGTGGCCGGCAGGTCGGTGCCGGCCTGCCAGACCCCATGGCACGCTGGAGTTTTTCGCAGGATGCGCGTGATACCACGGGCAAGCTCGATGGCACGGTAGAGGGGGCCGCTGCTTTCCAGAACGGGCGTCTGGTCTTGAATGGTAAAGACGTACGTGTGCGTACAGGGCCACTACCCAAGGATGTGCGTGAAAAGACGCTGGAAGCCTGGGTCACTCTCGCAAACCTCGATCAGCGCGGGGTGGGAGTGATTGCGCTTGAGTCCGACGAAGGTGCCCGATTCGACTCCATCGTTTTCAGCGAGATGGATAAGGGGGTCTGGATCGCGGGCAGCGATTATTTCAAACGGACGCAGGTTCCAGGCGGGCCGCCCGAACAGGCCGACCCCAGCCAGTTGATTCATATGGCGATCGTTTACGGCAGCGACAACAGTATCACCATTTACCGTAACGGAGTTCTCTATGGAACCGCCTATGCTAAAGGGGAACTTCAGACGTTTGAAGCTGGTAAGGCCCGGGTGTTAATTGGGCAGCGGCACCCGCTCGACGGGATTCCCAGGCTGGCAGGCGAGATTGACGAGTTGCGGTTATATGACCGCCCGTTAACGCCCCAGGAGGTTGCCACATCGTTCCAGGCGGGGCCTGGTGGGGTTACTCGTCAAGAAATTCTGGATTCGCTGGCGGCTGGTGATGTCCAAAAGCTGAAATCGCTGGAGGAATTTCAGGCCACTTTGCAAAAGCAATTGACGGAACTCAAGCAAACGGTGGCCGGTCTGAGTGCCGCGTTTGAGGCAGCCAAGAAGCCAGGCCATCCGCTTGGCCCCTGGGTTCAATTTAGCTCGTTGCCAGAAGGGGAGTACGCCACGGCCTGGACCGCGCTCCAGGACCAATGGAAAGCGGATGCACAGGCTCGTGCAGAACGAAACCGGACGCAGTTTCGGCCGGCGTGGGATCTGACCGCTGGAGATCTGGCGGACTGGTTTGCCGCGGGGACTGGGCTCACGGGGGCGGTGTCGCCCGATGGCGAGTTTACCGTCGAGCGCGAGGGCGACCGCGTGGTGCGTGGAGTTTATCAGGCTGGGGTCTACTCTCACCTGCTGTCTCGCAAACATAACGGCGTACTGACATCGCCCCGGTTCGTGATCAGCAGCGATAGTGTGAGCATCCGCGCGCTCGGTGAGAACAGCATGGCCCGTCTGGTGATTGAAAACTATGTGCTTGGCGGTGGAGGGATTTATCCGGCAACCCGGCTGAATCGCGATGAGATGGGCTGGATCCGGCTTGATACCTCGTACCGCAAGGGGGCTCACGCTTATGTGGAATTTACCACCGAGAACAACGATCGCGCAGGTTTTGGTGCGGCGCAGGTCGTTTTTCATGATGGCAATGAACCGCCCAGCGACCCGGTTATTGCAACGGGATTGCTTTTGAGCCATGTTGCTCCAACCTCCCCTACGGAACTTGCCAGCTTGTACAGCGCGACGCTTCTGGAAGCGATTTCCGCATTCAAATCAATGCGGATGAGCCCCGAGCAAGCCAGATTCCTGGATGATTTTGTGCGGAGTGGACTGTTGCCGGTAACCCTGGCCGAACTGCCGGCCATTGGAGAAACGGTCAACACGTACCGGCAGCTTGAGCGCGAGGTGCCGCTGGCGCAGCTTGCCCCTGGTTTTCAGGAAGCGGCTGCTTTTGATCAACCACTCTTCACACGCGGCCGACACACCCAGCCTGTTGAACCGGTGGCCAGACGGTTCCTGGAGTCGTTAGGCGGCACGGCCTATGCAACCACGCAGAGTGGCCGATTACAACTGGCTAACGAGGTGGCCAGCCCGACCAACCCGCTCACTGCGCGCGTGATGGTGAATCGCGTATGGCACCACGTTTTTGGAAAGGGACTGGTAGCAACGGTCGATAACTTCGGTCGATTGGGTGAGAAGCCAACCCATCCCGAGCTGCTCGACTATCTCGCGTCGCGATTCGTGGCCGATCAACAATGGTCGCTCAAGAAACTGTTGAAGTTCTTGCTGACAACAGAAACCTATCAACAGTCGGCCCTTGCCTCCGCGGCTGCCCAGCAAGCCGATGGCAATAATGCCTGGCTCTCACATGCCAATGTCACGCGTCTGGAGGCGGAGGCGATTCGAGACACCATTCTTGCCACGTCTGGGCAACTCGATCTCAAGATGTACGGCCCAGGCCCAGACGTTTACCACGTGAGCAAGACCGAAGGGGGCGGTCCCAAGGGTCCGCTCGACGGCGACCGCCGGCGCAGCGTCTACCTGCGAATCAGGCGTAATGCTCATAACCCCTTCCTGGAAGTTTTCGACGCACCCAAGCCTACCACCACGCGCGGTAAACGAGATGTGACCAACGTACCCGCACAGTCTCTGACCATGCTCAACGACCCGTTTGTCATTGACCAGGCTGCGAAGTGGGCGAACGCGCTCGTAAGCGATGGTCTGTCAACCGAACAGCGGATTCGAGGAATGTTCAGGCAGGCGCTGGCACGCGATCCGCAAGACGCAGAGCTGGCGGCATCGCAGGCTTTTGTCAAAGAGCTGGCTGCCGATCATGGCGTATCCGAGGCCGACATTCCTGGCAGCAAGCCGGTCTGGCAAGATTTCGCCCAGGCGATCTTCTGTCTCAAGGAGTTTATCTATGTCGATTGATCTGCCCAGAAGAGGGACCCTGGTCACCACCCGGCGCGAGATGTTGGCCCGAACTTCGACCGGTTTCGGCCTGATGGCGCTGGCCGGTTTGCTGGGCTCTGGGGCGGCCCCTGGACTTGAGGCGGCCGTTGTTACACCTAAGCCCAAGCCGCGCGTTCGCAACGTGATCTTCTGCTTCATGTCTGGCGGAGTCTCACATGTGGATTCATTTGACCCCAAACCGCGGCTGAAGCAGGACCATGGCAAGCCAATGCCCGTGCCCGTGAAGCCGACCATGTTCAATGCCAACGGCAATATCATGGCCAGCCCCTGGGAATTCAAGAATCGGGGCCAGTGTGGGATGCCCGTCAGTGACCTTTTTCCACACATCGGAGCCTGTGCCGACGATCTGGCCGTGGTTCGATCGATGACCAGCATCGCCAACGAACATGCCCAGGCCAACTACTTCATTCATACCGGCTTCTCACAAGCCGGTTACCCCAGCGCAGGCGCGTGGATGACCTACGGGCTGGGTTCGGAAAATGAAAACGTGCCCGGCTTTGTGGTGGTTGCCGGCGGTGGATGCCCCCTGGGCGGCATCGGGATTTATGGGAATGGATTCCTACCCGCGGTCAACCAGGCCTCGCTGATTGATCCTGGCCAGGCTGAACCGCTGATCAACATCACTCCGCGCGAGCCGGCATCGCGTCAACGTAAGCGTTTGCGGTTCGTGGAACAGATTGATCGCGATCATCTCCAGCGTATTGGTGGGGCTGATCAGGTTGAATCTGCCATTCGCAATTATGAAACGGCCTTCCGTATGCAGTCCGCCGTTCCTGAGTTGATGGATATCAGCGGCGAGACCCAGGCGACATTGCGGTTGTATGGGCTTGACTCGCCAATGAAAGAGACAGTTGGCTATGGCACGCAATGCCTGCTGGCCCGGCGTTTGGTCGAGCGGGGCGTGCGGTTCGTGGAGTTGACCTGCTTGCCCCGCCCCTCCGAAGTCGGTCAGACCGGCAACCCCTGGGACCAGCACGGCGGGCTCAAGACGGGTCACACAGAAATGGCCCAGCAAGTTGATCAGCCGATCGCCGGGTTGTTGAGAGACCTGAAATCACGCGGCCTGCTGGACGAGACGCTGGTGATCTGGGCGGGCGAGTTTGGCCGGACGCCGTTTGCGCAAGGAAGCGATGGCCGCGATCATAATCCGTTCGGGTTCAGTATCTGGATGGCGGGCGGTGGAATTAAAGGCGGCACGATTCATGGCGCTACCGACGAGCTGGGTTACCACGCCGTTGAAAATGTGACCACGGTGTATGATCTCTGGGCGACGGTGCTCCACCTGCTGGGGGTCGATCATACGGAATTGACCTATCGGTTTGGTGGCCGAGACTTTCGCCTGACCGATGTGCATGGTCAGGTGATTCGTGAGATTCTTGCCTGATCTTTTCAAGACTGTCAGGGGTTCCGAATTGGACCCAAAGTTTGGAGCAGACCGTGTTCTCACTCTTGTTGATCACCACGTTGCTCTTACCCACCGCGAGAGTGGCGCGTGGGGACGAACTTTTTGAAACCAGGGTGCGGCCGATGCTCCATGAGCATTGCCTTCAGTGCCACGGGCCCGATAAGCAAAGTGGTGGACTGCGAGTCGATTCTCGTGAAGCTTTGCTGGAAGGAGGCGATACAGGGCCGGCCCTCGTGCCGGGCGACCCCAGCGCAAGTCTATTGTTGAAGGCGGTCAGGCATTCCGAGCCCGGCCTCAAGATGCCGCCGGCCAAGGCTGGTGCGAAGCTCTCTGCACAGGCCATCGAAGCGCTTCAAAGCTGGGTGGAGCAGGGGGCGATATGGCCCGCCGGCGAGGGCGCCGGGGCGGCCGTGAGCAAGGAAGCGTTCGACCTGGCAAAGCGAAAGGGCAGGCTTCCCTGGATCTGGCAGACTCCGCAAGCTCAGGTTGTGCCAGAAGTACAGCCGAGTCGTTCTCTCAGCGACGTGGATCGATTCATCCTGGCGAAGCTCACTGAAAAAGGCATCGAGGCGGCTCCTCTGACCGACGATCGAACGTGGCTCCGGCGCGCCCATTTCGCCATCACCGGGCTACCACCACGGTTGGAAGAGATTCGCGCCTTCCTGGCGGATACCTCGGCCGAGCGGAAGGAGCGGGTGGTGGACGGGTTACTGGCATCCCCCCATTTTGGAGAGCGCTGGGCCAGGCACTGGATGGACCTGATGCGGTACGCGGAAACGCGCGGACATGAAAGCGATTATGCCATTGCCAACGCCTGGCAGTACCGCGACTATCTGATACGCGCGTTCAATGCCGACGTTCCGTACGATCGCTTTGTCGCCGAGCATGTGGCGGGCGATCTGATCCCTGCCAGGGTCAATCCCCAAACCGGTGCCAATGAATCGGTCCTGGCAACGGGCTGGGCCTTCCTGGGCGAAGAAGTGCATAGCCCGGTCGATATTCGCCAGGACGAGTGTGACCGTGTGGATAACAAGGTCGATGTACTCACCAAGAGTGTCCTTGGCCTCACGGTCGCCTGCGCTCGCTGCCACGATCACAA
>Ga0007796_10000329_pt1 | contig 14459 bp, 12 predicted proteins | sample CryBogmetaGMA0M_FD_60373 | JGI IMG/M metagenome (GOLD analysis project Ga0007796, IMG submission 60373) | Freshwater microbial communities from Crystal Bog, Wisconsin, USA - MA0M | ecosystem: Environmental > Aquatic > Freshwater > Lake | place: Crystal Bog, Wisconsin, USA | collected 2009-07-06 | reverse complement strand
CCTCGGGCCAGACCAGCATCCACGGCGTCCAGCAGCGAGGGACTTCCTGTCACCAACTGCGACAGATCGCCGTCGTGCGATACAGCGGCCAGAAGCTGGCGATGAACCCCTTCCATCTGCAGCTGCCAGCGCAGGTGCTCCTTGTCCTCGGCGGCCTGGTGCTGCAGCGACACCACCTGGGCCACGAATTCGCAGGCCGCACGCAGGCGATACGAAAGGAAACGCGGACCGCCGTAGTGGTGGCAGGCGATCATGCCCCAAAGCTGGTCGCCTCGCCGGATTGCCATCGTAACACTGGCCGTCACGTGGATGTTCTTGAGGTACTCGGTGTGCATGACCGAAACCCCGCGCAGTGCGCAGTGGGTCATGTCCACTGGCTGGGCGCTGTCGGGGTGGACCAGCGGCACCATCTCAGCCAGTGCCACATCGACGTCCGGCATCGGGCGCAGCCAGAGGCGTTTGAAGACCTCGCGCACCGGCCGGGGAATGTCGCCGGCCGGGTAGTGCAGACCCAGCCACGAGGGCAAGTCATCACACCGGCTCTCGGCAACCACTTCGCCGTGCCCATCGTCGTGGAACTTGTAGACCATCACGCGGTCCATGCCGGTCAGGGCGCGCACCTCCTGCGTCGTCATGTCGCAGAACTGCTGCAAACCGGACGCAGCTTGCAGCCGGGTGACCGTCTTCTTGACCAGCGCGTAGTAATCCGGCGCAGCGGGCGAGGTGCCCGAGCCTCCGTCCTCTGCCGGCTCGAACTCCAGCAAAACTGCGCTGTCGTTGGTGTGCACGCTGACGTCCAGCGCAAGGCCGCCGGCGCCCGGGATCGTGAACAGGTAAAGCGGATTACGCTCGGTGGGTTCCGATTTCAGAAAGGCAGCCAGTCGGGCCTGGCGGTCAGACCCCAGGACATCGGACACCGGCCGCTCTAACAATGCGCTGGCAGCGTGCCCAAGCAAGGCGTCGCTGTTTTCGCTGGCCTGCGCCACCGTCAAGGACTCGGCGCGCAGTATTAACAGGGCCCCGTGGGCTTGCACGCAGCCCGGCGTCTGTACCGGTTCGCTGTCGCAGGTTGCCAGCGACGTCCCGTCGCGCTTGGTGCTGTAGGCCGCGCCCTGCCAACGCGTGACTGGCGTTGGAGCCGCCGCGCTCACGCCTTCACTGCCATGTGATGAGCAGCCAGACCGGCCTCCGTGGTCCTGGTCTCGTACCCACGCGACGCTCTCGCTTGCCGGTTGGACGAGTCAATGCCAGGGAATAGAACCGGATTCTCGTTCATGGTGCATTCCCTTGAGATTGGCGTCAGGCAAAACCGGCACACAACCGTTTGCCCGAGTGTTAAACCTCTTGAGGGTGTCAGGCTTAGCTGCTAAAGGGAATAACCCGATCGGATTAGACGAGGGCGCGCGAATTGCCCTGGCAGTCGCTGATCAAGGTGAGGTTGCAGGAGAAGGTGGCGCAGTGACAACCGCTCTGCCCTGCTGTTCTTGCTGTTGCCGGTCCTGGACCAGGCGCTGGCGCGCGCGATCAAAAGCAAGAACAGCAAGGCCCTCGGGGCCGCGCGATTGAGCGGTACCCGGGGTTCATGTCTCAACCTTGCCAAGGCAAAGCCAAGGCGCTAGCTGTTGCAACGCGTTTCATGAAACAATCGCATTTTGCTTTCCGGGAATCTTCTCGTTCGGAGGTGTGATGACTCAGGCATCTTCCTTTACCCGTGTGCAAAAGCACCGGGCCAGCCTCAAAGCGCGGGGCATGCGGCCGGTACAGCTTTGGGTGCCAGATACCCGCAGTGCTGATTTTGCAGCCGAGTGCCGGCGCCAGTCGGCGTTGTTGGATGCCGACCCGCAAGAGCGCGAAATACTCGACTGGATTGAGCAGGTTGCTGATACGGGTGGCTGGTCGGCTTGAGGCGCGGTGACCTGACAACCGTTGCCCTGCCTGGCGATTTTGGCAAACCGCGCCCTGCGCTGGTTATTCAGTCCAACTTGTTCGCAGACCATCCTTCGGTGACGATATTGCCGCTGAGCAGCGATCTGCGTGAGGCGCCGATCTTCCGAGTGCGCCTGTTTCCTGACGAGATCAACGGCCTGCGTACGCCGTCCGACGTGATGATCGACAAGATTCATACCGTTGCGCGGGACAAACTGCGCGGGAAATTCGGCGCGATTGCCAACGAACAACTCATCGAAATCGAGCGAGCTGTCGCCGTCTGGCTTGGCGTTGCGGATTAGCTAAATCCAGCTCTTTTCTCAATGTTCGAGCACGCGAACGTCTGTAAATGGACTCTTGACACGACCAACCGATTCCGCAAATTTAAAGGACCGCGGCTGGCCGCGACGAGCTAATGCGGAGCTCAAGTTGCCCGCCGTAAAGCGGTCATCCAGGGCAGGCCGGCAGAGCAAATTCAAAGCAGGTCACCAACGACCGCTTCTGGCCGGGAGCTGATGGCCACGAACGGCTGCTTCGGAGATGTCTAACCTGAAAGTAGTCGGTTCGAGCGTCGGGCTGCTTTGGAGAAACTTGAAGGGCTGCTTCGGGTCGATAGCCGCCGATCGATCGGGAGGGACGCACGACAGCAATCGTTGCCGGAGGGTCTTCGGGCCCATCACCCATGCGGCCCAGGATTCTCGACTTCAGTCGCGCGCGTCGCTTCAAGCTTACGGCTAGGTCAACGCACCGAAATTAATGGTCAGGGCCAACACTTTCGGCATCGCAGCGCTATTCCACCGTGACAGAATAAGTTTCTTATGACGTATTTTTACGCTTTCAGAAATGGTGTTTTTTTTAGGGAATCGAGGTCTACCGACACTCCCTTCTCTCCATCGCCCAAGACGTAACCTTGCCCTTTCGCTTTTGGGTTCTTCCACTCGAATGTGTCATTCACATAGGGCACCCTGAAGCTAATTACGACCTCATGGGCTTGCTTGTCTAATGTCGAGACGGTGATCTTCTCAACGACACCCCTCAAGAAGAGTTGCTTCTCTTGGTCTGAGAAGCCTTGCATCTTTTCGATCCTCTCGCCGAACTTGCTGAACCAATCGAGCCACTTCGACTTCGATTCAAGGGTGTGAATTTGTAGTTTGTTCTGCTCAATGATCGCTTGAAGACGAGTTCGTTCAGACTCCACGTTCTCGATGATGGATCGTAGTTCGCTTGCGTTTCTACGCTTCAGAATGTTGTCTGTCTCAAGGTTGACCAGCGTCTTCGTGATGTCCTCAACCTCTTTTTGAATGTGCTTGTTTTTCTTCTTGAGATCGCTGATCTGCTCAGCCCTAGTGAAAAGCTCGCTACTGTTAGCCTCTCCCGTAACTTGCCTCTTAATCTCCTCTTTGAACAAGTGAGACTTCGAGAGAACTTCGACGACGGTATCCCAAACGAGGCTGTCTGTCTCCTTGATTTTCAAGTAGCGTCTATTCGCGCACTTTCTTTGGACTTCGCTTTTTGTCGAGGCGTAGTTCCGCTCCATCTTTGGACAGTAATAGATGGCACGGTACTGCTCAGGAAAGATGCGTCCGCTGTAGCGTGAACCGCAGTGAGCGCAGAACAAGAACTCCTTGAGCAAGTAGAAGTTTTTTTGATTGGACTCGGCTACGCGAGTCTGCCTAGTTCGCCGATTCCTTGCTTGTTCGACTGCAAGAACTAAAGAACTAGGAACGATCTGAGGGCAGTCAACTCGGAATTGTTCTTTGGTCTTTCCGTCGGTGACGTAGTGATAGCCGCCATAGTGAGTGTTGGTAAGCAGTTTCTCAATCGACCCCAGCGACCACATCAAGTTCCCACGTCTTGTTTTGACTCCATGCTTGAGCAAGTTCTGTCTGATTTCTCGAGGAGTCTTATTGGCGCTGTACGCTTGAAAGATGTAGTTGACCCATTTGGACTCTTCCTTGTGCTCGGCTAGCTTGTTGTTTTCAATCGAGTAGCCAAAGGGTGGAGGACCGCCAAGCCATCCTCCTTGCTTGACCTTTTTGAACCTCCCTAAACGACTCCGCTCCGCTCTTATTGCATTGTCGTATTCACTAATGCCACTCATGAACGTAAGCATCAACTTGTCGAGTGGATTATCTAGAGTGAAGTTCCCACTATGCGTATAGAGCGTGACGTTGTTTTTTACTAGCTTAAGTCGTATGAAGCCCCAGGTCTCCTCGTTGCGAGACAGCCTGTCAGTGTTGAACACGAATAATCTTGAGACTGTCCCCTTGTCGATCTCGTCCATCAAACCAAGCAAGATGGGTCTGTTGCTCAGGTCGTCACCACTACTGGACTGACCCCCCTCGTCCCACACTTGATATTCACAACCGAGTGCTCGGGCCTGAGCAATGCCTAGCTCTTTTTGTGTATCAATTGAAGTCGCATTCTCTTGTGCAGCAGTCGAGACACGCGCATAGATGTGGAGCTTCGGGGAAAGAGGAGATTCGACTGTCACATGAAACCTAGTCCGTACACTTTAAAAGTATAGTAATTCCGCAGTACGCGACCTGCAACAAAAACGAACGGGAGTGCCGAGCGTTCGTAGAAGTCAGCGAGGGCTGACTGTACGAGAAGCTTTCAACAAGTTCTGCTGCGCTCTCTGCATTGCTTGCCTAGCCTTCAACTGCTTGGCTTGCTGGTTGTACTGAGAAGCTCTATCTGAGAGCGACTTGACTTGCAGTTCTGCTGGGCTGAGGACACGAGTAATAGTCCCCGTCTCTGCAACGCAAGAGAAATGGTCAGAATCGATTTGTCGCTGCCGCGGGATACAAGACGTTGATCTCTCTCTGTTTGAAGGGTGTGCGTGGATCTGAGAGGTCCTAGGTGACTCTTGCATCGATTGATGGAGACTCACGACGCTTCCCTCGCCGAAAATACGTGTAAGGACCAACCTTGCTTGTTGATATGTGTCTGCTGCGACTGTTGTACGTGCGACCGTTGACCCATCACGCAGTACGACACGCACGGTGGCAATGTATGTCTGTGGAGAATTGGTGAATTCATCGATACGCATGAATGTATTTATTCATGGCGTCGTATAAGAGTTGATTATCAACGCGTGCTAAGAAAAAGTGACTCCGAAGGCTTCCACCCGACAGCCAAAGCGTCAGCTTGTTTTAGCCACTCTTTGATACGAAGATCTTTATCGACAGAGTATCCCCAATACTCAACAAAAAGCTCGTCGTCCAAACGAATCGCGGCATCGACAATATTATCCTGAATCAAGGCAATTGATTTTTGTATGTTGACACCGCCCGTCCTGTTATTATTGGGATCGGCAACACTCCCCGCTGTAAACAAGTCTCTTGCTTGGTGGCAGAGGACCCCGTGATACGTCAGAATATATAGAACAACGTCGTCGTATTTGTCGCGTGCTCTGGATGATTTAACTACGGACGGGCATAGAAGGACAGCCTCAGCTCTTAACTTAAGTTTTTCTGGGGTAGAAAGTTTAGTATAAAGCCTCGCCTGCACAGGCAGGGTATGGCTCGAGTCGGATGTGTCGTCTAGCCACCAAAGACGCTCTCCCTTTTCAAGACGACTACGAGCGTAAATTCTGATGTGTTGCATCTTGTCTTCCATGCGCGACGATCTGAAATCATCGTAGCGAATGCCCATTTTCTCGAACAAAGACTGAGCTGGTAACGGATAAACTTCAACTTCAAAGCGAGGAACATGGGAAGTTCTGACATGAATGACGCACTTTTCGTATTCACCCCACCTCACTTCAGCTAACCCACCCATCTTCCCAAAGATGATGTAGATTTTTTTTACTGAGTCCACTCGCATCCGCTCAAGAACACTATTAGCCACGCTACGCCAGGTGTCTTGCAGGGAGAATTTGACCTCGATGCCAAATTCTTCGAGAGCAATGTCAGGAAAAGCTTGTGGATGCGGATCAAAGTCAACTTTGACCGCCAGGCCACTTAGGAAACTCTGAACGACAGCTCGAACTCGGTCTTCAAATGACTTTGAAGTCATGAAAGGATTAGAGCGAGACTCAGCAGTAAGTTGAGTAGTAACCGACTCTAGGAGATGCTCAAACGTCGCAGTGTCCACAGCACATCGCGCCTAACTGAATAGGTGCGAAGATTACCATGGCAATGTAGATCAATAGATCAGTTTATATAAAAAACCCTCACTTGCTTTTTCTCAGTGCTTCTTCTACTGACTGTGCAATATGCCACGCAAGAACAGGTGGAACTGCGTTCCCTACTTGACGCTCAGTCTCACGTAACTTTGAGCTAAAAATGTAGGTGTCTGGGAATGACTGAAATCGAGCGGCTTCCCTCATAGAAATGCGCCGAGGAAGAGAGTAATGAAACTGAATATTTCCATGACACTCCGCTCTAATTGTGTAGCCTGGTCTATTAGCAATCAGTCGTCTGTTTCCTTGCTCTCCGCTAATATTTGCTCGACTCCATATATGATTGAATGATGCATCTTCATCTAAGCCTTCTAGATCTGCAATTGCATCCTTGGCTGTAATGTGTTCGCTTTTCGAATGAGTGGGCTTGGGAGGGTGAAAATCAGCAGCTTCAGGTTTTGTTCCTACGATAATGACGCGCTCACGTGTCTGCGGCACCCCATAGTCAGCGGCGTGATATAGCTCAAAAGTGACCTTGTAACCCAGCCCTTTGAAGTCTGTCAGGACACGATCAAGCGAAGCCTTGTTGGGCTTCATCAGCAGACCTTTTACGTTTTCAGCTACGAACATCTTCGGCTGAACACGCGAGACAACTTCTACCATTGCTCTGTAAAGACCGCTTCGCTTTCCGTCAACTCCAGCCCCTTTTCCATTCACAGAAATGTCTTGGCATGGAAAGCCACCAATTACCAAATCTGCTTCATTGGGAATGCCGTCGATCAAAGACCAAATGTCGCCATGATGGATGTGCTTGCCTATGTTTTCCGAATAGGTTCGGCAAGCGTATTCATTAAAGTCATTTGCCCAGATTATGTCAAAGGCATTCCGCTTGTACTTCTTGTTGAGGGATTCGAACCCACCTAAGAACCCAAGGTCCATGCCTCCGCAACCTGAAAATAACGAAATAACTTTAAACTTGCTTGATTTTGGTATGAGCGAGCTGGGCATGTGTCTATAGAATCGATCGGGCTATTGGGAAGAGGCTTATGGCTCGAGTGAGAACACTGTACATCAAAACAGTGTTCAGACGCTTGTGATGGACAGATCGTAGCCTCTTCTGCACTGGATCTGTCGGTACCGCTAGACATTACGTACTAGGCATTAGGTCTTGAACCTAGCCCTAACACTCTCAGCGGCGACTTCGATCTGTGCATCGAGCGAGCCATCAAGCACTAACTCTTGAAGTTTGAGCAGCGTGACGATCAGTTCTTCGACGTTCAACACTTCGACCGCATTCTTACCTTTCGCAAGATCGATCACTTTGTTTCCGTAAAACAACTGCAATGCGATCTTCTTCGTATCAGTGATCGTGAACCACCAAGTCTTAACTCGCTTGTCTACTTCAAGAAGTGATGTCTCACCACTGATTTGATCGGTGAGCCTCTTGGTGCGTTTCATCGTAAAGGTCTCTCCACGGCTGAATGCTTTCGCCATCTCGATCTGTACCTTAAGCTTTTCGTTCAGCTTATTGCGACGGAATTGTGCGGGATCGATATTGTTTGGACGCTTTGCATTGATCAATCTCAAACTAGAAAGAACTACGCTCATGATCATTTCCTTTTGTGTTGTTAAGTGAAGATGAGCGTATTGCCGTGATCGTTTGTTTCCTAGCCTTGTGGCATTGGTTTATCTAAGAAAATATTTGATTTCGAATCGAATGAGATAAATAACTGCATGAGAGACTCATTCGAACAAATCAACGAGACATTTTTTAAGCAATTGTCCCAAACTCGCGACAAGCATGAGGCGTGGGTGATGAAACATGAGAGCCGCATCACTCATGCTATTACGTTGACATTTGACATTCAGCGTCTGCGTCGAACTCTTAAAAAGTGGAACGGCTCCGAAGCGTTGAATCATTCCGAAACGCTCGATTTGCTGCAAAAGAGCATGAGAACTTTTAAGTGGAAGTTAGATAAATCTCTCTATGGAAACAAACGAGGAAGACTCTTGCTCGTGCCTATTCTTGAGGGACTTGGCTATGGAGAAAAACCTCACTATCACTGCCATCTAGGCGTGAGTGAAGATCGATCAGGCGCAGTTGAGTCAAAAGTTGAGTCGATTTGGATAAACTGTCCCTTTGCGGGACGAGAAATTGTGGTCAACCCGTATAGAGATCGCGGATGGGTTGGCTATACAACAAAGAACGCACTGTTCGTGAAACGAGAGAGCATTGATTGGATGAATGTTCTTTTACCGTCGCAATCTCCTGCCATTGCTGAGTGATCGCTCCTTTGGTAGAGGTAGAAAGAGTTTGTTGGCTCTTTAATAGCGGAGCTATGTCTTTTTTCAGCAAAACTAGTCAGCTTGCGGGTCGGTGAGTCAGTCGAGACGAAGCAAGTACAAATTCAAAGCAGACAGTTCTTGTGTTTGGCACAAGTCAGTACATGTTCAGGGAAGAGAATTGATCTATCGCATGACGAACAACGAACCAATCATTATTCAGATTTCCTTTGGTTCTTGGGTAGGTAATTGATCTATATAGATATATTAAATCGAGCCTCAAGGCTTGTCCTACTTGATCAAATACAAGCATAATTATCTGTACTAAATATTTGATTATTGGGGATATCGACATGGCACAAGCAAAAGTTCTGTCTGACAAAGACGTACGCAAAGTACTTCTCTACATTGCATCTCGCAAGCATGCGACTCGAAACCGAGCGATGTTCGTACTTCTTAACTCAACAGGTATGCGAGTAGGCGAGCTTGCCGCTCTTCGCCTCTGCGACGTCTTACAAGCAAGTGGTGAAATCGTTGATGAGATTCGTCTTGGCGCAGATCAGACGAAAGGAGCCAGAGGCCGCACCGTCGTGCTTTCGAATAAGGCGCAGTTGGAGATCAAGAGCTACCTCCAGGCACGCTTCAAGTTGAAGAGCCTGCATGCGGTAACGATGACTGATACGTCGCGCGCGTTGTTCTCGACACAAAAAAGCCCAAATCGCGGGTTCAGCTCTTCAACGCTAACGCAGCACTTTCACTACATCTATAAGCACGCAGGTATAAATGGTGCGTCATCACATAGCTCTCGACGCTCATTCATAACGAACTTGGCGAACATGGGCGTGTCTGTGCGTGTCTTGATGGAGCTAGCTGGGCACAGGTCGATGGCAGTCACTCAGCGGTATATCGATGTGAATCCTTCGATGATGCGTAAGGCTGTCGAACTGCTTTCATGACTTGTGTTTTTTGATGAAGGCGCGATGCGCTTTCTTTACTTCGTTGATGAGGTCCTTGATCTTGTCAATGTCCTCTGTATTGAACACATCAAGTCGCCACATCATCTGATGAGTGAGATCATTCCGTAAACTAGCTGCTGCTAAAAGTCGCTTCTCTAATTGAGGGTCGATCACGCAGACCCTCTTAAGTCGAGAAACGAGTTTTGCATATGGAATATCAGAGACACTCTTTGTATCAAGTGGCTCATCTACCGCATTAAATGCATCGACCATCGCGGCACGCATTCTGTCTTCAAGTATAGAAAATGACAGTACGAACGCCCCTAGAAGCTCACCAGCGCTAGTAAGAGAGTTAAGGGTGTCGAAAGCACGCCTGACGGTGCGGTATTTGGCAATTGGATCTAATTTATTGTCGTCCCTTGATCTAGACACAACTTAATTCTCGATTGGTGCTTCGTTTGACGGTGCTTTATTTACGTCGCTCTTTGGTGTGATCTTCTTGAATACATCATCAAGCATAACTTTGTTCCTCTTGATTTCAAGTCTCCAGTTCTTGACACTGAACACATGTTCCATAAAGTCGACGATGTCTAATATTTCTTTGGGTACGCAATTCTGAGCTTGAATCCGATCGAGAAAGAGCAGTTCGTTGGCTTCAAGAAACGATCTGACATACACATATAAAGTATGGTTAACCATCAACAGCCATGAAATGTGATCCGTGGGTTTGCCTTGATAGGCGCCGCCATTCACATTGATTTGGTCCAACGTCATCAGTTCACCAATAGGTGACGAGAACGGGAAGTGAAATTTGCCGTTCGTGTTGGCGTAGACAGAGTTCGTCTGAACTTCGCTTGCGCTCATCACCCATGACTTCAATTCTTTCGTGAACTTCGGGTAACGCACGGTGTCGTGGTACTTGCCGACCATCTGAAATGGACTGGCGCTGTCGTAGCTGACTCTCAACTTAGGGTTGATTTTTCTGAGTTCGCGCTGAACCGCTGTCAGCAACACAGCCCAAGTGGGCTGTGAGACTCCCAGTACGTGTAGCCAATCTTGCCCATCTTCAAACGCGCCCTCATCACGCATCATCAAGATGTTGTGAAGTACTGAATCTAGTCCGCCTCGCCAGCCGACAGAGCCTGCAAGCGCCCATCCACCAAAGCGATACTGCTTTACCGCGTTCCACCAAATTTTGCTGTTCTGTTCATCAGTGCCTTGAATTACGTTCAACCACTTCGTGTTGCCCCGCTTGTGTCGCTTGATGAACTTCAAGTTCTCAAGGGTCATGTCAAGAAGCTGTTGCTCTGTGCAAATCTTGAACGGACTCGAGGACTGCGGAGACACACGTGCCCATAGGGGCATGTCGATAGTCATCGAATAGTCGCTGTTCGCCTCAAGCCAATTCAGAACACGCTTTCGAACATCGCCACATTCAGACCATGCACGAATGACCCCATCCTGAGTCTTCTCTAGCTTGATGTGCTGAGTGCCAGGAAATGTTCCGATACCAATTTGATAACCACCGCTGTCCCCAAGAATTGTCGTACGTGACTTGTCCCGATTGGCCACCGAACACGCGCGTGGGGAATCGTCAGAGAAAAGACCTGCTGAGTACAAGCCATAGCCGTAATGCCACAACTTACTCTTTGGATTCAAGTAGTCTAGGTCTTTGAGTGTTATACCTTTCGGAAAGGGTCGCTTCTTGTCTCTGTTCCGATCAGAATAAACCATCGTTGAGTACCAGCTCTGAATCGCAGGCAAATACACAGCGAATTCTTTCCATCTTGAGGTCAGATCAATCGCCATATCAGACCGCGAATGCCATAAATGCCGATCTGTTTAAGTGACCTCTCTCCGTGCAAGTCGGAATTGCAATCATATAAGATGCATGAGAAGTACTATACTTAACTGCGAAACTATGCTCATTGGCAGAAAGCTCTAGATCACCTTCGATATCTTGTTGTGCCAGTGAGTTGAGTACAGTGAAAATGTCTTTTGATCGAAAATTTAGGCTCAGTGATCCTGAGTATCGATGCGTTTTGGGCTTTGGAATTGAGTTCTCTGTCTTCGTGTAGTAACCTCGAGTTCCGTCGTAGCTAACTTCAAATGACTTTGACAGCATAAGCATCACTTGCTTATGGCGATCCCTATTCCACTGCGACCCGAACTCGCGCAGCCAATTGGCGACACATATCGAATGCAAGTCTTCAACCCATTCTTGATTAACGGTCGCAGACCAAGTTGGCGCGTCAAGAGCAGTACGATTGATATCCGCTTGAGGCTTGCTTCCATCTGTCTGGGTAGAAACTGGATAGAAATACAAATTGTGAATTCGATCAGTAACTGTGTTCTTTGTTTGGAGTCTGTGGCTAGCCTTAAAAAGATCACCGTCTAATCGTTCGATCTGTTTAGTGTTGGTTGTGTAGAAGCACAAATCTCTCGTTTGAAGCATGTTCTGTTCAACGTATTTGTGATTCACCGTACGAAGGGAAATTGCCTCGGAAACATTACTCGGGAATCTTTTGGGCTTGGCGACTGTCACAACTGAACAGTCAGTGCGACACACACTGAGCAAAATATCCTTGCTCTGGGGTCTGAGTAAGAGTCGCTTCACTGCTCTGAGTTTTGTCTTCCCATCTGCCGCCAAGACATCTGTCAGATCATTCATAGACTGCCGATGCTTCTCAAACTGTATTGGCAGCGTTTGGGTTTTGATCGTCTCGGCCAGAGTACGAAGGATCGGTGGAAGTGCAGCATCGCTCCGCTTGTAAGTCTCAACGATAGTGTCGTGGACGATGGCATCGTTGTTGGTAATGCTCAAAATGTCTAGCCTTCCCTCTGCTGATTTTCTGACTAATGCAACTGCATAGCCTTTGCGAGTGGTGTGCAGTCCATTTGCCTTGCTTGCTATATTTCTAATGTAAGGAGGCTCAGTAGCAAAGAATCGTTCTCCAAGCTCGATATGTCTTGATCTAACTCGCTGCTCGCCAAATGCATCTAGTTCAGATTTTTTCTTGGGCTTTGTAGCAGTGCGCCCACCACTCGCAATATCGTCGTCTGTCTGCGGCAGCGGCGACACTGTTCCTCCAACTCTGCCTATGCCCCCCTTCGCATTGAAAAACTGCCTGATTTTTTCCGATGCGTCCTGGACTAGATAGGCATCTTTATTCGTTTCGTACTCGTGATGCAGTCCTCGCAACGCCTTCGACCAGTTTTGCAGTTTGGGGGCTTCGTGACCCTTCCAATCAATTTGCCAAACCAGACTTACTAGGCGCGTGAACTTCTCTTCGTTTCCGCGTTGAACGAGGCCTTGCTTTGCATAAAGCTCTTCCAAGAATCCTTCGTACCTCCTTGCGTCTCGCCACCAAAGGTAGACCGCGCCTAAGGTAATGTAGAGACGTTGAATGCTACTTTCGTATAGTTGAGTTTGCTCATCTGCATCGCCTATCAGCTTTTCTAGTGTCTTCTGAAGCTGTGCCTTGGTGCTCATGGCTACCCTTTCTCTTGTCGACAGAGCGTAATTTCGATGAGCTTTTTTATAATTGCAGTCTTTCTTCTGTCTCTTCTTCGTAGCTTGCTTACCGTCGCTCCAATCAATTGGGCGTAGTAGAGTTTGCCACTTGGCGTCTGTACGTCGAGGCTATTTAGTGCATCTGCAATTTGTTGATTCGTAAAGCGTTCAGCGACCATCTGCATAATCAGATCGTGCCTGTACCGTCTTGAATCAGAAAGTGTATTCAGTGACAAGTGCCTAGTTGCCACTGATATTGAGAATAAAAGAACTAGATCCTCAACGCTATCTGTTATACGAAACTTACTCCACTGTCACCGACTTCGCGAGATTCCTCGGCTTGTCGACATCGGTGCCGCGCGCAAGTGCTGCGTGATACGACAGCAACTGCAGCGGCAGCACATGCAGGATCGGCGACAGCGGGCCGGCATGGTCGAGCAGGTTGATCACATGAATGCCGTCGCCGGCCTCGATATGCGTGTCGCGATCGGCAAACACGAAGAGCTCGCCACCGCGAGCGCGCACTTCCTGCAAGTTGCTCTTGAGCTTTTCGATCAGCGAGTCGTTGGGTGCGACCACCACCACCGGCATCTCGGCATCGACCAGCGCGAGCGGCCCATGCTTGAGCTCGCCGGCGGCATAGGCCTCGGCATGGATGTAGGTGATCTCCTTGAGCTTGAGCGCGCCTTCCATCGCAATCGGGAAATGCATACCGCGCCCCAGAAACAGCGCGTTATGTTTGGCGGCGAAAAGCTGTGCCCACTCCTTGACCACCGGTTCGCACTCGAGAACCCGGTTGAGCGCCGCCGGCAGATGCCGCAATGCGGTGAGCAACTCGCGCTCACGCTCGGCAGTCAGGATGCCGCGCTGCTTGGCCAGCACCAGGGTCAGCACGAAGAGCGCGGCGAGTTGTGTCGTGAAGGCCTTGGTCGAGGCCACGCCGATCTCGGGGCCGGCCCGCGTGAGAAACCGCAGCTTCGAGGCGCGGATGAGTGCCGACTCGGGGACATTGCAGATGCTGAGGGTGTCGGTCATGCCGAGTGACTTGGCATGCTGCAGGGCGGCCAGGGTATCGGCGGTCTCGCCTGATTGCGAGATGGTGATCACCAGGGTGTCGGCCATCTCGACCGAATCGCGATAGCGATACTCGCTGGCAATCTCGACCGAGACCGGAACGCGCGCGATCGATTCAATCCAGTATTTCGCCACCAGCCCCGAGTGATAGCTGGTGCCGCAGGCCAGGATCAGCAGCTGCTTTGTGCGCGCAAAGATCGGCTCGGCATCAGCGCCAAACAGGCCCGCCGACAGCGAGGAGGCATTGGTCACCATCTCGAGCGTGTTGGCGATCGCGCCCGGCTGCTCGAAAATTTCCTTTTGCATGTAGTGCGCATAGGGGCCGAGCTCGATCGAGTCGGCCGACAGCTGGCTCTCGACGATCGGGCGCTGCGCCGGACGGCCCTCGTCGTCGACGATGCGATAGCCCTCGGTGCCGAGTTGCACCACATCGCCTTCTTCGAGATAGGCGACGTGACGCGTGACCTGCAGCAGTGCCGAGGTGTCGGAGGCCAGAAAATTCTCGCCCTTGCCGCTGCCGCCATGCCCCACACCGAGCAGCAGGGGCGAGCCGCGACGCGAACCGACCACGGTGTCGGGC
>Ga0007796_10000328_pt1 | contig 14485 bp, 30 predicted proteins | sample CryBogmetaGMA0M_FD_60373 | JGI IMG/M metagenome (GOLD analysis project Ga0007796, IMG submission 60373) | Freshwater microbial communities from Crystal Bog, Wisconsin, USA - MA0M | ecosystem: Environmental > Aquatic > Freshwater > Lake | place: Crystal Bog, Wisconsin, USA | collected 2009-07-06 | reverse complement strand
CTGTGGTATTGTCAGATAATTGTACTGTACCAAAGTCTTGAGCCACACTGTAGTCAATAGCTGGAAGTTGTGCTATGCCCGGCGTATTGCCAAGCCCTACATTGTGTAGGAAAACATGGTCGTATCCGTTGAGTGCTAGACTACCTCCTACTGCTTGGAATAGTTGACGTTGTGGTTCAAAGGCTATAATTTTAATATCGCAACCTTGTGTTAAATAAGCAACCGGAATACTAAAAAATCCTGCGTTACATCCGCCATCCACTATAATTGAACCTGCAGGTAAGGTTCCGATGATGGCAAATATATTGCGTAACTCATCTTCGATATGAGTTCGTCCAGTCTTGACTAGGGCTTCGGACTGAAACAAACAGGTCCTGGGCACAATAAATTTGCCGTACACACTGTCTAATACTACAAAATTATCTATTTTCATTAAAGCCATTTCATTGTAAATGCTATACAATCACGTTCTGAGTCAAAGAAAAAACAATAACGACCAGGTTTATGATTACTACTTACATCAATCAACTGCCAGCGCCATTCGCCTACTAGTTCTTCTTTACACCAATCTAATACATGTTCTATCATACCATACGGTTTGGCAATTTCTTGTGCATAGTTAAAACTATCCTTATCTCGCTGGTAATCTAAGGGACTTTTTAATAATGGTGCTATTTCTCTATACAATGTGTTCATACAAAGATTCGGTTAATAAATTTTGGGGTAGTTGCCAGAACGCATAACTTTCTGCAATGTCTAAAACATACCCTTCACTCGGTCTTCCGCTTTTAGGTGCGGTCATTTCATAAAAGAAAAACTGAGTATTATCTTGTATCCAAGTACGTTTGGTATAGTAGTTTGGATAGCCTTCAAACATATCTAAATTGTGTTCACACGCTTCTGTAATCTCCCATAAGACTCCGGCTACAGTTGCACCCTTGCGTGGCTCAATGGTAGCGTGACTGTAAAACTTTAATTCCCAATCACGCAGAATAAATCCTTGACTGGCCCGAGCCTTGGGACAACGCCATTCCATTTGTCCAGGGTGCATATTAGCACCATAAGCAAAATACAAATTAGTTTCTTTCAAGATAAGTTCTCTTTAGGTAATCATCAATTTGTTCAACAGGCCAAGTTGTATAATATAACAGGTTATCTGAGATCCCAAATCTGTTACAAAAACTTTGTCCGTAACGGAGTCCGTGTAAGGCATCCCAGGTAAAATCCTGCTGCCAAATCTCAAAATCTTCTTGACTAATTGGCTCGTGAACCTTGTTTTTTTGATCAGCAAATGCTACCATTTGCTCAAATGCGTTTTGTCCTGTCATATACTATTTTAACACACTTTCGCCATTTAAGTCAACTTCAATCCAGGTGTAATCTCCTAACCATTTTACTCTACAAACGTACTCGTAATAGTCAGGGCAGGTGGTTGTCCATTCCATTGGCCCGGTCTGTACCAAGATAGTTCCACCGTGTCTGTGGTCAAACGCCAACCAATAGCACTGACCGTGGTAGATTTGGAAGCTATACTTGGCGGCATGCACAAGGTCGGTAATTTCTAGTCGTTTTCTAACTTCATCTGCTTGTCGCTGTAGGACCGCTACCAATTCCATGATACGGTTGTACTCTTGATGGCCGTGCATACGGGCCACATTGACCATGATGTCCTTTTGCTTCTCGACGGGAATAAGATCAAATGCCGGTCCGCCAACTTCGGTTGGATAGGGAGTTACGTTCTTGTTAAAGAACTGTATTAGTTCGCCTGTGCTGGTTGAGTCGTAGCTGTCACGACCATCAGCAAGATTGGACTTCTTTTTCTTTTTAGGATTTTGAGGATCGTCGGGCGGCAATGTTAGTCCCATTATTCGTCCTTTACGTGATCGGATTTTGTACCAAAACGGTCTTGATACGTTTCTTTATAATGCTGTTGACTTTCAGTACTATTGTAACCCGATGGTATCGTGTTAATAGCTTCTAAGATTGGGTGTTGGAACTTTTTAATCATACGATTACTGGTTTCTTTTAATACTTGTTCTGGATCCGCTCCGTTGGCCAACTCCATGAGAGCACGACCGTATTCGTATTGTTCAACACGTTTGACCCATTGTTCATAGGATTCATTTGGACGTTGTTTCACTTAGTCCCAAAGATTTTCGTAGTATTTGCCAAACAAGCGGAAGCCATTGGCCTTGCGATCCTGCCACTTGGTATGCCCTTCCTTGTCGTACTTGACTTTGCTCACATACTGACCATCCTTGTTCCATGGGAATTTTTCATCACCACATTCGCTGTGATCAAAGAACTTGCTGTCAGCGTCATCGTCGACCTTTTGTTCAAATGCCCAGATCATTTCCGCTAGGATCCAGTCCCAACGCATAAAATGTAAGTCGTCTGTGTCCCATTCATTTTCTTTGGGCTGAGCCATGTAACTACGCAGGTATTCTGGCACATCAGCATCTTCGGTGTACGGAGCACCGTGCTTGGTTGCCCGTAATTGTTTGAGTCCTGGCAGGATAATGTCTGCTAGGGTATGATCGAAACTCCAGGTATCCCACGGATCAAGTCGCACATAGTTCCAACGTGGGTGAATAAAATCTAAAACGGCCATCCACGCTGTACAAATAGGATCTAAGAAGTTGACCCAACGCACATATGGATTGTTGGCTTCTTCTTTTAAATTGTAGATACGGTCCTCATCCTTCTCCCAAAAGCACACGGTCTTAAGGATAACATATGGGCTTATCCAATGATTACGATACTTGCTTGTCCAAACTTTCATTTCAATCCCTTTTGCTCTACACCTTCTCTATACCAATTAGTAAGAGGCTCATCAAATACTTCTTTAATCTTTATCATCTGCCCGTCCATAAACAGTGCTTGATATTCTCGATCACTGTGGTAAAAACGCAGATTGCCATCAAACTCCGCACAATGTACCCAGCGTTGATTCGACTGTTTCATATAGCCGCCACCAAAGCGATCTGCATCGTCGACCCAATCTACATCATATTCTTCGTGCCACAGATACCAATGCCCGTCATCCTGATTCTGTTCAATCTTGTAGTTATCTAACAGTTGACTGGGAGTATCTTTAGTTTGATACTGTTCGCCCTTGTATTCAAGATTGTCAAACATTCCCATGGTCGATTCCTAATGTTGCAGGCGAATGATCAATTGAGTCACCTTGCTCATCCGAATAAAAGAACGCATCTGGATCAACAATCCGAACCTTCATATCTGTGTGATGCAAATCATAATCCACAAAATTGTGTGGCGCATTACTGTAGATCCTAAATACATAACGATCACCACCACACCAGATCAAGTAACCTTCTTGGCCGTCTGCCGAAGTAATTTTTACGTTACCAGCTGCCATCATCAACCCAAATTCTAACAGTTACAAATAAAAATCTAGCATACCAACTACGCTCGTTTGGGCCGCACCACCCGTCGGTAAATTCACGACCTGCTTGCGGCCGCCATGACCAGTGTAGCGGATTAACAGTAATGGCAATGCTTGCTCCTGAATATCTTAACCATTTATACATTAGACCTCCAAGTATTGTAATTTGAACCAATCTGCTTGACTTTCATGACCTATGTAGCCTCTAGGGTTGCATACCACACGAGTTTCACCAATCCAATAGTTACTGTTGTTATGCATATGACCATGAAGCCAGTATTTAATCTGTGGGCGAGCTTCGATAAACTCATGTAGTTCAGATCTAAAAGCACCATTCATTAATGTATCATGTTTATACTGTTCTGCTGTACTTAGACTGCTGGGTGCATGATGACCAACTACAATATAGCTACCAGGCTCTCGGGTCGCATGATCAATATAGTCTAACATCTTAGAGTGATCCGTAGCTGAATCTTCTGGGGTCCAACGGGCAGGTTCTTCTTTGCTCTTGTAGCCGACGTTAATCATAGCACCTGTATCATCCTTTGAATATTGACCACCGTTACGACCATCATCAGTCCATAAGGGATTGCGTTCATAGATAGGAACATTACGCACAACCATACGGTTACTGTTAAGTACTTCACGGAAGTCATTCATAGCACCCTGCGTATAGTTCAGAGTTGACGGATCACCTTTATTCATATCAGTCCACAAGGTGCCACACACAAAAGTATGACCCTGGTGTGACCATGTTTCTTTTTCAAGGATATGTAAATTACCGTAGTCTAAATGCTCTTTGAGGATACCGTAAGTCTTTGCTACATCTCCTGAGTAGTGTTCGTGATTGCCCATGATATAGACTACATGCGCAAACTCCTTGCATACATGCTCAAAAAATTGACGATACTCTTTGGCCATAACTTGACGGTATGTAGGTTTACCATCTACAAAATGCTTGGCCACACAAATATCGCCAGCAAGAATTAGAACGTCAGCACCTTCGGTATTGTCTAAGGTGATAGTCCCAAATTCTAAATGGATGTCACTGGCCAGTGCTATTTTCATTGATGCCTAATTTTAATAATTCTGTTTTTAATTCTGCTATTACCGTGGGATTGCCGCCGGCTAGATATGCTGTCTTGGTTGGAAAGCGTTCGCGAAATGCCTGTTTAATTTCTGCTACTGTTGTACCTTGACAAACAAATTGTTTATCATCATGATTATAACAGAAATAAACGCCATTGTCTACTTCGATATCTAAGCCAACCAAATCAGCTTCGGCTTCTTTGATTACTTCAGCAATCATTTGATCAATGCGACTTTTTAAATCGCGGTATAGATACCAAGCATATAAAACAACCATGCCGCACCCAATGGCAATGCCAATCATAACAGTTACAAAAATATCGCTAAGTTCCATTATTCTAATCCTTTGGCTTCAACACCTTCTTTATACCACTCAGTAAGCGGTTCTGGTTCATCATATTCTTCGTAGCCCCAGGTATCACTTGCTATTTGCCGATAACGATCTGGGTCCGTACCCGAGTCTACATCGTCAGTGTCCAAGTACTCACCATCGTATGTAGTAGTTCCTACAAACCCACAACCAGGTTCCCAATACTCTAGGCTAAACTGCACACGTCCATCTGCCATGGCCCAGGTAGTAAATGCTTCTACTGGTGGCGCCCAGGCAGTGCTGAAGGTAAATTCTATTGAGTCCGGTTCATCATCGTTGTCAATGTAGACATCGTTAATATCCCACTTGGTTCCCCAGTTATTTACACGCCACATGTACCAGTCTTGGTCGCCCTCAAAGTTAGGTTGTGGAACCATCCACGCCAACAATTCACCCTCTGGGTCCTCGAGTATTGCTTTAATTTCACTAATTACCGGACTTGGTCCTGTAATAGTTGCTCTGTTGCTACACCAATTTGGCATACACTATTCCTTTTATATTGATTACACTACAATTATACTATAAATGGATTTACTGGTCAACTGGTAAATATAGGTGTAGTTCGCGATGCTATCAACATCCAACTACTCTAATGCTTAAAAGGAGCAATCAGCTTGAATAATATTTACACACTTTACATCAAGACTCACCGAAAAACTGGTCTTAAATATTTTGGGCAGACCAAAAAGTCTAACCCACACAAATATAAAGGATCGGGATATGATTGGGTAGAACATATCACTGAACATGGATATGATGTTGATACCGAAATTATACTTCAATGTACCGATATTAATGAGCGTAATTATTGGGGTAGATACTATAGTAAATTATGGAATGTAGTTAATGCTCAAGATGATTTTGGTAACAAGATTTGGGCAAATAGAATACCCGAAACCGGTGGCGGGCCTGGAGGCCAAACTGGGTTAAAAAATGGTGCTTACGGTAAAATTCCCTGGAATAAAGGATTAACCAAAAAAACAGATTCAAGAGTTGCAAACTACGCAGAATCGATTTCCAAGACAACAAAAGGTATTTGTCCGGCACACAACAAAGGCAAACCTAGTCCTATAAAGGGAATCAAACAGCGGCCAAGGCCTCACATGTGTGGAGATAATAATCCGTCAAAACAATCCGGGGTTGGTTTAAAAATAAGTGCAAAATTACTCGGAGTAAACAAAGGTCGAACATTACCTCCGAGAACAGCAGAACACTCTAAAAAAATATCAGAAGGGCATGCTCGTAAAAAAGCTCAAAAAGAAGCCGGCATTGCACCGGCTTCATAGCTAATACCACCGAACGGGGTATTTAAGCGGGTCTTATAGGCCCAAAGCGAGGGCTCTATATCCAGCGGCTACCAATTTACGACTTGGCTTACCGATTACATACTCGGTTACATTTACACCGTTGCCAGCTTTACGGCTGTTGGTATAAACTGCAAAACCATGTGAACGAATACGTGATACTTCAGCTGACAGGTTTTTTACGCCCATTTTGCTTGCCTGGCTAGCTGTCAAAGCCTTGCCGGATTGTAATGCGGAAAATACTTTAAACGTCTTAGTTTCTGGATTAATAAATTTCATTTGATACCTTTCTATGTTAAACGCTGTTTAACAACAGCATAGGACTAGTATAGCACTAAGTTGCGTATTATGCAATAAGTTTAGGATAAGCATTTAGCCATAAATAACTAAAAAGGCTAACTAGATTCATGACCACTTACACGACCACTGCTACTGCTACCAATTCTGTTAACAATACCGTTACTGTTAGTTCTGTTGATAACATGGTTTTGGGGTTGCCTATCACATTTTCAGGCGTAACATTTGGTGGAATTACAGCAGGATCTACTTATTACATTGGTGCCATCGTTTACGGCTATCCTAACAGCACTATTACATTAACCAGCTTACCCGGAGGCGCTGTATTTGCCTTGACTACAGCGACAGGAACAATGACCGGCACGTGGTCGTCGGGCGGACAGCAGATGATTGATACTGTTCCGCCGGGCGAGAGTTTAAACACAGCCTTTACTAAAATTAACACCAATTTTGATCAGGTTTGGGCTGCTGGCCCAGTAGGATCAAACATTACTATTACCAATAATGCAATCAATACCATAAACACCAATGGTAACTTGGTATTGGATCCCAATGGAATTGGTGCGGTAATAGCCAATGCTCACGTACTTCCGGATCAAACTCGCATTCGTAACCTAGGTTCTCCTAGCCAAGTTTGGCAAAATCTTTATACACAATATCTTACCATACCAGGAAGTATTAGTGCCAATAATATTGCCGCTGGTAATATTAGTGCCACAGGTAATGTAACCACTGATGGTTACTTTGTAGGTGATGGTAGTTATATTACGGGAATTACTGCCGAAGCAAATACTGGAAACATTACTTTTAGCAATGTTACTATCAGCACCAGGTTAGCCAATGCCAATATTGTCTTACAAGCCAACGGCACCGGCAATGTCAATATTGCCAGCAGTGCCAATGTCACTGGAAATATCACTGCTGGTTATTACTATGGTAATGGTGCGTTCTTAACTGGTATTAATCTTGGTTCTCCTAATACCATTGTCAATGGTAATAGTAATGTAAACATTGGAGTACCAGCAGGTAATGTAACTGTAGCAGTCAACGGAGTTGCCAATGTGGCTGTGTTTACACCAGGCGGTATAAGTGTGTACGGCAATATCCTAGGACCTGTTCCGGCCAGTAGTAGAATTTTCTACGTGGCCAAAAACGGTGATGACAACGCTGACGGAGGTTTGAATACTCCATTCTTGACCATCAAGCATGCCATGGCAGCTGCGGCCGCTGTTGGTGGTGCAGTATCAGTACATGTGGCTCCAGGAACATACACCGAGGCTAATCCTGTGACCATTCCATCCAACACCGCGTTAATGGGTGACAATCTACGTAATGTCACAGTGATTCCACAAACTCCTGCCAGCGATCTATTCTATGTAACTTCGGGTTGTTATGTCTGGGGTATTACTATTAAAAATTATACAGGCAAAGGATTTAGTTACAATCCAGCCACACCTACACAAAACGTTTTTGTAAGTCCTTATATACAGAACTTGACTTCCAGCACCACAACTGGTACGGCTGTCTATATTGACGGTAATGCTGTTAGTAACATCAGTACCAAGGCCATGATTGTTGGCTTCTTTACTATCATCAATCAAGGCGGAATGGGCGTACATATTTTAAATGCAGGTTATAGTCAATTGGTCAATATCTATACCATTGCCTGCGATATTGGGGTCAAAGTTGAATCGGGCGCATTCTGTACACTCAACGGAAGCGACTGTTCGATTGGCAATTATGGATTGATAGCCGACGGAATAGGATCTTTACAAACCAGTGCTGTGACTTCAGGCTACAGCACTAACAGCATCTTTAATCTCATTAACGAAACCAACGGTCAACCGCACGTTAATACAGTAATGAAAATTACCGGTGATCCAGAATACTACACCATTGATACCATTGTGCCCACTGGCCCTACTACCAGTACGGTAGTAATACAACAAACCTATGTGGCCAATTTGGCTCCGGGAACCACAGTTGAGTTCTACACTCGCAGTAGTATTATTGCATCTGCGCACACGTTTGAATATGTAGGCGCAGGCACCAATCCGGCTACGGCCCTGCCACAGTATGGTGGTATACCAATTGAAGCTAACGAAGTGATAGCTACCAATGGTGCTGTAGTAACATTTACAAGCACTGACCAAAAGGGTAATTTTAAAGTTGGAAAAGGATTTATTATTAATCAGGCCACAGGAACCATCACCGGTGATGACTTTTACAAGAGTTTGTATGCTCAAATGACTCCGTACATTTTGGCATTGAACCCAGCACCATAAGTAATAAAAAGGAAAAAACATGTCAGGCGCATTAAACGTATTCAAAACTATAACCGCAAACGTAACTACTACACCTACCAATGTGTACAGTACACCATTAGGGTATTCTACAGTTGTGTTATTGGCACAGGTTGCCAACACCGGAAACGGTACTATTGAAATTTCAACTGGAACTGCTAATGGTGCCGCGTATACAGCATTAATAGCCAATGCCAGCGTACCCCCAAATGATGCTATTAACTCAATTGCCGGACGTTTGGTCCTAACTTACGGACAAAGTTTCCGGGTAAGTGCTAATGTCAATAGCTCATCACAGTTGACACTAAGTCTTTTGGAAACTCTTGTATAATATATGACTGTTAATAATGGTAGTCTCGTAAGTGGTCGCGTCCCGGTAACAGGTTACGGTAATCTAACTGCTGATCGTTATCAATTTTTAGGGCTCGCACAGGCCGAACCTAATCTTGGCCCTGGCGCTAACAATACTGTCCTGGTCATAACCACCAACAATACTAGAAGTTGGAGCAATTCGTTAACTCTTACCGGCAATGTCTCAGCCAATTATTTCATCGGTAACGGTAGCCTACTTACCGGTATCTTTACCACAATCACTAATCAAACGTTCCAGGGTGACGGATCTACTGTAGCTTTTACATTGAGTACTACTGCGACTTCTGTTTCGGTACTGGTTAGCATCAACGGTATTACACAAACTCCAGATGTAGACTACTTGGTGATTAGCAATATTTTAACCTTTACCACTGCCCCGGCTGTAGCCGACGTTATTCAAGTACGTTTTTTATCTAATAATGCTGTATCAGGAACTTATTCAAATGCGGATGTAGCGGCCTTTTTACCTACCTACTCCGGCAACATATCAGCCGGTAACATATCAGCCACAGGCAATATCCAAGGTCAATACATACTGGGTAACGGTGCATTCTTAACAGGCATTTCTGGTAGTGGTAGTAATATTAATGCTGTAAATGTAACTGCCACCGGAAACGTCGAAGCGGCTAATTTAGTCGCAAACGATAACTTTTACATTGGCAATACATTATTCACCCGTACGCTTACTGTAGGAAGGAATGCTACTCCTGTAACAGTGCCCCTGGCCAGTAATAATTCTTTTAACGTTTTGACTGGCACCGGCAACGTGGTAGTATACACAACCTAATAAATACATTATCGGATATAAAATATGACAAACAGAATTCCACTTATCGTAAATGCTGGCGCAGCCCAAATTCAAGAGGTTAGCGCCAGTGATGTATTACAGGTTCCGGGTAATTTAACGGCCAATGTAGTCCAAACTAACAATTATCAGTACGCAAATGGGCAACCATTTACAGGAGGCACTCCAGCTGATATAATTTACAACGGCACCAGTAATGTTTCTATACCAGTTGCTAACGGCAATGTATATATTAACACCAACACCAACAATACTATTGGGCCGTGGGTATTTGATGTTAACGGCAATTTAACTTTGCCGGGTCGATCAAGCGGCCAATCGCCATATATCTCTACTGCCAGTGGTAGCAATAAAAGCATTATTCTTCACCCCGACGGCACCGGAAAAGTATTTGTAGTAGGTGACAATAGTCAGTTGTTTACTGTTACTAGCGATACCGAAAATCAATTTACAGCGATGGTGGTTAGATCTTTTGGTAATACTCTCGGAAATCTTGGCGGTGGTACCTACGTGGGATCGTATTATAGACCAGGAGCCCCTGTGCAATCAGGCGATCGCTTGGTTGCCATAGTAGGTCGTGGATCTTATGATGGTGCTAATTACTCAAACCTTTCATCGGGTCGTATGCAAATTATGTCGGGTGGTACGTGGACGGCCAACAGTAACCCAACTTATATTAGTTTTTTAAATACTCTAGACAATAGTACACAGCAGGTTGAAAACTTGCGCATTGAGCCAAATGGCAACGTTACTATCTATAACGGTAATGTAATTAGCAAGGGTGCTTATATCGCCGGCTATGACGGTTTTGGAACTGATGCAATCTACGCTGGTGTTTCTGGCTTTACTATCCTAGCGTCTAATGTGATTGCACAGTTTGGCGCCAATATCGACAGCTATGCTCAAATTAATTTTCAAAACATTAGTAATGGTACCGGCGCAAGTACCGATTACGTGTTAACAGCCGATAACGGTGACGACACCACATATTTTGCTGACTTTGGTATAGCCGGTAGTAATCACGCAGATCCGGCATTCTTTGGTGATACCGGTACAACAAATGATGCGTATTTGTATGTGGTCGGCGCTGATCAAACAGGTACAACTACAGGCTCTGGTAATTTGATTCTTGGATCAACCAATGGACAAATTAAAATGTTTGTGGGCAACACTGCACAGGCCAATGTTATTGCTACAATTTCTTCTACAGGCGTTGAAGTTAATAGTACGATAGTTACTACACCAGTGGCACTGAGTGCATTAACCGCAGTAGCAGGTGGTAGAGCATTTATTAACGACGGTAATTTAGCGGCCGTAGGTAATTTTGGGGTTCAAATTAGCGGTGGTGCTAGTAATACCGTGCCTGTGTGGTCGGATGGTTCTAACTGGTATATAGGTTAACCCTTAAGGGCTTGAATGTGTTTACACTCGCCCCGTTGCCATTTACTGGCCGGGCAAGTGCAAGTCCATGATCCGCGATCATTGGTTACAGTATAAACTGCACCCTTGCTTCCGGGCACTCGATGAGTTTCCCCAACTAGAACCACTTCCTCTCGTGGCGAGAATCCCCAGGTGTTGTTGACTTCTCTAAACTTGCGACCGCTGACCTTGAACTTATATGGTACACCCATTTCTTGAATCTCACCGGTGCTAGTTTTAACATAGCCGTACATCTTGTCCTTTGAATCACTCAAAAAGTAAACATGGTTAGGCCATGACCATTCAGTAATTTCTTGAAATGCTTTCATATCTTTTTCTGTAGTGTGGCCATGGTTAATTGTTGTTGCAGTTCGTTGCTTAGTACTAAGCAATCCGCAGGGCGAGCAATATGATTACTAGTGTAATGAGTTTTTACACCCTCGTGGACATATGAGTTATTAAACGTCATTCTCACACGTTTTGCAGTCAATCGTGTTATAACACCAACACGCACACCTCGATATCCAGCCCAAGTAAATGATACATAACTACCTACCTGAATAGGTTGTCCTAACAAATCAAAATGCTGGTACACCGGCTCTTGTTTCATAGTGACTGGTATTCTCTAACCATTTTAACTAGTTTATCACGATGCAGAATAATAGTATCTACTACATGAGTGTATGCCTCAGCATCGTGACCGCCAATATGCCATTCATATTCGAACATTGGCGTTTGGTTGGTCTTGTAATCATAGATAGTAGCAATAGTACCGTCTTCAAATGTAAGTGCCCATTCGCAAGTGGTCTTGTCAAGGTCGGCATTAGGGCCATACTTGGGCTTACCAAAGATTTCAACAAGCTCTGCATAGGTAATTGGAAATTCGCCTTTAAAGCCGGTCATATTTATATTGGCGTTATTAGTAAACTTCATTATCTCTCCAAAATAACATAGTCGCCAAAATAGCGATCAAACACTTGCACAAGGTTTTCATAATTGCCAGACTTCATTTCTGCAATAATCATGTCGCCATCTAGACCTAACTGGCGAGCATACTGACCAGCTTGACCCATTAGGAAGAAAGCATTACCTTGCGGTCCGGTCAAGTCAATAACCGGAGTGCTAGCAACCTTATCTCTAATCATACTAACCCCAATTCTTTTTCTAATAACGCAAAGCCATCTTCAATACCGTCTTTTACATCGCAAGCGTCTTGACTGTATTCGTGTACCAGGATACGGCCTAATCTAACTCTCTCATCTGCGGTCAAGTCAGCAATACGATCTGCAATCTTAATCAAGTCTACTGTGGTTGCCATATCCACTCCTTATCTTGACAAGTTAATAATACGGCCTTGGAACTCACTAAAGCTCACTCTCCAAGGCACAAATATTTCGATACCAACACGGCCCGCATCTTCACTATCACTCCACGAATCGCGGGTTACACGGATCTTGTATGCTTGGTAACCTTGCTCAGTGCTGTGAGCATCAATTACTTCACCTTCGATAAAACAGTCTTCACGCCCTACCATTGGTTTGAAGTCATATGCACGAATAATATCACCATCAACTACTGTTAATCCAACCATTGTCTGCTCCTTTATTTTCACTATACATATATTATAGCAAATGGGCCATTTTGGGTCAACCTTTTGGTAATGCTACAAAAAACCCCCTTTTACGGGGGTTTACGGTGTTGTTTTTAGACTACATTATTTCCGAAACCAAGACTTGAAATGATCTCGCATACCAGCGGCAAACCTGCGTACCTTTTCGGTTCTTTTTACGTGATCGAACTGTTGTTTTTCAGCTCTGCGACGTTCCACTTTTTCTTTGTCCTGCTCGTGTTGTTCAAATGAATTCATATTTTTTCCTTTTTAAATTAAATGTTATACTGCAGGCAAGGGCGTTTTTTCAATTAAATCGCTGGCCAAGTTTAAGGCCAACATAGCACCATACCAAGCCATTCTTTGTTCTTCTTTGGTGCCACACTCGTTTAACAGTATGGTTAAATGGTCAAAATCTGCTGGTGTAACCCAAAGATTATTTTTTGGAATTGGATTAGACATTATACAGTCTCCAAAGCCACAACTTCATCAATTTCAAAGTTATCACCATCTACTGGATCACCAAGATCTACCTCGCCGCTGGCTACCAACTCTTCGGCATGCTCAGCTGACGTGGCTTCTACCTCAACCATGTAGGCTACTGTTTCGCTACAATACACACGGAATTTAGACATAAGCAGCCTCCCAACGAGCAATACGGCGTTCAATTTCAGCTTCAAGAATATCCATGATTTGAGTTTCTTGAGCTGTGCGAGTTGTTGAGTTTTGAAAAGTTTCAAACAGGCCGTCAACTTCTTGGATGGGCATGGTGCGAACAATTTCACGATACTCTGCTGGTGTACGATACAGTTTCATATTATCTTCCTTCAAAATAAACATTAAAAGCCCGGGCATTCGTTTTAAGAGTACCACGATTCCTGCGGTGCGGGCCACGAAACACCACACGGAATCTATAACCTAATTGTTTTAACCGGGGACGAACAGTTTCCAACTGATCAATGGGTATCATACGCATTTCAGGATTTGTACCTAGCATGGTATAGATATCTGCGAACCCAGCAACAAACGATTCTGTTTTAAGTTGTTGAGGAACGTACGGCATATTATTTGCCGTCGTATGACAAGTGAGCGTGTTTGCGATTCCACTCGTTGCGGATCTTGCGAGCTTCTGCTGTGCTTAGTTCTTCAGTCTCGATCTTTGCGCCTACCAAATGCACCATAGCCCGGTTTGGAACTTTGACTTTGACCACACGGGCGGTCTTCTTAAACGGGTTTTCGTCACGGACTTGGGCAGTGTAAAATGCTTCAAGTTCTCGTGCACCATTGGCGTGATCCAAACGAAGCAACTCTTTAGCAGCAGCAGATTTGCTATACACGCCATTGATAAGAATCATGTGAACTTCTTCACCAAACCCAACCAACTGATTAACGCGAGCTTCGTTAGTAGCAGTGCGGAACTTCATAGTGCCATCTGCCAAACGGCTGTAACCTGCGTATATAATTGCGTCTTTCATTCTTGCTCCTTATTAATTACTATACAACTATTATAG
>Ga0007796_10000324_pt1 | contig 14495 bp, 12 predicted proteins | sample CryBogmetaGMA0M_FD_60373 | JGI IMG/M metagenome (GOLD analysis project Ga0007796, IMG submission 60373) | Freshwater microbial communities from Crystal Bog, Wisconsin, USA - MA0M | ecosystem: Environmental > Aquatic > Freshwater > Lake | place: Crystal Bog, Wisconsin, USA | collected 2009-07-06 | reverse complement strand
AAGAATGACTTCAAGCCTGCGGCTTGTAGCAGCGTCGAGCATTCGCCCAAGGCCTGCGATGCCCCGCCGGCGTTCCAGTGTTTCCGCCGCCCTAGCTGCGAAGTCGACCCCACGTGTCAGCCGAACGATTACGACACGCTCCAGAGGTGTTGCTGCGAGGAAGACCGATACGTCGAGAAGTGGAACCGGAAGCACATACCGCCGGGAAGCTCGCCGGCATCCTACAAGACCTTGCCGGCATCCTGCTCGCCCGCGCAGTACAAGCCCACGCCCGGGCCGTGCGAACCTTCGCCTAGCGGCCTCGCGCCAGCCGACCTGGGCACGATCGATCCCCGCACGTGCCTGCCGACGACGCCCGGCCCCACCAACGACTTCAGCCTGGGCGCCTGCTGCGAGCGCTTCGGCCAGCTGGGCTCGGCAGACGATCCGAGGGCTGGCACGTGCGCGCAGGCCCTGGCGCCGAGCGGCCCGGCGCCTGCCCCGGCGCCGGTGCAGCCCGTGCAGCCCGTCCCCGCGCCGATGACGCGGCGCCCGACACCAGCCCCTAGTCGGCCAGGGCAGCCCCCGCTGGGGCCTAGCCCGGCGCAGGCTTCCAGCCGGCCAATGCCGAACCCGGAGCCGGCCCCTGGCCGGCCAGTGCAGCCACCGCTAGGGCCCCACCCTGCGCCTGCTCAGTCCGGAGCGGGCGGCTTGCCCAGACCCGCCGCGCCGCGCCCGCAGACCCGCCCGGTGTCGCGGCCGGCCAGGCCGGCCGTGCAGCGCCCTCCGTCTCCGCAACGGTCGCCGAGAGCGTTCGGGGGCCCCGGAGGAGATCACCGGTCGCAGAGATTTGCGGAAAAATATTTCAGAGACTAGCGATGCGGTGTGATGAGGGGCTCCGAGGCCCGCACGTCTGAACGGTACCGTCCCCCGTTACTTGTTGTCTGGCCTGGGCGTCAGGCTCTTGGCCGTTTCCCATGCCTTGATAAATTTATCGAGCGGAGTATTTGTTCCTTCCATATTTTCAAGGCATTTCTTGCATGTTCGAGCATTGTTGGTGTATATTCGTTGTTGATCGTTGCTATAAACGGAATCTTTTGTTTTCCAGCTGTTCTGTTGCTTGATCACAAAGTTTATTGCCGCCGTTTTAAAGTCTTGAAAAATTGAATTCGGGTCTTGGGATCCGAACGCCGCTGTCAATCCTGCCTCGGCGGCACCATGAAGCAATTCATTTTGATAACTCAAGTAAGATTGTTTCGTTGGATCGCTGGTATATATCGTATGAGCGGCTGCCAGCGAGCCAGTCAAGGCCGCGAGCTTCAAGGCGACGTGGACGCGTTTAGCGATCCGCGGGTCGCTGGGGTCCCAGCCCGCGAAGGTAGGGTAGGCGAAGGCGCCGAGTATGGGCACTGCGCCTGCGAGGCCGACCCCGCCGATGTGGTTGAGGTAGCGGTTCAGGGCAGCCGACCTCTTGCACAATGGCGGCTTGCAGGCGACCTGCGCGACCACGCGGAACCAAATATTGGGGTCTCCGACGGCCCATCGCCAGGCACACACCGGAATCGCGGCGTCTCTGGCATGAGCAAGTTCGAGGTGTTGTGTGCACCAGGTACATACGGTGCTATCGAAGGAAGTGCGGTCCCGTGACCCTCCATGGGCCCGCTGCGCCGGTGTCGTCGGCATGGCTTTTTGTATTGCCTGTCCACACCTGCAGCTGCTGGTCTAAATCGGCCGGCCTCGGTTCCCGGGCCTTCTGTACGGCGTGCGCCCCCGCACGGCCGCCGCTCCCGCTTCGGCTATGGGCCGGAATCGGCCTGAAAAACGTTCAAAACACCATGAATTCGAACGAATCTCGAGGTGTCGAGGCATCGGAAGGGTATGCTTCGTGCCTCTCTGCGTGCATGCTCAGCGCCTGCCTAGAACTCGTCGCCAGCTCGCTGGCGAGCTCGCTCTATGTGCCGCCGCCGGACACGGCGCCGCCGGCCGTGGGCGCCTGCGCCGACGGCGCGGCCTGCCTGCTGCGCGTCGGCGTGGCCCGCTGCCTGTCGTGCGCGTTTACCGAGCGCCCTTGGGTGGCGCTGAGATCTGGCGTGACCCGGATCTGCGGCCAGGCGCCGCCCGCGCCGCCGGCCCGCGGGCCCGCGAAGCGTTGCCTGCCAAACGGCCCGCGGGTTCACGAGAGGGGAGGCGCAGCGCCGCTGACGGCGGCGAGCTCCCGAGGTCACGGACGCCGCTCGCGTTCTGCTTCGAGCTCTTGCAGAAGGCGGTCTCGAGCTTCCTCCAGCTTCTGAAAAAAGCCGGGGCCCTGCAGCAGCTTGACGACGGCCGCCGCGGCCGGGGCCTTGTTGCGCGCGGGGTCTTGTTGCATCGCTCGAAAGAAGCTCGCGAAGTCGCGGCCGGCCGTCGTCTCCGGGGCTTCGGGGCCGTGCGACGCGGCGGCTGCGGCGGCCGCGAGTGGCTCGGATGGAGCCGGCCGCAGAGGCGCCAAGTCCCGCATCAGCGAGGCATATTTGGTCCTGATCAGCGATGCCCGCTCATCCGGGGAAGTGGGTTTGTTTGGGTTCGGAGGCATGAGGACGTCGCGAAGGTATTGCTCGAAATTTTCAAATTTATTGTCTGCCAGACCCTCGATGTATTTTTCCATCAGTGCATTTCGCAGTGGTGCGGCCCGCGCCGCCCTTTCCTTGCGGTAGGCATCTGCGGTGTCTGCGCTCGACGCGGCCTTCAGCCCGGACCAGGTTTCCTCCCCGTCCCCGGGAAGGTGCGCACCTCGCGCGTCCGCATCCGAGGGCGAGGAGAGCGACACGACGTCTCGCGGGTGCGACCACCGCTTCCAAGCGAGGTCGACGGCCAAACTTTTTAACATGGCCAGCAGCGCTGCCCGCAGCACGCTCGGATCCGTCAACGTTGCGAGAAGCTTGTCGTCTGCCTTGTCCCGTTTTCTTCGCTCGTTGGCCCTCGCTTGCTTTTGTTCGGTACGCCCTCGCGCATTTTTTCTGGCTTCTTCCGAGCCGCGCTTGGCTCTTCTGCCGGGCCCGGGCGCCGGCGAGGGCGGCGCCGGCGAGGACGGCGCCTGCGAGGACGGCACGGGCGAGGACGGCGCCGTCAATAATGCCTCGTAGGCCTCGGTCAGTTCCGTGAATTGTTCCGCTCTCGCTCGCTGCACTTCTGCGGTCTCGCTCATATTTTTGTCGGGGTGCAGTGCCGGCGCGAGTTTGCGGTACTCTCTTCCTATGTTTGCACGTGTTTCGGCATCCACGACCGAGGGCAATTTTTTGGCGTCCAACAACTTTAGTTTGAAAAGCTTCACTCTCTGCTCTCTCGCCGTTTCTTTTCGGTGCGCTTCGGACAGGTTGGAGCGTGGCATGCGAGCTCACTTTATCATGCCATCGCACCGGCTTCGCCGCGCCCCCTTCTCAGGGGGCCCGGGCCTTCATCTGCTCGAGGGCCGCACGCCGCCCCGCGGTCTTCATCCGAGCGGCGGCGCCTGGCTGTTTGCCGGCAAACGCGAAAGCCACCCACTGCATGGCCACCTCCAGCAGCGAATAGTCGACCCCCTGGAGCGGCAGCGGCTCCAGGGCCGCCAGGCAGGCCGCTTCCAGCATCCGGGGGTCGCAGCCGTCGGCTGGCCCGGGCGGGAGCCCCACGTCTTCGAGACGGCCCAGGAGTTGATCGAGCAGCTTATTCACGGCAGCTACGTGGGCCGGGAGATTTCCGCGGTGCTTCGGCGGCAGAGAATCCCGCACGTGCTTTTGCAGCGTGGCGCGCTTGAGATTCTGCCTCGAGCCAGGATGCAGCAGCGCTTCTCGGGCCAGCGCCGCCAGCGAGCTCCACCCGTAGGCCGCAAACCCGTCCGCGGGCGTCTCGCGGCACTGGGCGGCGCCGGACAGGCCGGCTACTTGCTCGTGCAGCGGCAGCAGACCCGGCAGCGTCGGCAGCGGCTCGTGGCGCCGCTGCAACGGGTGCGACGGCCGACTCTCCTGGCGGGCGCGCTGCCACCGATCCCACAGCGTCGAGGCCGGTTCTTGCGTGTGGAACACGGCCACCACGCCCGTGCTCCAGTCTCGCACCGTCCGCTGCGCGGCCTGCAACAGCTCCTGGACGGCTGCGGCGGCCAGCGGCGGCGCGGTCTCGGCGAACGGCGCGCTCTGGCCCGAAATCTCCAGGCTGCAGTAGGGCTCGGCGCCGGGCTCGAGCTCCGGCCGCGGCACGACGACGGTGGCCCGCGCCGGGCCGCACACGACGAGCGCCTTCAAGGGCAGGTCCTGGCGGGCTTGGGCCAGGAGCGAAAGCAGCGCGGCGGCATCGAAGTGCAACGCGGCCGGGCTGGCGTCCGGCGGACAGCCCGGCGCCACCAGAAAGACCAGGAGCCGCTTCCCGCCCCGCCACGCCTGTCTCGAGAAGTGGTCGGCCAGCCCCAGGGGCAGCGAGGCGTCCAGCTCCCGGGGGCGGTCCGGCGCCTCCGCGGCGCCCCGCGGCACCGGCACCTCGCAGAGCTTGTGCAAGGCGAGCGCGACGTACGTCGCGAGGTCGGCGGCCCTTTGCTGCCGCGCGTGCGCGCCGGCGCCGCGCAGCTTCTCGCACGGGTCCGGCGCGGCCGGCGCCTCGGGCTCGGGCACGGCCTCGACCTCGGACGATCGGGCCAGCCGCGGCGCCGTTTTCTTGCCCAGGCGCGCGGCGGCGGCCTGCGCAGCCTCGCCGAAGCCAGGCGCGGCGCCGGGCGGCCGGCGCTTCCGGTCCTCGTCGAGGGCCGTCCGCCAGCTTTCGGCTCGCTCCAAAAAGGACATCGGGCGGCGAGCGGCTCTTCACGCGATTTCTTGATACCAGCCTTGGTCGTCCGGCGGCCGCAGGACAAAGGGCGGCCGCGAGACCGCCCCGCCGACGTCCACCTCCAGCGCTTCGACGTCCGAGCCCCAGGAGCGGGCGTCCGCCGCCAGCTCCGCGCGCGTGCGCATGCGTTGCCAGGTGCTGCGTCCGCCCGTCGCCACGTGGTAGTCGGGGGATGGGTCGAGCCCCAAGGCGGCGCGCACCGGCCCGAGGATCGTCTGCGCCAGCTGGCAGTCGGCGGGCACGGGCTCGCCCCAGGGCAGCTGCCCGGGCGCGGTAAGGGCCGGCGCCGTGGCGCGCTGGCGCAGCAGCTTTCTGACGACGGCCGAGCCCGACGGCCCCGCGCAGGCAGCGGGCGGGCCCGCCTGGCGCAGCTGCGCCAGGTCCGCGGCCGCGAGCAGCACCGCGCCCGGCACGGGCGCCGCGGGCCGTGCGCGCGCGAACGCGGCGCAGGCCGCCCGCAGCTCCGCGCGGGTGAGCGTGCTCGGCCAGACGCGGGCCGCAGCCTGCAGACGCGGCAAGTGCAGTGCGAGCGCGCCCTCCGCGCCGCAGAAGGCCACGGCGCCCACGCGCGTGTCGCAGCCGACGGCGCGCGCCGCCGCGAGCACCCGCCGCGCCGCGCTCGCGCCGGGGGGCGGCTCCGCAGACTCCATCGCGCCGTTTCTGACGCGCCGCCGCCGTCGGCCGAAACAACAAACCGCGCGTCTTCGCAAAGTGGATGTTCTCGTTCCTCGACGACACGGAGCTCTACGGCGGCAATCTGGCCGGCGAGGGCGGCGCGCCGCGCAACGCCGCGCGCAGCCACGTCCAGGTCGTCGGCGCGACGGCGCCGCCCAAGGGGCCGGCGCCGGAGCCGAAGCCCCCGCCGCAGCCGGCGCCGTTCACGCTGCAGCACTACGAGGCGCTCCTGCGGGCGCTGAGCGCCCTGGAGCGCCGCGTCGTCGCCGCGGACGAGCGCAACGCGCAGCTGGCGGAACGCGTGAACGCGCCGCCCAGCGGCGGCATCTGCTGGGGCGCCGTGCTGGCCTGTGCCGGCGTGGCGCTCTTGGCCCTGTGGATTCTCCGCCTGCCGGGGCGGACGATGTACGCGCCCCCCGCGCCCCTGACGTCGGGCGTGTACCTGCAGCACCCCGGCGGCGGGCCCCCGACGCCCATCCTCTTGGCCGCGGCCCCCACGTCATTCCTGCGCCCGAACGTGTGAGTGCGCTCGGGCGAGCAGGGCGGTCGCGAACACCAGCCGCGCCGCGGCGACGTCCCGCGCGACCCGGGCCGTGCCCACGACGGCCCGGGCAGCGGCCCGCCCGACGGCGGCGCCGCGGAACGCGCTCAGGTGGGTCACGGCTTGATCGACGTCTTCTCTCGCGTAATCGGGCTCGGCGTCACTCGGACCGAGCCGCTCGAGCAAGGCGGGCGTGAGCCCTGGCATTTCTTCGAGCTCGGCCAAGAGGGCCTGCCATGTTTCGAGCAACGCCGGCGAAGGGCCCGCGTGGTCCTCGCTGGCCAGGACCTCGAGATCCGACGACTCGTCGTCGGTGAGGTCCAGCACGATCGGCGCGGCGGGCGGCGTCGCGGGGGCGCCGCCGGCCAGGGCTTCTGGCTCCGGCGGCGCGGGCGGCGTCGCGGGGGCGCCGCCGGCCAGGGCTTCTGGCTCCGGCGACGCGGGCGGCGTCGCCGGGGCGGCCGGCGGCGGGGCGGCAACTTCGGGCGGCGAGCCCGGCAGCGCGGGGGCGGCCGGCGGCGCCAGGGAGAGGACCGCTGGCACCGGTCCGCCGTCCGCCTGGCGTCGCAGCACCTCCTTGATCTTCTTGGCCAGCTCGGCTATGTTCAGGCCGGAGGCCGTGAAGTCCTGCAAGTGCGTGACGCGACTGCCGTCCCCGTCCGGCTGGAAGCGGCTGACGGCATCCCAGACGGCTTGCGCGGCCGCGTCCCGCGTCTTGGGCGGGCTGGGGTCGAGCACAAAAATGTGACATTCCGGAGGCAGGAACTTGGACGCGATCTTCTGCAAAGTCGCGGTGACCTGCGCGGCCGTGGGCTTGGGTGTTTTTTTTCGCATGTCGCTCTCCCCGAACAAAAATAGGGCGGTCCGGGCACCCGACGTCGCAGCTTGCCGCTCTCTCTGCAACCGCGCTGCGTGCCCTCTCACCCCCTCTTTTGCGAGCTTGTCGAAAAAGTCTGCGAAATAATTGGCATCCGAGGGGTCTAGCGACAGATTCCCGTGATTCCGCTCGAACGACACGAGCTGGTAGTGCGTGCCCAGCTCCGTCTTCAAGGCCTGGCGCAGCTGCGTCAAGCCTTTTTGTTGGCCGCCGACGAGCGGCGCGTCCGCCAGCACCGCTAAGATCGGCAGAGCGGCCGCCATGGCCGTTTACTAACAGCGGGGGGAGCGGCGCTACATCCAGCAGAGCTCCGGCTCCGGCGCCGGAAAGCTGCGCAGGTGGAGCCTGACCGGGCAGGGCTGCGTGTCGCGCTCGCCCAGGAAGAGACAGAGGTGGCGCGCCGCACTCCACGTCAGACAAAAGTTGAAGCCCAGGCGCCACTTGCGTTCCAAGATCTCCAGCGGCATCTTCCGCCCGGGCACGACGGCGTAATCGACGTTCAGGCTGGTGATGAGCGCCAGGGCGCAGGAGGGGTTCAGGACGAGCTCGCGGCGCGCGGCGAGCAGCAGGCTGCAGCGCACCGCCGGCACGTGATAGGAGCGCATCCGCGCCTGCGAGTTCACGTAGACGTCGCAGCGCAGCGCGCTCGCGTGCTCGTGGCCGGCCGCCTCGAGCCCCCGCGCGCCGCGGGGGTGCGCGCACACCTCCAGCACGCGCCGCGTGGCGCTCGGCGCATACCGCCGGACGCCGCAGTCCCCGGGGCCGTGCGCCGCGAGCCAGCTGCGCATGGCCGCCGCCACGCGAGCGGTCGCGGCCTCCAGGTCGTCCGGGGCCTCGCAGAAGATGTCGACGTCGCCCGGCGCCCAGCGCGGCGCGAGCGCGGGCGCCTCGCGCAGCGCCCAGGCCAGCAGGCTGCCGGTGAGATAGAGCGGCACGTCGCCGCCGAGGAGCCCCGCCAGCCACGGCACCGCCGCACAGACCGTGGCCCGCACCGCGTCGCCGCCGCGGAGCTGCGGCACGTAGCGGCGGCCGGGCAGGTGGGACAGGACGTACCAAGGGCGCGAGGGGCGCGGGCAGGGCACGAAGGCGTCGAGATCGAGCACGCCCTCGCGGTACAGCGTCTGCAGCCCGGCGGCGGTCTCCAGCGGGACGGGCCAGTGCTCGCCCGCCTTTTCGGCCAGGTAGAGGCGCCGGAGCGCCACGTACACCAGCAGCCGCATCGCCTTCGCTTCGCAGAAGCGCGTCTGCCACAGCAGCGGCGCGGCGGCGAGCAGCTCCAGGGCCGGCGCCGGCGCCTCGGCGAAGGCCAGGACGCTGAGCTGCAGCTGCCGCCGCACCAGAAACAGGTGGTACGAGCGCTCGCAGGCGCCCGCCACGCGCCGCAGCAGCTGCCAGCAGCACCGCAGCCACGCGGCCGGCGCCAGGTCGGCCGGCGTGGTCGTCAGCAGCGGCACGTCCGGCCGGGCGGCCGCGCCGGCCGGCGGCGCGTACGCGTCGGCCTCGGGCGCGCGGGCCTCGAGCATCCAGCGGCGCAGGTGCTCCTCCAGCCCTTCGCCCGAGGCGGCCATGGGATCGAGGGGGCAGCGCAGCACCTGCCCGGAGCACAGGCCGTGCGCCCGCGCGGCCGCGTCCAGCAAGAACGCCACGTAGGCGGCCGGCGGCTCGGCCAGGAGGAAGTCGGCCGCCGCCAGCCAGGTCTGCATCTCGCCGAGGCTGCGGGGCCAGCGGACGTAGGCGTCCAGCGCGGAGCAGCTGTAGGGCTCGCGGGGCTCCAAGGCGAGCTTCCGCACCACGAAGGACGTGGCCAGCAGGCCGCCGGCCACCGTCGCGGTGCCGTGCGCCGAGACCAAGTCCACGCAGGCGCCCGCCAGCGCCGTCTCATCCAGGGCCGCCCGGGCCAGCTCGTTCGCCCGGAGGCTGCCCGCCATGGTCGCTGCCAGAAAACTCCCCATGAACGGCGGCGCGCCCGATCTCACCCTGGCCGAACGCTTCCGCACCGCCCTCGATGCCTGCGACCGGGCCTACGTGCGCGGCGACGCCACCCCCGTCATCTTAGAGGCGCGGCCACGGCCCGAGGTCCGCTTCGAGGCGCCGCAGCTCGCGTCCGCGCCGCAGCTCCTGCCCGCGCCGCAGGTCGTCGCCCTCTCGGACGCGCCGGCGGCGATCGTGCCCAAGAGCGGCCCCGGCGTGCTCCGCACCATCGCCATCGTGGCCGGCGTCATCGTGCTCGCGCTCGGCGCCTGGTTCGTGCGGAAACGCCTCGTGGAGCCGCTCTTTTACGGGCGGGGCGAGCGGCCGGACGACGACGACAAGAGTGCGCGCCGCGGCGACCTCGGCTGGGAGGGCTACGGCAAGGGCGCCGGCAAGGGCGGCAAAGGCTGGGAGGCCCGCGCGGCCAAGGAGGCGAGCAGCCGCGAGGCGCGCGAGGCCCCCGAGCTGCGGCCGCGGCGGGCGGCGCGCGTCGCGTTCGAGGAGCCGCCGCGCCGGGCGCTGCCCCTGCGCCTGCCGAGCGCCGAACCGAGCAGGGCGGCGCAGGAGGCGCAGCGCCTCTTGGACGCCCGCCAGGAGACGGTGCACGAGGAGCCCGAGGCGGACGACGACGACCCCAATTTCGAGCCGCTCTGAAGGGGCGCGCCGGGTCAGCGGGCGTAGTTAAGCACGCGGAACGCCTCCTCCTCGCCGCAGAGCCGCAGGTGCAGGTCGCACTGGCAGTCCTCGCCCCGCCACCGGGCCCACCACGCGCCGAGGCGGCGCCAGCACGCGGCCCACATGTTCCGTTTGCTCAACGGCGCGTCCGCGCCGCCGAGCGCACGTAGGTCATGAGCGCCTGCACGCGCTCGCGCTCGAAGCGGCCGCGCGGCAGCCGCAGCCGCAGGCGCCGGGCCAGGCCCTCGCCCTCCTCCCAGGCCTCGATCTCCTCGTGCAGCTGCGCCAGCTCGCAGGCCAGGCGCCGGGCCCGGAGGCGGCCGGCGCTGACGTACAGCTCCCGCAGCGTCGCGCCGGCTCGGCGCGGGGCGCGCGCGGCCCAGCCGCCCTGCCGGCGCTTGGCGTCGATGGCGACGTGGCCGCACTCGTGGAGCAGCCGGCAGAGGCGCACGGGCAGCGGCTGCCGCGCGTCGAGGATCACGCGCCCCCCGCCCTCGGCCAGCAGCAGCACGTGGTCATCCGCGCCCGGCTTCGCCTCGAGCGCGAAGCCGCGCCGCCGGAGCCAGAGCCGGAGGCGCTCCATGGAGCCGACGCATGCCTGAACGGGGGAGGCCGCAGTTTACAAGCGTGTGGCAGCCCCCTCATTGACGCCTGAACTCGGAGCAGAGGCAGTGTCAGGAAACGGTGGCACGTCGGCAAACCGATACTGTTTCGTTTGATCGACGCTTGTATGCGATGCACCCAGCGGAAGGTTCTCTGGAGATAGATTCGGACTGAATACGGGAGTCTTATATTCGTAACCAGCCATAGTATAACGATTGGCAGCAGCCTTAGTATCCGTAACACGAGGGGTATGTACGTTCGTGCGTTCGACTCCTTCCGGGATGTGTAACGACGAACTGACTGTGCTTGAACTGTAAAAAGAAGGCTCTTTTGAAAAAGGCATCTCTGGTTGGTGGTCACCTCCAGAAGCAGTGTCGAAGACGTTGGACGACACCGAATCTTCTCCCCCCTGCGCGGGCGAAATGTGCGAGACCGCACTTGACGCGAAAGCTGCCGGCCGTCGGGCTCTCCGTCCCTCAGGTTTTGTGAGGCCACTCAGCCAGAGCGCCAGAACGATGCCGGCACTCACCCCGCTCACGGTCAGGGCAGCATGCCGGGTTCCCGGCATGGTTTACAAGTAGGCGTCAGGGCGCGCCCCCGAACCCCAGGGTCTGCTGGCCCCGCGGCAGGCCGGGCGCCGCCCGGCGCCTGGCGGCCGCGGGCGCGCGCACCTCGGCGCAGGGCTGCGCGTCCGCCTGGCGCTTCAGGCCCACCTCCAGCTTGAGCTGCACGCCGCCGTCGCGCGCGCGGTGGCCCCAGACCCAGCTCGTGCCGCGGCGGGCCAGGCCGTGGGCGACCGTCAGCTGCTGCGCGCGGCCGCGCAGCTCCGCGCACCGCGTGCGCACGGCCTGCAGCAGCTCGGGCTCGGTGCTCTGCAGCGGCACCTCGAGCAGCCGCATGAGCGGGCCCTCGATGGCCTCCATGTAGTGCAGCCAGTCCGGCGGCAGCTTCTGCGCCGCGGCGTAGCCGACGTCCTCGACCTTGTCGACGACGCGCGGCGCCGAGGAGGCCACGACGACGAACTCCACGCGGTCGCCCACGCGCGGCTCCGAGCCGGGCTCGCGCTCGCGCATCAGCTCCTTGACCCGCCAGTGCATCTGGCCCTCCGAGTTCTTGTAGTCGGCCCGCAGCGACTTGCTCTGCTTGAGCAGGTCGAACGGCCCGCCCGGCGGGATGGTCAGCAGCTCCTCCAGGGCCGCCAGCATGAGGTCGGCCGCCTTGCGGAGGTCGCAGTCGAAGAGCAGCGCGTTCAGGACGTCGCGCTGCCCGCGCTTCGTCAGGCCGCACGCGTCCTTGCGCACCAGCTCCAGGCCCTTGGCCATGACCTTGCCGGGCTTGCGGGGGTTGTCGACGCAGATGCCCGCGTAGCGCTTCTTCTTGTAGAGGCAGAGGTTCTGCAGGACCTTCTCGAACTCCAGCTTGATGTAGACGTTCTCGCCCGGCATCTGCGCCGCGATGGCCAGCGTCACTGCGCGCGCCAGGGCCTCGCCGATGTCGAAGAGCTCGGGCATCGGCGCGGCGCGGTGCTCCAGCGGGATGCGCATGAAGGCCGAGTCCGTGTCGCCGTAGACGATCTCGTAGCCGGGCAGCGCGTTGACGTAGCGGCAGGTGAAGGCGATGGCCTCGCGCCCGGCGGCCGTCGTCGCCTCCGCGCACTCGCGGCAGCTCAGGCGGCCCTTGGTGGCGCCGCAGGCCCCGTAGATGCTGTTGGCCGAGATCTTCAGCGCCAGCTGCTTGGAGTTGAGCAGCGCGCGGCGGCGCGGGTCCTGCTCCTCCTCCATGAGCTTCTTGACGCGCTTGCGCTCGCCCAGCACCTGCTCCAGGATGCGCGGCAGCAGGCCCACCTGCACGGAGCCCTTGACGAAGCGGTGCGTCACGCCCGGGGAGATCTCGATGTCGTTGGTGGGGACGCCCGCCGCCGGGTCGCGCACCAGGGTGTCCGGGCTCAGGTTCATCGTGCGCATCAGCGACGGGTACAGCGACGCGAAGTCCAGGCAGAAGACGGGCTCGCGGTAGTAGCCCGGCGTGGGATCCACCACGGTGGCGCCCTCGTACTGGCCCTCCTCGGCGGCGTCGAGGTCGCGGCGGTCCTGCAGGGCACGAGCAACGGCGCCAAACGACCGGAGCAGGCAGAAGCAGCGAGGCAAGAACCCGCCTCCACGACGTAGTTGCAGGTGAGGGCCATGAGCACCAGCTGCGTGTAGACCTTGATCTGCTGGCCGCGGAAGAGGACGTCCTCGGGCGTCACGCAGGTGATCTTCGCCATCTCCCAGACGGTGGTCGCCGTCTCCAGCTTCTCGAGCAGGTCGAGCACCAGGCGGCAGTCCTGGCGGCAGTAGGCGGCCACGACGGCCCGCTGCGCCGGCCCCTCGCGGTAGGCCTTGAACATCTCCTTGGCGGGCAGGTCGTGCTTCTGGCTGCCCAGGTAGTGCTGGGCCACGGTGTTCAGGCGCAGGTCCGGCAGGTCGGCCGGGTTGTCGCGCTTCAGGTAGAACCAGAGGTCCACGTTGACGCGCCCGGGCATGCGCGGGTAGAAGAGGAGATTGTCGCCGATGGCCTTCGAGGTGATGTCCTGCTCCACGGGCGGCGTCTCTTCCTCGCCGCGCCGCGACAGGCGAAAGCACCGCGAGCGCTCGGGCACCGACAGCGCCTCGGCCGGCGCCCCGGCGAGCGCGAGCGCGCCGTCCTCGTAGCCGAGCAGCTCCAGCGCGCGCGGCGGCGCCAGGCCGCAGGGCCCGCCGAGCACGCGCGCCAGCGCCTTGCAGTCCTTCAGCCGCCGCTCGGCCTCCTCCGCGGCCGGCGCGCCGCGCAGCGCCTCGCGCGCCGCGCCCTGGCAGTGCAGCAGCGTCAGCACCTGCGTGCGATCGCAGATGTACTTCCAGTCGAAGCCGGTGGTGTTGTACCCGAGGACGAGGTCGGCGTCGCTCTGCGCCAGCAGCTCCGCGAAGCCCAGCAGCAGGTCGCGCTCGCGGGCGAAGACCCGCAGCTCCGTCGGCACGCCCTCGTCGGCCAGCGGCGCGGTGTCGCCCAGGCAGAGCATGACGCAGCGGTCGTCGTGCTGGCCCAGCGTGCGCAGGTAGGCGCCGATGCAGATGATCCGGTCCTCCGGCTGCTGCGCCTGCGGGAAGGCGTCCGAGGCCGAGATGCACTCGATGTCGAAGGACAGCACGCGCAGCGGGGCCATCTGCGTCAGCTCCACGGACGTGCCCCGCAGCTCCGAGAGCTTGGCCTGCACCACGCCGTCGGCCCGGACCACGCCCGGGTAGGCCGTCAGCCGGGCCGCCAGCTCCGCCGGCAGCCTCAGCCAGCCGCCCAGGCGGGCGCCGATCTGGTGCATCACCTCCGTGCGCAGGTCCAGCTTGGCGTGCGCCGTCTCGCAGGAAAAGAGCCCGGTGCGCTCGCCGCCGTAGGCCGGGCGCTCGAGGGCGCCCGCGATCTCCTCCAGCGCCGAGAGGCGCTCGCCGCGCTGCGGCGCCCAGAGCCACTCCAACTGCGCCGCCGACGCCACCGCGAACTTCAACCAGGCCCGAGTGCGGGACCGCAGCTCGTTGGAGGGCTCGCTCTCCCAGCCCGCCGTGCTCGACCGGAAGACCACCTCGCAGGTCGCCAGGCCGTTCGTCCGCTGCAGCAGGCAGTCCTGCGCCGTCTCCAGGAGGCGCGAGGTCATGCCCCGGCCGAGCTCCGTGAGGCGCCGGTAGACCTCGCGCCGCGCGTCGCACACCACCAGGCACACGGAGCGGCCGTCCGCCGCGCGGCACCAGAGGCGCACGACATAGGCCGCGTTCGCTCGGGCCTGCAGCACGCGCACCACGTCGCACACCGGCTCGGCGTCGAGCGCCACGTCGTTGCGGCGGAAGCGGCCCGGCCAGTCGCGGTCCACGACCACCTGATACGCCTCCGCATCCACGATCTGAACGTCCATGCCCCGGCCCTACAAGAAACAGCTCGAGACCGATGCTGGCGGCGGCGAGCCTCTTCGGTCTGGGCCCCGTGTCGGCGGTGGCAGCCCTGGCGGCGCCCATCGCGCTCTCCTCAGGCGCGCTCAGCCGGCTGGCTTCGGACAGCGCCACGGCCTCGGCGCCGCCGCCGGCCTCCGAGCTGGCGACGGCGGCGGGCAAGGGCTTCGCCGCGCGAATCTTTGGGGAGAGCGGTCTCGGCGCGCGCGCCACGGCAGAAGCCATGGGGACGCCGAGCCACGTGTACTTGGAAGCGGACGACGAGGGCACGGCGCCGGCCCGGGGGCCCGCCACGGCGCGGACCCCTCCGGCGCCCGCCTCCGCGCGGCCGTCGCCGGCCGGGCCGCCCGCATCACCCGGGCAGCCCGACGCCGCGCCGCGGTCTCCC
>Ga0007796_10000323_pt1 | contig 14521 bp, 14 predicted proteins | sample CryBogmetaGMA0M_FD_60373 | JGI IMG/M metagenome (GOLD analysis project Ga0007796, IMG submission 60373) | Freshwater microbial communities from Crystal Bog, Wisconsin, USA - MA0M | ecosystem: Environmental > Aquatic > Freshwater > Lake | place: Crystal Bog, Wisconsin, USA | collected 2009-07-06 | reverse complement strand
TTCAGATACATCAGCGCCAGTTCGTCGAGCGACTTTCGCTCGTCGACCGTGAGCGAGTCGGCTGCCGGGATCTCCGTCGGCTTCCAGTCTTCGGTCGACCGGAGCAGATAAGCTGTGGCGTCCGAGGCCGGATCGCTGATCCTGCCGTCCGGGAGTGTGACCGGTTCGAGCAGCACGTTCGGCATCAGCGTGCGCGGGTGATAGCGGGCCGGTTCGCGAAGCCAACTGTAAAGCCAGGCTGCGCCACGTGGACTCGAGGCCACCTTGGCGCCGATCCGGGACAGATTCGGGCCATGCGTGCTCGTCGCCTCTGGGAAGTCGGCATGCTGATGGCAAGCCAGGCAGCCTCGGACCTGCACCACCTTCTTCCCACGTTCGATATCGGGCGCTGCAGTGATGCCCGCATAGGGCGTCACGTATTCAAACGGCTGGCTCGATCGCTGCAGGTAGGAGATCATGGAACGGATCTCGAGCGGCTCGTACCGCATCGACTCCTCGAGGCCCTTGCCCTCGAGATGCTCCCAGAGGCCGAAAAATCTCGGCATCTTGGTGGAGGGGCGGAAATCCTGCGGGTTCCTCAACCACGAATAGAGCCAGTCGAAGCCAACCTTGCTGGCGACGTGTCGCAGCGAGGGCCCAACCTTCGGAAGCGTGCCCGGGGTTTCGGGATCCTTAGGCAGCGACGCAAGCTGATGGCTGCGCGACGACAGCTTCGCGTCGTCGCCCGCAGACGCATCGCGCTCGATCAGTTCGCGGAGCCGCTCCCGAGACTGCCGGCCATCCGGGCTCGAGCGGACATCTTCCACCCAGCGACTCGCGGTAGCGCCAAGCGCAGCGAGACCGGCATCAGAGGAAAGTGCCTCGGCGACTTCGTGATAGTTTGGGGCCAGCCGCATGTCGGGTCCGATGCGCTTTTCTGGGCCGGACCAGCCGTTGATCTCATGGCAGCCGTAACAGCCATATTGACGGATGAGGTGGTAGCCCTCGACAAGCTTGGGAGCAGGCGGCTCCGGGAACCGCTCGCTCGGCTCGAGATCGACGACCTGATGGTGGCACTTCAGGCAGCTCGACTCCTCGAACCGCTGCGGAAGCATCGGGTAGATCCAATGATGGTTGTTGAACCAGCCGTGTTCGTCATGCCATTCATGCCCCTGCTTGGGAGTGTTGGGCGAGTGCGATGACCACTTGAAGCTCGTGGCGCTCCCCTGCCCCTGATGGCAGGAGGTGCATCCAAACGTCTGCATCGGGTGCGGGCTGGTGGAACCAACGAAGAGATCCAGCCGGGGGTGCGTGGAATACGGCTGAGGCACTCCACGATTCACGGTGACTTCGAGCGGCTTTCCCCACTGTGGGGTTTCCAGCAGATTCGTCTCAGCCACCTTCCGAGCGAGCGTCTTGCCGCCGTTGATGTCGACGATCACGTCGCCGACCATCAGACCTGCGGAGGCGGCCGGAGATTCCGGCAGGACGACGCTCACCATCGGGTCTTCAGCGTGGAAGAGACCCTGGGGCGCGAGATGAAAACCGTAGAGCGCCTCCAACTGCTGATTGCCGTCGCCGCCCACGGCAGCGTCGTCCGCTGGCTTCGACGGGGTCGCGAGCGAGAGCGTGATGGTCTCCATCTGCCGATACGCCGGATCGGTGGGCGCACCAGGAACAGACTTGTCCATGCCCTTGTGGCAGGTGACGCAGCGGTCGAAGCGAGCGACATCTCGGAAATTATTGTTGATCGTGAGCTGTGGCAGCCAGATCTGGTCGATCCGCAGCGGTCCGTTGAAGGCGTCGAGCACGGGCAGTTCCAGCAGACTCTTGCCGGCATTGGGCGCACGGTCTTTGAACGCCTTGGACAGCTGATTCAGCTTGGAGCGGTGGTCGGCAAGCGCCTTTGCGGCGGCGTCTTCGGAGGCTGTCAGTTTCTTGAGCGTCGCCTCGAGAGACTTGCGGTGGGTGTTGGCTGTCTGAAAGTCGAGGATGGCGGTGGCGACCTCCGCCCGCTTGGCATCAGCGAGCGACAACAGTGACGCCAACTTGTCTTCTGATGCCTCTTCCGCCACACCCAATTCATAGTCCGCCCGGTTCTTGTCGAGTTCAGCCTTGCGGAGCTTGAGTTGGCCCGCCAGCAGATCCTCACGAAACTTGGCTCGACTGGCGATGTCGCGCATCCGCTCGAGGACGTCTCCGCGGAGCGAGAGTCGCTCCGACGCATCCGACTGAGACTTCAGTTGATCAATGTCGACCTGCGCGCGATCGGCGGCCTCGGCATCGGCCGGCACGGTACGGACCTGTTCGAGGAAGGCTGCAGTCAGGGCAGGATCCAGATCTGCCCGTCGTGCCTCGGCAAGGGCGGCATCAAGTTGCGCCGACTGCGATTCGAAGGCCTTCGAGTCCTGCTCGTCGACGCGGGCCGCAGCCGTCCAGGTCTCCAGCGCCCGGAACTCTCGCTGGTACTTCTTCCAGGGCCGATTGTGGTCGGAGACCAGCATCAGGACCGTGGCCAACAGGAGGAGTATCGCCACCACGCCGAAGACGACGTGGAGCACTTTGAGGTTCCGCCAAGTTTGTTCTGTTGCCGGCATGGTGATGACTGCCTTGCGGCAGTGGTGAAAGAAGGCCGTCGCTAAAAGTTCAGCGATAATTCAGGAATACTTACGATGTACTTCAGGTTCAGCGTCCAGCGCAAAATCATCTTGAGCGGCAGCGTGAGCATCAGCAGCATCAGGTTGGCCATGATCATGTAGCGGACGAACCCCATCTGGGCGAAGAACTTCCGGAAGACGGTCACCGCCAGAAGCGGCGGCAGGAGCACCAGGTAGGCTCCCAGCAGAACGAGGCCGGGGGCCTCGCGCAGCAGGATCGTTCCCACCTGCGTCAGCACGCCGGCCCCCTGCGGGACACGCGGCAGCGGACGATCGAGCAGATTCACCCAGAACATCTGTGGCAGATCGACATTGTTGAGCACTTCGACCTTGTACGGCGTCCAGTATTCGAACGGGCCGAAGAAGTTCCAGTTGGGGCCACGGAGAAACGTGCCGAGGATGATGAGCGTGATCCAGAGTTCGAAAAACCCGAACTGATACACGAGGTAGCTGAATTTTCGCTCTTCGATCGAGTAGTAGCCGTTCCCCTTCTTGTTGAAGTCGAGATAAGGCATCGCCATCAACCCGAAGACCACCATGCTCGGCAGCACCACGCCCGCGTACCACGGGTCAAAGTAAACGAGCATCTCTTGGAGGCCGAGGAAGTACCAGGGAGCCTTGGAAGGATTGGGCGTCTTGACGCTGGAAGCGGGTTCCTCGAGCGGCGCCTGAAGGAAGATCGCCCAGACGAGCAGGAAGGCGGTCACGGCCACCATGCAGATGAGTTCGGTGTAGACGAGATCGGGCCAGACGAGCACCTTTTCGTCGTTGAGCTTTTCCATGGGCGGGAGCCCCTGCTTGATCCGCTCGTCGTTCACGACAGCCTGACTGGTGGCCAGCCAGGTGAAAAACGCCAGCAAGAACACGAGTCCGACGATCGGTACGTTGTCGGGCTTCATGACGATGGAGGCGAAGTTTTCATCGGCCATCGACATGCCCATGAGCAGGAGCAACACGTTGAGGGTCGTCCAGGCCACCATCGGCTTGACGAAGAATTTTCGGAACACGAACAGCACCGTGAAGAGCGCCGTCGTGCCGAGCGTGTAGAGCACTGGCCCGGACAACTTATTGACGAGTACCCGCGCCGAGAGCGGCAGAGACGGCACGAGCGTGGCCGACCCCGAGAGCGCGAGGCTGGCGAGGATCAGCGTCAGGCCGGCCACCACCGACCAGACGATCGCCCAGCCGGGCTGATTCTTCCGCCGCCAGAGGATCAGAGCGGCCACGCCGTTCATGATCGCGATGAATGTGTAGTACCCGCCGAGGAAACCGGCGACGTCCTTCAGGAAAAAGCCGTTTGAGTGCATGGGTTCGACTTACAGCGGGCCGCTGATGCCGCCGTCCTTTCGCACGCGCCAGAAGTGGATCGCCAGCAGCAAGGCAACCGCCAACGGGATGGCGATGCAGTGCAGCACGTAAAACCGATTGAGCGTTTCCTCGCCGACGAACCGGGCTCCGAGCAGGCCGAAGCGGGCGTCTGAGCCGTCCGTGATCATGTCAATGCCGCCGATCGTGAGCAACTGCTGCCCTGGACCCTCGTACCCAAGGATGGGCGTGGCCCGGGCCATGTTGGAACCGACGGTGATGGCCCAAATCGCCAACTGATCCCACGGCAGAAGATAGCCCGTGAAGGAGAGCAGGAGCGTGAGCAGAAGCAGGATCACGCCGATCACCCAGTTGAACTCCCGGGGAGGCTTGTAGCTGCCGGTAAGAAACACGCGATACATGTGCAGCCAGGTGGTGATCACCATCGCGTGAGCCCCCCAGCGATGCAACTCCCTGAGGATGCCAAGGCTCGTCACGTCGCGAAGGGCGAGGATGTCGTTGTAGGCCCATTCCAGCGTGGGACGGTAATAGAACATCAACAGGACGCCGGTCACCGTTTCCACAAGAAACAGAAAAAACGTCACGCCACCCATGCACCAGGTGAACGACAGAGCAATGCCCTGCTTCTTGATGGACACTGGGTGCAAGTGCAGGAAGAAATTGGTGAGCATCACCACGATCCGATTCCGCCGGTCGAGCGGCATCGGGTGGCGGAAGATACTCTTCCAGATCTGGGAGTTGCGGATGGTTTCGCCGATGGCCATAGAAATATCTGTGTGCGAGGAATTCTTTCCCGGTCTCTCGATGCCCAACTATGAACGCGACAGGAACGGTGGATGCCTGCTAGACGGTGACGTATGAATCAGGATCAGCCCACTGGCCGAGTTCCTCCTGAAAAGCCTTGCTCTTGTCGATTTCCAGTTGGCCGTCATCGGAGATGCGAATGGCATACCGCTCCAGCGGCCGCGGTGCCGGCCCCTCGAAGTTGACACCGTCCTTGTAGAACCCGCTACCGTGGCAGGGGCACTTGAACTTCTGCTCCGCCTCCAGCCAGTTCGGCGTGCAGCCCAGATGGGTGCAGACGGTCTTCAGAGCATAAATCTGCTGCTGACCCTGGAATTCGCCGTTGACGACCCAGACGCCGTATTGCGGAACGAACTTGGTCTCCACCTTGCCGCTAGGGAAGCCCTCCTTGAAGCCAACCTTGAAGCGGCTCGGCGGCTCCGCCAGCACGTTGGGGAACATGAATCTGGCGAGGCCAAGCGTGAAGAGGCCGCCGGTCACGGACAATGCGGTGAACCCCATCGCCATGAACGAACCCATGGCGATCTCGAGAAAGCCACGACGATCTTCTTCGCCGTCTTTTTTGGCCGCCGGCTTGGCTGGACGAGCCGGCATAGGCGGCGCAGCCCGCACTACTGGGGCCTTCTCCGCTGCGGCGGCCACCGGCTTCGGCTTGGCGGCCGCAGCCTGAAGTTTGGCGGCGACGCTGGGAGGGGCATCGGCCTTGCTCACGGGCCCCGGCTTCGCACCGCCACGAGCGGCAGCCAGAATGCTTGCCGTATCACGCTGCACGCCTGTTTTTGGTGCGGATGCAGCGGCTGCCTTTGCCGCGGAGGCGGCTGCAGTCGGCTTGGCCGCTGGCTTTGGCTTCTCAGCAGCCGCAGGTTTTGGCTTTTCAGCGGCGGCAGCCTCACCACCGGCAGCCTCACCACCGCCAGCTTTGTTGGCCCTGGCGGCCGCTAAAATATCAGCGACACTCGGACGTGCTCCGCCCGCCGCCTTGGCGGCAGCGGGTTTCGCCGCCGGCTTCGCCTTCGGAGCGGCTTCGGCCTCGGCAGCCGGCGATGCTTCCGCCTCTGGTTCCGAGGCAGACGGCGATGCTGCAGGGGCCGGCTTGGCGGTACCGCCGCCGTCCTTGGCCCGAGCGGCCGCGAGGATCTCCGCCACCGACATTTTCTTCTTTTCAGCCATCCGATAGCCTCGGCAAGGGTCTATGCCAGAAGAGCCAAACAGGCCAGCTCCAGGCGGTCAAAAAAGCCTGCACAAGACGCCCAAATTCGCACAAAAAGCTGTTTTCGACCGCGATTGGTAGAGTTCGTGATTTTTTTCACGAACTTCCTCTTAAACTGTATCTCTGCCTGCTTTGCTGTCAACGTCGATTGCCGGTGATGTGCGGAATTCCCCGCAAAGCCGTTGTGCTGCCCGGGAGACGGGTGAGCGAAAACCGGCTGGAAGCCTTGCAATGGCTGGGCCGCTTGAACGCGGCCGACTCCTCCCGCCACAATCCGCGTGTCGATTGCTGAACGTGTTAGGCTCCGGTCGCCGCGGCAAACGTTGACGGTCCATCGATCATTTCGCCCCCCTCCCCTCGCACCCAGAGCCCCCTGCCGGTGTGCGGGCACCTGAATTCCCAGGAAAACCTGGATTCCCTGGAAAGGATCTCGCCCCGTGCCAGCATCGCGCAACCCGACCGCAGCGACACCTCGTCGCGTTCTCGTGGTGGGAGGGGGTGGCCGGGAGCATGCGATCGCGTGGAAGTTGTCCCGCGATGGTGCCCAGGTGCTGGTGGCACCTGGAAATGCCGGCACGGCAGCTGTCGCGGAGAACGTTCCGATCGCCGCGGACGACATCCCCGCGCTCCTCGCTCTGGCGCAGTCGCGACAGATCGACCTGACCGTGGTGGGGCCTGAGGCACCGCTCGTGGCCGGCATCGTCGATGCGTTCACCGCCGCCGGACTGAGGATCTTCGGTCCCACGGCGAAAGCGGCGCAGCTCGAGGGCAGCAAACTGTTCTGCAAGCAGATCATGCATCGCGGCGATGTGCCGACGGCGATGTTCCGTGAGTTTCGCAGTGTGGCCAGGGCCCGCGATTACCTCGAGGCCCGTGAGGACATCCCCGTGGTGGTCAAGGCCGACGGGCTCGCCGCCGGGAAGGGTGTCTTTGTCTGCGACGATCGTGCCGCGGCCCTCGCCGCACTCGACAGCCTCGGCGGTGACGAACAGTTCGCCCACGCGGCAAAGGGCATCCTGATCGAGGAACGGCTCGACGGCATCGAGGTCAGCGTGATGGCCATCACCGACGGCCGGACGATCGTCACGCTACCGCCCCTTCAGGATCACAAGGCGGCCCACGATGACGACACCGGGCCGAACACCGGCGGCATGGGGGCCTACTGCCCTGCTCCGTTCGTCGATGCCGACATGCTGGCCGACATCGAGGCGAGGATCCTCGTTCCGACGGCCCACGCGATGCGGCGAGCGAAGGTGCCCTTTCAGGGCGTGCTCTACGCCGGTTTGATGCTCACGTCGCAGGGCCCGAAGGTGCTTGAATTCAATGCTCGCTTCGGCGATCCGGAATGTGAGGCACTGCTGGTCAGACTGGAGTCAAGCCTGCTGGAAATCCTTGATGCTGCCGTGGATCGCCGTCTTGACGAGGTCGAGCCGCCGCGATGGCGGGACGGGGCCAGCGTGACCGTGGTGATGGCTTCGGAAGGGTATCCAGGACCAGTCCAGAAGGGTCGCCCCATCCGCGGGCTCGATGCAGCCGCCCGCGTTCCCGGCGTGGAGGTGTTTCACGCTGCCACCAAAGCCATCAACGGCGAGGTGCAGAGCGATGGCGGACGGGTGCTGGCGGTCACGGCCGTGGGCACAACGCTCGCGCGGGCCAAATTGCAGGCCTACTCGGCCGTCAAGGAGATCCGGTGGCTGGGAGCATGGTGCCGGAAGGACATCTCCAACAAGGGGCTGGCCCACGAGCGGCAGAAACTTGCCACGGAACCGGAGATCGATCAACAGGCTGCCACGGTCGCTCCCGATGCCGGCGCAGCCGCCTCAGGCCCGACGACGGAGCCGACTTCATGAGGCTGCGCGTCGGCATTGTCGGCCTGGGGAGCCAATGGGAAAGCCGCCACCTGCCGGCTTTGCGTTCACTGGCCGATCGCTTCGAGGTCCGCGGCATCTGCGAGCAGGTGGCCCACCTGGCCAAGCGGGCGGCCACGGAACTCGGCACCGTGCCGGTGGATGGCTTTCGGGCGCTCGCCGCCAGGGAGGACATCGACGCAATCCTCTACTTTGCAGACCAGTGGTATGGTGCGACTCCGATCCTCGCCGCCTGCGACCACGGCAAGGCGGTCTACTCGGCGATCTCGCTGCCGCTTGCCCCCGATGAGGCGAGGCTGCTGCGGCAACGGGTGGAGGAGTCGGGCATCGCCTTCATGGCAGAGCTGCCCCGCCGACACGCCCCCGCGACGGTTCGGCTCAAGGAATTGATCGTCACCAGGCTCGGCCGACCGCGGCTGCTCTTCTGCCATCGACGCGTCCCGCTGTCAGGAGCTGCTGCGGTCGCACCACCGCGTGATCGTACCAGCGAGGCCCGCGATCTGATGGAGCTCGTCGACTGGTGCCGCTATGTGGCGGGCTCGGAGCCGACGAGCGTGGTGTCGGTTCGGCATGCCGAGACGCTTGGTGGTGAAACCGATGACTACCAGATGATGAGCCTCGACTTCACACCGACGGAGAATGGGACGCTGGCCCCCGGCAACGGGACGTTGGCACAGATCAGTTGTGGCTATTACATGCCGCGGCAGTGGGAGGAGGCGGTGGGCTTCCGGCCGCCAGCCGCACTCCAGGTGGCCTGCGAGAAGGGCATTGCCTTCATCGACCTGCCTGCGAGCCTGGTCTGGTTCGACGGGGTGGGCCGCCATCAGGAGTCGCTTGAAAGCGATCGGCCAGTTGGCGAGCACATGCTGCTTCAGTTCCATCGCAAGGTGACGAGCCTCGTGCGGGCCGTCAGCGGATTGGACGACACGCTCAAGGCGATGCAGATCGTGCAGGCCGCCGCCACCAGCCAGACCGAGGGCCGCCGCGTTCAGGTGTAGGGCAGAATCCTACTGCGGTCGATATCTGGTGGCTCGCGTGGGAGCCACGGGAAATCAGTTATTGCTGAAGTCGAGCTGCTTGCCAGACTTCACGCCCAGGGGGTTCTTCACAAACCGCTGGCGGCAGGCATCGCAGAGGTCGAACCGCATCGAGCGGGCGCCGTCATTGAGGACGGCCGGTAGATCTTCGTCGTCGAGCTGCTCGAGGATGTCCTGCATCTCCTCGAGATGGTCAGCGTCTTCCTGCGTGCCGCTGCCGTCACAGCAACCGTGGTCCGCGATGTCCTCGACGGCCGGAAACACCTCGATCTTCACGACGTGATGCACGTCCGCATGGGTGTCGATGGGACGCTTGCAAATGTCGCACGAGTAGTGAAGCATCGGTTTCTCCACGGGAAAAATAGGTCCTGACATGCCTCCGCAGGACGCGGAGGAGAACCGGCTGGCGTGCCCTGTCCACTCCGTGAGTGTGACTGTAACCCGCGACAAAGGCAAGCGCTCAGCCGGCCCCAAGGCTGAGAAGAATTTGGCAGGGGGGTGGTCTGGCGACTAGACTCTTCCTCAGGTGTTGGGTGCCCATCGAGGAACGGCCATGTCTGGTTCTATGATGCCCGCCGCATTCGCCCCCGGGTCGCTCAGTCTGAGCGTGCTCGTGCTGAACCGGTCCTTCGTGGCGGTTCACATCACCAACGTCCGCCGGGCAATCACCTTGCTCTTTCGGCAACTGGCGGAGGTGGTGCACATCGAAGAGGGGCAGTATGCGGCACACACGCTCGAGTCGTGGCGAGAGCTGTCGTCCCTTCGCTCCGCTTTTCGCAGCCCCAACGAGGATTGGGTGCGGGCTGTAGGCTACGACCTGCAGGCACCCCGGGTCATCCGGCTGGTGTCGTGCGACCGTGGACCACGGCAAGGCCTGAGGTTCAACCGTCGCAACGTTTTCGCTCGTGACGGCAACCAGTGCCAGTATTGCGGTCGGCACTTTCCCACCAGCGAGCTCTCACTCGACCACGTCGTGCCCCGCAGTCGCGGCGGCATTACCAGTTGGGAAAACATCGTCTGCGCCTGCGTCGCCTGCAACGTCCGCAAGGGAGGCCGCACACCGCCCGAGGCGAAAATGAACCTGGTGCGGCATCCGGTCAAACCAAAACGCAGCCCGCTTCTCTCCATCAAGCTCGGCAACCCCAAATACGAGAGTTGGAAGAGCTTCGTCGACAACGCCTACTGGCTCGTCGATCTGCGCTAGCACAAGCGGGCGGCCCCCCGCCAAGCCGAGGCGGTCAGGATGACCGCGCTCGGCGTGAACTCAGCAGAGGGGATCCTTCTTCTCGGTGATCACCGTGCTCTGCGGCGACATCTCGGCGTTGAGCGCTGTGAAGTCCTTCCATTCAGCCGGCAGGTTGTCCTCGTGGAAGATCGCTTCGACGGGGCACTCCGGCACGCAGGCCTCGCAGTCGATGCATTCGTCGGGATGGATGTAGACCATCTGCTCACCCTCATAGAAGCACTCGACCGGGCAGACCACCACGCAGTCGGTGTACTTGCAGGCGAAACAGGGCTCGGCGACGACGTGGGTCATGGTTGGAGACTCCTTCAAGTGGGATGGTGGGGCTTAGGAATCGGCTCTGGATTGGAGACGTTGTGGACGGTTGTCGCAGGCCTGGCAATCTGTGCCGGATGCGCGGAATCGTAGGGGGAGCCCGCGAACCTGTCAACGATTCAGAAATCGGCGAATTCGCAAGGTTTCATGAGTCTGTCGGACCCTCGTCTTGGTGGCGGCGGGCGACGGCCCCTATGATTGGGGAAGTCTGGGCAAAACTCCGTTCCTGGTGCCGCGTCCTCTGCTGCTTTTTTTGCGGCGCACGGGACCGGGATGCTTGCGAGGGCGTGCCGTGACTATGGCTGTGACGACGATGGATTCTCCGCATGCAACCGGCTCGCCGAGCGGTGGCACCTCTCCGGCGGCGGCGATCTTCACCCCCGAGGATCGGGAACTCGTGCAGGCTTGCCTGCAGGGACAGTCGGCGGCTTGGGATACGTTCGTCGCGCGGTTCATCGGCCTGCTCGCCTTTGTCGTCGATCGCACTGCTGCCCAGCGGCAGATGGTCCTGACACCGCCCGATCGCGAAGACCTGCTCGCTGACATTCTTCTCGAAATTCTCCATCACAACGCGGCTGTGCTCCGCGGCTTCGCTGGCCGATCGAGCCTGGCGACCTATCTCGTCGTGGTGGCCCGGCGGGTCGCCGTCCGCGGCATGACCCGACTGGCGGAGAGAAGCCGCAGCCGACGGCCACTTGCCGACGGGCACGAGTCCGCACACCCCGTCGGTGGTGAAGACGGTCAGGGGCGACTGGCCGACCGCGAACAGTTGGAACAATTGCTCGGCGGACTCGATGAAATCGAGGCGAGGCTCGTCCGACTTCATCACCTTGAAGCCCGCAGCTATGGTGAAATCAGCCGGCTCACCGGCATGCCACTCGGCTCGATCGGCCCAACGCTGGCGCGGGCGCGACAGAAGATGAAGCTCCACGCAGAGTAGCGTCGCGGGCGGCTCGTGGAGCAGACATGCTGCCTATCGGGGCGGAGCAGGCCCGATCACCACGGAGGGATCGGCCAGATCAACAGGCGTGTAGCCTTCGTAGGCCGGCATCTGCCAGAGCTGTCCGGGATCGGTCGATGGATTGTTGGTGGAGATCGTCGCCAGCTCCAACTGGAACTCGATCCCCGACGCCGGCCACGACACCTCCACCAGCCGCGGCAGTGCCGCTCCCGACTGCGGATCGACGCGATGCTTCGTCGTACGGCAGCTCGCCAGCCGCTCACCCGCGGCCGTGAACAGATGCTGCTCCATCACGAGGCCGGTCGTGCCGTCGAGAATGGTCGATTTGAGCAGTTCGCCATCGGCTCCCGCCGTGCCCCCCGTGGCCTGCGGGATACGGCTGCGAATCTCGAGCCTGCCATCGGGAAGGGGAAATGGCCCTTCATGCCTGTCTTCGGGTCGGAAGTTCACCAGCCCCAACAGTTCCGGCATCCAATCGGCACGGATGGGGAGCAGTCGCCGGGCTGACGATTGATCGTACTGATCGTGGCGACAATGCAGCATCATCGGCGGCTGGTGCCGTCGGATCCAGAGCCAGAAGAGGTCATCGTTGCTCCCGATGTCGAGTTCGCTGCCGGTGACAGCGGTCTGGGCGCGGAGCCGAAAGCGGCGGGGCGGTTCGCAAGCCACCTGGGCCGACAGCCGAGGCACGCCAGGCACGACCAGCACCGCCTGCGGGGCCATGTAGCTCCGCACGCGCTGCGTGTTGTCATGGACCGTGGCGATGATCTGATCGATGGTGGGCTGTGCCGGTAGTGTCCGTGGGAGTGGCATCACTCCCACCTGATAGCCGCGGATGGCCTGCGGGCAGGCAGCCCCGGTGGAAGCGAGGGCTACCACCACCAGCATGAATGCCAGCCCGCGGGATGCCGCCAGGCTGGCGGTCGGGCGACGGTGTGGAGATGCCGTCGTCATGCCGCACCCCCGCTCCAAAGCAGCGCCGTGAACCGCTCCTCGACGCTCGGCGCCGCCGCTTGCTGAGCTGACACAGCACGCACGACGTATTCCCGATCGCGTTTGCGGCAGGCGACGACGAGGTCTGCAGGCATGGCCGGCTGGCCGGCATCGCCGATCGTGCGGCGTTCAGCGTCAGTTCCACGTCTGTTCGTCAGCGGTCGATCGATGAAACGCAGCACGCGACGACGCACGAGTTCGAGCGTTACGAGATAGCGCAAGGCCGCGTCTGGCTCGCTTCCCTCCAATTCCTCCAGCACGTCAAGCAGCACATCAGCCGGAGCGAGAGTGGCTCCTGCCGCCGTGGTGGCCGGATAGGTCCATCGCCACCACGCCAGCGCGTTGGCCGGCGGACCAGCCCATGCGTCGGCTGCATAATCGCAGCGATCAAGCCGTCCCTCCGACCGGACCAACGCCGAGACGAGCGGTTCGCCGGCGACGAAGGGCCGGCCTGTCTGGGTGCAGGTGGCGTGCGGTCGGTGGAGTTTGAGTTCCATGCGTGGCACCACACGGGCGGGACGTCGTCAGAGGACAGAAAACCGGCGGATGAACCCGTGGAAACCGCAGACATATAGGGATCCGGGCGGCCTGCTTCAACCCGCATCGGCTGTGTTTTCCGGAGACTGCGGCGGGCTGGGGGGCCACGGCGGGCTGGGAAGGCGGTTGCCGCTGCACTCCCGGAGTCCCCCGGCTCCCGCCGGGGGCTTTTTGTGTGAAGAGAAGCGCTGGAGCGTCAGCGACCGGGACAGCCTCTGCTCACCCCGAACCCACAAGCAGTTCGGCCACGTCGACCAGACCGTCTTCGTCCTGCCTACCGACGACGCGGTCGGCCGCCGCGAGCACCTCTGGCTGTGCGTTGCCCATGGCGATGCCGAGACCAGCGGCCCGAATCATCGGCAGGTCGTTGACGTCGTCCCCCACCGCGCAGATTTCGGCAGCAAGGATGCCCCACTCGTCGGCGAGCGCCATGACACCCGACCATTTCGTGACGCCGACCGGCGCGATCTCGCACATCCAGTTGAGGTACCGAGGACTGCGGATCGTGTGGAGCGAGAGTTTTTCGGGAAAGTTTTCATGAAGCGATTGCTCGAGATCGAGCATGGCGCGATGCGAGCCCATGGCAAAGCCGGCGAAGACGCCCGGCGGCACGTTTCTGTGAAGATCCGGCACGACCTGGGCCAAGTCCCGGTTGCGTTCCAGATATTCGCTCAGGCCGGAGATGACCGGGCTGATGGCAGCGCCTTCATCGCGGCCCGATGCCGGGCCGACGGTGAGACTGCGGCAGTGAAAATCAAAGCCGTCGCCGAAGCTGTCGGAATAGAGCACCGGCTCATGGCCGGCCGCCACGATTTCGGCGACCACGCCCTCAAGCGTCCCCGGACCGAACTCGGCGCGGGCGAGCGTGGCATGGTCGGTCGACCGTTTGACGAGTGCCCCCGACGCCGTGATCAGCGGCCCGGAGACGCCGAGCCGTGCGGCCACGGGGAGCGTGTCGCGGTAACGGCGGCCCGTCGCCAGGATCACGCGGATCCCGGCGGCCCGAATGCGGGCCACGGCCTCGCAGGTGGCCGCTGTGACCTCATGACGGCTGTTGGTGACCGTGCCATCGACATCCAGCACGAGCAGCCGCGTCGGTGGGGCTGCAACGGTGTCCGGTTTCTGGGGCATCGCATCTATGCTACATCTGGAATCGTATGAGTGACACACTGAATCCGTCCGAGATTCCCTTCACGGCCGTGGCGACAGCGGGCACCATCCCGGCTGGTCAGGGCCGCGTGTTCGAGGTATCAGGCCGGCTCGTCGCCGTGTTTTTCGACGGCGAGACCTATTCGGCCATCGATGATCTCTGCCCGCACATGGGGGCGTCGCTCGGCTCCGGGCCGATGAAGAACGGGATCGTGACCTGTCCCTGGCACGCTTGGAATTTCCGGCTCTGCGACGGCAGCTGGTGCGACAACCCGCAGCTCAAGGTCGATGTCTTCGAGGTGCGGGTCGTCGATGCCACGATCGAGGTGCGTGTGCCGCCGGCGAAGCCGGTCGAACTGCCTACGGCTCGACCGTCGACACCGTGATTGACTCACCTGGCTTGAGCACCCGCGGTTCGGCAAGCTTTGCCCCACGCACCCGC
>Ga0007796_10000319_pt1 | contig 14626 bp, 23 predicted proteins | sample CryBogmetaGMA0M_FD_60373 | JGI IMG/M metagenome (GOLD analysis project Ga0007796, IMG submission 60373) | Freshwater microbial communities from Crystal Bog, Wisconsin, USA - MA0M | ecosystem: Environmental > Aquatic > Freshwater > Lake | place: Crystal Bog, Wisconsin, USA | collected 2009-07-06 | reverse complement strand
TTAAGTTAGCAATCAAAATGTACAAGCGCATCAACCCACAAGATCTCGTCGTTGGCAAGACTTATTACATTGTCCCAACCGCGCGACTCATTTCAAACAACATGAAGAATGTAGATTCGATTCCCGAAACAAAGAAGAAACGGTTCCTCTTTCCCGAGGGTAAACTAGAAACTATGACAGGAGTGTCTGAGGGATCAAGTTATGCTGAGATGTATTTTAAGGAGACCGGCCACAAGTTCCTGACTAGAAGCTACGACTACTTTCAGTGGCTCCCTGCTTGTGCATTTACTGGCTTGAAGTCTCATGGCAAACCACTTCTGAAATCAGTCAAGAACTTTGATTATGGACCAACTAAGGATGAAGGTTATGCTTTCTTCTCGACTGAGGTGACTCCTGATCCTTCTCCTGAGCCAAAGATGGAGTGCCCAAACTGCAACAAGGAGCTTGCCCTTGAAAATGGACTTTTGAAGCTTAAGATCAATGCAGACTAATGGAACAATGGAGCTAGACATGGATGAAACACTTTCCGAACAAGAAAAATATGCGAACTACAAGATGCTTATGGAGGTTCTTTCTGATACACATCCAACTCCCGAATGGATTTCAAAGCATCGAGATTTCATTATCGATATGCGCAAATTCTTTCCTAGCTTTTGCTATATTCGAGTGATGTCTGACGATAAAGATATTATTGCTGAGCTTTCGGAAAACAGCAGGAGATGCGAGGTTCTCATGCAGAATCTGATTGAGTCGATTAGCCTTACAGGAACTTATGATTTGGTAGTATATCGTCTGTTTGCACAAAACTTAGAGCCGCTCGTTCGCCAACACATTCCCGACGAAGATCTTGCGGAGCTATTAGGAAAAATGCAAATGTAAGTATAATGTATTGGCCTGAAAGGTATCATCGTGGCCTTACGGCTAAACAGAATAAACAACGAAAATCTACAGCTACACGCCGTCGTAAGATGTCGTGGAAAAATCCACAAGCATATAAACCATTTTTAACTGATAAGGGTGTCAAGACTCGCACCTCTAAGTATGTTAAGGAATGGAGACGGAAGTTCCCTCAAGCCCATTCTTTAAAAGCTTACTCTCAAGCAACTGGAGTTCCTATTTCTGTAGTAAAGGCGTCTTATAACCGCGGGATGGCTGCATGGAGAACTGGTCATCGTCCCGGTGCAACTGCCCAGCAATGGGGGTATGCACGGGCAGCAAGTATGCTAACCTGTGGCAAAACGCATTACACAACAGATGCCGATCTTGTGCGCCAGGCCAAGAAAACTCCAAAGGCAAGAAGCTGGTTTAATAAGACTTGTAAAACTTCCCATGTGAAATATAACAAATGAATAGGTCATTCGACTATAATGGAGCGATTGTTGCACCTTCCAATCCAGTTCGTAAACTCAAAACTGTGAAGAAGGTTGTATCTATCGACTCGGCCGATCGCGATACTTCAAAATACTACACGAATGGCGATTTTGTAGTGTACCTCCCTCGTCAGTACCAGAATGTTGTTTCTATCCGTGTCATGAGCGGCGAGTTCCCAACTATAGTCGTACCATCCGGAGGTGGCGCTGGTGCTCGTACGCACCCTTACACTGCAGGACAAAACAACAGCGTTACTTCTTATTCTGGCGATACTGCCATAACTTCATCAACCTACTATTTCTTACTCGATGTTGAAGGATTGAATTATTCGGACGAGACTGCTGTTGGTGCGAATAAGTCAACTTACCGCGATGGGTTTCTAGCCAAGATTCCGGCTGTAGTCAACGGCACCTTCATTGAGTATAATGATCACTCTGGTCAGGAGAATATCACGCATTTTTCTCCAGCTTTAGGTACTCTAGATCGCCTGCATATTCGTGTTCGCACTCACGCCCAGCAAGGAAATACAGGATTCATGTATTGGACATCCGACGGTGCAGTTGCAAATAACAATCGCACTGTCGATTTTTCACTGTCGCTAGAACTTGAAATGCTAGATAATACATTTGATGATTTTTCATCTTTTGAAACTCGTATTTCTGATCGGGCTTAACCCATTCGCTTACCTAAAGTTACAAAAGTATCTAGCGTGAACAGAAAGAATACTCCGGTAAAAATATAGAGCATCATATCTTGTGATGATGGAGTCTCGTAACCTGTGCGATTCTGCTCAATCATACGCATAATTTTATCAAGCTTAATTTCGTGAGCAGCATTCTGAAATGTTTTGGGGGCATACGCAAAATTAACACCTGGATCATAATCTACAAATGGTTTGGTGTATCCTGCCTTCGTAGAAGTAAAATGCTCGGTACGTTCGACTCGAGCTGGACCATAATTCGACTCTGCCTCCTCATCATTCTGGACAATAGGTAGACTTGCAGACAAGTCATCTATCGTCTTGCGATGCCGCTGGAGAGCTGCATTCGTTCGGTGAATAGGGGTTGGAAATACTCGCCCCTCTTTCTCGGCATCCCGCGGCTCTTCTTTTTTATAATGCTTGGATGCCATGTTATGGTATTTCTTTGGGAATGACGATCCCCAAACTTCTTCTAAACTGGCCATCCTTCCCACTTATCCAAAAGATTATACAAAAAAATAGATAATAGATAAATGGATGTGGACGACCAACTCCCGTCCGAGTGCCAAGGTTTAGATGATGTCCGTGTTCGCGCAGCTAAACATATTGCAGCAAAAACGGGTCAATCACTCAGCAACGCGTGTTTACATGTTCGTGAACCAACAAAGACAGGTTTAAGTCTATTTAAGAAGCGGGCTCGTGAAGAGGGTGGTCGAAAGACTCGTCGTGCTCGCCGAACACATAAGAAGCGCCACCAAAAGAAATCACGCAGGAATAACAAATGAAACTAACTCAGACCGAGTTAATTCTTGTAGTCCTTTTGATTGCGTATGTCGCATTTTTCACCCACCCCCCGCCTTCGCATATTAAGGATTTCCTGGGATCTCCAGTAGGTCATGCGCTATTTTTACTTGCCATGCTGTGGGTGACTGTATGCCACAGTCTGATTGTCGGTGTATTTATGGGCATTGCGTATATTATGACAGCCAAGTCAGTGACCGAGTATCTTGATCCTACTGAACAGAAGCCAGCGACCAAAGCTCAGCCTAAGACAGCCGGAGTGCCGGAGCCAGTTGTTGCCGACCTAATTAAAGATATCATGAAGAAGGGCGATAAGCCAGCCCACCATGCAAAGGCTGGCAAGTCGGTGACTGCCCCTCCTCCAGCAACACAGACGCCTAAACCTGCGTCTGCTACGAATGCGATTGAAAAGTTTGCTTCTTACTAAGTAATGGACCATATTAATGCCGTGGCTTCGTCGCCATTTACGGTTGGTATAATGATTCTCCTGACAAATGTAGCAAGTCGCTATATTGTCCATGAGTTCAGCACAAACGAAGAAGAGTATGGCCAGAACATACTTCTTCGTCGATTGGCAATTTTTGCCGTTTGTTTTGTAGGCACTCGTAATTTGGTTGTATCAGTATTACTCACGGCTGGCTTCGTAATTTTAGCAGGTGGATTATTTCGTGGATCGTCAGTCTATTCTCGCGAAGGAATGCATAACAGTCCAGATAGAAACCTACGATCAAAAGCTGGTTTAAAGAGTTGCGATCAGCCAGCATATGATAAGAATACACCTCCAATGTTCTAGTAACCTCTACGCCACATTTCTTTATCAGTCATATCTTCGCCATTATATGTTTGGCCAATACTCGCAATATCGGGATCATGTCCTTCATTACCCCGATTGTTGTTTCTTACTCTGAATGCATATTGTCGTTCATCTTCGTCTCGATACCACTGGTTCGTATATTTATGAGGAGGAGATGGATCATGTTCTGGACACCGTTTGCGTGGACTCCAGCAGCAAGATGTATTTGTTAACCGCGAACCCATTTATAATTTAATGGTCACCGAGTTCTTGCCAGTGGATCCACCCTTCTTCGGGGTAGTATTTACCTTCTTGGTTTCCGTATTAATGCCAGCATTGACTGACTTGAGTAAGTCATCAATATTGACTTGAGGCATCTTCATTTCACGAGTTGGGGTAGGAGCTGCCTCTGGAATTGGCCGAGAATCCGTGCGGTTTACAGGTGGGGGCTGAGGCTTGGGCATCTTAATTGCAGTCTTGAGTGCAACCGGAGAGCGAACATTAGTCTGTTGCGGTGGAGGTGGAGGCATCATTGAACTCATGAAGCTCGATAGACCTGCTAGAGGATTTGATGGAGGTGGAGGAGCCATGGCAGGAGGGGCCTGACCTGTACCACGAACAGCCTGAGACTGCTGCTGCATTGCAGCGGTTGCGAGCTGACGAGCAATATCCGGATTCGTCTTGAGGATTTGATCGATATTTGGAATGGGGGACTTCTGAGCCATCTGATTCGTCAGATGAACCATGTAGACCATCATACAAGTGCGGATAGGAATACGGACAAGCGGGTGCATCTTAAGCTTGTCACCGTAAAGATCATACAGCTCCTCAAAATCCTCTTCCATATCAGCTACATTCATCTGTGCCGACTCAGAAAGACCACTGAGGTTTAGTCCAAACGCTTGGACAATTGCAACATTCTTGGAGCTCCACTCTAATGCAGACATTCCGGTAATATACCAATCACAAAACTGCTTGATTGTCTGATCCATCGCCTTCTCGCGACGAATGAATTCAAGCTCCATCTTCATCTCGTCAATAGGAGAATCTAGAGTAAAGCGTTTGCGCATAGGAACACCGAGCTTGGAAAGGCGATCAAACTTACGAAGAATCTCATACTTCTCCTTCATGATGTGTTCATCATTCATGCGAACAGTTTTTGGCTGTGGCTGAAAAAATGGCTCCGCATTAAAATTGTTCAACCCCTCACCTGTCTGAACCGGCCCCGTCTCACTAAGCTTGGGCATGAGTCGTGGCTCTTCTTTCAGCTCTCCGAAAGATGGAAGGTCGATCGATCCTAGATCGGCCATAGTCATATCGGGTGCCTCTGCAATTTTAGGATTCGTCAAAAAGTCTGCTCCGAAGATATCTCCCATTTGTGTGAACTACGGACTTGATATGAAAATTATAAACGCAAATAACAACAAATGGATTTTATATGGTGGGCTCTGATTATTGGGGGACTTTTGGGAGGAGTTCTTTCAGTTGTATTCGGAGTTTTTTCAATTGCTACTGCAAATAGTTACTCTCGCTCAATTTTTGGAATCAATTCTGGTGATTTAATTACCGATGCCATCATATTTATTCTTGGCATTTCATTCGTATTCCTTATTACAGTATCGGCATTAGTCCGTGATACTTACTACCCCGTGAATCGCCCATGGTCTTTCACTTCAGAAGTTATGCTCATGGCTTTCCCTCCTGCACTAACTTTCTTGGCGATGGCAACTCTGCGAGGATACTCGCTCCGAACATCCGATGTTTGGGAGAAGTTTGCAATGCTTGTTGCCAAGTTCGGTCTTCTTCATGTTGTCCTCCAGTTCTCAGGATTCTATAGCGATATTCTTCCTCCAGTAAAGTACGCTTAATCTCATTTCGTATGCTCCATCACCCACAACCCTTGCAAAAATGTGTCACAAAGGTCATCTTTCTTCGGGTGCTTTAGCATATGTGATATCCATGCGAGGGGAAGCAATTGGGTTGCGTGAATGATTCCGGTCTTCTTTCTATCCTTGTATGTTTTTGTGGGGTCTATTGTCAAGATATTTGTCAGTTTATGTGTGGCGGATACTCCGGTGCACTTGAATCCTTGACATACAAACCACATATGAATCATAGCCTGAACACACAACATCCGCTTATCTGGCTGTTGCTCACACACAATCAGATCAGCGCCTTCCCACAACTTCTTTCGAGATTCAAGTGATGCAGCAATCGGGACAGAAAGGTCTACAACCGAACATTGCTTTGATGACTTAATACAGCGTTTCCAAACATTCAGATTATAATGCGTATAAAGGATATCAACATACCCTTTCTTTGTTGTAGACACAATTCCAAATGGCTCTCCTTCCTTCCTTAGTTCATCAATCGTTTTCTTATTCAGTGACACTTTTGTGGGAGGTTTAGCACATTTGGTTTTGTGGAGAGTGCAAGCATACATTTTTTTTCCATTCAACCAGTTCGCTGGTTTTTGGCATTTCCAGCATTTTGGAGAATCGTGTCCTGCTCCTTCTGCCATCACATCAATCAGATCCCAGTGTACAATTTTGACATTGGATCTATTTGTTCCTTCTAAAACACAGAATGCTAGATTTCGCAATCCCACATCCCAGCTTACGATCCGCATTATTATTCAAAAGCAGCAACTATATAAATCGCTATTAAGAAAGTCATTGCTGCATCAGACGCGGGATCGTGAGCGCGTCCTAATGGTAAAATATCTCGTAAACGCCGAGTTTTAGTTCCTGAATCATCAATGTGTTTTGATATACAATCGTAGGTTCCTTCTAGTTTTGCAGTTCCACATAACTTGTGACTTTCAGTATTCCATTCAGCAATGTCAAATATACCAGCCGGCTCAAGATACTCGTAATTATTGAGAACACACATGTTTTTTAATGCGTCCAAATCATATGTGCCTTTAATTACAACTCTTGATTTTTGGAACTCTTTTAAGAAACTTTTAATCCACGAATTGGGTTTATGGTTGTTCTTAATATGTTTATCTTGAAGATACACTTTTAAACTCTCTTTGATCAAATCCTGGGACACATCCGACGATGATTGGAATACAGTTTGGTACTTGTTCATTTCTTCTGCAGTCTTTGCCGAAACTGATGCAAACTCAGATGATACGAATGAAATATCTTTATTTTTAGGTGGACTAAATGTAACAAAAAAGTATCCCGAATAGTCCCATACTCCTTTAACTTTTTTAATAAAGAATCCAGCAAGTTCGCGAGGAGTAAAAAAGTCCGTAGATTTAGGAATTGCACTAAATCCCAATGCTCCCGATACTCTCCAAAACTCACAATCGAATGCAAGTATTTGATCATATCCTTCGGCCAATTTATCTAGGTGCTGATTATACAGCTTCATTGTTTTAAGCTGTAGCTTTTAGTAGCTGAAGAAGGACTGCCTTGGAATCGCGCTTTCCAAAAGGAATGCTCTTCTGCGTAAGAAGATCACGAAGCTGGGCAGCCGTCTTGCTGCTTGGATCGTCCACCGGGGGCCCATCAACCTTCTCGACAGACAGACGGTCATCCTCAACTTCTCGCACAGCTTCAGCAACGGTAGGCAGAACCACATCATCTGTCTCGGCTTCAGTTTCAGGCTCATGCTCGGGCTCGGGCTCGGGCTCGGGTTCTAGATGGGCCTCAGTCTCGGGACGGCGAACTAGCTGCGTTGATAAAACGGCCGCAAGCGACTGGAGATGCTGGAGCATCCGCGTCTGCTGCCAATACAAGTACCCTACCATTCCTGATAAAACAAAAACCATGGATGCAAGAATCACGACGGCGACATATGTTAGCTGCATTTTTCTTTTATGTCGAATAAAGCTTCTGTCTTTAAACGTAATGCCGCAACAGACCTCTGCGTCCGATTTTACTCGCTACAAGAATCTTAGCACACAATTGGCGAGTATAGTATATTCTGCTAAGCCTAATCCCCATCTAGCAGTTCCACTCATAACTTCGTTACAAGATCCTATAAAATTATCAACTTTCTTGCCCACACAGGCCAATACTACTAAGCATTATGTAGGTAATGGAAAAGTCCAAACCTGGCACCGATAAATTGTGTGTTTAGAACAATGCCAACTCCGGACGCTTCCCAGTTCACACAGTTTAAAAAATATGCGGCGATTGATTCACGCACAAATACCGCCGGAGGTAAACAGATTACTCATTTATCACCATTTGTCCCAAGTGTGTTACGCCCACTTGATTTTTTAACCTCGTTTTCTAATAAAGTTGTAACACCATGCAACTTTATTCCCATTAATTCGCCTCTTGGTAATGCAAATGGTAAGAAGTCATCGTATGCACCACCAATACCAACAATTAGCAACTTAATTATTCAAAGCAGCGATGGCCCGGGCGGCCAGACCGCAAGTCTGAGCTGGACAGAAACAAACACCACAAGCCGCAGTGCTACATGTGTGGTTACAGCCTCCCCATCGACATCTGTACCCGGAGCTCTCTCATATTTAAGTGCTGGGTCTGTTCTTGTCACGAACCAAAGCACCCAGGGACCGTACACTGTAACGATAACTGTGACAAACTCATATGGAAGTGCCAGTGCCTCAATCAATGTGACTGTAGGATGTTTCCTAGGATTTGTTAAGGTTGAGACTCTTGGCGGACCAGTTGCCATTGAAGATATCGTAGTCGGAACCAAGATTCTCCAGCCAAGTGGCCGCTACAGTAATGTTGTTGAACTCAAGCGCACCACAATCACTGATATGTTTGCCAATGGCGATGGACGATTGTATGCTGATGCCGAAGAGAAGATGGTTGTTACTTACTGGCACAAGATCCGGTTTTCTGATGAAACTGAGGAAGTTAAGGCCGGTGAGCACCCTCGATTACATCAAGTATTCCGTGCTACACCATTTGATGTTTTTCATATTAAGCTCGAGAATCCAGTCCATGATAAGGTGCTGATTCATGATACAGACATTACAGCAGAGAGCTTTATTCCTGTAAACCCGCTCTAGATTCAAGCTCCTTCATATAGACTACCGAATCAGTCAATAAATTGCTGGAACTACCGTGTGTATTATCCGAATAAATACCAGGTTCTTGAAATACTAGAACTCTTAAACTAATCCACACAGTTGGTAAATGGTTCATTAAAACTGCGTCGGGTGATTCGTCGCCTGTATTGCGAGTGCATACCCAGGGATACTTGAATGAAGTTATCATTCTGTCAATTGGGAAAACATATCCTTCATTCAGTATTCTAGAATACTCCTGAATTATGGGTAGTGCGCTCTTTGACCAAAGCATACCCGTACAATTTCTGATACTTTTTGTGCATGATACCTTTAGGTAATTTGCAGATACTCCAAACACTTTAGTCGGTGGAATAAATTGCCTATGCGAATTTGGACCAAGCATTACAGCGTCCCATTCTGTAATTTGTGTCACTGCTTCATCTACCGCATGTAAAAACTCAGAATGACTGCAGTTTAATCTAGCATCATCTTCTAATATCAAACACCAGTCTGCATCTCTTAGCCCAGTACGAATAGCATTTATATGAGCTAATCCACATCCTGTATGAAGTATATCTGATAATACACCATTAATAACTTCTATATGGCCTATCCAGTTCCAATGTTTCATAAATGACTCCAGTCTATCTTTGCGATGGGGGAGATTTATCACAAGAATATTCATTGTCTAAAACTCTTCATCTATTCTGAAGACCATATCTTCCTTCTTCATTCCAACGCCGGGCTTCGAATATTCGGAAACCTTCTTCTCAAAGAAATTGGTCTTACCTTCCAGCGAAATCAATTCCATGAAATCAAACGGATTTGTAGAATTGTATATTTTTGGCAGGCCTAGCTGCAAAGCTAACCGATCAGCAACAAACTCAATATACTGAGACATATCACGAGCATTCATTCCAACAAGAGAACAAGGGAGTGCTTCAGTAATGAACTCCTTTTCAATTCCAACGGCTTCGCGAATAATTTGCACAATCTCGTCTTTTGTGAGCTTGTTTTGTAGCTTGTGATACAGAGTTACCGCAAACTCAGTATGCAAACCTTCATCTCGAGAGATGAGTTCATTCGAGAAGGTGAGCCCAGGAAGAAGTCCGCGCTTTTTGATCCAGTAAATCGCACAGAATGAACCGCTGAAGAAGATTCCTTCAACACACGCAAATGCTACTAAACGAGTCGCATAGGACTCTGTTGATTCAATCCACTTACGAGCCCAATCAGCCTTTTTGGAAATGCATGGAATTGTATCGATTGCACGGAAATACTTGGCTTGCTCGCTAGGATCCTTCACATACTGATCAATGAGAAGCGAGTAAGTTTCCGAATGAATACCTTCTGCTGCATTTTGAAATCCATAAAATAGACGAGCAACCGGTGACTGGATATCTTTTTGGAATCGTGTGGCCAGGTTCTCCTGCACGATTCCGTCTGATCCTGCAAAGAATGCTAAAACCTGTTTAATAAAATACTGCTCTGACTCTCCTAGCTTCTCCCAATCTTCCTTATCTTTGCTGAAATCAATCTCCTCGGCTGTCCAAAAGGATGCCACCGCTTTCTTATAAAGTTTGTAAAGATCCTCTTCTGACGGACTAATAGGGAATAAAGTATATCGCTCTCCCAGAGTCTTAGAGGAGGGGTCGAACAGAGGCTCCATACTACTATGTGGTGAAAAGTAGTTAAACTCTTTGTCCATCTTACTAATAATATGGCCAGTCATGGAAATGATCCATTTTCCGGGAGCAATACTCGGAACCTACTTCAACATGTGTTTAGTCCAAAAATTGTGAATGGGATAACAGGTGGTAATTCTGCATACGATGTACGGCTCGATATGATTAATGTAGATAACATTTATGTGACTGGAAATGTTTACGGTCCTAGCGGACCTATCTTTGGAGGTGTCGGCTCTACAGGCTCTACAGGACCTACGGGTCGTACAGGACCTACGGGTCGTACAGGACCTACGGGACCTACGGGACCTACGGGACCTACGGGACCTACGGGACCTACGGGACCTACGGGACCTACGGGACGTAGTGGACCTACGGGACCTACGGGATCAATGCCGGCAATTATATCATTAACTACAACCCCACTATCTGATACGATTACTCCATCAACGAGCCCTGTGTTTACAACATCCACATTTTCTTGTCCTGCAGGGACATATCTCATGTCATGCAATGTAGAGGTTTCTATTGCTTCAAATAGCGCTGGAAATAGTGATTATTTTCAGTTTGGAGATCAACTTTTAAGAGTGTTCGAGGAAAGTATATTTGCAGGCTGTTTGACAATTGCAACTCAACCACTGTTTAAAACAATTAATCAGTTTGTTACATTTACTAACCCAACAGTGAACGGAGCGCTTACATTTGTGGCAACATCAACCCAATTTGGTGCATCAACAATCGCCCGTAATTACACTATTAATGTAATAAGTGTTAAACTTCTACAGGTAAATTAAGCTAGTTTGCCTACAATTTTATGAATAGACAACGATGAAACGCCCGAAGATTCAGATACTCCTTTCATTTGAGCTTTGGTTTTCAATCCCATAATATGGGCAACCACTCCAGCCACAATGGTCTTGGGTGTATGCTCAAACTCATCTTCTGACTTCAGAGAAATTTCCAGTAACAAATCCAGTATTTTCTGACGCTGGTCATCGTTCAAGTTTAGGGATGCACATAATCTCTCAGCAATCCCTATTTGAGTTTGCAAAACAGTGTTCTCTGTGTTAGAGAAATGGGTTATGGCTTTGCATAAAGCTCGAATATTCACTTGAAACAGTTTGGCAATTTCTTCGTGTGATCGCGGAACATCGTGGTTACGGCATGAAACAAATACCGCAGCACCCATCATTGACCGCCTTGTTTCTCCTCGGACTTTTTGAGCGTCTTCAAGTGCTTTGTACATACCACATGCTTCCTGGACAATAGCTTTAGGAAGACCGGCGTGTGAGCATGATAGTTGAATTGCATCAAATATTCCCATCCATGATCGCTGGGAATTAGAAGAAAGAGACCAGCAACTTAGGCGCTGGACGGCTTTCATGTTTGGATGCATACCTTTAAAAGACATAACGGATCCATAAGATGATTCGGGAAGAAGATCAGATATTGTAAAACCGGTTCGGCACTGATCATCTCCTTTGTTTTCATAATTGCGCCACTCCGCGCTTTCGTCGATAATTTTGCTGATAATAACTCCACACTTTTCGCATACTTGCTCACCTTCGTCTACAACAATTGAATGTTTGCAGTCCATTGATGTATTCACTCCGTAGATTCGTTATTTTCCGTTTTATGCGAGCCAAATATCATTTTCATAATCGACCAATTTTCGGGAAAGACCTTAACAAAGTTTGATTTTAAGAACTTTTCATACAGATACTTGATCTTGGTAGATAAATCATTCAAGAAAATAAACATAGAAAACGCGAAGAATAATCCTGAAATGTATACATCAATCTCTCTATCTAAGGATGTTTGAATTGTAAACACTGGAGGATACTCTTTAATGATCTTTGTCGTCCAAAAAGCAACTGCGCCTACTAATGTTAATTCTGTAGCAACATCCGCAGTTTGGTAAAGAATGCCACGACCTTCCCATTCCTTACCGTAATCATCAAACAGATGGAAGAGTATATACGAAATGAATGCTCCAAATACTGTATAAAATACGGCTAAAATAGCAATATTCAGGGTTCCGCCAACAATTTCGTCCCACTCCATTAGTTATTAGAAAGAAATGGGATTGAGGTTGGATCATATATTTGCGGACGGTAATTTGTCGTTAAAATAGGTTTACCTAAATCGCGAGACTTTATGGGTTTGAGCCACGATAACATTAGGTATTTACCTTCCACAACCCAAACCCAGTAACCCGCCTTCGAGAATTCACCAACCAAAAATTCCAATGCTTCTTTCAGAGGGAAAAGTGGGTATCCGAAAACATAGGTTGGTACTTCATACACGATATACGGAGCACTTGGATTATGAACTGCGTGTTGTCGGATTTTTGCCTGGATTTGAGTAATTATAGGAACCATTGCTGCCATACGATTCTGTTTTCGCTCTTCTTGTTCATCCCATACGTCACGAGCACGCAACATCTCTACTTATACTAAGATAAGAATGTCTCTGCCATTCCGCGCACTTGGTCTTGGTGGAGGAGGGGTTAAAGGAGTTCTACATATTGGTGCACTTCTTGAACTTTCAAAGAAACAAGATTTGGTATTTCCGGATGGTGTTTATGGTGTATCGGTGGGAGCAGTGATTGCTACATATATTGCGTTTGGTCTTCCATTTGATAAGGAAGGAATTTCAAATTTAAATAATCAGTTTAATTTATCCAACTTTTTGGGAGGTGTTGATCTACAGTCGGTTTCTAATACATTTTCTCGTAAAGGCATGAACTCTATGGATTCATTTGAAAAAATGGTTGCAGACTTGTTTCAATCTCACGGCATAAATATTCGAGATAAGGTTCTTTCTGACGCAAAGATGCCACTGTATTTGGTTGCTTCAAATTTAACTAAAGGCAACCCTACTATTTTTTCAGGAAATGTTCCAGTTCTTAGTGCTCTGAAATGTTCATGTGCAATTCCGGGAGTGTTTCAACCACAAATTCTGTATGGACAAGTTTATATCGATGGAGATATGTTCTGTCCATCCATTGATAAATTTATACATTCAAAAAGCAAACTTTGTATTTCTTTAAAAAAGAGAATGTCTAATACTGAGTTTACACCTGAAACTATCGAGAATATGTCTCCGTTGACATATATTCACGATATTTATACGATGATCACTCAAAATTTTCATGATCAAGTCAAAAGTGATAATACTGTGTGCTTGAACTTTCCTGGATTGCACAGTATGTCTGATATTACCGAATTTGATATTGAAAAAGTTTTAGAAAAGGGTGCTCACGATTTACGCCGTTTTCTCAAGTAAACTAGTAAATGGAGTTCCCAAAAACTATATATTTCTGTAATCGAACTCTTGATAAGATGGATGTTTACGCGTCTGCTTGGAAAAGGCTTAATCCGGAATATGAGGTTCAGCTTTTTGATAATTTAATGTGCGAGAAGTTTTTACTTGAAGAGTATAGCGAACTTTACAGAGACATTTTTAATTATATAGAAGATGGACCAATTAAAGCTGATTTTTGGCGAATCTGTATTCTTTACAAGTATGGAGGTGTATACTCAGACATTGATAATCAACCGCTTGTTCCTATCAAGGATTTCTTAGAACCTGATGTTGAGTTTCTTACTTGCAGTTCTTATATGGGAGATATGAACTTTAATCCTAATTTCATTATTGGACATAAAGGATCCCCAATATTGAAACGGTGTATTGATTGGTATTTGGATAAATATCATCAAACCCATAAATATGAATATTGGCCATGGAGTATTATGCGTGCATTTACTGATACTTTACACTTAATAAACTATCATAGAAACGATGGTATTTATATTGTTGATAATATGAAGGTCCAAATTATGAAAGAATGCCCCGGAAATGATCACTATGATGCTCATAATGTATATAAGGGAAAGCGAGTGTTTAATAACCGTTACCCTACCTGGAACCATATGACTCACAGTTTTTTTAATTAGAAATCAATAGTCTTATCTGCCGTTAATTTTTCAGTCATATAAAGAATGTAAAGTTTAAATAGATGTTTTATAATTATATAAATGAACATTCTCGATTACTTACAAGTATATCATTTTGATAAAAAAATTAGGTGTGGTGTAAATAGTGATGGCGGATATGTATTCGCAGAATTGGATGGCGATTATGATTGTTATATTTCTGCCGGAATTTCAAACGAAGAGAGTTTTTCACGAGATTTTATTAATAAATATAAAATAAATAAGAATAATAGTTACGCATTTGATGGAACTATTACCGAATATCCTTACCAATAT
>Ga0007796_10000317_pt1 | contig 14662 bp, 14 predicted proteins | sample CryBogmetaGMA0M_FD_60373 | JGI IMG/M metagenome (GOLD analysis project Ga0007796, IMG submission 60373) | Freshwater microbial communities from Crystal Bog, Wisconsin, USA - MA0M | ecosystem: Environmental > Aquatic > Freshwater > Lake | place: Crystal Bog, Wisconsin, USA | collected 2009-07-06 | reverse complement strand
CGGCGAGCCCTGGATGGCCAGCCGCTTGCACGTGATCGCCTTCTCCGACTCGGGTGTCTCCGAGCGGAGCACGGCGAGCAGGGCCTGCTCCTGCGGAGCCACCGCCGGACCCTCAGCCCTGGCGTTGATGGCCGCGTCGCAGACGAGCGCCACGAGCAGGGGCACGATCGCCGCCCGCACCGCGTGCCGTCCGCACGACACCAAACGTCCCTTGGCCTTCATGATCCGAGCCTCCATGGTTCGCGGAGCGACTCGGACCGCAGCCGGCCGGCCTCCGCATCGTTGACGAACCGCCACGTCTCGGTGTCGAGCCGCACGGGCCGGCCGAGGAAGAGCGCCACGTTCGCCGCGTGGCAGGCGATGTGCGCGTTGCAGGCGGCGTCGGCGTTGCCCTTGGGCTTGCCGCGCGTCCGGCAGCAGTCGAGGAAGTCGCGGACGTGGAACGTGGCGGGGTAGCCGCCGATCTCCTCGACCTTCCTGCCCGCCATGAGCTCCGGTGAACTGAGGACGAGCTTGCCGCTGTCGCCCGCCTCCACCCATCCTGTCTCCCCCTCGAAGCGGACCGGGCACGAGCCGAGCGGGATCCAGTCCTTCTCGCGGAAGATGAGCTCCGCGCCGTTCGCGTAGCGGCACACCAGTTGGCCGTCGACCGGCGGGGCGTAGTCGACCGGCGGCGGCCCGTCGTTGACGGCCCACTGGCAGAGGTCGACGCAGTGCGAGCCCCACTCGAGCACACCGCCGCCGACGAGCCCGCCCCCCTTCTCGAAGTTGAAGCCGTCGGCGAGTGTCTGGGCGTGGAAGGGCCGCCAGGCGGCGGGACCGAGGTACATGTCCCAGTCGGCCGCCGCCGGATCGGGCGCGGGCTCCTCGGCCAGCCAGCCGCTCGTCTCGGCCCGCATCCCGCCGGGATGCGCAAACACCCGCTGCACGCGGCCGAGCCGCCCGGTCCGCGCCAGTTCGCAGGCAAACGCGTAGTGGGGCAGGTTCCGCCGCTGCGTGCCCGCCTGGAACACGGTGCCGCAGCGCCGCATCGTGTCGCGGAGGATCAGGCTCTCGGCGATGTTCTTCGTGCAGGGCTTCTCGCAGTAGATGTCCTTGCCGGCCTTCGCCGCGAGCATCGCCATCAGGCCGTGCCAGTTGGGCCCGGTGGCGATGAGCACCGCATCGACGTCCTTCTGATCGAGCAGTTCGCGGAAGTCGCGGTACGTCCGGCAGTCGGCGGTGCCGTGGTGCTTGTCCACGATCCCCTTGACGGCGCTGCGGCGGCCTTCCTTGACGTCGCACACGGCGACGAACTGCACGTCGGGCTGCTGGAGGAAGCAGCCGAGGTCGTACTCTCCCCGGCGGCCGATGCCGATGCCGGCCACGCGGATTCGCTCGCTCGGCGGCACCGCGCCGTCGAGCCCCAGCGCCGACGATGGGATCACCATCGGCGCCCCGGCGAGCGACCCCGCCGCAAGGCCCGTCCGCAAGAAAGCACGTCGTGTGCGTGCGCGTGGTGCCGCCATGGTCGTCCTCCGCCGTGATGCCTCGCGAACCCCGAACACCACCGTTATCGCCGCCGCCGCCCTCCCCTGCAACCGGCGGCCTACAGCTGCCCGTCCACCGCCAGCTGGTGGAAGTAGTGCGGCACCTTCGCCTGGTTCGCGAGCAGCCAGTCGATCGTGGGCTCGTTCCGCAGCGCCTTGCCGATCGCCTTCGCGGTGGCCTCGCGGTTGGTGCGGAAGAGGATCTGCGGATCGTACTCGGCCTCGACGATCGAGGGGTCGAGCCACACCGAGACGATGATGCCGAGGTCGTTGACCTTCTTCTTCGGGATGTCGCCGGCCCGCACCGCGTCGAGCACGCCGTGGGCGATCGCCGCCTGGACCGTGCCCATGAGGATGTTCGTGTACTTCTCGTGCTTCACCGTGACCTTGCTCACCATCAGCGTGGCGGGCCGCACCTGCACGTCGGAGTTGAGGATCGCGAACACCCGAGAGTGCCCCTTCGTCTGGTCGCCGAGGAGGTTTGCGATCGCGTAGCCGACCGGCCCGTCGAGCTCGCCGATCACCACCTCGGGCTCGGCGGCGCTCCACGCAGCCTCGTCCTCCACGAGCGCCTCGCCCGTGCGCATCACGATGCGTCCCCGTGCCGTGCCCGTCCGCGCCGGCTGCTTCCGTTTCGCCATGCGTCCGCTCCTCGCTTCGACCCGTGCGGTTTTCGAGCGCCCGATCACCCAGAGCACCCGACACCCTGGAGGAGCCCGACGATCGATCGAGGTTGATCGCCCTCGACCGGCACTCTCTGTCGGCAAAGGCGATTCCCGAAAAAAAGTTTGTACCCCGATTTCCGGAGTCGCCGCAAGGACTCGCCACACGCGCGAGTTGTCGGCATCGCCCGGAGCGGCGCGGGCACCTCGGACCGCCGCCGGCCCACACGGCGCGGCTCACGGTCCATGGACAAAGCCATCCATGGCCTTTGTCCACGTGGTCGACCGCAGGAAACGCCGAGGATTTCCTGCGGTCGACTCCAGCCGCATCGTGCGGCGCGACGCTTTGGCCACGGCCTGCTATGGGACCGTCGTCGGCGCGGGCATAGGCCTGCCCGTCGGAGTTCCACCGGGCGGTCCGTACCCCGTGGGGACATTCGGGCCGGTGAGCGGCGCGATCGGTGGCCCGCTGTAGGGGACGTCTTTTTTTTGGCCGCCGCAGCCGACCATCGCGCAGCCTGCGGCGAGGGCGCAGAGCGTCGATGCGATTCGCATGGCTCGGTCTCCGATGGGGCTTACCAGTCGTTCCCCAAGACTTCGCGGCCCTGCGGGGTGAGGGCTTGCCACCAGGTGGGGTTCGAGATCGAACTGTCCACGCTCCGGATGCTGCCGTCAGCGACGCCGACGAGCATGGCGCCGGGGTGGATTTGCTGAGCGAGCGCCGGATTGCACTGCGTGCTCCACGGTGTTTGCGTGATGGTTTGGAACCGCGCGTTCGCGCCGACGAGCCCGGGGAACGCGGAGTTGGAGGTGTACCCGGTGTTCCCGTCGGAGGAACCGTAGGCGAAGATCGACATGTACGACACGTTCCACGAACCGTGGCCCCACAGCGGCGCATAGTACAGGTTGCACGTCCGATACCTCTCGGCGAAGAGCACGGTCTTCGAAGTGCCGTCCGGGATTTTGGCGAGCTTCGAGTTCGACGCCATGTTCGCGGAGGCATTGTTCCCGCCGCCGGGATTGCCGAACACTTGAAAGTTCGCCGCGTAGTTCCCGGGCATCCATTTGCCGGCTTGGTCTTCGGCGCCGACCCAGCCCGGCTGCCAAATGCCCTCCTCAGGCCATGTGGAATCGGACGGGCAGAAGTAGGGCGCGATCGGATACGTGCATGGCATGCGGGTGAGCGACGCGCTCGTGGGAACTTGAAAATAGGCGCTGCCCTTGGAGGCGCTGTACAGCGGGGCTTGTTCGATATAGGGAAGCAAGGCGTAGAAAACCGGAACGCCGATGAGCGGCAGGCCCCGACTTGGGTCCGGCGGATCCGTGCACATCGCCGGGAGTTTGCCCTTGGCGTCGTTGTGGGCGTGGCAGGCGAGCGCGACCTGCTTGAGGTTGTTCGAACACTGCGACCGGCGGGCACTCTCGCGGGCCGACTGCACGGCGGGCAGGAGCAGCCCGATGAGTGTCGCGATGATCGCGATCACGACGAGCAACTCGACGAGCGTGAAACCCGCTCGTCGGCGGCACGAGATGCGAACGGCCATGGCCAAACCTCGGGCGAGGAGCGACAGCGTGAAACAGGACAGTTCCCCCGGGGAAATCATTCACCTTTGACCGGTGAAACGCAAGGGCGAGATCGCGGGTTTCGCGGCGTTCACTCCGCCGGATTCCTCGAGCCGACACCCGCGCGAGCCGTCGCCTGTGCGGCCGCTTTCCCCGGGCGGCGGCTGACGCGCTGCTAGAGGTATCGCCGGCGGTTGACGTTCGCCTTCCAGCGGCCCGACTCGGCGATCTCGAGGAGTTGCGCCTGCGTGAACGACTCGCCGTGCTCGAGCACGGCCCGGCGGATCACCTCCTTCACGTCGGCACCGGTCGCCCCTTCGAGCGCCTCGGCGAGGGCGTGCAGGTCGAGCGGCAACTTCAGGCGGCCGAGGTGGCGCTCGAGGATCCGGCCGCGGCTGGCCGCGTCGGGCATGGGGAGCGTGATCACCATGTCGAACCGGCTCGACCGCTGCGCGGCGGGATCGAGCGACTTCGGGTCGTTCGTGGTGGCGATCGTGAGGATGTCGTCCCGCTGCCGGACGCCGTCGAGCGTGGCGAGAAAGTCGGCCAGCGACGTGTTCGTGCCGCTCGTGTCGCGGTGACCGAGCACGAGGTCGATGTCGTCGAGCACGACGAGCGTGGGGCCGAAGGTGTCGCTCTCGGCGTAGAGGTCGGCGATCGTGTGCCGCATCGAGTTGGCGTCGGCGAGGATCGTGGTGTAGCGGCCGGCGAGCTCGCTGGCGATCACCCGCACGAGGTGCGTCTTGCCCACGCCCGGCGGTCCGGCGATCAGCATCCCGCGGTTGGTCCCCAGCCCGAGCGACTTGAGCAGGTCGCGGCGACTCGTGGCCGAGGCGAGGAACACGTCGACCTCCTGCCAGACCTCGTCGGGCAGGATCAGCCCGCCCCGCTCGCTGGTGATCGACGGGCTGACGCTGATCCGCACGCAGCCGTCGGTGACACAGGCCTCGAGCACGCGGCCGCGGAGCGGATTCTCGTGCGTCTTGAGCCGGGCCCGGAACGACTCGAGCGTCGTCTCGGCCGCCCGCGTGGCCGCCTGCGACGAGAGGATCGCGAACTCCCGCTGCCAGTGGCGGTCGTCGATGGCCACGCAGAGCGGCTCCGCGGCGAGCGTGCCGGCGGGAAAGGCGGCGACCAGCCGCCCCGGCACCGCCACCTTCTCCTCGGGGCCCACGTCGAGCTGCGACCAGGTCGGCGGCAGGCCGTCACCGGGCGAGCCGACGACGACCCGCGGTGCGTGCCGCTCCATCTCGAGCCGCAGCAGGTTGCCGAGCACCGCGAGCGACGTGCCGGGCCCGGTGAACTTCGTGCTTGCCAGGTCGAGCTGGTCCACGCCGAGGTGGCGGACGGCGAACTGCGTCGGCGAAAGGACCGTCGCCGGCTCGTTGCCGAGCAGCTCGCCGAGCACGCGGAGCGTGGCGCGCGTCTCCTCGCTCGCGGCCGACAGGACCGCGTCGATCGTGTGCCCTCCCCGGGCCACCAGGCCGTCGTGCATTCCCCTGCGCTCCAGGATGGCGGGCCACGATCGCCGACCCGCGAGCCTAGACTGTAGCAGGTTCGGCACGGTCACCGTCCGCACAGCCGGAGAATCCCGCGATGCACTGGCTCTACCTCGCGATCGCGATCGTCGCCGAGATCCTTGGCACGAGTTTTCTGAAGGCGTCGGCCGGTTTCACGAAGCCGCTGCCGAGCGTCATGGTGCTCGTCGGCTACGGCGTGGCGTTTTTCTTCCTGTCGCTCACCCTCGAGCACATCCCCGTCGGCATCGGCTATGCGATCTGGTCGGGCGCCGGCGTGACGCTGATCGCGGCGATCGGCTGGATCTGGTTCGGCGAGAAGCTCGACGCGGCGGCGATGCTCGGCATCTCGCTGATCGTGGCCGGCGTCGTGGTGCTCAACGTCTTCTCGAAGACGGCCGCCCACTGACACGTCGTCAGAGCAGCAGCCGCCAGCTTGCGACGGCGAGGACGGCCGCGATCAGGAAGCGAAACCGATCGGGCTGGATGCGGCTCGATCGTGGAGGTTCCGAGGCGCTTCCGGTCCGCACTCAAGGCCGGATTTGGCTCGGCGGCGCAGACCGGCCTTGAAACCGCTCTTCTCGAGGGCCGTCCGCACCGTGGGATGGTATCCCGTCAGAGACTGTGGATGTCGATCACGGGCAACTCGTCGGGCGACGCCTGAAAGAGTGCCCGGTCGTCGCGGGCCTGAACGAGCTCGCCCCAGTCGGCGGGCGGCCCGCGGCCGGGAGACACGGACGGCGGCTCGAGCGGTTCGCATAAGTGTGGCAGGATCTTCCGGATCGGTCCTGGCTCGGTGATGAACGCGATCAGACGGATGTCGCCACCGCACCCCGGGCACTCCAGCGGAAACCCCTCAGGCGAGCGCTTGGCGGGCACCCGGATGCCCCTTACGGCAGAGCCGCTGCGGATGCTGTTTTTGTTGCGTTGAGGCAGGGCCTCGTGGATGCCCATCGGCCGCAGTGTTCAGCCGCAGCCCCCGTTCGGGCCGTGGCCTCGAGGGGCTGCGATCGGGGCACGCTGCGACTGCCTTCTGTTCCGCCCGCGCGGCCACCGCGATTCCCTGTAGCCGCTGCTCATTCATTCCTCATTCCGCAGCGACTTGACGAGCGCCCCCCCCCTTTTTCGTACTCTCTACCCATCACGCGTCACGCCCTCGCTGCCCGCGCGGCCCCCGCCTCGTATCTTCCTCCCGCACATCAGGATCCACACCATGTCGCCCCGTGGCCTCGTGTCCGCTCTCGCCGTCCTCACCCACGCTCGCAGAGCCCAGCATGTTCGTCGCCGGCAGAAGCCACGCGGCCGCGGCACCAAGGCGGCGGCCACCCTGGCCGGCGAACGACTCGAACCCCGGCTGGCGCTGGCCATCGACTTTGCCTCCGGCCTGGCGGCCGACATGACCGCCTCCGCCTACCTGTTCATCGGCGATCACAGCGTCAGCAACTCCGAGATCTGGAGAATGAACGTCGCCGGCACGCCGCTCACGGCGCCCGGCTATGGACTCGTGCTTCGCGAGCAGGGCACTTTTGTCCGGGGTGCCTCCTACCCCATCACGGTCGATTGGCTCGCCAGCAACCGCTCCGCCGGACCCGACTACGACTACCGCGCCTGGATCGACCGCTCCGCCAACCCCACTTGGACGTCAGGCTCCCCGACACCCTCGAGCCCCGACTTCTTCGTCACCGACCCGGGGCAGTTGCTCCAGCGCCGCTGGTTCGGCTCGGAGGTGAACGCCACGCTCGGCAAGACCGCGGAGGTGCATTTTCCGGGGATCGACCTCGACGGCGACAGCGACAACTCGGGCTCTGTCGATGGGACCCAATCCGAGGATGCCCTGGAACTCGTCTCCACGACCGGCGTGAACGTGCCGGTGAGCACGTCGAGCATGGCCGGGCTCACGCCGCTGGTTCTGGGCATGAGTGACAACCTCCGCCACGCGGCCACCGCCGCAGACGTGTCGTTCACGTTCTCCACCACCGCGCCTACGGCATTCCGGCTCTGGGGGGACGCCGCCCGCACCCAGCTGCTCCCCTGGGGCACGGCGGTCACCGCCGCCCAGTTGGGCCTCGGCTTCGGCAGCAGCCTGAACCTCCAGCTCGAGGCCATCGCCCCGACGACATCCTTCGCCGCCATCACCACCACAGCCCTCGTGACCGGGGGCTTCTGGCAGGGAACGCTCCAGGACACCGTCCGCGCCCGCGGCGTGCCCGGCGTCGATCTCGATGTCGATAGCGACAACACGGGGTCGATCGCGAGATCCATCGTCGAGGACGCCATCGAAGACGACACCGCCAGCCCCGGCCTCATCGTGCCGGTCGGCGGCAGCCGCGCCCCGATGATCGTGGACGTGCCGCAAGGCCGCACCGCGTCGCTTGCGATCACTCAGGGTGCCGACAAAGTCCGCCTCTGGACGGCCCAGACCGGCGGCACGGCCATTCCCGCAGCAGGCAGCACCGTCGCCGGCGGCGCGCCTCAGACCTTCTGGATCGAGGCAGTCGCACCGAGCGCGAGCCTGGCCGACATCGCATTCACGCTCACGGTTCCCGGCACCGGCCTACGGGATTCGATCACGATGACCAACGTCGAGGTCGTCGTCGATCGCATCAACTTCAAGGGCGACGGCAATATCGACATCCGGATCGACAAGACGACCGACATCGGCAACGCCGGCCTCCCGGGCTACGCCGCGACCGAAGACGTCGAGTGGATTCGCAACAGCCGGGAGAAGAAGAACGAGGACGACACGGCATGGGACACAACCCAGTCGGCTCCGGCCGCGTTCGTCAAGAACAAGGCGCTGTCAGCCGAGGTCCACTTCGCGGTGACGACGGCGGTGTCGGTCGAGGCGCTCAAGATCAAGGCGGACAGCACGCAACCCTACGGCGCGTTCGAGTCCACGACGGTGACGTACGCCGCGCTGCCGGGCGGCGGCGGCGAGTACAAGGCCACGTTCACCACGCCGGCGGCGAGCAAGGTGGACGAGGTTGACGTCAACACAAAGGTGTTCTCCTGGAAGGTTGAGTCCATCACGGTGACAGGAAAGACCTACGACTGGGCCGTCGACCTGCGAAAGACCGAGCACCGGCTGTACACGGTCCTGGGCACCCCGGTCGCTCCGATGGCCGAGCCGTGGGCGACGGTTCTGGAGGTGACCAGCCAACTTGCGGACGGGGCAAAGACCGGGGCGGAGGTCGTGGCGGCGCTGACGATCGGAACCCACGACTCCAAGTGGAGTACCGTCACACGCCCGTTCGTCAAGGCCACTGCCACGCTCATCTACGACCCGAGAGGGGCGATCCGGACGACGAATGGCGGCGGGTGGACGACACAACAGTTCGACCTGGTTAGCCTCATGACCTCGCTTACCGGCGCGACCACCAAGCAGCAGTGCGACGACAACGCCAACACGGTGGCGATCTTCGCCCGGTCGCTGGGCGTTGCGGCCAAGGGGTTGCGGTTCTACGGCCCCGGCTTCACGACGCTGGAGCCGACGACCTACTTCCCCGCCGGATCGAACACGATCGAGCCGCCGGTCAACTTCAATTTCCACCAGATCGTGCAGTTCGATGGGAAGGTGTACGACCCCTCGACCCGTAAGGACATGGGTGGCGACCCGTGGGTCGGGATGACGTTCGACGACTACCTCGACGCGGCCTTCCCGGGCCAGCGAGCGAAGGGCCGCGAGCGCATCGACGTCACCGTCTTCACCATCAAATGATTCCCTCAGGCGCGGTCACCGGCGCCGTACCGGCGGCTGCGATGGTGTCGGGCGTGGTTCGCGACCCAGGGGCGTGTTACACAACTGCTGCCGGGCGGCGTTGCGGCCCGGTGGTATGAACCGCGTGGCCACGCCCGATGTCCGTCCACCTATGAGGTGCTCACATGACTCTTTCGCGACGTGAGGCCGTGGCGACCGCGGTCGGTTGCGGCCTAGCGGCGACGGCGTCCGGGACCGAGATCCAACCGCCCCCACCCGAGCCGCGGCGGGACCCAATGTATGGGGACATGCCCGAGGCGATCCGAGAGGTGTTTGAGGCTACCTTCCCGAACCACCGGTGCATCCGCATGGCCATACGGCAGGAAAACGGCGCGGCGGTGTACCGGGGCACGGTATTCGACCCGGCCTGCAGTGCGGCCCACACGCAACTAGTGGGGGATGAGACCGTCTCCCAACCGATCCTCTATCACCTGGAGGTGTCTGCCGACGCAAGGGTGATCGAGGAGACGGCCCATCCGGTTCTCGACCTGGAACGGCTACCGAAGGCGGTGGTGGCGAGCTACGAGAAGTGGAATCCAAAGGGCGTCACGGGCCGGGACCACTGGTGGACGACGGAGTTGCCGCGCGGCGGAGTGCGCGTCTACCGAGTGCGGATCATCCTGAACGCCGTCACGGCGTACACGGCGGCGTTCCGGGAAAACGGGACCACGTTGGCCGCCGACCCGGCGGTCGTTCCATAACCCTTCGCGTGGCTCGCTCCGCCGGGCAGAGAGCCGACCGAGTCCGGGCCAGCGGAACATGCCTTTCATCCAATGTACGGCACTGGTGGCTCTTGAAGGATGCGGCGTCACGGCGGACTTCATGACCCCCCTAGGCGGCGCGACCACCAAGCAGCAGTGCGACGACCACGCCAACACCGTGGCGATCGTCGCTCGGTCGTTGGGGGTTGCCGCCGAACGGTTGCGGATCTACGGACCCGGGTTCACGAAACCGCTGCCGAGCGTGATGGTGCTCGTGGGCTACGGCGTGGCCTTCTTCTTCCTCTCGCTGACGCTCGAGCGGATCCCCGTGGGCGTGGGCTATGCGATCTGGTCGGGCGCGGGCGTGACGTTGATCGCGGCGATCGGCTGGCTGTGGTTCGGCGAGAAGCTCGATCCGGCGGCGATCGCCGGCATCGCGCTGATCGTGGCGGGCGTCGTCGTGCTCAACGTGTTCTCGAAGACCGCGGCCCACTGACACCTCGTCACAGCAAGAGCCGCCAGCTCGCGACGGCGAGGACGGCCGCGATCAGGAGGCGGATCGCCCGCACCGGCAGGCGGAACGCGCCGAGCCACGCGCCGGCCGCCCCGCCGACCGCCGCGGCCGCCACCACCGCGATCCCCGGCGCGGGCAGCGGCCGACCGGCCACGAGCCCGCCGACGAGACCGGAGAGCGAGTTGACGAGGATAAAGGGCGCCGTGACCGCGGCGACCGTCCGCACCGGTGCCGCACGCACCGCGAGCATCACCGGCGTGAGGAACACGCCGCCCCCCACGCCCGTCAGCCCGGAGAGCAGGCCGATGCCCGCCCCGAGCGCCGCGAGCGCCGCCTGTCGCGGCAGCGAGCGGCCGGCCCACCATGACGACACGGGCTCCGCGGTCGTGGCCCCGGGCCCGCGTGCCGCTTCCACGACGAGCTTCACCGCCGAGGCGCCGAGGACGACGCCGAGGATCGCCTGGAACGCCCCGGTCGGCAGGGCCAGCGCGCCCCCCACGACGGCGCACGGCACGCTCGCGATCGCCAGCGGCACGAACAGCCCGCGGTCGAAGTGGCCGGCGCGGACGAACTGCGCCGTCGCGATCGTCGCCACGACGACATTGAGCGTCAGCGCCGTCGGCCGGATGAAGGCCGGCTCGAGGCCGGCGAGCGTCATCACCGCGATGTAGCCGGTGGCGCCCGCGTGACCGACCGACGCGTAGAGCAGCGCGACGGCGGCGACGGCGGCCGCGATCGCGGGCGTCATGCGCCTGTCACGGCGTGCCGCCGGAGGAGCTCGAGCGGCACGATCGCCAGCGTCTTCTCGTGCGTCGCCTCGAGCACGACCATGGGCGCGTGGCCGGCCTCCGCCGCCTCGAGCCAGCGGGCGGCGCACAGGCACCAACGGTCCCCGGCGACGAGGCCCGGAAAGCCCCACTGCGGCTGCGGGGTCACGAGGTCGTTGCCCGCCGTGACGGTGAACTCGAGAAACTCCTTCGTCATCACCGCGCAGACCGTGTGGACCCCGACATCGCCCGAGCCCGTGCGGCAGCAGCCGTCGCGGAAGAAGCCGGTGAGCGGCTCTCGGGAGCAGGACGCGAGCGGACCCCCGAGCACGTTCCGCTCGGGCGGGCTCCGGGACGCGCCGGACGGTCGGTCGAAGGCGATCATGCGGTGACGCCGGCGGGGCGGAGGGATCGGAGGCCGCAGTATGATGCCGTGACCCGCGCCGGGCAACCGCGCCGTCGGCCCCCCGACCCTCCGGATCATCGCGATGCTCAGCCTCCAGTCGCCGTCGTCGCGCCGCTGGCTCGCGCAGGTCGACGACCACCTCGAGGACGTGCTCATCGATCACGCCCACTGCGAGAAGAAGGCGGCCGGGGTGGCGATGAACCTGCTCTTCTCGTACGTCGATCGTGTCGACCTCGCCCGAGAGATGACCGGAATCGTGAACGAGGAGCTCGAGCACTTCCGGCTCGTCCTCGACCTCCTCGAACGGCGCGGCGTCGGGTTTCGCAAGCTCGCCCCGAGTTCCTACGGTGGCCGGCTCCACGAGCTCATCCGCCGCGACGAGCCGGCGCGGGCCGTCGACCGCCTCCTCGTGGCGGGGCTGATCGAGGCCCGGAGCTGCGAGCGGTTCTCGCTCCTCGCCGAACACGTGACCGATCCCGAGCTCCGCGACTTCTACGCGGGGCTTTTCGAGTCGGAGGCGCGGCACCACGCCACCTACGTGCGGCTGGCGTGCGGCTTCGCACCGGAGGAGGTCGTCCGCGACCGGCTCCGCGACCTCGCGGCCGCCGAGACGGCGATCATCGAACGTGGCGATCCGTTCGCCCGCATGCACAGCTGAGGCGTCGTTTCATGGCATCATCCGCGGCGCTCCCGGCGGCACCACGGCGGCCGTTTCCCGTCACCGAGGCGATCGCCGTCGGCGCGCTTGTGGCCCTCGCGGCGTGGGGCGTGCTCGTGTGGTCGGGTGTGGGCGGTCGTCCGCTGCCGCTCGGGAGCCTCGACCCGGGCCGCTGGTTTCCCGGCCGCGGCCTCACGTGGGCCGACGTGCCGCTCGTCCTCCTGCTTGTCGTCGGCGGCGTGCCGCTCGTCTGGGAGCTCCTCACGAAGCTCTTCGCCGGGACGTTCGGCTCGGACCTGCTCGCCGGCATCTCCATCGTGACGAGCATCCTGCTCGGCGAGTACCTCGCGGGCGTCCTCGTCGTGCTCATGCTCTCGGGGGGCGAGGCGCTCGAATCGCGGGCGGTGAGCCGGGCCGGCGACGTGCTCGCCGCGCTGGCCCGCCGCATGCCCACCATCGCCCACCGCCGGACCGCCGCGGGACTCGCCGACGTCGCGCTCGGCGACGTGCAGGTCGGCGACGTGATCGTCGTGCTGCCGCACGAGATCTGTCCCGTGGACGGCGCCGTCGTCGCGGGTCACGGGGCGATGGACGAGAGCTACCTCACCGGCGAGCCCTACCGGATGGCGAAGGCACCGGGCTCGACCGTGCTCTCCGGCGCGATCAACGGCGAGGCCGCCCTCGAGATCCGCACCGAGAAGGTGGCGGGCGACAGCCGCTACGCGAAGATCATGGAGGTGCTGCGGACGAGCGAGGAGCGGCGGCCCCGGATGCGGCGCTTGGCCGATGCGCTGGGCGCGTTCTACACGCCTCTGGCGGTCGCGATCGCGGCGGCCGCCTGGTATTTCAGCGGCTCCGCCACGCGATTCCTCGCCGTCCTCGTGGTGGCGACGCCCTGCCCGCTCCTGATCGCGATCCCCGTGGCGATCATCGGCGCGGTCTCGCTGGCGGCGCGCCGCGGGATCGTGATCCGCGACCCGGCGATCCTCGAACGGCTCGACACCTGCCGCACGGCGATCTTCGACAAGACCGGCACGCTCACCTACGGCGCGCCCGCGCTCACCGAGGTGCTCACCGTCGGCACGCTCGCCGAGGCCGATGTCGTGGCATTCGCCGCGAGTCTCGAGGCATATTCGAAGCACCCGCTGGCCGCGGCCGTCACCAAGGCCGCGGCCGACCGGGGGCTGCAGCTGCTCCAGGTCGAGGAACTCGCCGAGAAGCCCGGCCGCGGACTTTCCGGACGCGTGCAGCGGCTCGGGGAAACGCGTTCGGCACACGAGGTCGCGATCACGAGCCGTCAGAAGCTGGCGGCAGCCGACGCGGAGGCCGCCGACCGCCTGCCGCCGGCGGCCGGCGGACTCGAATGCGTGGTGCTCGTCGACGGCCGTGTCGAGGGGCTTCTGCGCTTTCGCGATTCGCCCCGCGCCGACGGCCAGTCGTTCGTGAGACACCTCGGCCCCGCCCACCGCCTCGACCGCGTGATGCTCGTGTCGGGCGACCGTGAAAGCGAGGTGCGGTGGCTCGCCGACGTGGTCGGCATCCGCGAGGTGCATGCCGGCATCCAGCCCGAGGGCAAGCTTCGGCTCGTCGAGGAGGCGAACCGGCAGGCGCCCGTCGTGTTCGTCGGCGACGGCATCAACGACGCGCCCGCGCTCGCGGCGGCGACGGTGGGGATCGCGATGGGGACGGCGAGCGACGTGACGAGCGAGGCGGCCGGGGCCGTCGTCATGGATTCGTCGCTCGAACGCGTGGACGAGCTCTTCCACATCGGACGGCGACTGCGGGCGATCGCCATGCAGAGCGCCGTGGGGGGCATGGCCGCGAGCATCCTCGGGATGGGGCTGGCGGCGGCGGGTCTCCTGCCTCCCGCGATCGGCGCCCTCGCGCAGGAGGCGATCGACGTGGTCGCCGTGCTCAACGCGCTGCGGGTGTCGTGGAATCCCGGCTCGCTCTCCGACTACGGGTGACGCCGCTTGGTCACGTGCCGCGCCGCGCCGGTGGCGGCGGCTGCGGTGGCGGACCCGGCGATCCACATGGTGGCCCCGGCCAGGGCGCCCGCCAGCGCCCCGGCGGGCCCGGCAGGAGCGCCGGCCACGGCGAACGCGAGACTGGTGGCGGTCAGGCCTGCCGCCTCGCCGGCCTTGCGACTCTCCTGCGCGCCGGCCCCGCGCTGGTGCGCCGTCCATTCCGCGACCAGTGCCGCCGCCTCGCCGACGATCGCGGCGGGCAGCATCGTCTTGAGGCCGACCCGCACGGTCGTGCCGATCGCCGTGCGGACGGCCACCCGCTCGGCCGTGCCCGCAGCCGCCCGGGCGGAGACCGCCGCGACCGTCCGCGAGCAGACGCCGCAGACCCTGTCGATCACGATGTCGACCTGACGGCTCGCCCGGCGGCCCGTCGCGCACCAGGTGGCGAAGTGCTCGCAGTTGTCCACGGCGAGGCTGTAGCCCTCGCGTCCGACGTGACGCAGCGCCCGCGCGACGACCTCGTCGGCCGGGAACGTCGCCGGCGGTTCGTTCCGCACCCGCACCGGCCGGGCCCCGGCGAACTCCTCCCACGTGGTCCGCTCGACCCGTCCGCCGCCGAAC
>Ga0007796_10000315_pt1 | contig 14667 bp, 15 predicted proteins | sample CryBogmetaGMA0M_FD_60373 | JGI IMG/M metagenome (GOLD analysis project Ga0007796, IMG submission 60373) | Freshwater microbial communities from Crystal Bog, Wisconsin, USA - MA0M | ecosystem: Environmental > Aquatic > Freshwater > Lake | place: Crystal Bog, Wisconsin, USA | collected 2009-07-06 | reverse complement strand
CTCACGTCCTCACGTGACAACAAGCTGGCGGCATTCTGACGGACGATCTCAGCGAGATGCGTTGTTATCACTGAGGCACGATCAACAACCGTTGCACCGGTCATCTCGGCCTGATGTTGTAAATCCTCGGTGATCCATCGCGCTTCGAGACCGAAGACAGGTTCGCGAGTGGGCTCGCCAGGTAAGACGTGTACCAGATCACCAATTGCCAAAACCATTCCCGGCGGCGCTGTGCCACGCCCCACTTCGACCCCATGCACTCGGATTCGATACGTCGATGCCGGCAATTCCAAGTCGTCGCGAGTTCTCACCGGTGGCATCACGACACCAAGCTCCAAGGCAATCTTGCGACGCAGTGCCTTGACTCGCGTGAGTAAATCTCCACCCGCACGTGCGTCCACCAGGTCGACAACATCGATGGAAACTTCGAGCTCAATGGGATCAACACGCATCTCCGTGAGCAGAGACTCCGGCGAATCAGCGCTCTCCGCCGGATCAACGAGATCGTCAGCTCGGTTTTGCGGCTGTGATACATCGACGGATTCAACGACGGGCGTTAGCCGGCGGGCAACGAGGAGGAGTCCACCGCCGACGATGATAAAGGGCACCTTGGGCAGACTTGGCACTAACGCCAAACACATCACGCCAGCGCCAGCTACTTCGAGTGCTCGGCGCTGAGACGACAACTGGCGCATGACATCTGACCCCATGGTGCCGTCAGTTGTAGCCCGGGTGACGATTAGACCGGTCGCCACGGAAAGCATTAGAGCCGGAATCTGCGAGACCAAACCATCGCCGACGGTTAGCAGGCTGTACTGGCTAATAGCGTCGCCGAAACTTAGTCCACGCTGAGCCACTCCAACGGCCATTCCGCCAACCAGATTGATGACAACGATGATGATCGCGGCGATGGCGTCTCCCTTGACGAACTTGGAACCACCATCCATCGCTCCATAGAAGTCAGCCTCAGCAGCAACGTCGGCGCGTCGAGTTCGTGCGACGGTTTCGTCAATGAGGCCAGCATTGAGGTCGGCATCGATTGCCATCTGCTTACCGGGCATCGCATCGAGAGTAAATCGAGCTCCGACCTCAGCGACACGCTCAGCACCTTTGGTAACCACGATGAACTGAATGACGATCAAGATGAGGAAGACAACAAGCCCAACGACGATCGATCCACCAATGACGAAGTGGCCGAACGCGTCGACGACTGAGCCTGCATAGCCATCGCTCAGGATCCGCCTCGTAACACTGATATTGAGGGCTAAGCGGAAAAGGGTCATGACGAGCAGCAGTGCCGGGAAGGTCGCAAACTCAAGTGGGCGACGCACGTACATAGTCGTCATCAAAATTGCTAGGGCACCGGTGATGTTGACCACGATGAGGATGTCAAGGAAGGCTGCCGGCAGCGGGACGATCATCATGGTGATGATCGACAGAACGGCGAGCGGGACGCTCAGTTGGCCGATCCTGCTATTGGACACGCGACCTTCCTAACGGGATCGTCGTGGTCCATCCGTGGTGTGAAGTGCCCTCCTGGCATATGCCCATCGGCCGAACCCGTCGGCATGTGAGGAATTCGAGCGTGTTATCAGTTCGCTCTCGCGACTGCCGCGGCCGCAAGTTCGACGTCGGCACGCCTGTGAAGCCCCGAGGCTGCGCCACGCTGACGAAGCGTCATAACGAACGCGAGGACCCGGGCCACGGCAGTGTAGAAGTCCGCGGGAATCTCAGCTCCGATATCGCACGACTTGTTGATCGCGCGGGCAAGTGGCACATCTTCAACCATCGGAACGCGGTTCTCAACTGCCAACTCACGAATCCGTGCCGCCACCACGCCCTGACCCTTCGCGACGACACGAGGAGCACCTCGACCCGCGACGTAGCGGAGCGCTACCGCAACGTGCGTCGGGTTAACCAACACCACATCCGCAGTGGCGACCTCTTGCATCATGCGATTGCGACTCATCGCCATCATGCGCTGCCGGATCGCCGATTTGAGCATCGGATCACCGTCGGATTGACGCATCTCGTCGGTGACTTCCTTACGAGACATCATCGTTTGCTTCGTTATGCGCCGACGGGCGACGAGGTAATCCGCGGCGGCGAGCAGCAGAGCCACGATGCACACCCAGCGAATCGTCTGAAGCAGCACCGATCCCAATGTGCTCACGACATCAGTAAGCGGAATGGTCCCCGAAGAGCCGATAAGTGGGATCAACCCAGTGGCACTGCGCCATACCGCGTATCCAACAGCGAACGTCTTGATCAGATTCTTAACCAATTCCCAGGCGCCCTGCGGCCCGACCATCCGCTTTGCCGACGCAAAGGCATTCACACGTGAGAATTTTGGCTTAACCCGCGATCCATAAGGCCGGGCGCCGCCTTGGGCGACACCAACGATCAGCACGACCAATGCGACGCCAAGGAGCAGTGGGAGAACCGCCATCGCAGACCCCAGCATCGCATCCGATGCGATTTGCTGAGTCTTCTGAATGTCATTGCCCTTAGTGAGCTCAGGAAGCGATTCCAACAGGCCCGTGAGTTGCACCTGCACACCACTGAACGCTGACGGAAAGAAGAAGGTGGCCGCCAACATCGCAGCCCATCCAGTTAGATCATGTGAGCGCGCAACTTGGCCCTGTTTGGCCGCCTCGCGCTTACGTTTCGGAGTGGCCTTTTCGGTCTTATCTGCACTATCTCCAGCCACGCGGTCACCCGCCCGTCAGATGACGCATCGCGAAAACCGCCTGCTCGGTTAACCCAGTCAGCACAGGTGAAAGCAACGGCAGCGTAAAGCCAACGAGGAGGAGCGTAAGGCCGATCTTCAGCGGGAATCCCAGCGAGAAAGCATTGAGGGCTGGCGCCACTTTGTTCATGAGCCCCAATGAGATATCCGCGATCAGCATGACGCCAACCAGTGGCCCTGCTATCTGAAGAGTTGCAACAAACATCGTGCTCAGCTCATCGGACATGACCTTCGCAGACAGGCCCAGATCAAGACCCACACCAAGTGGTAATGCGTCGAAGGTACTTGCCATTCCACGAAGGATCAGCGCGTATGAGCCGCTGACTAAGAGCAAAACGGCCGTCAACATCTGGAACAACCGACCGATCACAGAGTTCTGCTGATTGAGCATCGGATCGTAGGCCTGCGACAACTGGAAACCGCCAGCTAGGTCGATCAGTGAACCGGCCGCCTGAATTGCCGAGAGCGCGGTAAACACCACCCCACCGAGCGCCACACCGATGACGACTTGGAGAACAATCGCACCAATGATCTCCGGAGTATCGGAGGGCACATCTCCAGACGCCGCCGCAATGGCGTTGGACGTCAACGGCAGGGCCAACGCAGCTGCCAACGGCACGCGGATGAGCGCTGGGATTGTCCGTCCATTGAAGGGCGGTGCAATCCACATGAATGACCCGACTCGCACCATCACCAGAAGGAAACCGATGAGCTGCGACTGATTGATGGTCACAGCTATCCATGCCCAAGCAGCATGGGCACCAAGGTGAAGAGCTCTTTGGTGAAGTTGACTATTTCGCTGATCATCCAATTACCGCAGATCAACAGAGCAATTCCCACTGCGATGATTTTCGGTACGAACGCCAACGTCGAATCCTGCACCTGCGTCAAGGCCTGGAGAAGCGACACCGCAAAGCCAATCACAAGGGCCGTGATGAGCATCGGTGCTGCGAGCTTCGCGGCCAGTAGCAAGGCTTTACCAGCGATATTGAGGATCTCTACATCAGTCATGCATCACACCGTGAATCCACCGACGACAGCGTTGATAACCAGACCCCAGCCATCAACCAAGACGAAGAGCAGCAATTTGAAGGGAAGCGACACAACAACCGGCGGAACCATCATCATGCCGACGGACATCAAGCCGGCACTCACCACCAAGTCAATGATCAGGAACGGGATGAAGATGACGATGCCGATGATGAAAGCCGAACGCAACTGGCTCAGCACGAAAGCCGGCACCAGAGTTGCTAGAGACACATCGTTCTTCGTCTTCGGCGGTGGCTGCTTCGACAGCGTCACCATCAGAGCCAGCTCCTCTGGACGCGTGTTCTTCAACATAAACCCACGAACTGGAATTGAACCCTTGTCGTACGCCTGCGAGAAGGTCAAATCACCCTTCAGATAGGGCTGGATCGACGTGTTATTCACCTGACTGATGACCGGGCTCATCACAAAGAAACTGAGGAACATCGCAAGGCCCGCAAGTACCTGGTTGGGCGGAATGCCCTGCAACCCCAGTGCATTACGCGTGAGCGACAACACAACGATGATCTGCGTGAAGCTGGTCGTCATGAGCAGCAGTGCGGGCGCGACGGACAGGACGGTCAAGGTCAGCAGCAAGACCAACGAATTGCTAGGGGCGGAACCCGACTGGCCGGTTAGTTGTGGCAACTGAATACTCACCGGAATGTCCGCAGTCGGTGACGGGCTCGGTGATGGTGCAGCTACAGCCGCCCCGGCTGAAGTCACCATGAGCCCCGTCGCCACGATCGAGACGCTGATCAGGCCCCGGAGCATCCGGGATGCGGTCATCGACGAACCGTCCGCTCCGTAAGCGCCAGGCGAGCTGCCCGCCACGTTCCAGGGCTCAAGATTGAGCCGGCTAGCGGGCTCGGTGTTTCCCGATTTAGCGACTCATGTTCGGTGGGGAAATCAATGGTGTCGATTCCAAGTCCGAGTAGGGCATCGCGGGTACTAATACCCGACAGCGACTCGATCTCTTCGCGCCGCTGAGGCGTCTCGTTCGACGGTAGCTCAACGTCAGCTAGGTGCGTAATCGTTTGGTCCGTAACACCGATGACAATCGCGCGATCGGTCGAGACGCGCATCACCATGATCGACGATCGACGTCCAACCTGCGTGCGTTGAACCATCTCGAAGCTGCCTTGAACCGTTGGCGACGCACGTCGAGCCAATCGCGACAACGACCACATAATGCCCAAGACGATGGCTAACGACACCACCACGCGCAGGGCGAGGATGAGCTGATCCATGATTCAGCCCTCAGTTGACGTAACGATCTCAGAGACTCGTAATCCGAAGTCTTCATCGACGACTACAACCTCACCACGTGCAAGCAACGTGCCGTTGACGAAGAGATCTGCTGGAGTACCGGCGGCCCGGTCAAGCTCAATCACCTGTCCTGGAATCAATGAAAGGAGTTCGCCGACCGTCATCCGAGTGCGGCCAATCTCAACGGTCACTTCCATTTCAACGTGAGCGAGCTGGTCGAGACGAGTTACATGCATCAGCGGAGCACCACTGCCCGCAGAATTAATTGTGCGCGGAGGAGCGGCGGCCTGCGGCGGACCGCTCACTGTCTCGGCGGCCGGCGCAGCCGAAGTCGCTGCCGCAAACTCGGGAACGAAGGCGGGTGCTGGCACGGAGTCGGGTCCCGCGGCGGCCAACACATCCTCAACAGTTAGGTCTTCGGGTAGGTCGCCCTCAACCTCGTCGAACGCATCCGCGTCGTCGAGATCCACCTGGGCGGACTGCAGAGGTTCAGCCAGTCGAATTCGCAACTCGGCGACGGCCATCCCACTGGCCGTCTCAATCGCCGCAACACCATCACCCTCTGCCGGCTCAATGTCGCCATCGACCGTCAATGACTCGACCGACGCGCCAAGTGCTTCAGCCGCCGCATTCAGCATCGAGGTGAGCGCGCCGTCAACGTCTTTGGCTAGAAGTCCAATGAGGGCGGCACCAACCTTGAGAACGAGGAGTTCTCCATCGCCGCTGGACAGATCCGCAACCAAGACGCGTGCGCTTTGCTCCGTGACCAGCCACTCACCATCGGAGACGTGTGGCTCGCCCGAACCCAGTTGCTCACTTAACTCAAGTGCCGCTGCCGCAGCGTGTGCTGCGAGTGCGATCGACTCCAATACCTGCTCGTCGCGTGACGTACTCACTTGGATCCTTCCGTCGGGTGGACGACGCAGCACACTCGGTTTTGACCTTCACTACCCGACATGCCTTGTGCGAATTCGATACCAGCGCTGGTTACTGAGAGCGGCTCCGTTACTGGATGCCGAAGGCGAATCACGTCTCCTACTTGCAACGAAACGACGTCGCCCATTTTCACGATCGTGGGCAGAAAGCTGACGGAGACATCAACCTCAACGTCCCCCAGCCGCTTGGCCACCGCCTTGGCCGCAGCAGCACGATCACCACGATCACGACCGGGAGCATTTCCGCCAACGGCCTTGTCTAGGTGAGGAAGAATTCCACCGAATGGCAACACCAAAGTCGCTTCGCACTCGCTGTGGCCGATCTTGACGTCGAAGGTCGCGTTGAGCACGAGGTCTGAAGGGGCGGAAGCCTGCGCAAACTGAGGATTATGCTCGACGGAGACAAGCACAGGTTCGATCGCGACTAACCCCTCAATCGCGTATCGAAGCTCGTGAAGGACCCGCTCAACAACGCCGCGCACAAGGACAGATTCGATCTCGGTGAACGCGCGCGTCGGCTGCGGTGCCAGGCCTGGTCCGCCGAGCAAATGATCAACGATGGTCATGGCCGATTCATTGGAAATCTCGAGAATCGCCGCACCTGGGATCGGATCGACAGCGAGGATGAACATGTTCGTATGGGACGCAAGCGAGGAGACATACTCGTCGTAGGACATTTGCTGAATCGACTTAAGCTGCACACTCGAAATCGATCGCAAGGTCGTCGTGAGCAGGGTTGCCCACTGGCGGGCGAAGGTATCGAATTCCATTTCCAGGATTCGTATGTGATCGCGGCTCAGCTTCGTCGGGCGCCGGAAGTCGTACGTGCGAACACCTGCTGGGTCCACCCCATCGCCCGGAGTTGGACCATCGGCGAATGCGCGGGGGGTCGCGGTTTCAGTGGTCACGGCTTCCTCATCGGTCACGCCCCGCTCCGCCTGAGCGTTTTTTGGTGGGCTAGACCGCACTCACGTGCAGATTACGAGGACTACTGCATAACGAAATCCGTGAATTTAACGTCGTAGATGTCGCCATTAGTTTCTTTCGCCACTTGCGCGACCAGTTGCTGGCGCAGTATCTCGAGTTTCTTCGGGTCCCTCAAATCCTTCATGTTCTTGTTGAGGAACAGGAAGATAGCGGCCTGCTGAGCGGCAGATGCGTCCGTTGTCTTTGGAGCAGATGCCGTTTCCTGAAGCCCGAGACCTAGCTTGAGAAAATGGTCGTCTGCCAAATTGATGTACATGCCGGTGGCCGGCAGAACGACGCCGGGAACGGGGGCAACTGGACCCGCCGGTTTGGCCAGTACTTTCGTCTTCACAACGAAGCCGAGTGCGGCAACAAGAACTAGCGCCAGAATGAGGAGGATCTTCTTTTTGCCTCCACTCTTCGCGTCACCCGAGGCCTTGGCAGCCTTCTTGCTTGCCTTCTTGGCTGCCTTCCCGGTTAGTTCCGGTGCAGCGATTGCAGCGTCCGCCATGATTGGTACCTCCGTGTCCCTAGGCGCTTGTGTTTGCGAATTGGCTCAGCGTTCGCTGAGCGTCAGTAACTGATGATTGAACGACGATTGCGACGCGACGGTTCTGATCCAGAGAGCGCGGATCTGATGCTGGCAAATAGGGCTCGGTATCTGCGAGGCCTTCGGCAGACATCTTGTTCGATGACATCCCCTGGGCGATGAGGAAGCGAACAACCGCACTCGCTCGTGCGCTCGACAGCTCCCATTCGCTGGGGTAATACCTCGGGGCCACCTTCACCTGGTTGGTATGACCCTCTACTCGCACCTTGTGGTCTATCTCAACGAGCGCGGGTGCAATGATCCGTAGCAAACGCTGACCTGCCGGCAACACGTCGGCGCGATCAGCATCGAACACCAAGTCGTTAACAACCGTGACGGTCAATCCCATGTCGTCCTGCTCCATGATCACTCCCTTGGTAATGCCGGCAGCCTTCAGGGCAAGTCCGATCTTCTTCCTCGCGTCAGTCAAATCGTTCTTGTCATTCAATACGGCCTGCTCAGCTACAACCGCAGCATCGTTGCCCGCCTTATTCGCGGGCGAAACAGGTGGCGTCTGGGTGTTCTTGCTTCCGCTGGACTCTTTACCAACAGGTGGGGCGACCAGAGTCTTGACTTCATTTGCGAGGGAAAAGTGAGGTGGACCCGGCACCGACGGCGAGGCAAGCCCCGCGCCACCGGCGATTATGGTCGGTTTTGTTTCACTAAAACTTCCCGCTAACCCGGACGCCAGCGAGATGTACTTCGCCTGGTCAACCTTGCTCATTGCGAAAAGCACGATGAACAGCACCATCAGCAGGGTGATCATGTCCGCATACGTGATAAGCCAGCGTTCGTCGGCATGGCCACCTTCATGACCGTCATCGTGACCCTTCTTACGTCGTGACATATCAAGCCGCCTTTGCCTCGTCTACCGCACTCGGCATAAGTGACATCAACTTCTGACGAACCATGCGCGGGTTGGACCCGGCCTGGATCATCAGGATGCCTTCAACGACGAGCTCCATCCGCTCAGCCTTGACCTCCGTGATTCGACCGAGCTTGTTAGCCAGCGGTAGCCAGATGATGTTCGCGCTCAGCACACCCCACAGAGTTGCGATGAAGGCCGAAGCAATGTGTGGGCCAAGCTCACCCGGGTCATCGAGGTGGCTAAGGACATTGATGAGCCCCATGACTGTGCCGATGATTCCGATCGTTGGTGCGTAACCGCTCAGATCTTTGAAGAGCTTGGCCTGTTGAGCACCCGCACGTTTCGTCGCTCGAATTTCTGCTTCAAGAATCTCGGCGACTTCATCGGGATCCGTACCATCAATTGCCAATTGGAGCCCCTTCTTCAGGAACGGATCCTCGATCGTCTTAAGTGTTTCTTCCAGACGAAGCAGACCCTCTTTGCGCGCTACCACCGTGCACTGCTCGATGGTTCCGATCAGCGAGTCTGCCGATTCAGGCTTGGGCGCCATCAACGCATCTTTGGCAGACTTCAGCGATGAAATGAATTCAGGTAGATAGTTTCCCGCTGCGCCAGCGGCGATCGTGCCGCCGAATACCAAGATCATGGGAGCGATGAGCACAATGCTCATCGGGTTTCCACCCTCAAGGACCATCGAGCCGAGGATGAAAACGAAAGCCAGCGCAACGCCGGCAATAGTGAGCGGATCCATCAGGAATTCCTCCTGAACGGAAGCACTGATGAATCCTGCTCAACATCGTCGGTTAGTTCATGAACACTGGAAATGTCTCCCGTGGAGCCAATGTTCTTGATGTTCGCGGCATCGGCCAGCGCGAGCGCCCGACTTTCGCGGATGCGCTCAACGACCTCTATGAGGCTCTCGGCAACGACGTATTTCGCACCGTCCACGAGAGTAATCACCGTGTCTGGTGTCGATTCGGCGCGCTCGATCAAATCAGGGTTCAGCGCAAAAGCCGGTCCGTTAAGACGCGTCAGCATAATCACAACAGGCCATCCTTGGTCTCGACGTTGAGATGCCATCCATGACATCCGTCACGGGTCCCATCGGTAACGGGACCCGTGACATGAGGTGAATTGACTCATCACGTAGTCGTGATGAGCGGGATTAACCCGATTGGCCGAACTACATCAGCTAGCGCTTGAGGTTGACCAGATCCTGGAGGATTTCGTCAGCCGACGTGATAACGCGACTGTTCGCCTGGAATCCACGCTCGCTCACGATCAGCTGCGTGAACTCAGCTGCGAGGTCGACATTCGACATTTCAAGCGCACCACCGGAGATCAGGCCGCGGCCGCCCGTACCCGAGACACCCACCTGCGGGTTACCGGAGTTGGTAGTGGCGCGGTAGCTGGAGTTCCCCACCTTCTCCATACCCGGAGGATTGTTGAAGGTCGCCATGGCGATCTGGGCCAGCGGCCGCTTGAGCCCGTTGGAGAACACGCCTTCCATCACGCCATCAGGCGAAATCGTGTACCCCTGAAGGGAACCCATGCCTGAGCCATTCTGTTCAGTCGCCGCCAACGTGTTCGAGCCGGCGTACTGAGTGATCCCAGTGAGATCCACAGTGGCAGCCACGCCACCAAGCGTCACACCAATATTGGATGGGGATGTGAGTGCGCCCGTCGTGGGGTCGAAGTTCACGGTTGCGCTTCCGACGGTCGTGCCGTTGTCATCGGCAGTCAGACTCCATTGATTTGGGGTCGCAGTCGCGGTAAACGAAACCTTCAGCGGGTGGACATTACCTTGCGCGTCATAGCAGTCGATCGTTGCTGCGATAGTCGTGCCCGCAGGGGTCGCGGATGGAATGTTTCCACCGACCGTCACGGCCGTGGTTGCATTCGGCTTAAGCAGGGTCCCAATCGGCAGGTTGACCGGAGCCAACGACGCGTTGGTATCCAGAACACCGTAGTTATCAGCAGTCCAACCCATCACCTGAGCACCGTCCGGCGTGGTCAGATTTCCCTGCGCATCAAGTGAAAATGCGCCGGCACGGGTGTAAAGCTGTTGCCCCTGCGACTGGGTGACGAAGAAGCCGTCACCCTGAATCATCATGTCCGTGCTGCGACCAGTTAGCTGAGCCGCACCTTGACCAAAGTTGGTGTTAACACCAGCGATTTTCACACCGAGACCAACCTGAGCCGGGTTCATACCGCCAGCGCTGGCCGTAGGAGCTCCCGCCGAACGCAGCTGCTGGGAGAGCGTGTCTTCGAAGACGACGTTTGATGACTTGAAGCCAACAGAGTTGACGTTTGCGATGTTGTTACCGACCACATCCATCATGGTCTGGTGAGCCCGAAGGCCGGTAATGCCTGAGAACAGGGAGCGGAGCATGTATTCCTCCTAGAACGAATGAACAGTGGCCGCCGACAGCTCAATCACCGTCGACTTTCATGACGGTTGTTAAGGGGTGGGCGGGGCGTCGATCCGTGACACAGCCGACATATCGATCGTGGAACCAGCCACGTCGAGTTTTGGCTGCCCGGCCAGGAGGGTTACTCCGGAAACAATTCCGGAGAGGGTCTTATCACCACTTGTGTAAGTGACTTTCTTACCGATCATCGACGACGCCTGCATAGCGAGCTGTGCCTGCGACGCGGTGTTGTTCTGGTTGCTAATTTCCGTGAGCTTTTCCACCACGCTGAACTGGGCGGTCTGAGCGATGAAGTCTGCGCCTTGCACAGGGTTCATCGGATCCTGATACTTCAACTGCGCAACAAGGAGTTTCAGGAACGCGTCCTGCCCAAGATTACCCTTGGGGTTCACCACTCCAGTGCTATTCGTCGCTGCCGCTGAAGCGGCCGCTGACGACGTCACGCCCCCAACACTTGATGGGCTCATTTCTACTCCTAAGCCAAGATGTCTATGCCAGTCCGACTAGGTCGGTGAACCGCGGTTGGTTCAGGCGTCGTCATCCGTGACGAAGAAGGTGCCGGTAAGCCAGGCAGCCGAGACTGCTGGCTACTACGTTGATCGGCCGATTGCGGATTGTTCTGAGAAGAATTCGATTGCTGACTCCAACCATCGCTCACATCCATATCTCCAACGGAGACACCGGAATCCGAGAGTTGACGACGAAGATCTTGCATTCCTTGACGCAGCATGTCGCGCGTTGAATCTGACTGACTCGAAACCTGTACGTCAATCCTTCCGGACACCAGCGTCAACTGAACGGAGACTTCTCCGAGGTCTTCTGGATGCAGCAGCACAGACAGATGAGTTGGATGGTCCCGAGTCACAGCCGCTAGCCGAGAGGCTGTGATGTGACGTCCAATCTGATGGGCGACAGCTACTGCGTCGGAGCGATCAGCCACACCACCTGTTGACGCTGTCGTCGGGATCGCGTCTGTTTGAACATGTGATGAACCGTGTTCGGACCCATGAACCGACGGAGTCACGCTTACGGTAGGCGCACCATCGTCGTTTTCAGCGGGTAGTTCCTTGCCGAGAGGATCGGCTGGTGCATGAGCTCCTTCCGAGTTGTTCGCCACAGCCGCGACTGGTTGTTGCACCCCTACGGCTTGGGGAGGCGCTGCATCGGCCGAAGTCGCAGGCGCCAGAACGGTTTCACCCTTAGTGACGGAGACCGACACAACTGCGTCAAACAAGTTCTGCACCGCGGGTTCCGACGGTGCACTAGCCGCTGGCGGGAGCACCAACACTGATGCTGCACCATCGGACGACTCCGGTGGTTTCGCCGCGTCCGCACGTGGCATCGATCGACTCATATCCACCGGTAGCGAAGGTCTGATACTCGTTGACATGTTCGACATGTCTGGCGTGGTAACCGAGTTAGCGTCGATTGGGATCGCGACGTTGATTGCGGGAACGACAGCCACCACCGGGAGATCTGTCGCGGGCATTGCAGCCGGAATGGCGCTCGGATCAATGATGGGGTCAGTTGTCGAATTCGGTGAACGCAAAGGCTCGCCAACTGCAGGATCCGGCGCATCGTTCACCTCGATTGCACGCTCTGATTTACCCGCATGCGATGAACGCACGACGGTGGCATGCAGAATCGAAGAGCCAGCTGGCAACGAAGTCTCTGGTCTTGACGACTGGCTTGTTGGCGTCGACACGGCTGGCGTCAGCGTTACCGAGTTCGACACGGCTGGCGTCGACTCCGTCGTTGGTGTCGAGGATGCTGGTATCGACGGTGCTGAAGTCGGCGTTACCGGGTTCGACGGTGCCAGCGTCAACGATGTCGGCGCTGATACGGCAGGCTCAGCAACCGGGGCCACTGCCGATAGCGCGGGCGTCGACAACGGTACCGGATCGACGAGTGACGGCTCACCAGAGGCCACCGAGTCGGAAACGGGTGCCACGGCGTCGGTGGCTTGCGTCAGAAGTAGGGCGAAAGCGGCCGACCCATCCTCGGAGGGCTGGGCTCCCACTCCTTGGGCACCTATGGCAACAGTGGGCAGACTCGTTGCAACGCTTGTGGTCGTCATAGTCCGGTGACGTACTCGGTCGCACCAGAAGACGCGAGGGATCGAGTGCCAAGTCGAACCACTAGACGATCGTCACGCTCTCGCGCATCCGCACGCTCGCGTTCAGTATCTCGGGCTTGCTTGTCACGATCTACCAACTTCAAGGTTGCTGCACGGCTCTGATCCGCGGCCTGCCAGGTCGCATGTGCATTCGCGACGTCCATCCGCCTTTGCTCCAGCAGTTCGGCCAGCGCGTAAACCTGCTGCACTTGAGCTCGACGGCTAGCCACCACGGCAAGAAAAGCCTGCGGAGTCGCTTCGCGAGGAAGAACACTCTGCGCCAATTCCTCACGAGCATCATGCAATGCCGTGAGTGTCGAACCCTGCTTAATGATGTGACGAGACAGCTCACCACGTGCGACCTGTTCACGCGCTTCGCGAACGTGCAAGAGCGTCCGAAGTTGATTACGCCTACTCATAGCTGACCTGCCAACTCTTCAAGGGCGATCCATGCCTGGGTGGAATCCACGTACTCATCGGTACCTTGCTGAAGGAATGCGTTGATCTGGGGCATCAGAGCAACCGCGTGATCCACTAGCGGATCACTGCCTGGGACGTATGCCCCGATCTCCAGAAGAATGCGTACGTCGCGGTATGCAGCCATCAAACTGCGAACCCTTGAGGCAGCCTGACGTTGCTCCGGCGTCGTGATTGCGGGGGCCACACGTGACACCGAACCCAACACATCAATTGCCGGAAAGTGACCTGAGTTGGCCAGATCGCGATCGAGCACGATGTGCCCGTCGAGGATGGAGCGGGCTGCGTCTCCAATCGGATCCTGCATGTCATCGCCCTCAACCAAAACCGTGTAAAGCCCAGTGATGGTTCCAGTTTCGCCAGCCCCAGCACGCTCTAACAGCTGCGGAAGCATCGCGAATACGCTCGGCGGATATCCGCGGGTGGCAGGCGGTTCACCTGCGGAAAGGCCGACTTCGCGTTGGGCCATGGCCGCACGCGTAACCGAATCCATGAAAAGCAGAACGTCCTTACCTTGATCACGGAAGTACTCTGCGATTCGCGTTGCGGCAAAGGCTGCACGCAGCCGAACAACCGGCGGCTGATCAGAGGTTGCAACCACGACCACACTGCGAGCTAACCCCTCTGGCCCAAGATCTGCCTCAATGAACTCACGCACTTCACGACCACGTTCACCGACGAGCGCGGCAACGACCACATCCGCGGTGGTGTTACGGGCGATCATTGACAGGAGCGTCGACTTTCCAACACCCGAGCCGGCGAAGATGCCGAGCCGTTGGCCGCGTCCAACTGGAATCATCGTGTCGATCGCGCGAATACCGAGTTGAATCGGCTGATTTACGCGTTGTCGTCCCAGTGGCTGCGGAGCGGAATTTTCCAAGCGCACACGTGAAACATGATCAAGGGGCGCACCTCCATCAATGGGCCGACCAATTCCATCGAGGACACGACCTAGAAGTTGATCACCTACTGGCACCATGAGGTGATCGCCAATACTGCGCACTGTCGTTCCAGGACCAATGCCAATAGTCGGCCCAATCGGTAGACATGCAAGCAGCCCATCTTCAGCACCAATCACTTCCGCGGGGATGTCTTCATGTCGACCCTCGAGATGAATCAAGTCGCCAACTGCGGCATCGATGCCGTCGACCCAGACCGTCAGTCCGGTAATCGAGCGCACCCGGCCGCGAATCTCGGGTTGGGCAGCAGCCACTCCGCGTTCAAGAAGTTCGGCAAACGT
>Ga0007796_10000311_pt1 | contig 14725 bp, 15 predicted proteins | sample CryBogmetaGMA0M_FD_60373 | JGI IMG/M metagenome (GOLD analysis project Ga0007796, IMG submission 60373) | Freshwater microbial communities from Crystal Bog, Wisconsin, USA - MA0M | ecosystem: Environmental > Aquatic > Freshwater > Lake | place: Crystal Bog, Wisconsin, USA | collected 2009-07-06 | reverse complement strand
GCAGCGGCTGCGCTGCTTGCGTTGTTGCACCGCCAGGCCAGCGGCCAAGGCCAGCACGTCGAGGTGCCCCAGGTCGAAGCGTCCATGACCTTCATCGGTGAGGAGCTGCTGCATGCACTGGCCAGTGGGGTTGACCCGCAACCGCGTGGCAACCGCGTGCGTTGGGCAGCGCCACACGATGCCTATCGGACCCAGGGCGATGATGCCTGGGTAGCGATTGCCGTCGAAACCAACGATGAGTGGCGGCGCCTGTGTGCCCTCATCAACCAGCCGGGCTTGGCCGACGACCCCAGTTTTGCAGAGTTCGAGGCCCGGTGGCGAAACCAGGACCTGCTGCGTGAACCGATCACTGCGTGGACACAGACAATGCAAAAGGCGCGGGTTGCCGAGCTGCTTCAAGGCGTCGGGATCCGGGCTGCTCCGGTCAACAAGCCACCGGACCTGTTGGACAGCCCCTACCTGGCCGCACGGCAGGGGTTTGTCGAGATGACCCATCCCGAAGCCGGTCAGCATCGCTACCTGAACCTGCCGTTTCGGCTGTCTGCCACACCCGCTGCTCACCGCGTCGCTGCGCCCTGCCTGGGCGCGGACTCGCACCGGGTGCTTCAGCAGATCGCCGGGCTGTCGGCCGCAGAGGTGGACGAGCTCGAACGGCTCGGTGTCCTGTCCGCTGTGCCGCTCGACTGATCTATCCTCGGACACACCCGCGCGAGAGGCCCATTGACCACACCCATGGATCACCACTGTCCCGATGTGCATGTCGGGCGACGGCTGACCGAGCGCACGCTCCTGGTCGAAGCGGCTGTGCAAGCTGACGTGCTGCGCTTGTGCGGCATTGATCCCTCGTTATACCGAGGGCAGATCGACCCCGCAGCTTTCGTCAGGTTGGCGATTGATGAAGGGGTGCGCAACGGGATGTCCATCCACGGCGGGGTGCACCTGTCCGAACGTCTGGTCCAGCACCGGCCGGGAATACTGGGCGAGCGCCTGACCGTGAGTGGCGAAATACTGGCGGTGCAGGCGGTTCCTCGCGGCACGCTGGTGATCGGCAGCACGCTGTTCCGTGGGGATGACGGCCAAGCGGTGGTGTCGATCTTTCGGCACTCGCTGCGACCTGGCCCGGACATGACTGGCGCACCCGCTTCGGGCGCGGCAGCGGCGCCCTCGCCTGGCATCGCCGATCCAGGCCTGCTTGCGCATCTGTCAACGATTCAGTTGACCCCCGCGGTCGTGAGGGCCTTTTCAAATCCGGACAACCCGATCCACTTTGATCCCGAGCTTGCACGTCAGCGAGGTTACCGGGCGCCGATTGCCGGCGGCGCCCTGTGTGTGCGCTACCTGACCGCCGAAATATGGCGACATCACGCCCCACGCTCGCTCTCGCTCAAGATTCGGTTTCGGCGTCCGGTGTTCTGGGACGATGCCTGCGATGTGATGGTCGATGACCGTGAAGGCCGATGGACCGCAATCGGGCTGGCGGTGCGTGGGAAAATGGCGACCGAAGCGCGGATCGAAGAGATGACTGTCTGATGCCCTCGAGACCCTCTAGCCCCAGCGACGGAGCCACCCGCCCATGAGCAGCTATCAGCACATCCGCTACGCCGGACAATCCTATGAATTCATCCGCTATGAGGTGATGGATCGCATCGCACGCGTGACCTTGAACAGACCGGATCAGGTCAATGTGCAAAGCACCGCAATGCTCGAGGAGCTGGACCATGCCATCGACGCTGCCGGTGCCGACCATGAGGTGCGGGTGATCTGCCTGTTCGGAGCGGGCCGTCATTTCTCTGCCGGCCACGACCTGGGCTCGCCCGAAGAACGGGAGCACCGCGAGCGCTTTCCCATTGAGGATGGCGCTCGCGGCCTGTTCGAGCGCAATTGGCGCCTGCACATGGATATGCATTTGCGCTGGCGTAACGTGCCCAAGCCGATGATCTGCGCGGTGCAGGGCTACTGCATCTTCGGTGGCTGGATGGTGGCCTCGACCGCCGACATCATCTTCGCGGCAGAAGATGCGCTGTTCCTGGGCTCAGCCTTCCAGTACTTCTCGATTCCCTATGACATCCATCCGCGCATGGCCAAGGAGCTGCTGTTCCAGGGCCGCTTCATCGACGCCCGTCAGGCGCGCGAGCTGGGTTTCGTCAATCGTGTGGTGCGCCGCGACCAGTTGGAGGCCGAGACCCTGGCCTATGCCGCCGATGTTGCCCGCAACGACCCCTTCGATCTGCGCACCACCAAGATGGCGATCAACCAGGCCCAGGATGCCCAAGGTTTCACGGCCCATATTCATAACGCGTTCAGCACGTTCATGGTCCGCCGTATCGGCTCGACAGACCCAAGCCATGAAAAGCCCTGGCCGACCGAGGGCAAGCGCCTGCCGATGGTGGAGGTTGCATTGGAGCGCTACCAGCGGGAGCTTGCGCGCGAACGGCCCCGCGAATCAGTTCTGGACCAGGATCCGGATCGAATCCAGCCTCAGTCGAACGAGCCCCGGCCAGCCTGACTGACGCGTCAGTCCTTGCGACCCCACATCCACTTCTGAAAGGAATCTCCCATGACCTACTCGAAGGGCCGCCTGATCCACGACGCCGACAGCCATCTGATGGAGCTGGACGATTGCCTCGATCCGTATTTCGACAGCAGCATGCTCGCGCGCTTTCATGCGTCGACGCATTACCGCGCCCGGGCCGCGCGCTATGTGAGTCGGCCAGGACGCTCGCGCGCCGCGCATGCCGACCCGGTCTTTCGTGCCGGGGTCGATGAGAACCTCCTGCTGCGCAAAAACAACGAAGCCCACGGCTCGTTCATTCGTGAGGATCGTTCGCACGCGATGGACCTGTTCGGCTTCGCCAGCCAACTGGTGTTTACCACCTACTGCCTGGGCAACTTCGGGTTGGACCAGACCGACGATATGGCGCTGTGCTATGCGGCCGCAGACGCGCACAACCGCATGATGGTCGACTTCTGCTCTATCGACCGTCGGCTGCTGTCCAGTTGCTATGTGCCGCTGGAAGACTTCGCCAGGGCGCGGCAGACTGCCGAGCTCGCCCTGCGGCTGGGTGCACGCTCGCTGCTGGTGCCCTCACGCTGCCCGATGCAGCACGCGCCCAGCCACGTCGATCTCGACCCGGTCTGGGCGCTGGCGCAGGAAGCGGGTATTCCGATTCTGTTTCACGTCGGCGGCGAAGAGAAAATGTCCAGGACCTACAAAGTCAACGGCGGGCCGCCAGTGCCGGACTTTCATGGCGGGGACGATAACTTCACGTCGATCAGCTACATGCCGATTCCGAACTCGGCGATGCAGACTTTGTCGACGCTGATCTTCGATGGTGTGTTCGACCGATTTCCGCGCTTGAAGTGGGGCGCCATCGAGCTGGGAGCCGCCTGGGTGCCGGGATGGATGAGGTCCATGGATTCGGCCGCCTTGGCTTTCCGCAAGAACGAGACCCGTCTGCAGAAGCTGTCTGGCCTGCCGAGTGAGATTGCGCGGCGCCAACTGCGTGTCACGCCATACCCGCATGAGGACACCGGCTGGATCATTCGCAACAGCGGCGAGGAGGTCTGCCTGTTTTCGTCGGACTTCCCGCACATTGAAGGAGGGCGGCATCCGCTCAAGCGCTTTGACGAAACCTTGCAGGGTTGCTCTGCGACAGCGGTCAACGCATTCTATGCGGACAATTTCATCGACCTCATGGGCGAGGGCCTGACGCCTGAGCTACGCAGACCAGTGCACCTGAAGGCAGCAGCCTGACGCAAGCACAGCCTGAATGAATACAGCACTCCAACCCCTCACAAACTCTGGAGATATCCAAAGTGGATTGCTGTAGCCGATGGCACATTCAAGACGATCAAATTCGCCGACAACATCACGATCGGTAATAGGAGCGCTATCGCGTCAGTGACCGGGAAACGATGTGGCAGCTTGGGCCGTGAATGTCTCTGATCGACCCATTGCGGACCTTTACGAGGCGCCCTTTCATTCCCCAGAACAGCCTTTCACCGCCAAAGTCGAGGTGCGATGAAAAGGCTTTTCCAAACAGCACGCCCCATTGCAACGACCGGCAAACCGTTTGTCCGCCGCGCGCACCGGCATTTCATGCAAACACGTCCGCGATGCGGGTCGTCATGGGTTCACGCTGGATTTCACAGCTCGTCTTACCGCGATCGACCACGGGTCCAGGCGCCAAGCCAGATGGCCGCAAGACGCGATATGACTCTCATGTTGCATCGACCTATCGTCAAATTTCGGAGAGGCTCGCGTCTAGCTGTGGGGCATTTGCCCAGAGCCGTTGCCAACTCTGGGTTGCCGTCGACGGACAGTGCGCGATAAAGACTTTCACGCGCGATCCCGGTGTCGCGAGCCACCTAGGTCACGCCGCGTGGACGCGCGACGCCACCCAGCGCAGCAGCCACCAGATTCGAGTCGCCGTCTTCCAGCGCCGCTTCGTTGTATGCCGCAGCGACCAAGTCAGATTTTGTTATTGCCGTCAATGATCTCGCCGAAGCGCTGGTACACCTTGCCGTCCCAGCGCTGCAGCTGCATCTGCGTGATCGGATAGTGGTCGGTCGGACTGGTGTTGACCTTTATGCCCGGCAGCAAGAGCGGGCTCTCGACGTTCTTCAGGTTGTTGACCTGCGCCATGATGTTGGCGCGCGTGAAGTTGCCGCCGCACTGCTCCAGCACCTTGTGCATGATGATGACAATCATGTAGCCAATGACGTTCAGCGATTCGGCCGGGTTGCCCTCGGGCATCCACTTGGCCATGAACGTCTTGTACTGCTTGATGCCGGGGTCGTCGTTCCAGGCCGGGTCGCTTGGGTCCTTCAGGAACACCGAGGTCATCGTACCGACGGCACGATCGGCGCCGGCGGGGATGATGGCGGATGCCACCGTCGCCGCGCCATTGGCGACGTAGTGCGCGCACTTCCAGTTGAGGTCGGCCACCTTGCGGATATTCAGCCCGCCGAACTTGCCGGTGACACCCGAGATCAGAACATCGGCCCCGGTGCCCTGCAGCTGGATCAGCTGCGAATCGGCGGTGGGATCGGTGACCTCGTAGGACGTCGCCTTGACCACCTGGTCGTATCGATCGCCGAGTGCCAGCTTCGCGGCAGTGACGAAGTCGCGGCCGAAGTCGTCGTTCTGGTAGCAGATGGCGATCTTCGCCTTCGGGTTTACCGACAGCGCGTGCTTGATGAAGACCTGGCACTCGATGCGCGAGCTGGGCGCGAACGGCATCGTCCACGGATACTGCTTGTGGTCGCCCCACTTGTCGCCGTTGACCAACAGGAACAGGTGCGGGATGCCCAGCTGATTCACGTACTTGACGATCGCGGAGTTCGGGCCGGTGCCCAGCTGCGAGAGCAGGAACGCGACCTGGTCCTGCTCGACCAGCTTGCGCGTCATCTCCAGTGTCTTCGATGGGTTGAAGCCGTCATCGTAGATGGTGTAGTTGATCTTGCGCCCGGCGATGCCGCCCTGCGTCTCGTTGAGCATCCTGAAGTACGCGGCCTGGGTCTTGTTGATGGTGCCCAGTGCCGACACCGGCCCGCTCAGTGCCGTGGTGGTACCGATACTCAGCTCGGTGGCAGTCACCCCCGGGGTGGCCTGCCCCAGCGCCATGCGCGGGGCGATCAGGGTGGATGCGGCTGCGGCGGTGCCCACCAGCAGGGCACGGCGATCGTGTGAAATCATGGTTGTCCTCCAAAAAGGTTCAGTGCGATCAGCGGATCAGGGGGCCGTACGGTGAGGCTCAGCCGTGCCATCACTGGACGGCTGTTCGTCCACTTTCAAGATACGGTCGCGGCACAGGTACATGCCCCAGCCCTTCATCCTCATGACAACCTCGCCGCGCTGATTCAACCCCTCCTGTAAGGCCAGAATCGAACCGCGGTCCGGCTTGCTACGCGAGCGCACCGTCTCCAGGATGGTCACTCGTACCTGCAGCCGATCGCCCGGGCGCACCGGCTGGACCCAGCGGATCTCGTCGAGCCCCGGCGAGCCCAGCCCGGAGCGTGTCGGGATGAAGTTCTCAACCATCATCCGCATCATCACCGAACCGGTCATCCAGCCGCTGGCGATCAGGCCGCCGAACAGACTGCGTGCGGCGGCCGCCTTGTCGATGTGAAAGGGCTGCGGATCGTAGCGGGTCGCGAACTCTACGATCTCCTTCTCGGTGATCTCGTAGTCTCCGTATTCGAAGGTCTCGCCGACGTGGTAATCCTCGAAATAGCGTTCTCTGGGGGGCACTGTCACGGAAAATCCTTTCGGTGGGAGTCGCGAAGCGGGGTCGCTGCGGTGCTTGGTCTGATGCCTGTCACGAATACGGGTGACCCAATGGATCCTGGTCACGGGGTTGGCCGAAAACCTGACGGATTGGCGCCTGAAAGGCCATTCGATCAGACCACCGCCGCAAGGCGCTTCAGCCTCTGCTCGATGATCTGTTCGGCCTCGACCATGATGCGGTCGATCAGCGCCTTCACCGTCGGAATGTCGTGAATCAGTCCGGCCACCATGCCGCAGCTCCAGGCTCCAGCGTTCATGGCACCGTCCAGCATGATTCTTGGGTAGACGCCGGCCACCTCGTCGATGATGTCCTCGAACTTCAAGCTGGCACCCAGGGCCTTTTCCTTCTCGAGCAGGCGGTCGACTGCGGGGTTCTTCAGCACCCGCTCGGTGTTGCGCAGCGGGCGCATCACCAGGCGGGTGTCCAACTCGCTGGCGGCGACGATCGCGTCCTTCACGTTCTGGTGCACCGGCGCTTCTTTGGTGGCGATGAAGCGCGTGCCCATGTTCATGCCCTCGGCGCCGAGCGCCAGCGCCGCCACCAGGCTGCGTCCGTCGGCCATGCCGCCGCTTGCCACGAAGGGGATCTTCAGTTCATCGGCCGCGCGCGGAAGCAGGATGAAATTGGGAATGTCATCCTCGCCCGGGTGGCCTCCGCACTCGAAGCCATCGACGCTGACGGCGTCGCAGCCGATTGCCTGAGCCTTGAGCGAGTGCCGCACGCTGGTGCACTTGTGAATCACCTTCACGCCCGCCTCGTGCAGCATCGGCAGCCACTTCTGAGGGTTGTTGCCGGCGGTCTCGACGGCCTTGACGCCGCCATCAACAATGGCTCGGATATAGCCCGGGTAGTCGGGGCTGCTGACGGTGGGCAGGAAGGTGAGATTCACCCCGAACGGCTTGTCGGTCAGGGCGCGGCACCTTGCGATTTCCTCGGCCAGCAGCGCGGGCGTCTTCTGCGTCAGGCCGGTGATGATGCCCAGGCCCCCGGCGTTGCTGACGGCCGCCGCGAGTTCGGCAAAGCCGACGTAATGCATGCCGCCCTGGATGATGGGATGCTGGATGCCGAACAGCTCAGTGATGCGGGTCTTCATAGGTTCACCGATTGGACACTGGTTGGGTGAGAACAATCTGGCAGGCGAACTGCCCTCTTGGTCATGCGATCAAGTCGAATGCCGCTGGGTGCCATACCGCTAACGACCGCGGGTCCACGCGCCAAGCCGGATGGCCATTCCGGAGATCAATGCTTGCGTCACCATGCCGGCGGCAATCAGCCAGAAAAAGTGCGCGGGCCTTGGACTTGATCCGCCTGCGAGCAATACGCATCCGACGACGATCAACAGCACTCGCACCACGCTGGCGATCACCGGCCAGGCCACGCGACCGGCACCCTGAGACGCGAAGTACAGGCAAAGCGCCAGGCCAAAGAATGCGTAGAAGGGACCGACGATCTGCAGATAAGTTCGGCAGGCGGCCCGAATGCTTTCCGAGTCGGTGAACAGATTGGCCCACAGACCCGGGAAAGCCGCGATCACCACTCCGATCAGGCCGCTCAGTGCGGCGCTGTAAACCGCCGCTGTCCAGCCTGACTGGAGCGCTCGCTGAATCATGTTCGCACCGAAATGCACGCCGACCAGAGCGGTCGAGGCGGCCCCGAAACCAAAGACCATCGGGATAAGGAGGAACTCGAGACGCGAGCCGATGCCATATCCCGCCAGGACATCGACGCCCAGGCGTGCGATGAAGGCGGTGATCGCGGACACCGCAGCAATCGAGCAGAATGAATTGATCGATGCCAGGGCACCCACCTTCAGGATGGCTGCCATGGGCGCCAGCTGCACCGGCATCCCCGAAAATCGCAGGCGAAGCTCATTGCAGCGGGTCATCAGAAAGACGAGCAGCAGGATGGCGGCCACCGCATAGCCGATCACGATGCCGGCAGCCGCGCCCGCGATGCCCATCCTCGGAAAGGGCCCCAGGCCGAACACCAGCGCGCCCGCGGCCATGACCTGAACCACCGAGCCCGCCACCAGGCACTTGGCCGCGACAAGCATTTTTCCGGTGGCGCGAACAATGGCGGCCAGCCCATTGGCGACCCACATGCTGAAGCAGCCCAGGAACAGCACATCGGAATAGGCCAAGGCCTGCTCCAGCACCGCGCCGGACCCTCCGAGCAAGCGGTAGATTCGGCTTCCCCCAAGCAGAAAGACCACGGCGCACGCGCCGGCCAGCAGTACCACCAGCAGCACCGCATGAAACGCCAGCACTTCTGCTCCGGCCCTGTCGCCGGCCCCAAGGCGGCGTGCCACCGCTCCGGTGATCGTTCCGCCAATCGATCCGCCCGACAGCGTCATCACCAGCATCATCATCGGAAATGCCAGGGCCAGCCCCGCAAGCGACGCGGCGCCGAGCTGTCCGACGTACCAGGCTTCGGCCATGAGGGTGACCATGGTCACCACCATGGCGATCATGTTGGGCGCCGCCAGCCGGATGATCGTGGGCCCGATCGGTGCTGTCAGCAGTGGCGAGGCTGCGCCGGCTACCATGGCTCGACCTTTGAACGCATGTCGAGCTCGAAGGTCCAGGCCTGAGGCGACTGCTGATGCAGGAACCAGTACGCGTCTGCCAACCCGCCCAGGTCAATCAGGCGCTCCTCTCCGAATCTCTGGACCATCTCGGGCCGCCCCTTGCGCAGCTTGTCGCCGTCGATGCCACCATCGACGACGACATGCCCGACGTGCAGGCCCTTTGGCCCCAGCTCCTTGGCCATCGCCTGTGCAAGATTGCGCAGTGCGGCCTTGGCCGAGTTGAACGCGCCAAAGCCTGCCCGCCCTCGCAGCGACGCGCTGGCACCTGTGAACAGCAAGGTGCCACCGCGGGGCAGCATGCGGCGTGCTGCCTCGCGGCCAAATAAAAAACCGCCAAAACAGCACACCCGCCATGCGTGTTCGAAGTAGCTGGCATCCATCTCGGTGACCGTCCCGGGCGTGTTGTTGCCGGTGTTGTAAACCGCCACATCCAGGCTGCCGTCAGCCGCGCACACCTGATCAAAGAGCGCCTGAACATCGGCTTCCCGGGTGGCATCGGCCACGATCGCGGTGGCCGCACCGCCGGTGGATCGAATCTGTTTGACCACCTGCTCAAGGCTTTGCGCCGTGCGACCGGCGACGAACACATGGAAACCTTCGCGTGCAAAGCGTGCCGCGATGCTGGCACCCAGGCCCTTTTCAGGGCCCACACCGATGACCAGTGCCTTTTTCAACTCGGGCGTATCGGAAGACTTGGTTGGCGTTGTCATGAAATCTTGGCCATGTTGTGGTGTTGATCCTTGAGGTGGGTTTGCGCCCACTGGGCCAGTCCTTTCAGGACGGGCCGCAGGGCGGAGCCGCTTTTGGTGAGTTGGAAGGCGTTGTTGCGCGCACTCGCCTGAGGGTTGGTTCGCTCGATCAATTTCAGACAGGTGAGCAGGTTCAATCTCGAAGCGAGGATGTTGGTCGAGATGTGTTCGGGAGAGGCGAGAAACTCGGAGTAGGTACGAGGTCCGTGGATCAGCAGGTCTCGAATGATCAATAACGACCATTTGTCGCCGAGCACATCAAGCGCCGAACTGATCGGGCACACCGAACGCCATTCCACGCCATCGTTATCGTTTGTCATCGTCTGACTCCCGGTGAGGTCGATCGCACGCATCCCCGATGCGGCAATCTCATTCAAAGCGCCATGACGTGCGCGATGATTCGCCAGACATAGACGAGCATCGCAAGCTGCGCGACCGAAAAAACCGCGGTTCGCAGATAAGGAATCCCTGCGATGTAGACCATCGCGTGCAACAGGCGTGCGGCCAGCAGCACGCTGCCCGCAACCAGCGTGGTGCTATCGGTTGCGCCCGTGACATGGGCGATGCCGATCACGGCCGCGTACATCGCCAGATTGTCTGCAAGATTTGCGTGGGCCCGAACTGCCCGGCCGCCCCACGGCGCGACGCCCTCGAGCGCAGTGTCGCGGTTGTAGAAGATCCACCTGACGCCTCCCGGGACCGAGCCGCGCGCCACGAGCGGCGGCAAGGTGAGGAGTTCAGTCAGCAAGGCAAGGCTCAGCAAAATCCAGAGATCGGCGGTCATGATTTGTTCGGCAGGTTGGCGTGCACGGAAGAGGACTCGTCAGGCGAGGTTGCGATGAGCTGACTGAGAAATGGCCGCGGCCATTTCTTTGAATGAGGTCTCAAGCGATGTTGGTTGCCACTGAAGCACATCGAATGTCGCTTTGTTGTCGTACGCTGCGGCCTTACCAACAAAGGGCAGCATCCCCCTCACCTCGCCGTCGAACAGGCCCATGAATTTGAGAAGGATGGTTGGCGCCTTGCGGGTGGAAACCTTCGTATAGCCCGCCTCTCTCAGCACCCTCGCCACAGTAGTCATCTCGATGGGTTCGGCGCTGGCGGCGATGAATCGCTTTCCGGCCGCGCCGTCAGCGGTCATGGCCTTGACGTGGAGCCGAGCGACGTCGCGGACATCAACCATGCCCATGCTCATGTCGGGAACCATCGGCATCTTTCCGCCGATCATGGCGGTCATCATCGTGACGCTCTGCCCGTCCATCGCTGCGCCAAGCGACGGCCCGAAAACCGCACCGGGGTTGACGACCGTCAGTTCCATGTCGCCTCGTTTTGCGGCCGCCCATGCGGCGCGCTCGGCCAAGGTCTTGCTCTTCGCATAGGCGCCGATTCCGGCGTTGGTGTCGGACCATGCGTCCGTGCCGTATCGCCCGCTCTCCTTTCCGGCGATGATCGCGAAGGTTGACGAGGTGAGCACGAGGCGCTTGACACCGGCCTGCTGAGCGGCCGCGATAACTCGCTTAGTCCCTTCGACAGCCGGGATGATCATCTCGTTTTCATCCTTCGGCTCCGCCAGCACGAACGGGGAAGCGACGTGCATGACGAAGGCGCAGCCCTTCAACGCCTCGGCCCATCCTCTGTCGGATAGAAGGTCGGCTTCGACGAAGCTCAGGCGATCGACCGGCGCCACCTTCGCAATGGCGACTCGGGTGGCGTCGGCCTTGACGCGGGAACGGATCGTACCGACCACCACATAGCCCTGTCTCAACAGCTCGGCCGCGCAGTGTTGTCCAATATATCCGGTGATCCCCGTCAGCAATACACGTTCCATCTGGTCGACTCCTAGGCGATGACCAATCCAATAACTTGCGAAATGCAAGTCTATGTCAATTACTTGCGAAATGCAAGTGATTGAGGGGCGTGGCGGCAAGCTTATCTTTGGGTCATTTGCGTCGGCTCGCGAGCGCGGCATTAGTCGGCGCTTGCGCGTGCCGTTGATTCGGCGATGGTCAAGCGGCACTGATCTGCGTCAATGGCGGTAGATCTATTTTCGCCGGTCGCCAATCCGCTGCTCGCTGACTGGACCTGCCTACCGAAAGACGATATCGACGGACCATCCGAAATCGGATGGACGTGACGCGCCGCTTCTGGCCGCTTAGCGTCATTAACCGGAGCCATTCAGATAGTCCGACCTTAGGAGCTCGATTTCGACATGATCCTTAGTTGAGCCACGACAAGGATTCCCGGATCGCGCTGAGGCATCGTGTTTGGTCCTCAATTCGATCGGAGACCATCATGGGAAGCGCCTCTACCGCCGTTCGTCACGAACCATGGAACAAGGGCAAGATCGTTGGCCAGAAGGCTCCTTTCAAAGTTAAGGAGATCTGGGCACTGCGAGTTCGACTTCAGAGTGAGAATCGGGTGCGCGAGCTGGCCCTCTTTGACCTCGGTATCGACAGCAAGCTTCGCGGCTGCGACCTCGTGAGTCTGAAGGTCCGCGACATCTGCCATGGAGATCAGGTCGCGTCCCGCGCCATGGTGATGCAGCACAAGACCAAGCGCCCCGTCCAGTTCGAAATCACGCCAGCCACACGTGAGGCGGTGCAAAAATGGATCAAGCAGGCGGCATTGAAGTCGGAGGACTTCCTGTTTCCTAGCCGCTTCCATGACTCGCCGCATCTGGGCACGCGGCAGTACGCGCGGATCGTTGAAAGCTGGGTCGAAGAACTTGGCCTTGATCCGGCCGACTACGGTACGCATTCGATGCGGCGCACCAAGGCGACGCTGATCTACCGACGTACCAAGAACCTGCGCGCCGTGCAGTTGCTGCTGGGACATTCAAAGTTGGAATCGACCGTGCGGTATCTGGGCATCGAGGTCGACGATGCGCTGGAGATCTCAGAGCAGACCGAAATCTGATCTTTAACTTGTAAAGCTCATCATGGCTTTCGCGCAGGCCACATCCTTGCCGTGTGCACCAGCGCCAAGATCCACACCTTTTCGCCCTGTACCTCGTACACCAGCCGGTAGCTTTCGTGGGGGATCAGCTCCCTCGTGCCTGGGATCAAGCCGGCTTTGCCAAGGCGCGGGTGATCGGCCAGACGAGCAGCCGCATCAACAAAAAGCTCATCCATTCGAATGGCGGCGAGTGGGCTGTCCTGGCTGATGTAGTCGAAGATATCGGCACGGTCTCTCTGTGCAGCAGTTGCCCAGAAGACCTTCATGCTCCGGTCGTGCCAGCCTTGGCCAGTAGCTGTGCGCGTCTTTCAGCGAAATGTTGCTCAACATCATCAGCGCTGGCGTAGTCTCCGGCACTGATCTGTTCCCGAGCGCTCGCCACTTTGCTGCGCAAGAACGCTTCGTATTCGCGAGCCTCTCGCTGGCGTTGTACGAACTCACGCATCAATTCGCGCATGATCTGCGAGGCAGGTCGATGGCTAGCCTCGGCCTCGGCCATGAATTCGGCCCGAAGCTCTGGCTCCAACTTCATGGTGAAAACCGCTTCCTTGGACATTGTTTGCCTTATCGAATTTCACGTACTGTATAAGTATATACAACGTGAATATCATTGTCGTTGATGAGCGGCTTGTCAGTTGCAGTGAAGCTGAACCTTCGATGCGGGGGCGATTCGACCCATTGCAGTCGTAGGCACCTTTAAGGTCGAGCGGCTGGTCCACTCAGTACTCAGACAATGAGTGACTGCTTCCTCGTTTGATCAACGACCGCTCCTGGCCGAAACGAGCCGTCCATCCTCATTCGACGATCGACTCGGTGTTCGCAATCGGCCCGAGTTACTCCATGCCCGCCTAGTAGACACCCGCCTACTCGACAGACTTCAGTCAGACCATCACCGGTCAGCGACCGCCCACACTCCACGACGCTCGCGCATTGAGCGTCTCGGCGTCAAAGCCCGCCAGGCGCTTGTAGCGCGCTTCGACCTCCTTCAGTTCGGCCTGCGCGCCGGCATGCGCCTCCTGGCGGACCATCGCGCTGACCCTGGCCATCACATCGTTGGCCTGCCGGCGATTGGCCAGCTGCACGGCGCTGGCCACCGGCAGGCGATCGGCTTGATAGGCGGCGAGTGCGGCATCGATGTCCGGCTGCGTTGCCAGCTGCCAGGCCAGCACCCGCGCATCCAGGATCGCCTGCGATGCGCCGTTGGAGCCGAAGGGATACATCGCATGCGCGGCATCGCCCAGCAGCGCTGCGCGCCCGAAGACCCATTGCGACAGCGGATCGAAGTCGGCCATCGGATACTCCCAGGCGATGTCCGATCCGGCGACCAGCGCCGGCACATCCAGCCAGTCGAAGGTCCAGTCCTGCACACACTTTGCGATCGCCCGTGGCTCGACCGACCGGTTCCAGTTGCCGAGCTCGTCACCGGCGCCGGCCCCCGGGCGCACCAGCAGCCAGTTGTTGACGCCGGGCTCGATCGGATAGACCACCACTCGCAGATGTTCGTCGCCGATGATGACCATCGACGAGCCGCTCAGAAACGGCCCGCTGCGGGTGGTGCCGCGATACATCATCCAGCCGTTGGTGGCGAGTGCACCCAGGGCCGGGTCGGCCGACTGGCGCACCGCCGAGCGGATGCCGTCGGCACCGATCAGCAGATCTACCTCGATCGTGCGATCGATGGCAGAGCTGGCACCGCTGCGATCGGCAACCTGCACACGCGCCCCATCGGGCATCGGCGCAAAACCGCTCACCCGCTGGCCGGTGCGCACTACCGCCTCGCCCATTCGGGCCACCACCGCATCAAAGAGGATCTGCTGCAGTCGCCCGCGATGAATCGAGTATTGCGGCCACCGGTAGCCGGCACCCAAGCCGCGCGGCTCGGCCCAGATCAGCTTGCCGCGCCGGTCGTAATACGACAACTCCGAGGTCGGAATGCCGTGCTGCGCCAGCGCCTCGCCCAGCCCGAGTTCGGTCAGTTCGCGCACTGCATGCGGCGGCAGATTCACGCCCACGCCGACCTGGCGGATCTCGGTCGCGGCCTCAAGAACCTGCACCTCGCGCAGGCCGGCCGCATGCAGGCTGAGTGCGGCCGCCAGCCCGCCGATGCCGCCACCGGCGATCAGGATGCTCATGGCATCGGAAAC
>Ga0007796_10000310_pt1 | contig 14750 bp, 9 predicted proteins | sample CryBogmetaGMA0M_FD_60373 | JGI IMG/M metagenome (GOLD analysis project Ga0007796, IMG submission 60373) | Freshwater microbial communities from Crystal Bog, Wisconsin, USA - MA0M | ecosystem: Environmental > Aquatic > Freshwater > Lake | place: Crystal Bog, Wisconsin, USA | collected 2009-07-06 | reverse complement strand
GTATAAGGCGGGACGCAGTAGCTCTGTCATAGCTGCATCAACAATGCAGAAGTTTTTCTCAGAACCGGGTTTAAGGTATTGAATAGTAGTTAGAAGAACGCCAGCATTGCCGACTAAGGATCTGCCTGGCTCCAAAACAATATCCAAATGAGCAAAGCCTCGTTCTGCTACACGGTTTAAAAGAGTATTTGTAAACTCGGTGATATCAGGCGGCGTTTCATCGCCGTAGGAAATTCCGAGGCCGCCACCTAAATCAAGATGATGAATCACGATACCTTCTTTTTTAAGTTGTTCGACTAAATCTAAAACTTTATCTAAGGCATCTAAGTAGGGCGCTGTAGTGGTGATTTGTGAACCAATATGACAGTCAATGCCAACCACATCAATCTGTGAGAGCTGGCTGGCTTCACGATAAGTTCTTAGAACTTCGTGATACGCAATACCAAATTTATTTCCTTTCAAGCCAGTAGAAATATAAGGATGTGTTTGTGCATCAACGTCTGGGTTAACTCGCAAAGACACCGGTGCACGGCAGTTCAGTTTGTTTGCTACACGATTAATATTATGAAGCTCAGCAATCGACTCAACATTGATACATTTAACCCCAGCATCTAAGGCAGCAGCGATTTCAGTGGCAGATTTACCCACACCAGCAAAGACCAGACTTTTGGGATCTGCACCAATGGCTAGCGCCCGAGCTAATTCTCCACCACTCACTAAGTCAAACCCCGCGCCGAGTTTTTTGAAGCAATCAATTACTGCTAAATTACTGTTTGCTTTCATGGCGTAATGAACCCGTGCACGCCGCTTACCTTTGTTATCAATGCAAGCTTTGTCATAAGCTTGGTAGGCCTCAGTCAAAGCTTTCTTGCTATAGACGTAAAGTGGCGTACCAAATTCTTTTGCTAAATCTGCCAGCGGAATTTCTTCGGCATACCAATTACCTTCGCGCTCAGTAAATCCAGATAATGGAGGAAGTGGAATTGCTTTATTTGTCATTACTTTGTCGGTGATGAATTGTTTGTACTGGGAGGGGCTTGTGGTGGATAGAGCTTGCCTTTTGGCTCTGGCTCTATAGGAGCTGCCGGCGCATTAGGTGGATTTGGCAGAAATAGAGGCCCCCTAACCCCACATCCAACAAGGGCTATTAGTAGGGCAATGCCAAAGGCTCTATTAAGAATCGCTATCATGAATGTCTCTAAAACGAATGATTGAATATAGCATGCAGGACTCTAAGATGAATCCAAATAATTTGACCGTGGAAGCCATTGATGACAAGCAGTTTTATCAACTGGGCAGTAATTTATTACAGTCTATTGAAGCAGCCTTGGAGACTGCTGATGACCAATTGGATCTGGATTTAGATGTGGAGCGCCAGGGGGGGAATGTCATCAATATCCGCTTTAGGGATAAAAGCGTGATTGTGGTTAATACCCAGCCACCTTTACATGAAATTTGGGTGGCGGCCAAATCAGGCGGCTATCACTACCGTTGGGCGGGAAGAATGGCTGCGCCCTTATGGCTCGACACTAAAACCGGTAGAGAGCTATTAAGCGATTTAAGTGAGTTTGCGAGTGCCCAGGCTGGACAAGCGGTCAAGATTACTTTGACTAAGTCTTAAGCGCTCTAGGCTGCGCCAGTAGTAACTAAAGTTTCTATCACGAGGGCATCGGGTACGCTCTTGATTTGAGCCTTGCCAATCTTTTCTAAGATGACATAGCGAATTTGGCCACCCTCTGTTTTCTTGTCAACCTGCATGAGCTCCATGTAGCGCTCTGCGCTAAATTTGGGCGGAATAGTTGGCAGGTTCATTGATTTGATAATGTTGGTGAGGCGCTCGCACTCAGCTTTGCTGATCAGATTTAAACGACAAGATAAATCAGCACCCATCACCATGCCGCAGCCAACAGCCTCGCCGTGAAGCCATTCGCCATAACCCATGCCAGCCTCGATTGCATGCCCAAAGGTATGGCCAAAGTTCAGAGTTGCACGAATACCGCCTTCTCTTTCATCTGCGGAAACTACCGCAGATTTAATTTCACACGAACGCAATACTGCATACCCCATAGCGCTTGTATCGCAGGCTAGTAAAGCCGCTGCATTTGCTTCAATCCAATCCAAAAATTGGGCATCAGCAATGGCACCATGTTTCACCACTTCAGCAAGCCCAGCTGAGAGCTCTCGAGGCGGCAAAGTCTTGAGTGTATTGAGATCTGCAATCACAGCAACAGGCTGATGAAAGGCTCCAATCATGTTTTTACCTAAAGGATGATTGATGCCTGTTTTTCCGCCAACAGAAGAATCAACTTGAGCCAATAAGGTAGTTGGAACTTGAATAAACCGAATGCCACGCATAAAGCTGGCTGCAGCAAAACCTGTCATATCACCAATCACACCACCACCTAAGGCAATCAATATCGTTTGGCGATCTGCGCCAAACTTTAAAAGATCATCAAAAATGAGTTGAAGATTTTTCCAGTCCTTATAGGACTCGCCATCCGGTAGAGTGATAGTTCTAACGGGCTTGCCAAATGTTTCTAAGGTCTTAGTTAGGCGGGCGGCATAAAGCGGTGCAACCGTAGTATTAGTAACGATATAAATTGAAGTTGCTTTAGCGCAAGTTCCAAATAGGCTGGCTTGATCAATGAGATCGCTACCAATATAGATTGGATAGCTACGGTTACCAAGATCAACTTCAAGTGTTTTCATCATAGTGCCAATATATTTAAGCAGAAAGTTCAAGTTGCATGATTAAGGTATTGACCAGCTGATTGACGCTGGGCTTGCCCGTTTCAATTACATGATCAGCGATTTCGCGATAAAGAGGGTCGCGAATAGTGTATAAATTTTCCAGAATTTTTTTAGCATCACCATTGCGAAGCAAAGGACGTCCATCACCACTTTTAGTGCGATGCCAAAGCTCATTTGGATTTGCATGCAGATAAATGACAGTGCCATGCTCACTAAGTACTTGGCGGTTGTCAGGAAATAAAACGGCGCCACCACCAGTAGCTAATACGATGTCGTGCTCAGCTGTAATTTCTCGTATCACTTGGGCTTCCCGTTTACGAAATCCTTCTTCACCTTCCATTTCAAAGATCACTGGAATCTTGACGCCACAGCGCTCTTCAATTACGTGATCAGCATCTAGAAAGCGACGCCCTAATTTTTTAGCCAGCACTTTACCGACGGTCGACTTTCCGGCGCCCATGAGGCCAATGAGAAAGATATTGTTTGTTGGCGATTTCACCCTTTGATTTTATTAGGGTTTATCGAGAACGGTGGGGGTTAGGAAGACAAGTAGTTCAGTTTTGTCTTGTAATTTCGATTTATGGCGAAATAAGTGGCCAATTAGAGGAATATCTCCTAGCAAGGGGATTTTGACTTCATCTTCCCTCTCAGTAGTCTGAAAAATACCGCCAATGATGGCCGTTCCACCGTTTTCCACCGTGACCTCAGAGCTTAGACTTTTAGTATCGATTGCGTATCCCTGCTCTGTTTTCATGCCAATGGTGTCCTTATTAATGCCAACTAGCATGGAGATTTTCCCGTCAGGATGAATTTTTGGTAAAACCTCTAAACGTAAATTGGCCTTGCGAAATTGCAATTTGCTGCCATTTTGTGACGTAGTTTGATAGGGGAGTTCAGTACCCTGCTCGATGGTAGCTTTCACTTGATCCCCTGTCATGATGCGCGGATTAGAAAGAATCTTCCCCTGGCCATCGGATTCCAGGGCCGATAATTCTATTTGTAAAAGACGACTACCATTTCTGGAGACTAGAGTGGCAGCGACGGTTGCTGGATTAAACCCACTTAAGCCTGATCCACCCAAATCAAAATTACTAGAAATTGTTCTATCTGGGTTGCCACCTAAAGAGTGGGCTTGATAGCCAAGCTTGACTCCTAGCTCACGTGCAAAGCGCTGATCTGCTTCTACAATGCGCGCCTCAATGAGGATTTGTCTTGGACTATTAATGTGGTCACCACCAAAGGGTAGTGCTGCATCTTCACGACGATGCTTTTGAAATGCAGCAATTTCCGCATGAGGTCCAATCCAATAAATATCACCGTTGCGAACCAATCGTAATCCTCTACTCGCCAAAATTGAGTGGAGGGCTGTTTGCCATGGCGTGTCATTGAGTTCGACCGTAATCCTGCCTTGAATGGATTCACTTAACAAAAAGTTGGTGTTACCTAGTTTTGCCATTGCTTGTAAAAGCTCACTTACTTCAATATCGGTAAATTGCAAACTAATAGGGCTTTCCAGTAAGTTTTGTGGAGGTGTGTTTGCTTGCATTGGATTGGCTAAAAAAATTGATAAAAGGCCAATCCAAAGGCTAAATTTTTGTGCGTATTTATGCATGGGTTTGAGGCTCTACTTCATTCATTTTTGGAGGGCTTGAGGACCAACGTTTTGCCTTGCCCATGAGTGAGGATTGCCTGATCTTTTTCAAGCTGCGTCAGTCGCCAATCCCCCAAAACAAGCATCCCCTTTTGAAACATCACATTACGCTGCCCGGTATGAAAAAAAGCCTGGTGAGAGCCCCCCATTTGGCTTGAACCCAAATAACGCCAGCGGCGGAGTTCAAGCTCATGGGGATGAATATGAGGCTTGGTGGAAAACTTTTTAATTGGCTTATTTTCTATTAATGAGTGAACACTTACTTCTATTTTATCTATTGCCTCATATAGCTCATCTTGCCCATTTTCTAATTCAGTACGTAATAAAATCAATTCTTTTTTAAGCCCAGAAATTTCCTTATACGACGCTTGGGCTAAAGCCTCAGAACTTGTTTTTAGAGATTCATGGGTAATCAAAAGTGCAATACCAATGCCGATTAAGCATGCTCCAAAAGCGAAGAATCCACCAAGTTTTTGAATTTGACCCAATAGATTTTGGTTGCTAAACCTATCTAGCCCAATACGTCCTTTGCTCGGGTTTGATTGTTCTAAAGGGGCGTGCTTAGGAGAGGTAGATTTACGAATTCCATGGGGATCAGGAATGGCAGGATCATCACCAAGCTCACTCAAAATCTCATCGAAAGATTGGGGGGAAATATGGCGAGATGGCATATCTATATTTTTCAAGTTAAGGTAGGGAATAGCCATCAGCCTAGCTTGAAGCTGATGTCAGCAATGACAGTCAGGAAAGCTCAAAAACAAGGGATTTAGAGCTTTTAGGTAAATTACTTAAGCACCCTATAATTTGAGCTTATGGCCCTCCCACCAAAAGACAAGCCGCCACAAAACCAGCGACCAATCCGTCAGTTTGATAGAAGTCCGCGATATTCCCGAGTAGGGCCTGGCTCACCACGAAAATCATCTAGCAATCCATTAGTAAAAGCTATTTTGATTATTGGTGTGGTATTTGCCATGGTGGTAATGCTGTTAGTGGGATACGCATTCTTAGTGGCCAAACCTAATTTACCGAAAATCTCTGCGCTAACGGATTACAACCCAAAAACCCCACTTCGAATTTATACGGCCGATAAGGTTTTGATCGGTGAGTTTGGCGAAGAACGCCGCAAGGTTATTCCCTTGGACGAAATTCCAAAAAGCATGCGTAATGCAGTTTTGGCGATTGAGGATGACCGCTTCTATTCCCATGGTGGTGTCGACTATGTCGGTATTTTAAGGGCTACCCTCACTAATTTACGCGGGCATTTATCCCAGGGAGCCTCCACGATTACCATGCAGGTCGCCAGAAACTTTTTTCTAAGTAATGAGAAAACCTTCAGTCGAAAAATCTATGAAGTTTTATTAGCCTGGGAAATCGAGTCGCAACTCACCAAAGACAAGATTCTTGAAATCTATATGAATCAGATTTTCTTGGGTCAAAGGGCTTATGGTTTTTCAAGTGCAGCCCAGATTTATTTTGGTAAAGAATTAAAAGACATCACGATTGCGGAGTCTGCAATGTTGGCCGGTTTGCCTAAAGCTCCCTCGGCATACAACCCGGTCACTAATTTTCGTCGCGCTAAGATTCGTCAAGAATATATCTTGCAGCGCATGCGCGATCTTGGTTATATCTCATCAGAGGAATACCAAAAAGCCATGATTGAGGAGTTGCGGATTCGTGGCCTTGGTAATGAATTTGCGGTACGCGCAGATTTCCCTGCAGAAATGGTGCGGCAGCTATTGTTTACTCAATATGGCGAGGCCATTTACTCCCAGGGAATCGATGTCTACACCACGATCTTAAAAGCAGACCAAGATGCTGCTTATAAAGCGGTGCGACGCGGTATTTTTGAATATGACTTACGTCATGCGTATCGAGGTCCAGAGGGCTTCATTGATTTGCCTGAGGATCGTGTTAAGCGTCAACGTGCTATCGATGAAGCTTTGCTTGCCTATCCACAGTTAGATGACTTGCAGTCTGGGGTTGTACTCGATGTGAAGCCAAAAGAAATGCAAGTCATGATTGCCACTGGTGATACTGTCATCTTAAAAGGTGATGGCATGAAATTAGCCTCTGCATCAATAACCGATAGTACTCAGCCAAAAAAACGTTTACGCCCAGGTGCGGTGGTTCGACTGCTTTTCGATGCCGGCACATGGAAATTAGCTCAATTACCTCAAGTCGAAGCAGCTTTCGTTTCTATGAATGCAGATACGGGTGCGATTTTATCCCTAGTAGGAGGTTTTGATTTCCGCCGCAATCAGTTTAACCACGTGACCCAGGCATTGCGCCAACCAGGCTCTTCCTTTAAGCCCTTTATTTATGCTGCAGCAATTGAAAAAGGTTTCACACCGAGCACTATGGTGAACGATGCACCTTTATCGATTGGTAGCATGGAGACAGGTAGTCAGGTTTGGGAACCAAAGAATTATGATGGTAAATATGAAGGTATGATGCGCTTACGTACAGCATTAGCAAAGTCTAAGAACTTAGTTTCTGTTCGCATTATTCGTGCAATTGGACCTTCTTATGCACAAGAATATATTCAGCGGTTTGGTTTTGAACCTGAAAAACATCCACCGTATTTGACGATGGCTTTGGGTGCGGGATCAGTAACGCCTTTGCAGATGGCTTCAGCCTATAGCGTATTTGCAAACGGTGGCTATCGCGTGGATCCATTCTTGATCGATAGGATGGTGGACTCTAAAGGAGAGGTTTTGTTTGAGGCAAAACCGGTTCGAGTGGGAGATGGTGCTAAGCGTGTCTTAGATGCACGCACTGCCTTTGTTATGGATAGCATGTTGCAAGAAGTCACTAAGACTGGGACGGCAGCTTCTGCTAGAGCCAAATTGGGTCGCAATGATATTGCTGGAAAAACTGGTACTACGAATGATTCGCATGATGCTTGGTTCGCTGGTTATAACCCCAAGATTGTTGCGATTGCTTGGATTGGTTTTGATAAACCAGCTAGCTTAGGGGATCGTGAGACTGGTGGTGGCCTTGCTTTGCCAATGTGGATCTCATATATGTCCGTAGCACTAAAAGATGTGCCACAAGAATCTCGCGAAGTTCCGAGTGGTGTGACACAGGCAGATGGTGATTGGTTTATCCCTGAATTTTCTCGTGGTGGTGGTCCACGCGAACTTCAGTAGTTCGCTTTCAAAATGGCTCGGCAAGCTCGCACTGTCATACCTGGCCAAGCAATGCATGTCATGGTTCGTGGCAATAATCGAGAAACTCTTTTCTTTAGCCCCAAAGATCGTCGTGCTTATTTAGATTGGTTGCGCGAAGCTGCAAGACAATTTGGTTGCGCAGTTCATGCATTTGCATTAATGCCAAATCATGTGCATTTACTAATGACGCCACAAAATAAAGACTCACTTGCAAAAACAATGCAATCTTTAGGCAGGCGTTATGCGCAATATTTCAATCAACAGCATCATCGCTCCGGAACAATTTGGGAAGGGCGTTATCGCTCCTCCTTAATTGATCCCGATTATTTTTTACGTTGCCAGCGCTATATCGAGTTAAATCCGGTGCGTGCAGGATATGAATCTAACCCACAGGATTCCAGTTGGACTAGCTTTTCAAGCCATATTGGGGGAAATGTAGAGTTTTGGTTGGTTGATCACCAACACTTTTGGAAGTTAGGTAATACGCCTTTTGAAAGACAAATGGGTTGGGCCAATTTTGTGAAAGAGGGGGCACCTCATTGGGAAGACCTTCAAATTACAGAATCTTTACTTAAATCCAAGCCTTGGGTTAGTGATATCTACGCCAGTAAGCTCTTTAAAGATAATCTAGAGCTGGCCCAAATTCGCGATCGTGGACGACCTAGAAAAATTAACCCAATTAATTCAGTAACTTAGAGTTTTTCTAGCATACACATCATGGCATGGGTGAATAACTCTGTCCCCTTTTAAATGGCAAACTATGGTTTGACCTGAAAATAAATGGGACAGACTCAATTTATTTCTATTGCATCGGTATGGGTATTCACCTATATTTGATCCTCCAAAAGTAATCAGGCCTTTGTCGCCCCTCGGAAATACTATGACTACACAATTAAATACTGATCTACGTCCAATCGCTCAAGGTCTATACGACCCTCGTAATGAGCATGATGCATGCGGCGTAGGATTCGTTGCGCACATCAAAGGTAAAAAATCTCACGAGATCGTTTCTCAAGGCTTGAAGATTTTAGAAAATCTAGATCACCGGGGTGCGGTTGGTGCTGATCCATTGATGGGTGATGGTGCCGGTATCTTGATTCAGATTCCGGATACTTTGTATCGCGAAGAGATGGCCAAACAAGGCGTAGCTTTGCCACCCTTGGGTGAATATGGCGTCGGTATGATTTTTTTACCAAAAGAGCATGCATCACGCTTAGCTTGTGAACAAGAGTTGGAGCGCACTGTACGTTTAGAAGGTCAAGTTGTTTTGGGTTGGAGAGATGTACCGGTTGATGTGAAGCTGCCAATGTCTCCAACAGTACAAAAGACAGAGCCATTTATTCGCCAAATTTTTATTGGTCGTGGCCGCGACATTATGACAACGGATGCACTAGAACGTAAGTTGTATGTCATTCGAAAAACTGCGAGACATGCAATTCAAGATTTACATTTGAAGCACGGCAAAGAATATTTTGTTGCCTCAATGTCTGCGCGCACCATTGTATATAAAGGCTTGCTGCTTGCTAACCAAGTGGGCGCGTATTACCAGGATTTACAAGATTCCCGTACTGTTTCAGCGCTAGCCTTAGTACATCAACGCTTCTCTACAAATACCTTTCCTGCTTGGGAATTGGCTCATCCATACCGCATGATTGCGCATAACGGTGAGATTAACACCGTTAAAGGCAACGTTAATTGGGTAAATGCGCGTGAAGGTGCAATTAGCTCTCCAGTACTCGGCGATGACTTACAAAAACTATGGCCATTGATTTATCCAGGCCAATCAGACACTGCTTGTTTTGATAACTGCTTAGAGTTATTGGTAATGTCGGGTTATCCATTGGCACAAGCCATGATGATGATGATTCCTGAGGCATGGGAACAGCATGCATTGATGGATGATAATCGCCGCGCTTTCTATGAATATCATGCAGCCATGATGGAGCCATGGGATGGCCCAGCTGCCATGGCATTTACTGATGGCCGTCAAATTGGCGCAACTTTGGATCGCAATGGTTTGCGTCCAGCACGTTATTACGTCACAGATGATGACTTGGTGATCATGGCTTCTGAGGCTGGCGTCTTGCCAATTCCAGAAAGCAAGATTATTCAAAAATGGCGTCTTCAGCCAGGTAAGATGTTCATGATCGATATGGAGCAAGGCCGCATCATTGATGACGTTGAGCTCAAGAATGCCGTATCAAAAGCCAAACCATATAAGAGTTGGATCGATGCGGTGCGCGTGAAACTTGATGAAGTTGACGCAAGCAAGGTGGATTTGGTTGATGAAAAAACAACTATTCGTCCAGCTGCTAAGTTATTAGATCGCCAGCAGGCATTTGGTTATACCCAGGAAGATATTAAGTACCTCATGGCTCCAATGGCCATGAACGGTGAAGAGGCAATTGGTTCAATGGGTAACGACAGCCCATTAGCTGTTCTTTCGAATAAGAATAAGCCTTTGTATAACTACTTCAAGCAATTGTTTGCGCAGGTAACTAATCCCCCGATTGATCCAATTCGTGAAAATATGGTGATGTCATTGGTTTCTTTTATTGGGCCAAAGCCTAACTTATTAGATACCAACAACATCAATCCTCCAATGCGTTTGGAAGTTAGTCAGCCCATATTAGATTTTGATGACATCACAAAGATTCGTCATATTGGCCACTACACCAACGGTAAGTTCCGCTCTTATGAACTAGATATTTGCTACCCAGCAGCATGGGGTAAGGCTGGTATAGAAGCGCGCCTAGCATCCTTATGTGCTGAGGCAGCAGATGCTGTACGTTCTGGTTACAACATCTTGATTGTGAGCGATCGTCAAGTTGATGAGAAGCATGTTGCGATTCCAGCTTTGCTAGCGACTTCTGCAATTCATCAACATTTGGTTGAAAAAGGATTGCGTACTAGTGTTGGTCTCGTGGTTGAGACTGGTAGTGCCCGTGAAACACATCACTTCGCACTATTGGCTGGTTATGGTGCTGAAGCCATTCATCCATACCTCGCGATGGAAACTTTAACTGAGATGGCTAAAGGCCTATCAGGGGATTTATCTGGTGAAAAAGCGGTTAAGAATTTCGTTAAAGCGGTTGGTAAGGGCTTACAAAAAGTGATGTCCAAGATGGGTATCTCTACTTATATGTCCTATACCGGCTCACAGATTTTTGAAGCGATTGGCTTGAATCCTGAAATTATCAATCAGTACTTCAAAGGTACTCCCTCCAACGTTGGTGGTATTGGTGTATTCGAAGTTGCTGAAGAAGCCTTGCGTATGCACGCTGCTGCATTTAGTAATGATCCCGTGCTAACGAATATGCTTGATGCTGGTGGTGAGTATGCTTTCCGTATTCGTGGTGAAAATCACATGTGGACTCCAGATACGATTGCAAAGTTGCAACATTCCACTCGGATTGGTGCAGATAAAGGCTATCAGACTTATAAAGAGTACGCTAACATCATCAACGACCAAACCAAACGTCAAATGACTTTGCGTGGACTTTTTGAGTTCAAGATTGATCCAGCAAAAGCTATTCCATTAGATGAAGTTGAGTCTGCCAAAGAAATCGTCAAGCGTTTTGCAACAGGTGCAATGTCCTTGGGTTCGATTTCCACCGAAGCACATGCAACTTTAGCAATTGCGATGAATCGTATTGGCGGTAAGTCGAATACTGGCGAAGGCGGTGAAGATCCTAATCGCTATATTAATGAGCTCAAAGGTATTCCAATTAAGAAGGGTGAGACTCTTTCAAGCGTTTTGGGTAGTGATGTAGTGGAGGCGAATATCCCCTTGCTAGATGGTGACTCGTTACGCTCCAAAATTAAACAAGTAGCTTCCGGTCGTTTTGGTGTAACCACTGAGTACTTGCGCTCTGCAGATCAGATTCAGATCAAGATGGCACAAGGTGCTAAGCCAGGCGAGGGCGGTCAATTACCTGGCGGTAAAGTATCTGACTACATTGGTAAGTTACGCTTTTCTGTCCCAGGTGTTGGCTTGATCTCTCCTCCTCCGCACCATGACATTTACTCGATTGAAGATATTGCGCAGTTAATTCATGACTTGAAGAATGTCAATCCAAAGGCTGACGTTTCTGTGAAGTTGGTATCTGAGGTTGGAGTAGGCACTGTTGCTGCTGGTGTTGCCAAGGCAAAAGCAGATCACGTGGTGATCGCTGGCCATGATGGTGGTACCGGCGCATCACCGTTGTCTTCTATTAAGCATGCTGGTTCACCATGGGAGCTTGGTTTGGCTGAAACTCAGCAAACTTTGGTTCTTAATGGTTTACGTAGCCGCATCCGGGTTCAGGCTGACGGTCAAATGAAGACCGGTCGTGATGTTGTGATCGGTGCATTGTTGGGTGCAGATGAATTTGGTTTTGCAACGGCGCCATTGGTGGTGGAAGGTTGCATCATGATGCGTAAGTGTCATTTAAATACTTGCCCCGTTGGCGTTGCCACACAAGATCCAGAATTGCGTAAGAAGTTTTCTGGCAAGCCTGAGCATGTTGTGAATTTCTTCTTCTTTATTGCAGAAGAAGCTCGGGAGATCATGGCGCAACTGGGCATTCGTAAGTTTGATGACTTGATTGGCCGGGTTGATTTATTGGATACCCGTAAAGGGATTGATAACTGGAAAGTGCACGGTTTAGATTTCAGTAAAATCTTTGCTGAACCACAAGTAGCAAGAGATGTTCCACGCTATCAAGTACTCACGCAAGATCATGGCTTGGCAAGCGCGCTCGATAATATCTTGATTGAGAAAAGCGAGCCTGCTTTGGAGCGTGGCGAGAAAGTGTCATTCATTGTGCCAGTCAAAAACGTGAACCGTACTGTTGGCGCAATGCTTTCTGGTGAGGTTGCACAGCGTTATGGCCATGCTGGTTTGCCTGATGACACCATTCATATTCAATTGAATGGCACTGCTGGCCAAAGCTTTGCAGCTTTCTTGGCGCGAGGTATCACCTTGGATCTAGTTGGCGATGGTAATGACTATGTTGGAAAAGGCCTGTCTGGCGGACGCGTGATTGTGCGTGCTCCACACGAGTTCCGTGGTAATACTGCCGAGAACATTATTGTTGGAAACACTGTTTTATACGGTGCAATTGCTGGAGAAGCTTTCTTCAATGGTGTTGCTGGTGAGCGTTTTGCAGTGCGTAATTCTGGGGCCACTACGGTTGTCGAAGGTACTGGCGACCACGGCTGCGAATATATGACTGGCGGAACTGTAGCGGTACTTGGCACTACTGGTCGTAACTTTGCTGCTGGTATGAGCGGCGGAATTGCTTATGTATATGACGAAGATGGTATGTTCGCTAAGCGCTGCAATACCAGTATGGCAACTTTAGAAAAAGTATTGCCCACAGCAGAGCAAATTGCCAAGATGCCTCAGTCCGAGTGGCACGCTCCAATCGACGTAAAAGATGGTGGCGAGCGCTTAACAGATGAGCAAATTTTGAAGAACTTAATCGAGCGTCATTTCCGCTATACCGGTTCAGAACGTGCTAAAGCGCTTTTGGCTGATTGGGAAAACTCCCGAAGCCGTTTTGTGAAAGTTCTTCCAACCGAGTACAAGCGTGCTCTAGGTGAGTTGTGGGACAAAGCACAAAACAAAACTGTTGCTGCTTAAGTTACTTAATCATTGCAGATATTAAGAAAAAGATACTAAGGATTAGATATGGGTAAGGTTACTGGATTTATGGAGTTTGAGCGCGTCGCTGAAACATATGAAGCGCCTACTAAACGCCTCCACCACTACAAAGAGTTTGTTATTGCTTTAACTGATGATGAGGCCAAGACTGAGGGTGCGCGTTGCATGGATTGCGGTATTCCGTTCTGTAATAACGGCTGTCCAGTCAATAACATCATTCCTGACTTTAATGATTTGGTGTTCCATAACGATTGGAAGAATGCCTTAGATGTTTTGCAGTCAACCAATAACTTTCCAGAGTTTACGGGCCGTATTTGTCCGGCACCTTGCGAAGCTGCATGCACCTTAGGCATTAATCGTGCCCCCGTGGGTATTAAGTCGATCGAGCACGCCATTATTGATAAAGGCTGGGAAAATGGTTGGGTCAAGCCTTTGCCATCCAAAACGAAGACCGGTAAAAAAGTAGCGGTTGTTGGTGGTGGTCCTGCTGGTATGGCAGCTGCTCAGCAATTAGCACGCGTGGGTCATGATGTTACCGTGTTCGAAAAGAATGATCGCGTTGGCGGTTTACTGCGTTATGGCATTCCTGATTTCAAAATGGAAAAGTGGTTAATCGATCGTCGTGTCGAGCAGATGCAGGCTGAAGGCGTGAAATTTGAAACAGGTGTTTTCGTGGGCAAAGAAGCCATAGGCGCTGAAGTAAAAAATTACTCCACTAAGACTGTCTCTCCCGAGCAATTAATGAAAGATTTTGATGCAGTAGTCATTAGCGGTGGTGCAGAGCAGCCCCGTGATTTGCCTGTTCCTGGCCGTGAGTTAACTGGTGTGCACTATGCACTTGATTTTTTGATTCCACAAAATAAAGAAAATGCGGGCGACTTCAAAAATGAAATCCGTGCAACTGATAAGCACGTTGTTGTAATTGGCGGCGGCGATACTGGTTCTGATTGCGTTGGCACATCTAATCGCCATGGCGCAAAACATATTACTCAGTTTGAACTGCTCCCGCAGCCTCCTGAAGTTGAGAACAAGCCTTTAGTATGGCCTTATTGGCCAACTAAGCTTCGCACCTCTTCTTCTCACGAGGAAGGTTGTGAACGCGATTGGTCAGTAGCAACAAAGCGTTTTGAAGGTAAAAATGGCAAAGTAGAAAAATTGATTGGAGTTCGCTTGGAGTGGAAGGACGGCAAGATGACTGAAGTTCCAAACTCTGAGTTTGAGATCAAAGCAGATTTAGTGCTTTTGGCTATGGGATTTGTATCTCCAGTGCAGCAGGTTCTCAGCGCTTTTGGTGTTGAAAAAGATGCTCGTGGCAATGCTAAAGCTACTGTCGATGGTCAAAATGCTTATCAAACTAACGTTCCTAAGGTCTTTGCTGCAGGTGATATGCGTCGCGGACAGTCTTTGGTGGTTTGGGCAATTCGTGAAGGCCGCCAATGCGCACAGGCAGTAGATGAGTATTTAATGGGGTCATCGGTTTTACCTCGATAATGTCGAGGATATGAGCACTGGCCACCCACACTCTTTGGAT
>Ga0007796_10000307_pt1 | contig 14802 bp, 10 predicted proteins | sample CryBogmetaGMA0M_FD_60373 | JGI IMG/M metagenome (GOLD analysis project Ga0007796, IMG submission 60373) | Freshwater microbial communities from Crystal Bog, Wisconsin, USA - MA0M | ecosystem: Environmental > Aquatic > Freshwater > Lake | place: Crystal Bog, Wisconsin, USA | collected 2009-07-06 | reverse complement strand
GATCGGGCAAATCCACACTGTTGCAGATTATTGCCGGCACACTGAAACCCACCTCGGGCAGTTCGGCTTCCCGCGGTAAGGTGGCCGCCCTGCTGGAACTTGGAAGTGGTTTCAATCCCGACTTTACCGGTCGCCAAAATGTCTACCTGAATGCCTCGATTCTTGGACTCAGCAGGGATGAAACCAACACACGGATCGAAAGCATCCTAGCCTATGCGGAAATCGGTGAATTTATTGACCAACCGGTGCGAAAGTACTCTACCGGAATGGTCATGCGTTTGGCGTTTGCAGTAGTAGTCCACGTAGATGCAGAGGTACTTATTATTGACGAGGCCTTGGCAGTTGGCGATGCGTTTTTCATGCAAAAGTGCATGCGCTACCTCAATAAATTTCGTGAACACGGCACTCTGCTGTTTGTCAGCCATGATGCCGGTGCGGTGACAAGCTTCTGCGACCGGGCCCTGTGGCTGGATGCCGGAAGAGTCAAAATGATCGACGGGGCCAAAAGTGTGATGGAGGCTTACATGGAGGAGACCATGGGAGAGCGCCAGGGCAATAAATTACGCCCACTGCCCGACAAAAGTGACGCACAAATTGCGTTGCGGCAGGTTCGAAAATTTGACTGCCGCCAGGACATCATTGACCGATCTCAACTTCGTAACGATTTCCAGATATTCCCTTTTGATCCTGCTATTGGCGGAATAGGGCAAGGCATATTGGAAATATTGGATGTCGCTTTGCTCAATGCGCAAGGTCGGCCCATTCATATGGCACTGGCAGGTGAAGAGGTTATTCTGGAAGTCGAGATCGTAGCCAATGGAGCCGTAGAGAATCTTATTGCGGGCTTTTATTTAAAAAACAAGCATGGGCAACTACTCTTTGGTGACAACACCTTTCTCTGTCATCCTGAAGGTATTGCTGCAGCGCAGGGGGACAAGTTCGTTGCCAGATTCAATTTCACCATGCCGCGCTTGGGCGCGGCAGACTATTTCATCACGGTAGGCCTCGCAGAGGGAACCCAGGAAAATCCCGTCGTCCAACACTGGAAGCACGAAGCGCTGCGCATCACTGCCACGGGCGGCGGTTTTGCTTCCGGATTGGTCGGGCTACCCATGCACCAAATCGAACTGAGGCGGACCCATGACAACGCATGAGTTCAGGATTGAAAACCACCCGGTGGTGTTCCAGCGGCCTTCACTGCGTTACCCATATGCCTGGGTGGGACATATTCCCTTTGCCTATCTGGCAGTGGATCTTCTCAGACCACAGCAGCTGCTTGAACTGGGCACTGACAGCGGTAATTCTTACATGGCATTTTGCCAAGCAGTGGCATATCTGAATTCCGGTACGCAATGCCATGCAGTGGATTCGTGGCAGGGCGATGCCCAGGCCGGTTACTACGGAAATGAAGTATTGGAGGATCTGCGCTCACGCCATGACCCCCTTTACTCGAAATTTTCTGAGTTGATTCAAAGCGACTTTGATGCAGCATGTAGACAATTTCCGGATGGCTCAATTGATCTTCTGCATATTGATGGCTTCCACACCTATGAGGCCGTGAGCCACGACTTTGCCACCTGGCTCCCCAAGTTAAGCGAGCGGGCGGTTGTACTCCTGCATGACACTCAGGTTGACAAGGATGGTTTCGGCGTCGCATCATTTTTTGCAGAGATCTCACACCGCTATCCACATTTTGAGTTCCTTCACAGCAATGGTCTGGCAGCGATCGCCGTGGGGGGATCCGTACCAGAACCCTTTATGGAATTCATGCGATACGCCAACGCATCCTCGGATTCGATTCGTGCGTACTTTGAAGCCTTGGCGGGCAAGCTTGTTACACCAGACGGAGAGATGCTCAGCGAAGACGGTAATCCATCGCGTATGGTGTGTGAGTTGTACTATCGAAAATGTGAAGAATCCTACAGTTCGGACCGCCGGATTTCACTCAAGGTTCCAGAAGTCCATGGCATTTCCAAGTTCAACTTCGTCATTCCAGAAGGGGTGCGGCCGGATTATGTACGCATTGATCCGACTGACTTTCCTGGGGTCTACGGCTTTCTGGAAGTCGCCGTTGCGAACCCGGGTCATGGCAGCATCGTGCTTGAGGATCTTGCCCCGCGTTTGGGTTATGTCAACGGTAACATCCTTCCAACATTCGGCAAGGAGCAATTGCTCCTATTCAGCATGGAGAATGATCCCTATCTGGAGATTGCGATTGGCGATGTTCTCGCGCATCTGACCAGTGCACCGACACAAATTCTGGTCACGTTGAGTTATCAATCGGTTATTTGTGAGCCCTCTCTGCGGCGGCTTGTAAAGGAGCAATCCACCGCTGTGACAGCACTCCGGGTGTTGGCCGCAGACCAAGCCAATAATCGCTTACTGGCAAGTGAGCTTCAGATTGTGAAAAGCATGGTGACGCAACAGCACCAGCGCGCAGAAGAAGTCAGTCAGGCCATGCTTCGATTGGCTCAGGCTATCGAAATGGAGTCGGCCCTGAGATGGCCTGCACGATTAAAACGGTTTTTCTGGCCCACCCATTAATTGCCAGCATGAACATGATGCAATCAGTGGGGCTAAAAGACCGTTTGAGGCGCAAGTCGCGTAGCATCCTGCGTCGGATTGCGCACCGTTTAGGGTATGCCACTTTGCAACCCATCTCGCAACTGGCACCGGTCAGTGACGGACATGGTTCCTGGATGAGCACCGGCACCGACCCTCAGTTTCTATGCGAAGGGCTTCGCTACCCGCTGCGTCAAGGTTGGTATCACGTGACCGTCGACATGGCGGCTGTGGACACGATTGAGCTTGATGCCAAGGTCTACATCGACTTTGGCATGGGAATGAACGAAGCATGGTCCCAGCGGCTTGCATTGACGAAAACCACGGATGGCCGTCATTCGGGCGTTGTCCTAATGGCGCGTGGCGCAAACCAATTGCGATTGGACCCCGCGACTATGCCGGGGAAGTTCCGCGTATCCCATTTTCGCGTCCATCCAATTTTTCGTGCGCAAGCTGCTTGGATCATGCTGACGGAACTTCTGCGTCGTCAATCCGGATACCGCCAGGGCATGCTATTGATACTTCGTGCTGTTCGCAGAGCGATGAGCATGCCCCATAGCAGTTTCGCGATTTGGCTGCGCCATCTCTATGATGGCGCGAAATCGCAGACCACTGCATACCAGCAATGGACGCAGTTGTACGACCGAAGGGCGACGCCTTCCGAAAGAGGTGATGACAAGAACGACCAGGTTAGCAATCCACATATTTCCGTCCTGGTTCCCGTATTCAATACCCCCGAGAAATGGTTGCGCAAATGCCTGGACAGCGTCCTGGACCAGACCTACCCTCACTGGGAGTTGTGCATCGCCGATGATGCGTCCACGCTTCCACACATTGTCAAAATTCTCGCCGAATATGAATCCCGGGACCATCGCATCAAGGTGGTATCGAGAGCCAACAATGGACACATTTCGGCTGCATCGAACTCTGCACTGTCGTTGGCAACGGGTGACTTCGTCGCACTACTCGACCATGATGACGAATTGCACCCGGACGCGTTGCTCGAGGTAAGTCAAGCAATTGCCAAGAACCCCACATGGCAGCTGATTTACTCGGATGAAGACAAGATTAACGAAGCCGGTCTACGATTTGATCCCTATTTCAAACCGGACTGGAATTTGGAATTGTTGCGCGGGCAAAATTGCGTGAGCCATCTGGGCGTTTTTAAAACAACGCTGATGCGCGAGATCGGGGGATTTAGGGTCGGCCTTGAGGGCAGCCAGGACTGGGATTTAGCGCTTCGCTGCGCCGAGAAGTTGAATTCAAGTCAAATTGGCCATATCGCCAGGATTCTCTACCATTGGAGAGCCATCACTGGCTCTACTGCATTGGGAGCGCAGGAGAAAGGGTATGCGCACGACGCGGCACGCAGAGCGCTTTCGGAACATTTTTCTCGTAGCGGAGAATCTGCCCAGGTGCTCGATCTGGCGGCAGCGAGGGGCCTGTTCCAGATTCAATATGCGCTCCCCCTGCAGCCGCCGAAGGTGAGTCTGGTGATTCCTACCCGAGACCATGTAGACCTGTTGCGCCAGTGTGTCACCTCGATTCTGGCGCGAACCAGCTATCCCAATTACGAGCTGATCATCGTTGACAACCAGTCAACAGAACCTGAGACGCTCCGCTATTTCCAGTCGCTCAGCAGTGAACCACGCGTTCGCGTCCTCTCTCACAACTTCCCCTTCAACTACTCGCGCCTCAACAATGCGGCGGTGACGGAGTGCGAGGGTGACATCGTGGGATTGGTCAACAATGATATTGAGGTCATCAGTCCCAACTGGCTGACAGAAATGGTCAGCCATGCGTGTCGCCCCCACGTTGGCGTGGTGGGCGCAATGCTTTATTACCCGGATGGGACCATTCAGCATGCCGGCGTCATTACTGGGATACACGGTGTGGCTGGGCACCCCTACTGCCACATGCCGCGGGGCTATGGCGGACAGATGGGGCGGGCGCGGCTCGCCCAACGGTTGACCTGTGTCACTGGCGCCTGCATGGTGCTCCGCCGTGGGTTGTACAACACGGTGGGTGGACTGGATGAGGCCCTTTCCGTCGCTTTCAATGACGTTGACATGTGTCTGCGAATCCATGATTTGGGCTTTGAAAACATATGGACACCCTTTGCGGAGTTGTACCACCATGAATCGGCAACACGTGGGTTGGAGAATACCCCAGAAAAGAAAAAGCGCTTCCAGCGGGAAGTTGCGTTCATGCAGGAGCGCTGGCAAGGCAGGCTGGAAAACGACAGCTACTACAACCCCAATCTCAGCCTGACAGGCGAGCCGTTCAGCCTTGCATTTCCCCCGCGATGGTAAGAATGCACACCTTTGACGCTGCATCGTTCGAGGCAACAGGAGAGCCGATTTTTTGTATAGGCCATAGCCACCTTTCTGCGGTAAGCCAGGCTGCTTTGGCGACAGGAACAGCCATCAAGGGGATCAATTTCTGGGACATTCCTGGCGCGGTTGAAGGTGATGGTGCCCAGCTTCGATTTACCAGTTGGATTGAAGAGGCCATCCTTGCGCAGAATGGACCGGTGTTTTCCTTTGTAGGTGGCTCGGTACACAACGTGATGGGATTGGTGGCCCATCCACGACCGTTCGATTTCGTGCTGCCATGGGCAACGGATCTGCCAATCGATAAAAACGCCGAATACCTGCCCTACCAAATAGCCCGTAGACTAACGAAGAACCTGAGTGCGCAATATCTATTTCAAATGATGCGTATCCGGAAGCTGTGCCGCGGAGAAATGATTCACATCTCTCCTCCGCCCCCCAGTGCGAACCAAATTCGCCTTTCAAAAGATATACCCTGGAATATGTATCCCGAGATGACGGATCAAGTTGCAAGCGCATGTCTGCGGATGAAACTCTGGCTACTGCAGGCAAACATTGTTTCTAACTGGTGTATCGAAAATTCAATAACGTATGTGCCTAGCCCTGATGTGGCGGCAGATGGCAATGGGTATCTGATTGAGGAATACTACCGCGATGGCGCACACGCCAACGCAGCGTACGGTGAACTGGTATTGCGGCAGATGAGGAGTCACGGATGAATCACCCCTATCGAGGATTGCCGGACGAGCGCTATTGGAGCAGATCAATCGGCAATTGCAGCGATGACGGCTGGGACCCCGTCACCAACCCACCCTTTCAAGTAGAGGCCGACGCCCGAATCATCACGGCCGGTAGTTGCTTTGCGCAGCATTTAGCCCGATACCTCAATTCCAATGGGAGGACCTGCTTTGTAACGGAGTCGTCACATCCCTTAATGGACTCCCAGTTGGCAAAGGAATTCAATTACGGAATATTCACTGCTCGCTACGGCAATATTTACACGAGCAGGCAACTGCTCCAGCTTTGGCAGCGTGCTAATTTCCAATTTGTACCCAAGGACAGCGTATGGACCTGTGGAGAACATCGGTTCGATCCTTTTAGACCCTCGATTCAACCGGGTGGATTCGCGAGTGCGCTGGAATTTGAACTGGATCAAGCGCAGCACTTCGCAGCCGTAAGGCGCGCATTCAGCCAAGCCTACGTGTTGGTTTTCACGCTCGGTCTGACCGAGTGCTGGGCGTCGAAAGAGGACGGAGCGGTTTACCCTATCGCTCCGGGAGTTTTGGCCGGTGAATATGATCCCAATCGCCACGAACTGCTCAATCTTTCTGTCGACGAGGTCGTGACTGACATTGCGGAATTTGTTCGCAATGTTCGAATTTCCAATCCCGCATTCAAACTGATCTTGACAGTGTCGCCCGTCCCCCTGGCTGCCACCGCAGAGGCGAGGCATGTTGGAGTCGCCAGTTGCTACTCCAAGGCGGTGCTGCGCATCGCCGCGGAATACGCTGCCAAGTTGCCTGGCGTCTACTATTTCCCCTCGTACGAGTTAATTACCGCGCCTGGCCAAACCTATTTCGCTGCTGACAGGCGATCCATCCGCGAAGAGGGTGTCAGAAGGGTGATGAGTTTATTCTTCAGACACGTTTTGCGTGACGAGGGAGAACCACGCGAAGTCGGGGAGGAACGTGACGTCTTTTTGGACAGAGTACGTGATGTGGTGGACGTCATCTGTGAGGAGTCACTGCTCGATGAACACAAATGAATTTTCGGCAGAAGGCGTCGAGAGTCAGGCTGACAATGATGCGCAAGTAAACCATGCACTCAGCCTGGCCAGCACCGGAAGATACCCTGAAGCCATCGCTGCTCTCAGCGCGGCAAACCGAAAGGCGCCCAACGGCAGGTGGGAATTGCTGCTCACACGGTGGCGATACCTCAACTACCAGGAATCACCGCCGACAGGAAACTCAGGTACGACTTTGCAGGCGGTGCAAGCCTCTCCATTTCAATACACAAAAGGTGTTCCGGTCATACCTGCTGACAAATTGGATGCTCGGCATCTCGCGCATGGAATCCAGCAACATGGAGCCTTATGGGTCAAGGGCTTGTTGGAATGCCAAGCCGCAGCGGATCTCGTGGTTGGTATTCAGTCGTCATTGGATGCGCAGGCGCATTGGCTGCAGCATGGTGCTACTGATCCAGTTTCGCCGTGGTACTCGAGGTTGGAAATGCGACCAGATGAACAGTTAGCGGAGGCAAGGCCGTGGGTGGAGGGCGCCGGGGGGGTATGGATGGCGGACTCCCCAAGGATGATGTTCAAATTTTTGGAACTGCTTCAAAGTAGCCGAGTGCTGGAAGCTATCTCTGGTTACCTGGATGAGAGGCCCATGTTGTCGGTGGGAAAAACGACATTGCGAAGGGTCCCAAGTACCATCTCAATTGCTGACTGGCACCAGGATGGCGCCTTTATGGGTACCAATATCCGCAGCGTCAACCTGTGGCTCAGTTTGTCAGACTGCGGCCTGGACGCTTCAGGACTCGACTTCCTGCCACAGCGCTTGGATCGTATATTGGACACTGGCACACACGGCGCAAACTTTCCGTGGTCCGTTGGACAAGGGATTGTTGACCAACTGGCACAGGAAAGCCCGATTGACAGCCCCGCCTTTGCTGCAGGCGATGCCTTGCTGTTTGATCACTTCTTCCTCCACCGCACCGGAATCCCCAAAGCAATCGCAAAAGACCGCTACGCAATTGAGTCTTGGTTCTTCGCGCCCTCCGCGTACCCGGCGCAGCAGGTGCCGCTGTATGTGTAATGCCGCTTCCCACAGTAGGCGCAAGGAACCTCGAAATGCTGGGGTTATGGTGCTAGTGAGTTCATTTGCCAGTTGCAGCTTGCGAAGGTTCCATTCCGATGCACTTTTTTTCCAACATGTGCCAACTTCCGAATGCTAACAACACAGAAACCGAAAAAGTCAGCGCCAAGAAAATGAAGAACCCAAAATCCTGAATTCCAGCCGCAAATAGCAGCTGCTGAACTGGGAACGCGTACAAGTAAATGCCATAGGAATAGTCGTTAGGGCGTCCGATGTGATGCAACCGAAGATGACAGCCAAGCCACAACAGTGGGTAGACCAATAGGGGCGACAACGCTGCGACGCTTGAGTGGTACCAAGGTGGAAAATCAGATCCAAATGGTAGCCAAAACGCCCCCAGAAGCAGGGCCGTGGAGCTCAGTGCAATCCATCCGGAATCAGGAATAAGAGCCCGGTACATCCAGAGGCAGCTTCCGGTCAAGAACACTGGGAGCAGCACCGTGATGGGGTTCATCATCGGGAATTCAAACATGGAAAAGTTATTGTTGAGCGCGGGCGTTGAAGTGATGAACACAAGGGCCAGCCAAGTGAGTGCAGTGATCAACAGAACTGGCCAGCGCCGACGCAGCAACGTTGTCAAAGCCAGGCCCAAAAGCAGCATGTAGCAGCCGAATTCAAAAATCAAGGTCCAAAGCGATGCAAACCACTTGGGACAAAGGAGCGCCGGAGTCCCGGAAATCGTGGGCTGCCCCAGGTACAGGGTAAAGTTCCTTCCGACATAGCCTATCGGGCCGAAGTTGGAAGTTGCGTAACACCAGAGATCACAATCGGGAACCGGGCGAAATATCAAAGTCAGCGGGGCTATGGCGAAGGCGGTCACCACCAACACACCCCAGAATGCGGGGTAAATCCTGAGCACACGCCGTTTGATGTAGGAATAGGCGCCAGACCTCTCAGCGCTGCCAGCAATCAAAAAGCCCGAAAGGCCAAAGAACCCGTACACCGCAAGCGTTCCCGGGGTGGACTTGTGGCCAATAATTTCTTGACCGAATCCACCGCAGACAAATGCATGGCTACCCAAAACCACGATCGCAAGAAACAAGCGCAGAAAATTGAAACTGTTTCGCGCTGGATCAAACGCGTCGGCAAGGGTGCGCTGCGCGTTCATATGTCGGTTTCAGTTGGGTCTATCAATGCTTACTTTGGCAAACCCAGTTTTTCCAACTCCTGAATGCGCAAAGCCTGGGCGTTAAGCAATTCCCGCGCGCGGGTCAATGCCTGTGTGCGGCGGGTCAGTCGGATTTCAGTCTGTGCCAGAAGCGCCCTGACATGCATACTGTCGGCTTCAATTTCTTTGCAGGAAGTAAGCAGGCTTTCCGCCGTAAAAAAGCTGCCAATCAGCGCGTTCAACTCGGGGGTCATGCGCTGGCGCGGCACCAGAATGCCCAGCCCATTAAAGAATGGCAACTGAAAAAATTGGTACTCTACCCCGGAGCTGGCAATATAGTCTTCCACTGCGGTCAAAACACCATTGCGAGGGCCTCCTTCCACCAGAGCATTGGCCAAAATACCGTTCATACCCTCTTCAAGCAAGTGCGTCACTCCCGGAAGCATGCCTTTGTAAGCATAGGGGTGCTTTTGGGAAGCTTCCAGGTCGTCAGGGTTGTAGTACATATCCCTGCGCGCATACGGCCATGCGACATCATGCAGCAGGGTAATAGGCGGTGGCGCTCCTGAGCCAACTGCTACAGCCAACAACAAATTCAGCTCGGTGTAAACGGTGGCCCAGTTGTGGTCGCCATCAATCAACGCCATGTCGGGCGTCGCCAGTTGCGGTATGGCTGCAACACTTTTCAACGGCAGGTAGTGATACTCGGGTCCGAACTCCCGCAAAACTTCATGCAGGCTAGGCCTGGGAGCAGGGTCCACAATGTCCACCGTGGCGCCAACACGACGGCAGTAGTTCAGTATGTTGCGGGTATTCCATCCCGAATCCGCACCGATTTCCATCAGGTGCCTTGGCTGCGCGGTGTCAATAATGGGCTGTATGTAGCGAGACCAGAAGCGATTCATTTAGTTTTTGCTGTGTTGGGGATCAAAAAAATTTTCGAGTGTTTGGTCCATTTTTTCGTCATCATTCATCACGCTGACAGTACCACCAACCCTCCGCAGATAGCCCCCTGGGCTGGTCGTTACAAGGTGTTGGTTCCAACTCCGGTCAATGACAAACTCGGGATGCCGCGCTATCAACTCGCGAATCAGCTTGCGTGGCTGCCGCGTGGAATAGCCGAGCCAAGGTTGCCCCAAAAGGCTGTCCAGAACGACCAGGTAAGAGCGATGGGAAACAAGTTCCATGTAACGTGCCATTGATTCGCGCAGTGCATCATGGCTCTCGGTACCGCTTGCCAGCAGCACCATGACCGACTCGCTGGCAATGAGTGCATGCCTTGCTGTGGCCACAGTCGCCGGATCGTACGGCGCACCGGTTACGGTGACCAACGAATTACATCCAGCGTCAGTCTTTGAGGAGTTTGCCTGCCCCACATGAACCACCCGCGCCATCGGGACGACCATGTTTGCGATATCGGTGATGAACCTTATGAGCCCTGCAGATGCGCCCGCGACGACAATGCAATCAGGCTGCAATTGGTGAACGATCTCCTGAATATTCACCAAATCTCCCGGGGCAACGTCCGTAGGTACGCCGCGCCATCGGCTTTCGCTCAATAAACCGGATTCCGCATAGACGGACTGCAGATAGGTCTGCGCCCCTTCATCAAAGTGCAAGGCCATTTGTCCGGGACGAATTCGATCACCCACGGGCAAGCGCAGGGGCATCAGCGGACGCTGTCGTACACCTGTCGCAAACTCAGAGCGGACAGTCCCGCGCAGAGAAAGCCTGGATCGGTGCACGCTACTGAAGTCGCTTCCACGGATTGAACGGTAGGCATTGGCATACTGGCGCACCCTACGGTCTTTTTCCATATCTTCAACATTGGTTGTTGTCCCCTCATGGAATTGATGGAAGGTTGCCTCACCCACCAAAGCGACCAATGGTCCCTGGCTGGCATCGGCCGCACGACGCCAAAGGTCCAGGTTTGCAAAGCCACCGCCCGCAGTGTCAAATTTTTCATCCATGCCACCCAGGCTGTCGTAGAGTGCAGCGGGTAATAACAGGCAATTGCTCTCACTCAAGCCATCGAACCACGGCTCAGGGCTCTCCCCGATCGGCGCGCTGATCCGAAAAAGTTCATACCCATTGGTCGGCCAGCGAATGCGTTCGAAAAGCTCGTCTTCCTGTTCGCGGGTGTAGCCAAGGGCGGCGAGCCAGCGCTGATCCCCACCCACAAACCAGTGACGCAGTGCAACCACCGATAAAGCATCGTGCCGCCACGCATCGATCGCTTCTCGAAATACGCCAGGCGACAGCACGTGAGCGCCATCAATCATGACCCCAAGGTATTTGCCACGCGCCGCAAGCGCCGCCTCATTAATGGCTTTGCAGGGAGAGCCCAGGTGCACGCTGGGCTTGAACAGCCGGAACTCTGGGCCGTACTGACCCACCCAAGCAGCGTCAATGGGCGGTGATGATCCGTTATCGATACAGATGACTTCGTAACTAAATGCTTCTTCGGGATTTTGGTAGGCGCGGGTCAAAGAAGCCAGGGTACGGGCCGCCTCGCGGGGCATGTTGTAGAAATTGACAATGACGGACAGCGTCACCGCCGATGTTGAAACACGCTCCCGCACCAATGCGGGTGGGAATTGCTGGGGAGACCCCCCTGAATGCCCCGAGGTTCCTAGCCTTACCCGGACCGGCCGATCCAGCAGGGAACCAGAATCATCCGAGCTTTGAATGTCCAACAGATGAATCTCTCCGTCGCAAAGCGAGACGGGCAATGCAATATCGAAACCACAGCAGCCATCTCCATCCAGCGATTCAGCGACATCAGGTCGCCACTGGTTCGCGGGTGCGGATACCACCATGACGGAGTCTGCAAAGACATGCAGGTTCAGGGTCTTGCTCGTTGCCCCTTGCACCCATCCTCTGATCCGGTGAGGGCCGCACTGGTCGATAAAGCCGATCACCCCGGACGCCTGACCAAAGGGCACAGGAAAAATATCGACATCCAAGGTTTGCAAGCCCAATGGCGCGGGAGCAGAGATGCTCAGGGCAGGCATCAGAATCGGGCTACCCACAAGCTCCGACTGCAAAGACTCAGGGCCTAGACTTGCCTTCACTGTGACGACAGCACCGGCGGGCCCGGCGATCTTCCTGTCAAAAGCACAATAACCACCGCGCTTTCCAGCTGCTTTCAGATCGCCCCTGAAAGCATCAGCAGCAAAAATATCGACCCTGACTTCATCAACCCAAGCCTCTATGGTGACGGCGTCCTGGGGATCAGCCGGGGCCCAGGCCCAACCGCACAACCTTCCGTCGTCGATTGCATCGACGAATCCTTCAATCAACAATGTGTCTCCCATTACTTTCACACTTTCCCGATAACGGCAGCAAGAAACAGGGCCATATTGCTCAACAGAGTTTGACGTGTAATGCCGCAACGCCTGAATTGGGAAAGGCGCTGAAAAAGCGGTTGCCTTCTGCCAAGCGCGAACATATTCAAGGCATGTTGGTTTTCAGCGGTCAGTTTGTGCTCTACGGCTTGAAGCGCCGCAATATTGCGGTCGTTCCAGTTCTTGAATTGACCAAGCACCAGCATGCGAAGCCTGATCATGCGGGCGCCCCAGCTGTTGTTCATGCCGACCAGATTGTGCCCATGCTGGCGGTAGCGCACCAAAGGACGTGAATCATAAAGAACCCTTCCGCCACACCCTGTCACCACCAGGTAGGCCCACCAGTCGTGCGTGACCACGTCGAGCTTGTCACCCGCCTCAAGCATCAGTTGGCGCGCCGCATTGTTGAATACCATGGTGTTGCCACCGCCAATGTTCTGCATCAGTGCATTGCCAAAAGAGGGCGGCTTGCTGAACAAGGGGGACAAGCCGATACCGAAATTGCGGCAATCAACAAGCCTGGTACGGCCACAGTAGAGAGCGGGAACATCGCGAGGCACAGCTTGAAGCCAGTCGAGAGCCCGCTGTAACTTTTCAGACTCCCAAACATCGTCTTGGTCTGAGTACGCAAAATAATCCGCTTGAATGCTGCTGTCGCAAGTCAATGACAAGAAGTTGGCAGCGAAACCTTTCGCGGGACCAGCACGAAAAGAGAGCCGCTCCGCACCCCATTTCAGCCGGTAGGCCTGCATGATGGCGAGGGTCTCATCGATTGAACCATCATCCGACGCGATCACTTCCCAGTTCGCGTGGGACTGGCGTTCAAAAGAATGCAACTGCTCTACCAGGTGCTCCTGCCCCTCATAGGTACACAGGAGAATTGCAACCTTCGGGCCATCGAGCGGCACGACACACAAGGGGTCCACTGCCGATGCAGCAGCATCCTTGAATACGACTTCATTGGGGAACTCGGACATCAAATCTCTACTAGGGCCCATCTCACAGCCGCACTATTCACATCAGGCGGAAGTTTCACTGGGTGTCTTACACGTGCCAGAGTAACCTGACGTGAAAGCGTCAGGCAGTCTCCGAGTTGGCTCCTTCCCTGGATCGCACTATTGTTTTTCTGAAAATGATGTTAGCACGCAATGCTTTGGAGCTATTGGCGCCGCACAGCCTACTGCCGAATCACATCCGCGCCCGCAGGTGGCTTGAACTGGAAGGCCGACGGGTCCAGGGACATATTGGTTTGCAGGGCGCTAAACGACATCACGGACCGCTGGCCAAAGCTGTCGAGGATTTCCAGGACGGACAGTTCATTGGACTTGAACCCCACACGCACGGTCTGCAGCGCACTGTCCCTGGCCCTGGGCGTCGCCACAACCCACTCCAGCCCATCCTTGTCGGGGGCCATAGCCAGATCAAAATCCGCCTGCAGCGTCTTCAAGTCTGCGGCCGAGGCAATCAGTGCCGCCGGCGTTGCACCCAGCGCGCCCGCCTGCTTGCGCGCCGTCACCTGGTTCAGGTCGGCATCGAACAACCACAAAGTCTGGCCATCGGCGACGATGGTCTGCTCGAACGGTTTTTTGTAAAGAAACCGGAAGCGGCTGGGCCGCGCAAACTCGAACACGCCCGCCGACGTCCGGGCGCGCGCGGCTTGTCCCTCCTTGGCGGGCGCAGTGACTACCTGGACAAATTCGGCATGACCGGTACGGGCATTTTTCAGGAAAAACTCCAGGCTCTGCAGGCCTGTAGCCCCCGCCGATATTGCGCCTAGAGCTAGCAAAAATGTAGCAAACTGTTTCACGCGCGGCCCTAGTCGTTGCGCGCCGGGACCAGAATGTCGCGCTGGCCACTGCCGCTCATCGCACTGACCAGCCCCGCCTTCTCCATATCTTCCACCAGCCGGGCGGCCCGGTTGTAGCCAATTTTCAGGTGGCGCTGCACCAGCGAGATGCTGGCCTTGCGGTTCTTCAGTACCACCTCCACCGCCTGGTCGTACATCGGGTCCTTCTCGCCCCCTGCCTCACCCACCGCCGCACCGTCTTCACCGTCCACGGTACCGCCCTCCAGCAGACCCTCGATGTAGTTGGGTTCGCCCTGGCTCTTGAGGTAACTCACCACGCGGTGCACTTCCTCGTCGCTGACAAAGGCGCCGTGCACCCGGATCGGCAGCCCGGTGCCGCTGGGCATGTAGAGCATGTCGCCCATGCCGAGCAGCGCCTCTGCACCCATCTGGTCCAGGATGGTACGGCTGTCAATCTTGCTGCTCACCTGAAAGGCAATACGGGTGGGAATATTGGCCTTGATCAGCCCGGTAATCACGTCCACGCTGGGTCGCTGGGTGGCAAGGATCAGGTGGATTCCGGCGGCGCGGGCCTTCTGGGCCAGCCGCGCGATCAGTTCCTCGATCTTTTTGCCCACCACCATCATCAGGTCGGCGAGTTCGTCGATGACCACCACAATGTGTGGCAACCGCTCCAGCGGCTCGGGCGCGTCGGGCGTCAGGCTGAAGGGGTTGTAAATGAACTCGCCGCGGGACCGCGCCTCGTCCATCTTGGCGTTGTAGCCGGCCA